>JACCDI010943837.1_pt1 | contig 14909 bp, 8 predicted proteins | sample 7442791 | NCBI WGS metagenome assembly JACCDI01 (sample SAMN15323434, study PRJNA562643) | freshwater metagenome | isolation source: river surface water | place: USA:Blue River Watershed | collected 2017-08-15 | reverse complement strand
TAAATATTAATTTTATTTGTTATAGAAATAAACTATTGGGTTGGAGTTCAGGGAGATTAGCAAATAGTAGTCACATATTCGCAGATTTTAATAATTTATTTTAATCTGTGAATCTGTGGCAAAAAAAATCGAAGCAGAGCTTCGAGGATATAAACCTAAAGTGATTAAACATATACCGAATAAAAAGTTATAAAAATGAAATTAATCCTTCGCACATTCAACCTTAAATTAAAACATCCTTTTACTATTTCGAGGGAATCTCATACGGTACAACCTTCAATTATAGTTGAATTGCAAAGCGGAGGATATTCGGGCTTTGGTGAAGCAACCTCAAACCCTTATTATGCTATCACAGTAGGTTCGATGCAACACAATTTAGAAAAAATAATTCCATTTATAGAGAGTATTAGTCCCGATAGCTATCGAGAAGAAACTCCTGAGAAATTTTGGCAAAAAGCCTATACATTATTACATCACGATATGTTTGCTTTGTGCGCTTTGGATATGGCTTATAACGATTTGTATGCTCGAAAAAAAGGTAAAAAACTCTTCGAATTATGGGGATATTCAACAGGGAATAATCCAATGACCGATTACACTATTGGTATTGATACCATAGAAAAAATGGTTTCAAAAATGAAAGAATTGCCTTGGCCAATTTATAAAATTAAATTGGGAACCAAAGAAGATATTGCCATTGTTACTGAATTGAGAAAATATACCAATGCCATTTTTAGAATTGATGCTAATTGTGGTTGGACTGTTACCGAAGCCTTGAGCAATGCCATTGAACTCAAAAAATTAGGTGTAGAATTTTTGGAACAACCTTTAAAAGCAGACAATTGGGAAGGTCATAAAGAACTTTTTGAAAAATCGGTTTTACCAATAATTGCTGATGAAAGTTGTATCACAGAAGAAGATGTGGCTAAATGTCACAATCATTTTCAGGGTGTGAATATCAAATTGGTAAAATGTGGTGGACTGACTCCTGCTAGAAGAATGATTTCGGAAGCCAAAAAACTAGGAATGAAAACCATGGTGGGTTGTATGACCGAATCTACAGTAGGGATTTCGGCAATTGCGCATTTATTGCCCCAATTAGACTTTGTAGATATGGATGGCGGATTATTATTGGCCGAAGACATTGCAACAGGAATAACTATTAATAATGGAGTAATACACTATTCAAACTTGAACGGAACCGGAGTTACTTTAATATCTTAATAATGGTTGTAAACGAATTTCCAGACCGAAAAATACGAGTTGATGGCGTTGAATATTTATATTTTGGAGGAACTAATTTTTTAGGAATGGCTACAAATGCTGATTTCCAGACTATTTTATTCGAAAGCATCAAAAAGTGGGGGACAGGATATGGAAGTTCTCGAAATTCGAATATCAAACTGTCTATTTATCAAACTGCAGAAAAATTATTGGCAAAAAAATTAAATACTGAACTTGCATTGGCGGTTTCCTCGGGCATGTTGGCAGGAAAATTAGTTGTCGATTACCTTTCGAAAACTACCGATGCCATGTTTCATTTTCCAGATGCACATCCTGCATTGATGAATTCACCCAGTTTACCGATCGCAATAGAAGGCAAATTGAATGCGAAGTTATTTGACAACAACATTTCAAAAATTACCGTAGTAACGGATGCTGTTCTTTCCCTATTTGTAGAACCAATAGATTTAAGTATTCTAGTCCGTATTCCTGAAAAAATTAGAATCAACTTAGTCATTGATGAATCTAATAGTTTTGGAATCCTTGAAAACGATTGGCAAAAGACTTTGAATAAAGAAAATATAACTATTGTTAAGGTAGCTTCTTTAGGCAAAGCCATTGGTATTTCAGGTGGAGTGATTGCTGGCAATTTATCATTTATAGCAGCAATAAAAAAACAAGATTGCTTTATAGGAGCCGCAGGAATGAATCCCGCTTTTTTAGAAACCTATTGCAATGCGCAAGAGATTTACCATTCACAAAAACAAAGATTGCAAGAAAATCTAAAGTATATAGATAATCATTTGGCAAATAGAACTCCTTTTAGCTTTCATCCCTCCTATCCTATTATCTATTTTGATGATAAATCAATTTCAAAAAAATTATTGGAAAACAAAATTATAACAACTTCATTCAAATATACCAATGCTTCAGGCAGACTTAATCGAATTGTTATCACTGCTAATCATACTGTTGACGATTTATACTATTTGATAACGCTATTATCTTAATTTTATCCCAAATCTCTATTAACAAATTGTAAATTTTACTTAAATATAATTCTGTACCCATAAAATTATAGGGTACAAAATATAAAATTGATAAAAATGAAGTCTATTATCATATTTTTTATGGGGGTATGAAATGATTTTATACTTTTATCAAAATTTTTAACTAAAAAAATATAATTATGCGAAAGATTATTTTAAGTGTGATTCTAATCACAATTCTGGTATTAACCGTTTTTTCAATTTATTTATTTCCTGAATCTACAGCATTAGGTCCTCATGTAGTCGAATTAAAATTAGACACTGGAGATACGGCTTGGATGCTTACAGCTACAGGACTAGTATTGTTAATGACTCCTGGTTTGGGATTCTTTTATGGTGGAATGGTAGGCAAAAAGAATGTCATTAGTACCGTTTTACAAAGTTTTATTGCAATGGTAATTGTTACTGTTCTTTGGGTAGTAATTGCTTTCGGATTGTGCTTCGGTCCATCTGTTGGTGGATTAATAGGAGATCCAAGTTCTAATATGTTCTTTAACGGTGTAAGTGCTAATACTGCTTGGGAATTAGCACCCACTATACCTTTTATATTATTTGCTTTATTTCAAGCTAAATTTGCCATCATTACCCCTGCCTTAATTACAGGAGCTTTTGCAGAACGTGTACGTTTCTGGGCTTATCTTTTATTTATGGTTTTGTTTATACTAGTAATTTATGCTCCTTTATGTCATATGACATGGCATCCTGATGGATTATTTTTCGGATGGGGAGTATTGGATTTTGCTGGAGGAACAGTAGTACACATGAGTGCGGGTTGGGCTGCACTTGCTGGAGCCATGTTTTTAGGAAAAAGAAAATCTGAAAAATCAAATCCTGCTCGTATCACTTATGTATTATTAGGTACAGGTTTGCTATGGTTTGGTTGGTTTGGTTTCAATGCAGGTTCTGCTGTTGGATCTAACGGACTTGCTGCACAAGCTTTAGGAACAACTACTGTTGCTGCTGGTGCTGCCGCAATGGCTTGGGTATTCTTAGATAAAATTTTAGGGCACAAATTGTCTGCAATGGGTGCTTGTATCGGTGCAGTTGTAGGTTTAGTTGCCATCACTCCTGCTGCTGGTTTTGTAACTATTCCTTCAGCATTAGCTATTGGTTTTATTGCTAGTCTCGTAAGTAACCTTGTAGTGAGTAACTTCCCTAAAGGAAAAATTGATGATGCTTTAGATGTATTTGCTTGTCACGGTGTTGGTGGTATGGTAGGTATGCTTTTGACAGGGGTTTTTGCTTCCAAATCAGTGAACGCTATTGTTGGTGATAATCAAGGTTTAATCTACGGTGATGCAACTTTGTTTTTAACACAATTAAAAGCTTTAGTTATCGTATCGATATTTGCTTTCTGTGCTTCTTATGCATTATTCTTCATTGTAAATAAAATAACTCCTCTAAGAGTTTCTGAAGAAAAAGAAGAATTAGGGTTAGACATCTCTCAACACGGAGAATACCTATAAAAAACCATTTATTTAATTTTGAAACACGCTAAAGATTCTTTTTTAGCGTGTTTTTTTTGTATTTTTTTGAGGAGGGAACGACGGACTGGAACAGTCGAACGGAACAAAGGAGGTAATTTGTTTTCGAGCCGTGTTGCAAACGCTTTGAATCGTTTTCTAATGTAAGTAGGTACTCTTCGCAGACGAGCACCAGAGGGGTAGTATCCTTGGACCGATGCCCAACCTAACCGTTGGGCATTTACATTTTATATCTTTCATAATCCTCCTCCTTCAAAGCTTCATCTATCACACACGCCTCATCATAACTCAAACCATACAAATGATACACCATAACATCTATTTGATGCTCTAAACCGCTGGTGTCTTGACCCGATTTTTTGCCCTCGAGGATTTGATTGACTAATGAAATGAAGGGTTGTTGGGCGGGTTCGGGGATTTCTGGGATTGGTATAGAGTTTAAAGCTGGAATAGTTATTTGCCAACCAAAATATAAATTGTCATAAAAATAATTTATCAATTTTGAATTAATTATTGTCAAAATAAAATTAATTGATAATATGTTATTTTTCAATAAGCATATATAAGCTGTATTTAAAACATAGAATTGACTATTATCTATTGTTGCAGTAATTTTTGTCGCTCTTCTTGGAAGTAATATTTTTTCTTTTGCTAAATATAATCTTTCTTCACGCGGTCTATGAAGTTTTTCTTTATTATATGAAATATATTTATTTTCAATCTTTAAATCCCATTGAATATTATATTTAATTATATCTCTTCCGTCAAGACATTTTTTATATGAAGTATCTAATATGTTATTGGAAAAAATCTCTTCTTTTGGCGTTCCTGAATAAATAATTCCTTGTTGAATTTCAAGATATTTATCAAGTCTATTTTTACTCTCATTGTTTATTTTTTCAATTACTGAATCTTGATTTAACGGGATAAGATAATCATTTTCTTTTCTTACAGAATTTGATAAGATTTTTGTATTATATTTTAAGTCTTTATCTATTATTATTTCATAATTGTTAGTTGTTTTTTTTGATAATAATAAAACGGCAGTATCTACGGCTGCATCAAATACACGATTAGTAAATTGGCATATTTTTAAAAGTTGGCAATTATTATAAACATACTCCCTTGTATATTTATATTCAGTGTTTGAATAAAATCCATCCGGTTTTATGTATGATAATACACCGTTTTCTTTCAAAAGATTTATACCACTTTCAATAAAAATAGTAAATAAATTCATCCTCCCATTTCCTGAATAATAATTATCCTTAAAATATTTTTTTAAATTTAAATCAATATCTTTAACGCTTACATAAGGCGGATTCCCAATCACCACATCAAAGCCGTCTTTCACTTTAGGGAAAAAGTAGGGAGTTTCAAAAAAACCTACGGCTTTTTCTTTAAAGAGGTTTTGGTAGCTTTCCCATAGGGCAACGCTTTCTTCTAATGCTTTAAAGTTTTTGGAGGAGGCAACCAAGCGTTTTTTTTCTTCAATTTTGGTGTTGATCAGCTTTATTATTTCGTGCTTTTTGGCTTTCTTGCTTTCGGGTGTGTGTAGTGTAAAATAGTCGTGTGCCAAGCATTCGAAATCGACAAAAAACGGGTCGTGGTCGGCAAAAAGTCCTATGCCTTTGTCTTCTTGCGGCGGTGCAATAAGGGTGTTGGCAGCCACGAGTTTAAAATCCATATTGGGCAAGGGTTCTATGCCAAAATTGGGTTGGTCTTCTTTTTTATTTTGCTCTACCAATAGCGAAATAAAAAACCGCAGTTTAGAGATTTGTATCGCAATGGGTTGTATGTCCACGCCATAAATGCAGTTTTCTATGATATAGAGTTTGCGCACATAATCATATTCGGCATTTTGCAAAATGTCTTTTTGTTTTTGTAGGGCATCAATGGTTTGGTTTCGGGCGTTGGTATCGCTCAAGTTTTTTGCACCTGCAATGAGTTGGTCTAGTTTTTTGCCTTCTATTTCTTTTAGATGTTCGTTTTTGGGGTCAAGAATAGTCATCAACTGCACCATTTTGTGCAAAACGCCCATTGGGTAAGCTCCAGAACCACAAGCGGGGTCAAGGATTTTGCAGTTGAAAAGGTTATTTACAATGTTGTATTTTTGGTCAGGTTGCAGATTTGACAACTTTTCAAAAGTTGTCAAATCGGTGTTGTCATTTTGCAAATAAGCCAGCAAACTTTCATCTACCATATAATTTACAATTTCACGAGGGGTGTAGAAACTGCCTGTTTGTTTTCGTGCAGTAGCTTTGGTTTCGGGGTTGAAACTTGCCAGCAGGTTTTCAAATACTTTACCAAGCAATTCGGGGTCGAGAGCTACATCAATTTCTAGTGGTGTATTCTCTTCAATAGTAAATTTGTAATCGTTCAATAAATCAATAATTCCAGAAACGTTTTGATTTTGCCATTTCTTTTTTTCTTTGGCATCATCAGAAAAATTGCTACTTAAATCAATGTTTTTATGTTCGCCAAAAAACAAATAATTAGGAAATTGAGGTTGTTTTTTTTCATTTTTGGTAAAACCGTCAATAAAAATATTATTTTCTCTATCGTCTAAACAATCAAACAAACCTCCGTTGAGAAAAGGAATTTTCATAAAGATGTTTTCAATAACGGCATCGCTATTAATAAATTCTTTTTCGTAGCGATAGATGAGAGGGTCGCCAATTTGGGCCTTGTTTCTTTTTTTTCCGTCTATCCATTTGCGTTCTTCAATTGGTACATTTAACGTAGCAAAAAACAGGTTTTGCAGAATGGCTTTGTAATAGGTGTTTTTGTTTGAAGTTTCGTCAGAATCTTTTAGAATATTTTGCAATTGTGTTTTATCAAAAATAGCATTTTCGATTAACTTTTTCTCTTTCATAAACCATACAAAAAGCATACGAGAAATGAAACGAATTAATGATTCAGAGAGGTATTTATCGGCTTCTTCATTATTGTCATTAGGAAAAGAAACGTGGTCTTTGGCATACAAATACCATTTAAAGAGTTCTTGGTAGAACTTGTTGTTTAACTCTTTGGTATTCAATACTTTTTGCCAAAATTGATACAAATCATCAAAAGTTTTGGCTTTGTGTGTACCTAATTCTTTTAATATGTCTTGATGGGCTCTGTGCGGATTTTCAATATCAATATCTTTGAGCATCGAAATTTTTCCCATTTTTTCTCCTTCTCTCCAAGTTTGTTTGTAATCAATACGTTCAGCATTGGCAAAAGTGAGTTTGTCATCATAGCTAAAGACCACTACAACGGGTGTTTTATGAAATTCACGATTGATTTGTCTTGTTATTTCTGCCAATTCAGAGCGGTTGGGATTGTTTTTGGTAAGTGCTACACCAAATAATAAGACACCCTCATATTTTTCGTTTTTTAAATCATCTTGTGAGATTGTGATTTCTTGATTATTAAAAATGTCATCGGTAACAATACCAAACGGATAAATAGCCGAGATGATTTCGTTGCATTTTTTGTCGCCAATAATATTTTTGGGTTCCGTTTGATATTCAGAAATGACATTAAAAGGCACTTTCAAATTTTTGAAAAATGATTGTAGGGCATCAATAAATGGTTTGGTTTTAAAATCGTGTAGTAGGTTCATTTTTATCGAGTTCAAAGTTTAAAAGGTCTTGTTCTATGAGTTGTTTCAGCTCTTCTTCTTTGGGTAAATACAATAAATATTTACTGGCAAAAAGATTGTTTTGATCATTAAGTACGGAGTATTTTACAATGGTTTCGTCCTTTTCAGAGCAAAGAAGAATGCCTATTGTAGGGTTGTCATCCGGGCTTCGTTTCAAATCATCATACATTCTAACATACATATCTATTTGCCCAATATCTTGATGCGCCAGATTGCCAGTTTTTAAGTCGATAAACACAAAGCATTTGAGAAGGTAGTTGTAAAAGACCAAGTCTATAAAAAAATCGGAAGTATCTGTAACGATATGCAACTGTCGGGCTACAAAGGCAAAACCTTTACCTAACTCTAAAAGGAATTTTTGAATGTGGTCAATGATAGCTGTTTCTATGGCAAATTCGGTATTTTTAGTATCGATAGGTAATCCTAAAAACTCAAAAATATAAGGATCCTTAATCAGGTTTTGTATAGTAGGGGTTTCATTTGCAGGTAAGTGCTTCACTACCCTTTCAAAAGCAAGGCTATTTATTTGTCGTTGTAGTTCCCGACTGTTCCAGTTTGATGCTATTGATTCTATCAAATAATACTTTCTTTTTTGCTCTGAATCGAGCCTTGAAAGTAACCGATAATGAGTCCAGTTCAATTCGGTACGCAATGCGTTCCAAATTGGAAAAGACTGATAGAATGCTCTCATATTGTTCAAATTCCTTTCATCAAATCCTTTTCCAAATTCCAGTGTTAGTTGTTGGGCAAGATTTTTTAAGGTAGCTTTACCATATTCAGCTTTTGATTGTCCTTTTTGTTCGTCTTCTAGTATAATCTTTCCTATTTGCCAGTAGGTTTCAAGCAAGACCGTGTTTGCCATACGATAAACCCGCCGTCTCGAAAGTGTAATAATATCCTTAATAGATTGGTAAATACTATTGTTTTGAATTTCCATAATTAGCTGATGATTAACCAAGTGATTAAATCAAAATTATCAAAATTAAATTTCTTTGAAACATTTCCTTCCATTTTGAGTTTTTCCAATGTTTGCTTTGGATTGGTTTTCAATTTATTGATTAAATCTAAACCTGCATTGGATAGTACTTCTATTTTAGTGCCGTCTTCCAATTCTTTTTCAGCCTTTGCTTGGTTACTTATCCAAATTTTCAAGGCATTGCTTAATTTTTCAATCGCTTCGGTATCGCCACTTTCTATTTTTGGGTCAACATATCGTGGTAAGGTGTAATTTTTATTGAGCTGTTCGAGAATTACTTTTTGATTGTTAGAGATTTGATTTCCTTGTAAATCAATATAAATCAACTCATAAGATAGATAATTGGTTTCGGGATTGTATTTTTTTTGTGCAGGATAACCTAAAAGTGATATGATACCGGGTTGCATTTCGGGATTGTTCTCTATTTTAATTCCAGAGAAAACACCATTAGGCATAGTTGAAAATTCTTTTTTCTTTTGGTTCAACATATTTTGTAATAGCTGACGGTAGTTGTCAAAAGAAAAATCATCAAATCCTAATGTTTGTTCATCCTCAATATCTTGCATGGTGGTTTCCATTTGGCGTAACATATTGGCATTTTGTTGGTCTTCGAGTTTCTCAGCTTCTGCTAATTCATTAAATTCATCTGTAAATTCATCAATCACTTCAGAGCCTGATATTTTCATTATCGCCATTCTTTTTTCAACCCTAGCTTTTAGATTGATATAAGTATCAATATCTTTAGCTGGCCAAAAATTAATGGTTTGAATTTCGCTATTAGGCGATCCAATACGATCAATACGTCCCACACGTTGAATGACACGAACTGGGTTCCAATGTATGTCATAATTGATAACCATATCAGCATCTTGCAAGTTTTGTCCTTCGCTTAATACATCGGTTGCAATTAGAATGTCTATCTGATTTTCTAATTTATCAAATGTTTTGGGCTCGTTTTCTTGAATGTATTTTTGCCATTCTTGATACCATTCTTTATCAGATAAATGAAGGCTTGATGGTTCAAAATTAGTCCAGTTTTTTTCTTTGAATAATTTTGTAAAAGGTGCAAAACGCTCTAAAATAGTTTCATGTTTTTTATGAGATTTTGTTTCATTCCAAACTTTATTTTCGTCACCTGCAACCATTGCAAAGTTTGTAAATCCTCTTAATTTTAATTGATTAAACAAATACTCAACGGTATCTTTATATACCGAAAAAATAACAATTTTTCTATTGTTTGATTTTTGCTTTTCAACAATAATCGAAATTAAATCTTGTAATTTAGTATCAATAGATTTTAATTCTTTTTCTGTTTTAAGTTTATCTTCAAACTCTAGTAAAGCTCTACGAATATTACCTAAAATAATTTTGTCTTTATTTATAGCTTTTTTAAACTCATCTAGATTATCTGCCTCGTCTATAGATTTTAGACTAATTGGAGTTTTTTTTCCTAAAGAAATACTATCTAATAATCGTAATTCCTCTTCGTCTTGTTCGGTTAAAACCTCATTTATGAATTCTACCTCGTCAATAATAATAGTTTGCTTTTTTTTAAGCTCTTGGTATTGATTTATTTTTTTAATTGCATTGTCGTGATGAATGTAAATTCTGTCAACCGTAATCTGAAAAGAACACCAAGAACTTTCTAATCGTTTGAGCATTAAAATCATCATCATTTTCACGAGGAAATGCTCTCTTTGTACATCGTTCTTTAAAACCTCATCTTTCTCGGCTTTAATTCCTTTTTTCTTCTTATCCGCCTTTTCTTTGGCTAGTCTTTTTCGTTCTTCTTTGGAAATTTTATAATAAGACGGTTGGTAAGCCGATAAATTCAATTTGAAATTTTCCATCAATTCTGCAAAGTTTTCTACATCGCCAAATTGAAGTGGAGTTTTGAATATGTTTATTGGTTTTTTATGGGTTGGAAACGAAAGTGAATTATTGAAATTGGCTTTGACATTTTTTCGTGTTCTTGCTACTAACAAATGGTCGGTTAATCTAAAAAAAGCACTGTCTTTTATTTTGCTGTGGAATTCTGAAAGTTTTGCTCCAGGTTCTGTACTCCATTTATTAAATACGGTTTGAATTTCTCTAAATGTAACTTCGATATTGTTTACATCTAAAGTTTCTTTAAACCCTGTATTCTCACCTTTGGTCATCAATTTGAATTGATTTCTAATATCCTTGAATGAATTGTTTATTGGTGTAGCTGATAATAAAAGTATCTTTATATCTCCTTTGGATTGTTGTAATATTTCTTCAATTAAATATTTGTAACGACTGGATTTGTCGTTACGAAGATTGTGGCTTTCGTCAATGACAAGTAATTTCTTTTTATGATTTACAAAATAATCTAATTTAACTTTATCTTTATCAAAACCACCTTCTCTTAAATCGGTATGAAAGCGAAGTTCAAAATCAAGATTATCATTTTGAAACAAAGAATCATTTTTATAAAAATATTGATTCCAGTTTTGTTCTAATTTTTTTGGACACAGTAATATTATTTGATGGTCTGTTTGAAATGATCTCATAACAGCCAAAGCACTCCAAGTTTTACCCAAACCCACCGCATCAGCAAGAATAGCACCGTTATATTTATTCAACATTCGGATTAAACTACGAACTCCACCTTTTTGAAAATCATAGAGTTTATTGAATACAATAGTGTCTTCAAGTTTAATTAACTGTTTTTCAACTTCTGGATCGTCCTGTTCGTTGTGGAATAATTCAAATAAGATTTTATAATAAATTTGCTCTGGGGTGAAAGTGTCAAATATTTTAGAAATTTCGTCTATTAGATATTGTTTAAAATCTTTTGGATGTTTTTTTCCGTTTTCATCAATCAATGTTTTTTTAGAATGTGCTTGAGGTCTATTCCATAAATCATTAAACCAATCGACTAATTCTTTGTATTGATTGTTATTCCCTGTTTCAGCAATGTTTAATTCTACATTACTTGTTGTTTTTTGACCAATTCCTGCTTCTGTTAAATTAGAACTTCCAGAAATAAAATAATGATTTCTATCATCGTTTTTAGCCCTTTTTAAATATAACTTAGCGTGACAAAAATTAGGCTCAAGTGTTTTGACCTCGACTTTTTTAAGGTCTAAAAAATCAACTGCTTCTTTGGCTAATCTTTTTAACTTGAAAGCAGTATTAATATCGATGCTTTCATTTAATAAATCAAGTGCTTTTAACTTTTTATCAAAGTTTACAATGTCTCCCAAAACAAAACGATAATTTTCAATTTTATCATTAGTACTTTTAGATAAATAAGCCAATGCACCAATGGTAAAATATCCTGTAACGATATCCAATGTTCCCTTTTCGTTATATTTTGTTATCCATTCGTGGACTTTTAATTTTTGATTTTCGTTATCTATTATCATAAAAGTAGAAGAGTTACTTTTGACAGTTTTGACTATTTACCAAAAATAATATTTTAAAATTTAATTATGTTGTTTTTCATTCATTAGTTTAACAATTTGGTGTAATATTTTTTAATTTTATTAAGACATGAAAAAAAAATCATCTGTATAATTATTAACAAAAAAATAGACTGCAAAAAAGCAATTTAATTCATAGAAATCGATTGTTTTTTGATAAATAGAGCCTCACAAAACCGATTTCAAAATAAAAAAAACAATCATTTATCCAGCTGTTTCACTGATTTTAGGTTTACAAAAGAGGCACTATTCGATACTTTTCAGCAGAAAATGATAGTACTCAAGTTACAAATCAGGAGAAAAAAAACAATCTTTGATAAAGGTATAGAAGTCTATTGTGATTGACTTCCTTCACTTTGAAGGGAGTTCAATCGAATTATCAAACCACGGCGGTCAAATGAAAGCAGCAGCAGCATAAAAGGGTATCTTTGTAGGGCAAGAACTTATAAACACTGCTTATTCATTTAAAAATCAAATTATTGCAGTACCTTTTACCTCAGTTGGGAAAACGAATCCCAGTCAACCTCAAAATCCTTAACTGTATTATCCTTGAACCACCCAAAGAGGTGTTGGCGATTTAGAAGAATTATCGGAACGTGTTGCTGCTAGTTGCTCGGTCACACCCGCAGATTGTTCTGCTGTTATTATGGATTTGCTAGTTGAAATTACCAAATCATTAGACCAATGAAATATCTTTAGTTTGGGGCAACTCGGTTCGTTTCAGGTGGGTGTTCAGGGCACGAGCCCACTCCAGAAGCATTAGATTCTATAAACATTTCAAGGGGTTCCATCGTTTTAGACCCGGAAAAAAATTAAAAACGATGCTAAACCAATTGAAATTTTATAAGAAAAAATAATTCAAAACTTACAGCCTTTTGAAGATGGGAATTATTACCTATAAAAAGGCTTTAAATTATTTCTCAAACATTGCAATACCAGTTTTTAACCAATTTAAATATTCCTCAACACCAACATAACTTATTGTGGGTTGGTCAAGATTTAGATTATTCCCCTCCAAATCCGTCAAAACATACAAAGGTTGTGTATTGGTTTTGTATTTGGTAATCATAAAATCAGTCCATTTATCGCCAACGGTTTCAATTTCAGAACCAGTAGTTTTCGAAATATAGTGTTCGTTTTTTGGCAATTCTCTTTTATCATCAACATATAAAGAAATCAAAACCACTTCATTTTTCAAAATCGACAAAACAGCTTCGTCCGACCAAACATTGTTTTCCATTTTTCTACAATTTACACAGGCAAAACCTGTAAAATCGATCATTATTGGTTTGTTTACTGTTTTGGCATACGCCAAACCTTTATCATAATCATCAAAAACTACAATTTGATGAGGTCCAAATTTAGCGCCATCTGGCAAAATTGCGGTAGAAGAATTAGTTCCTGAAACTCCAAATCCTCTGGGACTTTCGCTATATTCCATTGGAGGCGGAAATGCATTGATTAATTTCAAAGGTGCTCCCCAAAGTCCCGGAATCATATAAATCGTAAACGATAAAACAACTAAGCCAAAGGATAATCTACCCACAGAAATATGGGTGATAGGACTGTCGTGTGGCAAAGTAATTTTTCCGAATAAATAAAAGGTTAAGGTTCCAAAAATAGCAATCCAAATGGATAGAAAAACTTCCCTTTCTAATAAATGCAATTGTAAAACCAAATCGGCATTCGACAAAAACTTGAAAGCTAAAGCCAGTTCCAAAAAACCTAAAACTACTTTTACCGTATTGAGCCATCCGCCTGATTTGGGCAAAGAATGCAACCAACCCGGAAACATGGCAAAAAGCATAAAAGGTAATGCCAAAGCTGATGAAAATCCCAACATTCCAATAATTGGAGCAATTCCACCTTTAGATGCGGCTTCAACTAAAAGAGTTCCAACAATGGGTCCTGTACAAGAAAAAGAAACTATTGCAAGCGCCAAAGCCATAAATAATATCCCGATCATTCCTCCTCTATCAGCTTGACTGTCGACTTTATTAGCCCATGAATTAGGTAACATAATTTCAAAAGATCCCAAAAACGAAACCGCAAAAACGATTAACAAAAGGAAGAAAATTAGATTAAACCAAACATTGGTTGACAAGGCATTCAAGGCATCAGCACCAAAAATCCAAGTGACCACTAAACCTAAAACTACATAAATTAAAATGATGGAAATTCCGTAAATAATAGCGTTTCGAATACCAGCCGCTTTAGTTTTGCTTTGTTTTGTAAAAAAACTAACCGTCATAGGAATCATCGGGAACACACAAGGTGTAAGCAAAGCTGCAAATCCTGAAAAAAATGCGATAAAGAAAATGGTCCATGTACTTCGATGTGATTCAGGATTGTTTTCTGTTGGAACAGCTTGTTCGGTTTTAACTTCCATTGAATAACTAGTTCCTAGGCTTGGTGCTAAAGTGTCTACTTGTGTAGTATCGATAGTAACTTTAGTATCGTTCGAATTAACTATTTGATTTTCAACTGGAGCTGAAATTCCACTTGAGGCAATCACGAAACTAAATTTTTTTTCAATATTAATACAAGATTGTTTGCAAACTTGGTAATTCAAATCCACTTCAATCGTTTTGATTTTTGGATTAGTTATTGAAATTTCTTGCTGAATGAGTGCTGTTTTTACAAAATATGTTTCGTTTACTTCGAAAACATCATTATAGGCAGTCGTAGTTTTACCTTCTTTGGCTTTGCCAATCAAGTTGAAATTTCCTTTTTGGTTCTTGAAAATTACTTCCATCGGCAAGGGACCACCGTCTGGTGTGAACTGAGAATACAAATGCCATTCGTTTTCAATAACCCCATTAAATATAAGAATATAATTGGTTTCAGATTTTTTTTCGATTTTGGTGGTCCATTTTACAGGATCAAGTATTTGAGAATGTCCATTGGCGAATGCCAAAAAGACAAGAAAAGCAAAAATAATTTTCCTCATTATTTCATCTGTTTATAATATTTGTTTTTTATTGGAAGATGGAACGCCTATAATCATATTGGTGTGTGTCAATGATAATTGTCGTGGGCGTTTCATCTGTTTATAATATTTGTTTTTTATTGGAAGAT
>JACCDI010628341.1_pt1 | contig 14913 bp, 13 predicted proteins | sample 7442791 | NCBI WGS metagenome assembly JACCDI01 (sample SAMN15323434, study PRJNA562643) | freshwater metagenome | isolation source: river surface water | place: USA:Blue River Watershed | collected 2017-08-15 | reverse complement strand
GCTGGAAGCGAAGAACTTATTTTACGTTGAAGGTTGATTCCATATGCCCATCTGCCGCGATAAATGTCAATGGCGATGTTGGCCCAGGTTTGAGTTCCACCGGTAGATACTTCGACTATGCCGTATGAAAAATCTTGTGTTTGATGTTCATACGTTACACCGCATTGAGGTAAAAGGGTTGTTTCATAATTTTTCAAATTGCATCTGTAAAAGCCAACGGCGGAAACGGCGGATGCATTTCCAAATTGATAACGCAATTCGTTTTCAGAATAGAGTCGTTCCTGTGCGTTGAATGCAAGGCCAAGATTTTTTCGTCGCAGAACATAGTACAAATAGAAGCTGTATGCATAGGCACCCTTCCCCAACTGAAAATTTGCTGGCAGGCGAAGAAGCGTTTCGTCGCGCTGCATATATTTTCCAGTTGGAAGTGATAAGCCAAAACCTGCGGTTAGGATGTGTTTCACCGCACGAAAAGAACTGTCTGATGTGTTCACTAAAATGCGTGATGCACCTAATTGAATATCGCCAATGCCTTTGATTTGAGTTATTCGATCCTTTTCAATACGCGTGTTTATTCCTAGAGGCACGCTGAATGAATAGATCATTTTTTTCGAAGTGAATTTTCGATAGCTTAATTCTTGTTGAAGGAAATGATCCTCTCGGATAATACTGCTCGGTAGTGGACTGCTATAGGCCATGTCGGGATGAATGGCCGTAAAGTAATTCGTTCGGAAAGCGAACTGATTCTGGCCGAAAAGTGGAACAACTCCTTGGAAGTTCCCAGATCCGCCTCCTCCGCAAACATCGCATGCAAAAGAATTAAGCGAGGCTGCAACAAGCAGCCCCGCTATTGATAATTTGAATTTCATCTTACTGATGTAAATGTTCGAATGAGATAGCATTCACAAGATTCGATACTACTGTCTCGCTTTCTGCAGAACCTATCTGGATAGTATCGATAATCGACGGAGTTATTCCGTTTGCGAAAAGCGACTCTAGGTTCAAACTCATGTGCATGATAGGTGCAGCATCTGGCGAGATCGTTAGAATACTTCCAAAATCGTAAATAGGTGTGTAAACCGGACCACTTGCAGTGAACCCTGAATAGTCAAAGCTAGCATTTGCTAATGATCCATAGAAAAAACTAAAAACAGTTGAAGTGTCCGAACCTATTGCAAACTGAACCCCTGTGTAATCTCCATTCGGAATCTCGGTCAAGTCGAACATAGCTGTCCCTGGAACGGCTAAGTTTATTTCATGAGTAGAGGCATCTTCGTAGAAGCTTCCATCTGTTTTAATAAAACGGATATGCGAAAGATGATAGTTTCCAGAATTGAAAACAACAGTATCGCCATTCGCGTCGACATACGGAGTACTCACTTGAAAGGCACTTGCACCGAAGGTGTGCTCCATCTCAAATTCCAACGCGCCCGCTGTTCCATTATGTGTATGATCGTCATGGTTGTCGTGGTCTTTATGGCAAGACGAAAACGTTAAAAGAATAAGCGCAGCAAATGCCGCATAAGAAATATGTTTCATAAAATATGTAATTGATTTGATTTTATATGATTGGAAATATCAACGCATATGCGCTGTTTAAGTCAAATCAAATCAACACGGGGGATGCTCAATTTCTGAAAATGAGTGTTGCTCAATCCCTTCGTTAAATAAAGCGAAAGAAGATTTCATTTCATCCAATGGATAAAATACAAGCTCAGGAAATATTGTTAAGTCAAAGGGGCTGAACTGAAGTTGTTGAGCAAAATCAGAAGCTTCCTTTGAAGTGTCTTTTTCTTTCGAAGCCGATTTCAATTGCTTCTTCAATGCACATTTTCCATTACAGTCCATATTAGGATTGTTCTTGTTGGCGCAAAGAACTTCTTTGTAAAAGGAAAAGTTAATCATGTAATTCAACGAATATCCAGTCTTAACAAGCGTTGGAGCGAGTAAAAGAAGAAAAAGCGAGAATGCTAAAAATCGTTGCAAAGTATTCGTCTAAAGTGAGCGCAAGTTACTATGGCTCGCAGTAACTTTGTCCCCGCAATGACGAAATTTTTCCTTTTCATTTCGGTATTTACCGTTTTCACTTTGATCATTGATTTTTATTCTTACCAAGGAATAAAACAATTGACAGAGAAGTATCCCGATTTCTGGAGAAAGCTTTGGCGTCGCTTGTTTTGGGTGCCTTCATTCATGGCAATTCTGTTAATTGTCATTGTGTTTATTGGGTCTGAAAAAGAAGTTCGGGGAAGTAATTTCAAATTCTTTTATTTCGTAACAGGCTTTATTTTCATTGCGCTAGTTCCTAAAGTTGTCTTTCTTGTTTTTCACTTCATGAACGATTTGGTTCGCATAGGAAAGTGGGCTGGCCGCAAGGTGAAGGGACTTTTAACGAAGAGCGAAAACACAAACTTTGATGAGCAGGAGTCAGATAAAATGACACGCTTTCAATTCTTTAATCAGGTTGGTCTTGGCGCTGCAGCAATAACAATGGGCGCAACCTTTTATGGAATTTTCAGAGGTAAGTATGATTTTCGAGTGTGTGAAGAATCGATTTCATTTCCAAACCTTCCGAAGTCATTCAATGGTCTGCGCATTGTTCAAATCAGTGATGCACATCTAGGGAGTTTTCTCGATAACAGTTTTGAGGAAGTAGATGCTGCATTGAAGCGAATTAACGATTTGAGTCCAGATGTGATTTTCTTCACGGGCGATTTGGTGAACAATCTCGCGGAAGAAGCAGAACCTTGGGTGAACTACTTTCAACAACTTCACGCCCCACTCGGAAAATTTTCTATTTTAGGAAATCACGATTATGCGGAATATGTCTACGATCCGAACGATCCCGCGAATGCTCAAATCCTCGCAGAGAATATGTTGCAATTGGAGTCCGTTCATGATCGCATGGGTTTCCGATTGTTGAAGAATGAAACGGTGGAGTTGGAAAAGCAGGGAGAGAAAATTTCATTAATCGGAATTGAGAATTGGGGAAAAGGACGTTTCTCGAAGCACGGCAAGCTAGATGTGGCCATGTCGAATATGCCTCAAAATAGTTTTAACATTTTGTTGTCTCACGATCCAAGTCATTGGGAAGCACAAGTTCTTGGACAGCAAAAAATTGATCTTACATTTTCCGGACATACACACGGAGCGCAATTCGGGATTGAAGCTCCGATGCTTCACATTAAAGCCAGTCCTTCACCTTGGTTTGGATACAAGCGTTGGGGCGGGCTGTACCAAGAAGGAAATCAGTTCTTATATGTCAACAGAGGCTTTGGGTTTTTAGGATTTCCTGGACGAGTAGGTATGCCTCCTGAGATTACTTTAATCACAATTTTCTCGGCTTAATTTGGTTTCATTATTAAAGTGTTGATAACCTATGATTAAGATTAGGTTACATTTTGAAACCTTTTTCATTTATATTTGGTAAGCCTTTTAGGAAATTATGTCAAATCAAGAAGTAAAACTACTGCAGCACATTCATGCCGACTACCACAAAGTAGTGGGTGATGTCCTCGCGGAATCCAGCGCGGAGTTGCTGGTGTTTGCTCATTTTGGCGATTTTACTCCAAACAGAAACGAGCATATTCTTGAAGCAATCTCTTGCACCGACATCAATAAAAAGGACATGCGTCAAACGACTAAGCGTGTAGTAACTGTTTTGGTTGAAATGTTACAGAACATTTCCATTCACGGTGAACGCGGTGAGAACGGATTGATGAACGCATATGCGGTTGTTGCAAAAGGAGGTGATTATTTCAGATTGTGCACGGGTAATATGTTGACGGTTTCTTCCGCACGTATTCTCATGCGTCGATTGGAAATGCTCACGGAATTCGATAAAGTTGATCTTCGTTCAAAGATCCGTCAACGACTCAAAGACGAAGGGCTAAGCGACAAAGGTGGAGCTGGTCTAGGTTTGCTTACCATTGCTAAAAAGGCCGAGAAAGGATGGTCATACACCTTCGATTTAATGGAAAAGGATATGGTGTATTTTCAATTGAACGTTTCTGTTCCAATGGTAGAAAAATAATGAGAGTTCTTCTTTTTCTTAGTGCGTTTTCTCTTTTTAGTTCTTCAATATTTTCTCAAAATAAAATTTACGAGTTCGATTTACGTCTCAGCGAATCGAGAGGTGCAACGCTTGCAGATGGTCTAAAATCTTCCGATGCCGATATTCAACTTCGAGCAGCACAGCAGGCCGCTACTTGGGGAAAAGCGGAGCATATTCAAGATTTGATTTTTCTCCTTTTCAATTTAAGAAATTCGGTAACACTTCCGAAGCATTACGAAACGATGGCTGCTGCGGCTTATGCACTTGGACAAATAGAAGGTTCCAATGTTCAACAAATTGAAGCTTTACAGAAAACGATACTTAATGTTTCAAATGAGAAATTAGTTAAGGAGTCTTGGATGGCATTAGGCAAGTTATTGCCAGAGGCTTCGGCTTTGGGTGTGCGTCTAGAAGACGCATACAAGAGCAATCCAAACATTCCACACAACCAATATGCGTGCTTGGCATTAGCAGCAAGAAGGAGAATCAATCAAGACGATTTTGTGAAGTCGATCTTAGATCGAGACGACATATTCAGTTGGGACGAAGAAGCGCGTGTGGCATTGGCTCAAGTCCTTTCGAGAACCGATTACAGTTTTATATCTGGAAATATTTCAGCTAACCAAAAGTATAAGAGCAAAGTTCGAAATTGGGTTGAAAAAGAAAAGTCGAAATACGTCCGTATTCAATTCGCTCGATTGGCCAATCGCTACGGATGGTGGCCGCTACTCAATGATTTAGCTTGTCATGTAGATGCTCAGATTTCTGAACCTGCTATTCAGGTAATGCTTTCGAAGGATTCTACCTTCATTTCAAATGTGTTGTTTGTTGATTTGAAGCAAGCAAGTGCTTTCAACTACATGCGTGTGGGTATTCACTTCAATCAATTCAATCACGATGAAATTCGAGAAGTGCTGAAAGCCTTTCCAGATCACAGTTATGAGCAGATTGAATTGGCGGGGGTGTGGAATGAAAACGGACATCCCGATGCGCAGAATTTCATTATGTTTCAATACACGGAAACAGAAGATTTGTTTCAGCGCATTTCTTGGGTGAAGAAAATGTCGAATTCGTATTTGTTTATTGATTCTTTGTTAACTCAAGATTTCGTGAATGCACCTCCTGCTTTGCAGTATGCGATTGTTGAATGTGCTTTGGAATACGGTAAAACGAATCCTGCATTCAATGAAACGCTTTTTCCGGGGTGGTTCGCAATTCTTTGGACATCCCAAGATGCAGGAGTTATTGCGCAGCTCGCAGTTTGGGCAAGAGAGCGTTCCGAAAACTTGAAGGGGAATGAGTTCCTCATAGAAACAATGAAACAGGCGTTGCCCATGTTTTTGAAACCTGAGACCGTTGAAACTTACAATGAATTAATTGAAACGTTGAATGCTGTTCAAATTGGACAGGACATGTTAGTCAAGAGCCAACCGATTACAGCCTCTTTTCCTTCCGAAAAAGAATGGAAAAAGAATCAATCGTGTAAGGTGAAATTGAAAACAGATGAAGGCACAGTGGTAATTAAACTCAATGGAATGAACGCTCCTGAAAGTGTTTCAAATTTATTGAAATTGTGCAACCAACATTACTACGATAGCATTGCTTTTCATCGCGTCGTGCCGAATTTCGTAGTTCAGGCCGGATGCACACGCGGAGATGGAATGAGTGGAATGCCTTATGTCATTTCATCTGAATTTATGGGACACAACTTTGCGCCGCTGCACATTGGGATGGCGAGTGCAGGAAAACATACCGAAAGCGCGCAGTGGTTCATTACATTGGCTTACACGCCAAACTTAAACGGACGTTACACTGAATTCGGTGAGGTCATTCGCGGAAAAAAGGTGCTTCCGAAAATTAAAGTCGGAACGCGAATTCGTTCCATGCGTGAACAACATTTATTTTGAATTGTAGTTCAGTCATGGAAAGTATTATTCCAATGAAATTAAAACTAATCTTACCCTTGTTCATGATGGCACTTGCTTCTTGCGCGCAATCGAACAAAGAAAATCCCAAAGGAGAAATTATGAAAGTTGAAATGAACGATACCTTGGAAGTGGCAACACTTGCAGGTGGTTGCTTTTGGTGTGTGGAAGCTGTTTACGCCAATGTAAATGGTGTTACGAAAGTTGAGTCAGGATATGCCGGTGGATTCATTAAAAATCCGTCTTACAAGGAAGTGTGCAATGGGACAACCGGACATGCTGAAGCAGTTCAGATTTATTTCGATCCACGCGTTGTTTCGTTTTCGCAATTGTTGGAAATATTTTTCGTGGTTCATGATCCAACAACGTTGAACAGACAAGGTCCAGATTCAGGAACACAATACCGCTCAGCTGTTTTCTATCATAACGAGAAACAAAAGGAATTGGCGTATAAAGCTATTCAAGCCATCAATGAAACCGGTGAATGGGGTGCTAATGCGGTAACGGAAGTGACAGAATTTACCAATTTCTACAAGGCGGAAAACTACCATCAAGATTATTACGCTTTAAACGGCGAGCAGCCGTATTGCCGCATCATGATTACTCCGAAACTGGAGAAATTTAAAAAGCGTTTTTCTGAATTGGCGAAATAGTCCTTGCCTTTTTTCGATTTGCCTTAACTTAGACAACCAAATGACTCACCTCCGAGTCTTTTTGAAAAACTAGGTTATGAAGAAAATTTTATATTCAATTTTATTCGCAGCGTCAGCGCTTTCTAGCCAAGCGCAATTCAATGTCGATTCGATTGCGGATCAAACTGCTGCTGTGGAAGATCTATTTCTTGCCAACGGTATTTTTGTAAATAATATTTCTTTCGTCGGAGATTCCGCTCAATTGGGGTGGTTAACCGATGGCGATTCAATTGCATTAGGCATTAATGACGGATTAGTTCTTTCAACGGGAATAGCAGCAGTGGTGAGTAATGGAAACAATATAGCAGGTGGAACATGGGGAACGCAATCTACCAATGCGGATTTGTCTTCATTGACGGGATTCCCAACTTACGATTTGGCCCAACTCGATTTTGATTTCATTGCAACAGGAGACTCAATGACTTTTCAATTTGTTTTCGGTTCAGCAGAGTATCCGGAGTGGGTGGGAAGTAATTTTAACGATATCTTCGGTTTTTTCCTCAGTGGTCCAGGTATTGTTGGACCATACACGAATAGCGCTGTGAACATCGCAGTTGTGCCAGGGACAAATCAAGTGGTGAGCATAAATACGATTAATATGAATGTTAATCCATCCCTTTTCATCGATAATTCAACACTGACAATTCCAGGCTTTTATTGCGATGGATATACAGTTCCAATGTTCGCCTCAATGGGTAATTTGGTGGTTGGTGAAACCTATCATATAACTTTAGCGGTTACTGACGCTTCCGATTCAGCTCTTGATTCTTGGGTGTTTCTCGGTGGGAATTCATTCCAACAGTTCTGCACGGTGAACTTCTTGGAAGAAGCAAATGACAGAGGTGCTCAACAATGTCTGCTTTCTCAAGTAAAAGCCGATTTAGACTACACTGTTTTCTGCGGAACAATCACCCTAGAAAATCAATCGCAAATAAATATGAATGTCGCTAATGCTTATTACGAAATGGGCGATGGTAATACTATTCCTGCGAATGCGACCGATGTTTATTCATATACAACTCCAGGAAATTACACGGTGAAGTTGGTGTATCAAACAGTAGACGGATTCACTTCGAAATACACATTGGGAACTTTTCCTATTTCGGAAATCATGCCTATTGAACCAATCATTTCACAAAACGGTGCAATCGTGAGCATAGACAATTACGATCCTTCATGGTTGGTATCTTGGTTTGTTTCAATGGACGGTGGATTCACCTACACTGAATTGGAGGATATAACAACGCCTTCGTTCGATGTTACAGGAGTTGTTGCAGATGGAGCGTTTATCTATGCTGGAATTAGCAACGGTTGCTTAAACAACTCGGTTGCACAAATGGTGGTTGGAGTGAATGAATTGACAGAGAATAGTTTCAGTGTTTATCCGCAACCGGCAGATCAAGAAATATTCTTCTCAAATGTGAACGAACCAAAGACGGTTAAAGCATTTGATTCAACAGGAAAGCTGGTGTTAATGGAGAACAATGTCTCAAGTGTTCTGAATATTTCAACCTTGTCTCCAGGATTTTATGTTTTGCATGTAACCAATAGAAATGGAAAGCAAGAGCGCGTGAGTGTGATGGTGAAGTAAGAAATGCTGAAAGAAGAATTTAAATATTTTTGGAAGGGAGCGCGCTGGTTCGCGCTCCTTCCTGTTTTATACCTTGTTCTACTCTTCATAAATCATCGCTTTCAATTAAGTGACTTTAATGTTTATTACGGCGCAGCCGATGCACTCTTAAACGGAGAACAAGTCTATGGAAAAGCCTTTGGTTTATCGAGTGGGTTCTACAAATACTCTCCGGAGATTTTAGTTCCCTTTCTTCCTTTTGCGTTGTTGAAGTATGACGTGTCTGCTGTCTTGTTTTATCTTATTAATACTGGAATTATTCTTTTGTTGTTGAATGAATTCAAGCAGACATTTTTCAAGTCGTATGAATGGGGAAAGGAAGTGTGGTTCTTTTTGATTGTTACGGTTTTGTTTTTCGGGGATCAACTTGAACGTGAATTGTTTTTGGGAAATGTAAATGCGCTGCTTCTTCTGTTAACCCTCTGGTCTGTTCGCTCCATTGAAAACAAACAGCACGCAAAAGCAGGATTAATCTATGCCGTTGTCTTGTGCTTCAAGATTCATTTTTTAATACTCCTTCCATATTTCATTTTGAAAAAAGAATGGAAGGTACTACTGTATACAATTATCGGTTTATTAGGAATGGCAATCACCTTATTCATCTGCGTTCCGAATAGATTTGTCGTTCTTCATACGCAATGGTTGAAGGCCGTTCAAGCGCATAACGTCCAGCTGGACAGAAGTCCAAATACCATTTACCACTTCATTCAAACAACATTGTCTTCGCTTCACATGGCAGTGGTTCCAACGGCAGCTGTGCTCATTGGTTTGGCCTTGGCAGGGTTGGGATACTTGAAATTTATTTGGAAGAATATTGGGAAAGGATTTCAAATGAATGAAGGACTGGTGCTCATTTCCCTAATTCCAATTTTAACACACACCGATACTGAGCATTTTTTATGGGCCATGCCAGTGGTTTTAATGGTAATGCTGGACATTTCAACATGGAATAAAAAAGCAAAAAGATTGGGAGGGATATTCATGTTCTTGTTGTCAATTCCGTTTTTATTCAACAGTCCTGATCTCGTTGGAAAGGCATTATCAAAGTCTTTAGATGAAGGCGGATTAGGCCTTTCGCTCATGCTGTTGCTCGTGTTGTCTTTCCTTTATCAGAATGTTAATCTTTTCCGAAATCGGTTCATTCAAAATGGTTAATAACTCGCGATTCGATTTTTTAAGTTGAATGTTTGAAGAGGATATATTCGTTAAAACCTTACGAATATGGCTCCACGTAAACAGCGAAAAATTTATGTGCTAGACACTTCTGTTCTGCTGCACGATCACAACAGTATTAATAGTTTTGAAGACAACTACGTTGCCATTCCCATTACGGTGTTGGAAGAGCTCGATAAGTTTAAAGTAGGGAACGAAAACAAGAACTTCGAGGCGCGTGAAACCATTCGAATCATCGATAAACTTTCTTCTACCGATACATTGAATGCCTGGATTCCATTGGGCAATGGGCACGGAGGGAAATTCAAAATAATTCTCGATGTTGATTTGTCTTCTCAGGACGATGCTGAATCTATTTTTCAATCGAAGAAAAACGATCATAAAATTCTGAATGCTGCCATTGTACTTCAAAAACAAGAGAAGCGAAGTAAGGTGGTTTTGGTTACCAAGGACATTAACCTTCGCATCAAAGGAAAGGCATTGGATATTGTTGCTGAAGATTACAAAACGGGAAAAGTAAAAGACAGCGTTACGGCATACAGAGGATACAGTGTTCTCGAAAATGTTTCTTCTGAGGCTATTCGAAAACTGTATACCGCAGGTGAATTGAAAGATGCGAAAGTCTTAGGAAAAGAAAAACACAACAATCATTTTTATGTGTTGAAGTCAGGAACTTCAAGTGCGCTAGCATTTCATGGAGGTATGGCGAAAAACATTGAGCGTATCGATAAGGTATATGCAATGGGCATTAAGCCGAAGAATGCCGAGCAAGCTTTTGCACTTCACGCCATTATGAATCCTGAAATTAAATTAATCACAATTTCGGGCGTGGCAGGAACTGGTAAAACATTACTTGCTCTTGCAGGGTCACTTGAAATGAGAAATGGTTTTGATCAATTAATTCTAGCACGTCCAATTATTCCGCTTTCAAATCGTGACATCGGATTCCTTCCAGGAGACGCAGAAGAGAAAGTTTCTCCATACATGCAACCGCTTTTCGATAATTTAAATTTCATTAAAAAGCAATATTCAGAGAACGAGAAGAAGCGAAAGGTTATTGATGATATGCAAACCGATGGTCGAATTCTAATAACACCGTTGGCCTTTATTCGAGGAAGAAGTTTATCCAATTGTGTCTTCATCATAGACGAAGCACAAAACCTAACTCCGCATGAAGTGAAGACTATCATTACCCGAGCTGGTGAAAACACCAAAGTGATTTTGACCGGCGATGTTCGTCAGATTGATACGCCGTATTTAGATGAGCAGTCCAATGGATTATCCTATGTGATAGATAGACTAAAAGGACAAGACCTTTATTGTCACATCACACTTGAAAAGGGAGAGAGAAGTGAACTAGCGAATTTGGCGAATGACTTGCTTTAAGCAGTCTCTTCAAGGGTTGAAAGAACTACGATTTGTTCTTTGCCTTTCTTGGTAACGTTGTAGCCAAGACCGCCTTTATTGACGATGTATCCTTCGAGATATAATTTGGTTACACGTTCTCCGAGTTGTGTGCTGTGCGTTTGGTGCGCAGCATCGCGTTGAATGCGTGTCCAAAAATTAGCCTCTAATTGGTTGAGTTTAATGTACTGACTTTTGTTGTTCTTGCGGAAAGTCTGAATGATATCTAAGATTACGAAATCGTATTTATCCATGTTTTAAATCTCCAACAGTTTTGGTTAAGCTCTGCAACGAATGTACTCTGCTAATTTGCGTGTGTGACAAGCAAGTTGAAATTTTTGCTCACAACATATTAACTAAATTTTATACCTTCGTTCAACAACCTTAATGAAATGAAAAAACTGTTATTCAGTGTTTTGATTGTTGCGCCTTTTTGTTTGAGCGCACAAATCACAATTACCAAAAACGATTTGCCTTTGGGTGGAGATATTCTTGCTCAAGAAAATGCAACCTTAAGCGCTTTCGATGAAGGAGATACTGGACCAAATCATGTATGGAATTTCGATGAGTCGAATCTTACATTAAGTGGTAATGTTCAGCAAACGGAATGTGTAGATATTTCGACCACACCATTTGCTTACCAAATATTTTTTAATAGTCCTTTTGACTCTGAGCACAATTCCGATTTTGCAATTGGTCTTGCTGAACTGGGAGGTAATCTTCAAGGTCTTCCTGTGACGTTGGAAGATATTTATTCTTACTACCAAAATAGCAATAGTCGCTATGCAATCGTAGGTGTAGGAGCAACTGTAAGTGGAATTCCAATTCCTCAGCAGGCTGATCCTGTAGATGTCGTTTACGATTATCCAGTTGCCTACGGTGATCTACATACGAGCGTTTCTGAACAGGTTATTCAAATTCCAACGTTGGGATACAGAAAGACAAATCAGACGCGTGTGAATGAAGTTGACGGTTGGGGAACTGTTAATTATTTTGGAACCACGTACAACGCGCTCAGAGTGAAGACTACCATTAACGCAAGTGACTCTATTTATGTAGATCTTTTGGGGTTTGGTTTTCAATTTGATCGTCCGGAAGCGATTGAGTATAAATTTTTGGTTCATGAGTTTATGGTGCCGTTGGTTCAAGTGAATTATACAGCGGGAGCAAATACAGGTGTTCTAGTTGCTGCGGGTCCAACAAGCGTTATTGAAGCTAACGCGCCACAATTCGCAGTGTTTCCAAATCCGACCACCGATTACTTGACAGTGAAGTGGGAGGGAGCTAACAATGTGCCTTACACGGTGTTTAATATGGATGGAAAACGTGTGATGGAAGGAAGTATTTCCAACAACTCTCAGATTCAAGTAAGTGCTTTGGCAAACGGATTGTATTTCTTGAAAACAACAACGAGTGAAACTTATTTCTTGAAGAAATAAAAACCAATTGAAATAAAAAAAGGGGAGCCATGCTCCCCTTTTTTATACTTAAAATTCTAGTTACACGTGAATTCAGTATTGCTTGGATTCGGATCGCAGAAGTTTAAGTCTGCGGTATAAATACCATTCATAAGTGCGTTGATGTTGCTTGTTCCGTTTCCAGACTCCAATGGAATGTTCAATACATAAGCGCTTGCGCGTGAAGCAAACAGGCCTAAACCTCCAACCACATTTGTATATCCTGGACGTTCTTGAATAATTCCAGTTACAGGATTGTTTACATTAATGAAAGTCTTTAACTCGTCGTTGGCCAATCCCATGCGCAATTCAAATGCACGCGTTTTGTTTCCGTCATAGGTTCCAACTTCACGACGAATGTGAGTATCTGTAGTAAGGTTTGTACCTAGGTATGAAAAGAAGGGCTCAGCGTTAAAAGTCAGATTGTAATAACCAGAATTCAAATCAATAGCATCTGCGTTGAACGTTCCGATTTTCCAATCAATGAATTTTTCTGTTGAGGAAACCAATTGCGTTAGAGCATTGTCGGAATAGACATTCTCTGTGTAATAAAATCGTAAAGCCAAATCGTAGATCTCAGCATTGTCAATTGGCGTCCAACGGATCGAAACGTTGTCGCGATAATCAATTGCACCTGTGACAGTATTTGTTGAAGCGAATGAAAGTCCTAAATTGGTTTGTGGACTTTGGAAAAACACATCCGATGAAGGAATGACGTTTGTCCAAGCGAATACGTCAGGACGAGAAACGAAATCAGCAACGAGTTTGTATTTCGCGTTAGGATTAATTCCAGAAGGGCTTGCGAAATAATAAACCGTTTGTTCCGGACCGTAGAACATTCCATTTACATCTTTATCGTGAATCGTAATGGGTTGCAAATTGTGAATGGCAATTGGATTAGGATTTCCTGTTGCATATTCTTCGATACGCAATGAAGAAAATTCTTCCCACTTGTATTCAGAGCTGTCCCGAATCATGGCATAGTCGTTCAAGTTGCCATCGCCCAAAAATGTCTTCGTGATTTTTACAAATTGCGTGTCTGCTTGCGGATCCAATAGACCGAAAACAACTGTTGTGCTTGCGTATGGTGCCGTAAGGTCCACCTCCGTTTCACAAGACGAAAGAAAGGCTAGAGAAATTGCCGCAATGGCCGACAATGAAAAAATCTTATTCATGTTTCAAATATAAGTCGCGAATGGGTTCGAGAAATTCAATTATTTTGAATTATTACGCGTTTAACGACATTAAAAAATCGAGAGTATTCACGTTGTCTGCATAATCATGTAAAGCAGGACATTGGCTGTTCCCAAAGGGAATAAAGTCATTTCCAACAATACACTGAATTTGGTTTTCGTGATCTTTCAAGTGCTGAAGAAGCGCTGCTTTGTTTTCGTATCGCTCGTAAAACACAGAAGCCACCGGAGAAGCAATGTTTTTGTCTTCCTTGAAAAGAACGAATCCATTCTCCAAAAGGTCTTCGTTGTTCAGCAACCAGACGGCTTTGTTGTAATCGTAATTGTTCGCGTACTTATTGTGCGTGGCAATGCTTTGAAAACTAAAAATGCCGTTGAAAATTCGATCTAAATCGAAATCAACGGGCAGGTAGAGCTTCGTCACATTTCTACAGCCCAGTCCGAAATAATCGAATAAGTCATTTCCTAGTTTTTCTAATTGCTCGGGAGTTTCGCTTCCGTCTAGAATGGCAACGCTGTTTCTATTCTGACGAATGATGTGCGGGTATTTTCCGAAATAATTGTGGAAGTGAACAGCAGTGGAGTTGCTTCCTGTAGCAATCACGGCTTCGAAATTTTCTAATTTTCCTCTCGAGAAGGAATAATTCAAATCGAAATCTACTTCGAACTTTCCAGCGATTTTCAAGAGCGCAGGAATGAGTATCGGATCGTCTGAACTTAACTTAATAAGCGCTTTATTTCCGGTTATGAGTACGGAAAGAATGTCGTGAAAGCCAACAATAGGAATGTTTCCCGCACAAATAATGGCTACTGTTTTAGGATTAGTTGCAAAGGATAGGCCTTTTGTCCAAGCCGAAAGTTTCTCTAGGGTAAGTTCATGTGCCCAAGCAGAAAGTGCTTGGCGGACGTTTGCCGCGGTGAACCAACCGTTGAAGGTATAGGCAGATTCAATCACGTCATTCACACCATTGAACTCTTCTTCGGTTAATCCGCAGGCATAACCGGGCCATTCACGCTTCTCTGAAAAGAGCTGAAGGGCCTGTCCCAGCTGAACAAATGTTTGAATTCGTTGTTCTAAGGTTGAATTCATCGTAGGTGTATTAAATTTGCACGCGAAATTAAGGTTGAATTTAGATAAATAGCAGAATATGGCAATAATGATTACAGACGAGTGCATCAACTGCGGTGCATGCGAACCAGAGTGTCCAAACCACGCCATCTATGAAGGTGGAGCAGAGTGGAAGTACAGTGAAGGAACAGGACTTCGCGGAATCATGACCCCATTGAACGGCGGTGGTGAGTTAGATGCAGACGGACTTCAAGAACCGAAGAGCATGGATGTTTACTACATCGTTTCAGACAAATGCACCGAATGTGTTGGTTTC
>JACCDI011808109.1_pt1 | contig 14916 bp, 11 predicted proteins | sample 7442791 | NCBI WGS metagenome assembly JACCDI01 (sample SAMN15323434, study PRJNA562643) | freshwater metagenome | isolation source: river surface water | place: USA:Blue River Watershed | collected 2017-08-15 | reverse complement strand
GTTAAATCGTTAAATTTATTTTGATATTCACTATATTTCTCTTTAATCTTTTCCTTTAAATCGTTAGCGATAGTATCAGCATTCTTTACCTTATCTTTAATCTCATAAAATTTTTCTACCTTTTGAATTAAATCTGTTATATTGTTATATTCATCAATGAGTGTATCAATCGGGTCTGTTTTTGGAGCTGATTCGATATTATGAGAATTGGTACTCGAATTATCGTCTTCGATATCCGATGAAGATTCTGAATTTTGAAGACTATTAAACTTAGCAAGAATTTCATTTAGCTCTTTATCATTAGTAGCCATATTTATATTTTTAATAGTTGCAGATTTATTATCGAAATTATCCTCGTTGATTAAATTTAATATACTATTATAACGATCATTAAATTCTTTGGTTAATTCATTACTGGACTTTTGTATATCCGAAAGATTGTCATATTTTAACTGATACTTTTCAAGTATCTCAATTATTTTACTCTTTAAATAATAAATACTGTTTTTCTTTTCTGTATCAGCGAATGTATCCTTTATATTGTAAAAGAATTCAATGGCTTCATATAAATTATTTCGTTTATGTATTTTAATTCCCTCGGATAGTGAAAATAAAGGTATTCCTAAATCAACTTTATTTTTACCTTCTTCTATATCCTTTCTATTCTCTAGTGCGGTCTTTAATAAAGACCGAAATGTTTCCCTAATGTTATCACCTGTCATTTTTGCTAACGTTTCGTTTAATTCTTTTACCTCGATAAATTTAGCAAAAAATTCAATGTACTTACCAAGGATAAATATAGCATAATTGTTATCAATATATTTTCGATATTCGCCATCTTTTAATAAGTCAGCAACATAAAAAGCTATATAATCTTCTAATACTATGTGGTTTTCACCTTCCTTAACATTAGGGAAAAATTCATATTCTTCATCTAACTGATACCTAGTCATTTCATCCTCTATTAGATATATATATAATAAGATTACTCTTTTGAATTTTTCATATATTTTTTTATTTTCCTCATCTGGTATATTTATTATACCAGTGTAAGAATTACTACCTGCAGATATCTTAAGTTCATTTTCCTTTCCAGGAGTTGTGGAAAAATTAAATTCCTCTACTTTATCAATTTTTATGTCATTATATTTTGTCCCGTTAAACTCTATTTCATATGTTGACATAACTTTTGTTATAGGTCTTATTATAACAGTTATTCTATCAGGCTGTGCAATATAAAACACTTCTGGTACTAAAACAGTAGGAACATAACAGAAGGATGCATTTTGATTAAATGAAAGATTATCTCTTGTTTCACCTTTAATATAAAAATTATCACCAATCTTTACAATTTTTGAACCAGGCTTTAGTGTGACAGTATCAATATCTACTTTTTTATTTATATTTGTTGCAACAAAGCATTCAAAACCTTCAGTAATTTCTACTTCATCAACTCCTGGAGTAAATTTCGATTCATATTCTTTTAGTATGGTTCGAAGAGAACTATTTTTTGTGTTATTAATTTTACTCATATTGTTAGCTTTATTTATATATTTTGAAAGTTTTTCAATATTAATATAATTACATTTTGAAGAGCTAATATCTATATCGGGGGAATTTTCGGTATCATCTATATCCTCACAGATTGGTGGTGGTGCAAAAGATGTAGCTCGCTTTTTGATTAGACTGTTCTTATCAACTAGTGAAGATATTGGTGATAATATGGTACTCTGTTTACTTATCGATTTTGTAGGGGTTTTAGTATTGTCTACTATTGTCGGTGCAAGAATGTTGCTATCCTTATTAAATTCTTGCACCGACAAATAATCATTTATACTAAATTTCTTTTTAGATGGGATAGGAGAAGAAACCGGAGAAGAAGCCAGCTCGATATTATTATAATCTGTTTCCGTTAAATCATAATCAGCATTATCCTTTTCAAGTTTGAGTGTAGCAAAAGAAACATTAGGTTTAATTTCTTTTACAAAATATTTAACTCCATTCACTTTAATATACTTACCTTTTTCAATATCAACATATTTTGACTTATCAATTTCACCTGACTTTATTAAGAGAGCTTTATCTTTACCTGTAGATATCAAAACAGGATTAAGCAGTTTTAATTTATCTATTTCTATTTCAACAAAAGGTTGTGTTTCATTATTATCTAATTTGATTATCTTTTTACCATCATCTTTTAGCAGGTATATAAGCTTGCCCCCTTTGAAATATGTAAAATAATTACCACCTTTAATTTCTCTAGTTTGTTTATTACCATTATTATCAGTATAACTATACTTATGCTTATCCGGAATATTATACCATTTATCTATCTTTAGCTGAATAAAATCCGGCTTAGGTGTAGGTGGTGGAGCCATTCTCTTTTTTCCTCTTGATGTGGATATTGCCACTTGTTTTGGATTATTTGAAGAAGTAGATGGAGTAGACGGCGCTTGTGAACTTGTCACTATGTTGCCCCATAAATTATTATCGTCTTCGGTAGCTGGTGCTGGTGCTGGTGCTGGTGCTGGTGCGTACCAACCACGATACTGGGGTTGTTTACCTGTTAATTTAGCTTTATCTTCATTACTTAGTTCCGTAGAATTTATCCATTTGGATAGAGGAATAAAGCTAGCGAACATTTCAAAGACAAACCTTCTTATAATCTCAATCCCCTCTTTCTTTGCAAAAATTGCACTACCCATCAGTATCTCATTACCATTGATTTCAGCAGGGAGCATTATATATTTGTAACCCCGTTCCTTCGATTTGCAAAATACTTCATTTATCTGCGATATTATATGCTCGATAAAGATTGCACTCTTGGGTGCAATCTTGAATGCACCCTTGAATGAATTCTCATATTTTACACCGATAGTTTCAGATAGGAGAAGCGGTGTAGTTCTCCTAGGAGATATATCTCCGGACACGATACCATAAGCATTATCTCTATTTCCTATTGCAGCACTACCACCACCCGTGCCACCTTTCAGACCAGCATTACCAAAGTTCGCATAATAGATAAACATACAGTTCTTATATTCATCTACAATTTGATTATAATCTGTAAGTTCCTTCTTTTTACTGTCGTAAATATTGTAGATAATTTTAACATTTTTCAGATAGTCTATCACTTTGTCGTCGAGCTTATTATATATACCATTTAATATGATTTTATTACTTACTAGGTTATGCAATAGTGTTGTATTTGGACCATAGTAAGCAATTACACTCTTATTTCTCGTTTTATTTTTATAGATAACTTTAGATAATCCGTCAACCTGATTTATTTTAACAGATTGAAACTCAGTCTCGCTGTCGATATTTGAAATATCACCTTCGTAAGTAAAAATAAAATTATCTATTACTGCTTTATCATCAACAATATTTATCTTTGGATTACCTGTATTATTTTTAAGAGCATTAAAAATATCAGCGTAATATTTATTAAAATCTGGTCCAATAGTCATATTATCTACCTGATATTTATTAGCTAATGACTCGCTCTGATAGGAGTTTTCATTTTCATTCGAAGAAATGGATTCATCATCATTATGAGTATTGGTACTCGAATTATCAGAATCTTCACCATCTGATGAGGGAACCGGTGAAGGAGCTGGTGAACTTTGATTCACAGGGCTTGAATATCCTGTACCCACCCAAGTAGGCATCGGAGAATCATTTTGGGAAGTTGATGAACTATCAGAGGAACTTTCATCATCTGAATCTGAATACCCTGTACCCATTAACCCCATAGTAGTTGGAGAACCAGCACGAGAAGATACAGGTGAGGATATAGAAGCCGGATTTGCTCCTTTTCTAAACACTGCAATTATAGCGGGTATAGGAACTGCATTACCGTTCGGATATTTTAAATTTTTGATATATTCAGTCACCCCTGAAATATCCTTGAAACAAGGCATTTTATTTGGGTTCTTAGTATCAAAGCTATCGATATATCTAAATCGATTTCCATTGATGTCAGGTGTGCAGTGCTTTGTCAAAGATGTAAGTGCAGTCCAATGATTTTCATTACGATTAATTATAAGACCTGCAAAATCATATATATAATTATTAACTGTTTCTATAACTGACTGATACATCTTTTCAACTGTGTTATATGGTAAATCATCAGCTCGAGTTGGATTTGGAAAAAGAACAGGGGAATAACTCATATTTTTGAGAATATCGGATAGAAAATCTTCCGTATAATTTTCATACGAACTATTACACGGTGCATCCTTAGTATCACATTTATCGCAATATTTTTTGCAGAAAGCAACTATGTTGATAAGTACATCATCATTTTCAACCAATTCTTTTGTCTCATCTGTAAATATCTCATTTAATACCGTATTGGGGTTTGTTTCAAAAAGATTATTCTGATCGATACCGGGATAAGGTATATAATTACAATTGCCTTTATCCATTATTAGGAATGCATCCAAATCACTCTTAACAACCTTCTTTTTCTGAAGCAGATTGTTTATAGCATGCATTCCACACTGGAGACTTTTCTGACTTTCTAGATAATCATCACCATAAATACCTCCTCCGCCTCTTAGTGGAGTATCTGCAGATTTAGCCCTCTTTTTCTTTCCCATTAAATCATGTATCATATTCTTCTTCACTGTTTTCTTAACTGGCGTCGGAGGATGCTCGGATGGAGCTGGTGAAGCCGGCGGTGATGGAATCACGGGAAGCGGTAGTAGGTCTGGCTCTGAAGATATATGGGAAGAAATAGGAGCTAAAGATTTAACTTTGCGACGCCCGACAGTCTTGATACTTTCCTTCTTCGGAGGCTCTGGTTCAACTTTTAGCATTGGGTCAATAGAAATAGTTTTCTCCCTCTTCTTACCCACCTGTTTTATGACGCCTTTAAGCATAGGGTCATCTTCTGTTAATCCAATTTGCTTACCCGGAGGACGTCCACGTGGCATTTTAATTTATAATGTAAAACTTTTAAATTAAACAATTAAAAAGATGGATTGGGATGTATCAATATGGAACTATCACAAGCTAGCTCTGATAGTAGGATTATGGGTCTTTATTTTAGTATCACCTCCTGTTTATAGATTTTTATATAGTAATGTAAACAACGGTATGTGGCTAGCTTTTGTGATAGCTATGCTAGTCTGGATTTTTGTATTCATAATACTGCATACTTTTTCGGGGAAAAGTAAATATAGTACATCAGCGGATGAGATGCAATAATTTTATTTCATTATGAAATAAAATTTAAGGTAGGGAAGGAAGCCCCGGAATGCTTGGGATAGAAGGTAGGCTCGGAATAGAGTTCATCTGTCCCTCGAAAGTATAGGTACACTTCATAGTCTCGGACACGAACTTATTTTCCTTCTCGTTTAGCTGCACTAGATTCTTATTTGCATTCTGGTCGATATCGCCATTGATACGACCAACTGAATACATCTTACTGTTTGCAGTGTCGAACTTAAAGAGAACCTTCTTGAATCCAGGGTAATTGGTTGTATAGTAAGTAGCAAGGCCGCTTACAGGTAGCCAATCCAGCTTAGCCGGCATAGGTTCATTCTCCTCTTCCTTTACAGGAACAGGCTCGGGTTCAGGTGTTGGAGCCGGGACGGGTGCAGGAGCCTCATCTTCAGATGTATCCGGAGATGCGAGGACCGGAACTGGTTCAAGCTTCTTAGGGGACGGCCTTTTAGGCGTAATACTCTTTGTAATAACTGGCTGCTCGGGTAGCGACGGCATCGGTGCGGGTGTACTAGGGACACTTGGAAGGCCACCAAATGATGGCATCGGTAGACTTGGCATTCCAGGGGTAGCCATATTACCGAACATTCCAATGCCGTTAACCATCGGCTGCGGCTTTGAAGGCAGAGATGGAATGGGACTGTTAATCACATTCACCCCGGGAACCGCAGTCTTTGGACTGGGCTTCTTATTACCTTCTAGCTTCTTCTTCAGATTACTAGACTTTCCCTTACAGCTTACACAACGCCACTCAAAGGGGTCAGTTGTATCACCGATATCGGAATCTTCACACTTTGCAGCACATACACGATTCTTCTTGTTTTCCTGGGTACTGCGTTCACACAGATACGCACAAATCTTCTGACCTTCATCGCTTCGGCGTTTATATTCATCCGACTCAATCCATAGCTGCTGAGGAACTTCCTTAGTTGCCTTCACCACACGGGACTTTGAAACCTTAGGAGCCACCGGCTGAACAGAGTTCAGCGACGGCGCAAGACCGCTCATTCCAATGGCTGGCATTGGTACACGAGGTGCATCCATCACTTCCATAAAAGCATTGGTAATCTCTTCTTCATTCATATCATTAATCTTTTCCTTATTCTCCACAACATACTTGGCGCAGCTACCAGAAATAGCCTGCAGAAGTTCATTGAGGGAAGCGCGGTGAGAGTTTGCCATTTTTGCCCTGTAAATTTTTGTAATTTATAATCTGAATTTATATTAATTCAATTTTTGTAATTTAAATATTAATTCTTTAAAGAATTAATATTAGTTGGTCACCGGGTCATCATCACCGTTAAGTCTTGAGTAGATATAATCTATCACCCCAAAAACAATAGCGAAGAAAAATATCGACATTAGTACTCGACCTGATAAAGTAGGACCTCCTTTACTGAATGAATATAGGGTCGGTCCATAGATGGCTGTTGAAGCCCTATTCAGTATCCAGTAAAGAACATCAGAAGTCAGTATGAAAAATAGAATAGCAACCAATAAAGATGAGTATAGGTAAACACGGACAATATTATCCATTCCTTTTCGTGTCAAACTCTTTTATATACTTAACATAAATTATTTAAAATTTATGTTTAATCCAATTTAACTCCTCCTCCCGGGATGGATGCATCATAATCTACTTCTATTATATTGGCTTTGGCAGCCTTATAGATTGTCTCTGCTTCTTTATAGTGCCTTTTTACTACATTGTTATTATCTACAAGATAGATAAATGTAGGATTGTCAGAACGTAGAACACGCCCTAGAACTTGGGTTAATTTATTGGCTGACTTCATTGATGACATCAAAATAAGTACATCTGGAGGAACACCTGAAAATACATCACCTAGATAAGCGGATAAATCGAATCCAGTACCTGCCTTAGAGATACTAAAAAGGAGTATCTTTTTCTCACTAAGCTTTTTCTTAGTACCATAAAGTGTATCATATTCCATACCATAGTGTTTTAAAATAGAAGCTAAGTTCTCAACGTGTTCCTTAGTCTTACAATATATCATATATTTATGATTTGGATTACCGTGTATAATATTTGCTGCTATTAAATTTCTTTCGGTCGTATTCGCCTGCTCTTTAACGAACTCTCCATAGTTAAGACCCATAGTGCCTAAAGTTTCAGGTATACGAATCTTAGTATTTAACCTGAATAGACGAAAAGGTTTTTCACTGTAGCGGGTGACACAATGCTTTCCAGCAATTGAATGTATCATTACTTCCATACCATCATTTCGCTCTAAAGTAGCAGTGCATATAATAACATATTTTGGTTCAAGTGTTAGTAATGTTCGCACTTTGCTTTGTGTAGCAAAAAGATGGGCTTCATCTACAATCATACATCCAATCTGTCTGCGAACATCTTCTGGAATTTTAGTGATGCGTTCATCCATACAGATTATCAATGCGACATTATCTGGCATCTCACCTTGACCTACAATCCATATCTTATCTTTCAGGTCAGGGAAACACATAGTAAACGTATTGTACCAACTTGCTATTAAACTTTGTAGATTGATGATAACACAGGCTATACATTTAGTCTGTGATATAAGATAAGCACTCATAATGGTCTTACCACCACCCGTATAAATATTTAAACTAGTAGTTGCACAAGAATACAACTGCAGATATGCCTCTTGGACGATAGAATGCTGGTGCGGACGAAGACCTATACTGAACTTATAATCAACTGTCGGATATTCCCTGTCGCGATTTGCAAGCTTGCCAAGATAACCGCATGCAAACCGAAAAGGGACACGAAGATATATTTTATTATCGATGCAATCTAGAATATACATTGGTATGGGGTCTTTTGGTTTAATAGGTATATTAGACTTAAAATTCCATTTCTTTTTTTGCTCGGCTTCTTTATCAACAGGTATTAAAGTTAATGCATTTATTATCTCCTTATATTTTACAGGGTCATCTATTTGTAAAACTGCGGACATCCTTTTAATTAAAAGAATTTTTAATTAAAGTGAATCAATTTTTAGAACCGGAATTGGTTATATTGCGGTATAATCATCCATCGTATAGGGTATGATATATGCTATGTTTACATCATTAATTTTAATATCTGAATCTATAAACTTAAAAATAACAAAGCTCTTATTTTTAAGTTTACGTAAATCATTACTATTTATCCATCTATTAACACAAGGCACAAGATTATAATCCGTTTTCATAAATTTCATCGATTCTTTGACATTTGTCACAATAGAGCGTTTACAGCAGTTGTAAAAGGTATCACTTCCAGTGACTATGTTATCACTAGATTTCGAAAGATATTCCTGAACGTCTTGAACTGTATTCTTATAGATACACTTGCTTATATGCATTTTAGGTGATGGTATTGGCGAGTATGAATATGAACTCATATCTTTATCAGAATAAACAAAGCTAATTTTCGCACCATTTATATTTTTAATATTCGGCATTAAAATTAAATCATCGTATATCTTATTATCGATATAATTATCAAAGTAATTTAGATATTCGATTGTATCTGGTAGTATTGGAATGCGTTTAAATTCATTATGGCTAATATCAAGATACACACAATCTATGGGGATTTCAGGTAGTGAATTAAGTGCATTATAACTACAGTCAATATATTTACAGTTAAAAGGAAATTCTTCGATTAAGTATATTTTATTTTTACTGCAATTTAAATATACCAGTTCTTCAGGTAGCTCTGGAATAACCGTTAGATTATTCCCGCTACAATTCAGTCGTTTTAAATTTGATGGTAGTTTCGGTAATTCATTCAAGCCGAGATTTGAGATGTCGAGTATCTCCGTATCTATACCGCCGGCATGCCATTCATTTATTCGTTGATACACAATATCCATTTTATATTGGTACTATTTTATAAAAAGTTTCTTTATTTATTTTCGAAATCATTAAATCAAAAATTTTACAAGGTGTATTTAGAGCAGACCAATCTATAATATTTTCCTGGTAGTATGGCAGGCTATACATTCCATATAGTTCATTGCGTTTATAACAAATAAACTTTTCATTGGATCCTTTGATTACAATGTTATTATCACTATATCCTAAGTATTCATCTATATTTACTTGCTCCATATTTTCATAGTCTATACACATCATAGAATTTTCAATCATATAAAAATCATCTTCCGGTGTATTATCTTCAAACTTACAAAGAGGATTATTCTGTGCGTTGTAATGCAAAACATTCTTGTCTATAATAGCTTCAGAGATAATATTATTTTGAAAATATATCTCTTTTATATTGTTGTGTAGGTTTGGCAGGCATAGTAAATTATTATTCGCACAATTTAATGTATGTAGATTTGAAGGAAGAATATGGGGAAGATTAGATATTATATTATTTGCACATAGCAAGACTTTTAATTTTGAAGGTAGGTATTTAATACTAGACAAATAGTTATAGTTTATAATTATAACTTCTAAATTATCGTTGAAATTTATATTTTGAATATTGTTAAACATACAATTTATCCTTTCTAATTTTGCCGGGAGTATTATATTAGAAATTTGGTTATACGAACATACTAGTGTCTTAAGTGTTTGTGGAAGTTCTAATAGATTTTTAATATTATTATGGCTACAATTTAAATATTCTAGGTTAGTTGGTAGATTATTTATCTGTGTTAATTTATTGTACGATACATCCAGCCATTTTAAATTTGAGTCAAGTTGTGGTAATTCGGTTAAATTGTTAAAAGATAGATTTTGCATTTTTAATATTTAAACATTAAAAATGATTTTTTAATTAACTACTTGTGATATTTAAAAAATGCAAGACTGCAGTCATACCAATTCTTTTGAAGGTATCTGCAATGACTGCGGTATGGAACTATATGGTACATCAAATGGTACATTTATCGATATGAAATCCACATATAGTGAATATCACGCTTATACGGATATGATACATACACAGCCATTTGAAGCCGACCTTAAAAATATTAACATACCAGATGAAGTTAAAAATCTTGTTATGAGTCTAGCTAGCTCTTGTCCGCGCGAAACTCATCGTATGGGTGTACGTCGGCAGCAGCTTTTTTCATATATATATCTTGCTTATTTACAGCTCGGTTATAAATTTGACCCTGATGCTGTCAGGAAAGAAATGAAAATGTCTCAGCGAGAAATCAATATGGCTCTTCGCATAATTAGCGGTACTTCATCGATTGATATACCATTACCAGTATCAGAAGAGTCAGAACCTCTATCTGCACCAGTTGTTGTCATTTCGCCAATTATATATTTGGAAGAAATCTGTAATAACAATAATCTATCGGAACATATTGAAGAGATTTCAAAACTTTCAAAAGATATATTAGATAAAAATAAGATACTATTTGAATATAATCCGAAACACATTGCAATTACTCTTGTAAAGCATTATATGAATATCAAGGGGATTGGAATGTCGAAATTTTCAAAGAATAATGGTATATCGGATTCTATATTAAAACAGCATCTGGCTCGTATCAACAAAAATGTTTAACAATTTAATATTAAATTGTTAAAATGACTATAAAAATTATACCATCTGGATTTTCAGAGATATATTCATATACTAAGAGTATATTGGAATTTAACGAGAATTATACTCCGGATGACAGGGAATGGCTTGCAAATATTGTATTAAACATTTGCGAATATATGAATACAAATATATATTATATTCTAAGCCTTATCAATATAAAAACATTTAGTGGCTATTTTTGTCGTATGTATAACGATATAATTTTAAAAGAGGTTAAGAATAGGAATAACGATGGTATTATTGAACTTTTGATAAACCCTATTTATCCGGAAGTATATGATAACAAAAATTTAAATGACGATGAGAAGCAGGTATTGATTAATCTTTTACATATCGATATTCTTACAACAAATCTGACAATTAAGCGTATATGTATTAACCCTTCGCTAAATAGCAATATTGTAAAAGCTTATGAGGATTCATATAGTAATATATATTATAATCTATATCAAAGTAAATTTGAATATCACAAAATCGACTTTACCGACTTCGTGATATTAACAGAAGAGAATGAAATCACCAGAATCAAATATGCAAAAACATTTGAACTTTTTAAACTACTCTCTCAGTATATATACGATAGTCTCTCGACAGAAATAGGAGAAAAAAATATTAAATATATAAAGGATAATTATTACCTCGAGATAAAAATGGTTTATCATTATCTAGATAATAAAAATAATTAGTTGCAAGAATAGATACTATTATATCTATCGTATAATGATTTCTACAAACTATGATAAGTAAACACGTGATAAAATTATTTATATGTAGTAAATGTTTTAAAATTTTATTGATTTTAAAATAATCTATAATAATATATGTTGATAAAAGAATTGCTGTACTGTGTCCAGAAAATATGAGGTCATAACAAGAACCAATGTGTTTAGAAAATAGGCACATTTGAGATGAATCAGGCAGTAGTGTTGAACTGAAGCATATTGAACGAAGTACCATAAGTACGGCATGTACGCGTAAAAATTTACGAAGAGCTAGAACTGAGTTGGCGTTGCTGTTATAAAGTATAAGACATAAAAATAAGAGTATAGGAATAAGATGGAGTATTTCTGGTACTATTCTATACTGCTGTAGATTAGGTGCATTTCGTTGAATTATATCATAAAGAGGTTTAGATGCGGATAGCCTAATCTCTAGGCCTTTTACATATACAAAATCAGTTAGATAGTTGTGAAAAAATATACATAATAACCATCCGATAAAATCTCGGATGAGTTTTGAGTTCACAAAAATATAAAATCTTTTCATTTTATATTACAGGATGAAACTTTATTCCTGTTTCTTCACACATCTGTTTCCAAATCTCGTTGTGAAAAATTAAACTATCTCTACTAGTCTGTATTTTAAAGTCATCTTTAGTACAGGGGTAATTAACGGCTTTAAGATGGACGTATAAACGAAACTGAATATTTAGGGATGCATTTCGGTCTTTTTTAGCAATGGAATTAAAAACCTGCTGTGTATTAATATAGTCTTCCATTATCTTTTCTTCAAGATGAGAAATATTTGGAAGCTCCCATCCCCAATATATATGAAGTATTAAATTTATATCATCATAGTAAGCACTATTATTTGTTTCGGATAAAGCTTCAAACATCATTTCACGGGATGTTCCTTTTTTCTTACCATCTTCGGATAGAGGTAGTTTAAGGATTTCGGAACTAACAGGCTTTTTAATCTTGACAAAATATGAGTCGAGCTGTTCGTAAAGTTTAGCAGGAGGTCGATTATTTTGCCTACCTTGAAATCGTAGTAATGCTTTGCGAAAATTTTCACAATCATCATAATTATTGCGTATCGATGTATTAACACGCAATGAATCTTTATAGCTGGAATTATATGAAACGCTTTCTTTTTCATATCCACAAGAAGGACATAAAGATAGACCAGAATCTTGGTCTATGAATATTTTAGATAAATTCATTCCACATCCTGGACAAAAAATAGATGTATCCATTTTCTGTCTTAACTCGAGACGAATATAATCTTTGGCAATATCCAAATAATCTCGTATAATTTTTAACCTATAATTTATTATCTGGTCATCTTCTTTTTCCTTTGTTTTCTTGAAAAATACAATTCCTTTACTTACACTAGATGCAACCTTATTGTATTTTTCTAAGAGGGGTTTAGTTAGTTCAATATATTTTTTTAGCGATATTTTATTTTTATAATCATATATTTTCTCATTGAGTTTTTCTATCTTCTGTTTGATAAGCTTGATTTCATTCTCCGGTTTAGAGCTATCTTCCATACTTAAAATGAGTTCATCGACTTGCTGTTCGTATATCGGAACAGATTCCCAGAAATATTCGAAGCGGAAAAGAATAGCTTCATTTATCTTATTAATGTTAAGGTCGGTTGAATATGTTCCTCGAACTAAGTCTGGTGGATCTTTAAGCATATTTAAATTGTATCAAAATAATCTTTATGTGTATTATAAAATGCTTTGGTCGGATAATACATATGCTCCTATAAAACAGGTATTTCTTCTTTTATTAGGATTAATTTTATTATTTATGTATTTCCAAAAAATATTTAAAAATGAAGATTACAATAATTTGTGTCTAGCATATAGCATATTCATTTTGTCCTGGCTTGGTACTATAATGTTTAGATATGTATTTCTTTACTATTATCCAATGAAGCCTTCGGAACACGCAATATTTAAAGTACCTTATGGAGCCAAGTGTCTGTTCGGTGAGCCGGATTGCGAGAAGGCAGATTTCACGTTCTTCAGCGTTATACATATTGTAGGATACATTTTAATTGGATATTTTATACCCGACCAATACCTAATAATTTTAGTAGTGAGTGTACTATGTGAATTCCTAGAATATTTTATGGGATTTCAGGGAAAGTTTGTATTGGACCCCGTTATCAATTTACTAGGCTATTTTATAGGCAGTATTATAAGCAAATATTAATGTTTATCGAGTATTAGAATTTTAAACTTTTAAAGTTTAAAATTTATAGAACAGACAGATTACTCAGGCTGTTGGAAGACGGGGACATTGCCGCCTGCACAATCTTAACGGCATCCTCGTGCCCCTTACCGATAGCAGTTAGAAACTTAACAGCAATATCTTCATTGATAGTGTTTGCAAACACAATGCGGTTGAGTTCCGGGGTAGTACCGAGAGACTTCTGATTGCCCTTTGAGGTGCGCTTTACACGACGAGTACCAGTCTTGGTTTCCGGGTTAAATCCGGAGATGTCAAGGGCCTGGCCATCCTCTAGGCTGTAAAGCTTTACCTTAAGGTCCTTAAGGTTAGCCTGCTCACGAGGAGTTGATGGGGTCGGTATAACATCCTTAGTATTCATCATACTCTTGTTAGCCTTCATTAGGGCACCCTTGATGATAATAGACTCCATAGAGGGAAGGTCCTTCTTCCCCTTCTTAGGGATTGAAGCAATTTCAAGAGCAATTTCAGCCTCGCGCTGCTTGTAGTTATGAATGGTGTATGCAGAAGCTATTATTTCAGAGATAGCTGTTTCATTAGAATCAATTAGGCTTAGATATTCCTTTACAATTTTATAATTACCGCATAGACGGTGGGTGGGTAGATAGATGAATCCGTTGTCCTTAGTCATATTGGTGATATAGCTACTGATTTTAGTAGTACCAAACTTAAAAGAATCATCGACCTTTGTCACATTGATGTAATAATGATTGTTAGCGGCATTTTCAATCTTGCTCTTGAGAACACTGAAACTAGGAACTGCCATCTTGTGCTTTTTATTATTTTAAATTGTATCTTTATACATATTCAATTTTTAACTTTTTATTATCACTTTAATAATAAAAAATCTATTTGCGGGAAGCTAGACGAGCAACAACTCCAACCTCGTCGTCATCGTCGTCATCTTCTTCGTTGCGAGACTTACTCTTACTTTTCTTACTCTTCTTTTTGGTACGACGTTCGTCTTCCGATGAAGATTCTGACTCCTCATCTGACGAAACTAGACGATGAGTCTTTTTGGGCTTCGGTGCAGGCTTCGGTACAATAACCGGGGCGGCAGGGGCTGAGATTTCAACAGAGGTACCATCTAGTACACCCTTTGTCTTTAGTGCACTAATAAGATTGAGTTGGCGTGTCTCAATG
>JACCDI010528612.1_pt1 | contig 14917 bp, 12 predicted proteins | sample 7442791 | NCBI WGS metagenome assembly JACCDI01 (sample SAMN15323434, study PRJNA562643) | freshwater metagenome | isolation source: river surface water | place: USA:Blue River Watershed | collected 2017-08-15 | reverse complement strand
GTCGGCACCGGCACCACGCCGATCACGGGTGCCACCAGCGTCGGCACAACCGGCACCGGTACCGGCACCACGACCGATACCGGTACCACGACCGTGACGCCGACCACGACCATCACCGGAACCGGCACGACTGTGCCGACCGGCACTACCGGCACGTAAAAGCAGAACTGCCAGCCTTGCACAACCCCGGGAAACTTCCCGGGGTTTTTTGCTTCCGGCCTCAGATCATCCGTCTGACCAGCATGCTCCGGATCTCGCTGATCGCCGCTGCCGGCGACAGGCCCTTGGGGCAGACGTCGGTGCAATTCATGATGGTCCTGCAACGGAACAGCCGGTAGGCATCCTCGAGATTGTTGAGCCGAGCCGAGGTCGCCGTATCGCGGCTGTCGACAATGAAGCGATAGGCCTGCAGCAGTCCCGCCGGACCGACGAAACGGTCAGGGTTCCACCAGAAGGACGGGCAGGAGCTGGTGCAGCACGCGCACAGGATGCACTCATACAGGCCGTTCAGTTCGTCGCGCTGCGCCGGCGACTGCAGGCGCTCGCGCTCGGGCGGTGGCATATCGTTCATCAGCCATGGCCTGATCGAGTGGTACTGCGTCCAGAATGGCGTCAGGTCGACGACCAGGTCGCGCAGTACAGGCAGGCCCGGCAGCGGACGCAGTACGACGGGCTGCTCGAGGTCGCGGATATTCGTGACGCAGGCCAGCATGTTCTTGCCGTTGATGTTCATGCCATCGGAGCCGCAGACGCCCTCGCGGCAGGAGCGCCGGAAGGAAAGGCTGTCGTCAACGAAAGACTTCAGATGGACGAGCGCGTCGAGCACCATGTGCTCGTTCGGCTCCAGCACGAGCTCGTAGTCCTGGAAGCGCGGCCGCTGCTCGCGTTCGGGATCGAAGCGGTAGATGCGGAAAAGTGTCGCTGCGGCTGCTGCCATGAAAGGCCTCCGGTCGGTTGCACCTGCTGCGATCAATATGCAGCAAACGTGCCCCGCGTCAGCCTGCCATGCCCTCCGGTGCCGGCAGCGCCTTGCGCAGGTAGGCCGCGAGCTGCTCCTCGTCAAGGGGCGGGCTGAACAGATAGCCCTGATACGAGCGGCAGCCATGCGAGGCAAGGAAGGCGCGCTGCCGCTCGTCCTCGACACCTTCGGCGATCAGCTGCAGCTTCAGGCTCTGCGCCAGCACGACGATGGTCCGCACGATCGCTGCGTCCGTTTCCGCGGACAAGCTGTTGCGGAAGAAAGAATGGTCGATCTTCAGTTCATCCAGCGGCAGCCGGCGCAGATACGACAGCGATGAATATCCGGTGCCGAAGTCGTCCAGCGAGAAGCTCAGGCCGCAGGCCTTGAGCATCTTCATCTTGTAGATCACTGCGTGCACATCATCGACCAGCAGGCTCTCGGTCAGTTCCATGCGCAGGCGGCGCGGATTGACGCCGGTGCTGCGCACGACATCCAGCACCTGCTCGACGAACAGCGGGTGGCGGAACTGCCTTGCGCTGACATTGACCGACAGCGTCAGGCTTTCCGTTGCCGGCGCCTCGGCCCAGCGTACCAGTCGCTCGCAGGCGCTCTGTACCGCCCACATGCCGATCGGAATGATCAGGCCGGTCTCCTCGGCCACTGCGATGAAATCAGCCGGCGGCACCAGGCCGAGCTCGGGGTGGCGCCAGCGCAGCAGCACCTCGAAGCCGAGCAGCCGGCCGCTGTCGGTCACCTGCGGCTGGTAATGCAGCACGAACTCCCGCTCGCGCAGCGCGCGCCTCAGGTCGGCCTCGAACTGCGCGCGGCGCGAGACCAGCTGCTGCATCGCCGGCTCGAAGAATCGGACCACATTGCGGCCCGCCGCCTTGCTCTGGTACATCGCGAGGTCGGCGCGCTTGAGCATCTCGCTGACGCTGTCCTGTGCGGTGTCGAACACGTAGATGCCTATCGAGGCGCTGCTGTGGTGATCGTGGCCACGCAAGTGGTAGGGCTTGTCCAGCGCCGCCAATATCTTGTCGGCCACCATCTCTGCGTTGCGCCGGAATACGTCCAGCGTCTCCCGGCCGGCCTTCAGCATCACGACGAACTCGTCGCCGCCGAGGCGCGCAACCAGGTCGTTCCTGCGAACCGCACCCTGCAGCCGCTGCGCAGCCTCCTGCAACAGCAGGTCGCCCATGTCGTGGCCGAGGTTGTCGTTGAGCGTCTTGAAATTGTCTAGGTCGATGAACACGATCGCGCCATGCTCGATGCTGTGCGGGCTGGCGTCGACCAGCTTGTGCAGGCGATCCAGCAGCAGGCGACGGTTCGGCAGGCCGGTCAGCGGGTCGTAGAAAGCCAGGCGCTGTATTTCCGATTCGGCCGCCTTGCGCTGGCTGATGTCGAGCAGTATGCCGCGCAGCACGCCGCCTTCGCTGCCGTCCTCGCGCACCACGCTGCCGATCTCCTCTACCCAAAGCCAGTCGCCGGCATGGCTGCGCAGCCGATACTCGCAGCTGTATTCCATGCCGCCGCCGATGGCCTCGTCGCGCGCGCGCTGCACGTCATCAATGTCTTCCTCGTGGACATGGGCGCGCCAGAATCCCGGCGCATGCCATTCATGCGCCGGATAGCCGAACAGCCGTTCCGCCTGCGGCGATACATAGCGGTAGTCCCCATCCGACAGCGACGCTTCCCACGAGACGGCATTGGTACCCTCGATCAGCATCCGGTAGCGGCCGATCAACTGGCTCCGGTGCTCACTCTCTTCGTGCAGCCGCGCATGCTGGATATTGAGGCTGTCGAGCATGTGATTGATCGATCGCGCAAGGCCCGCCACCTCGTCCGGCCCGCCGACCGGCGCCCGCTCGGCGCTGAAGCCCTTGTGCACGACCTCGCCCGAGAAGCGCTGAAGCTCGCGCAGTTGCCGCGTCAGCAGCAGTGCAACGCGATGGCCGAGCGCCATCACCACCATCGCGCTCAACAGCACCAGCGTGATGATCAGTGCCAGTTGCGGCGTAGTGACGGCAAAACCGCGCGCCTCGGGCGACACGCTGACCCGGAGGCGCAATGCGTCGAAAGGTGCAGGCAGCGCCAGCGGCGCCGTGATCGCGGCCGGCATCGGACTCGGCAGGCCGGAAGCCTTTGGATCCCAGACCAGGGTCGCCGTATCCGAGTACAGAACCGAGTTCAAACGGAACTGGTAAAGCAGCGCGCCTTCCGGCTGGCCGGTGCGTGGCGGGCGAATCAGTTTGACCGCGAGTATCTCCGGGCCGTCGCTGCCGGCACGCAGCTCGGCGCTCTCGGTGCCGCTGTCGAGGTGCTTCCTGAGCCATTGCCGCTCTTCGTCGCTGAAGCGCGCATAGTCATTGCTCGCGAGGTCGCCGCCAATGAAATCCGTGAACAGGATCGCGACTGGTATCGCATTCACGTCGTGGATGCTCGACAGGTAGGGATGCAGGTAGCCGTCGCGACCGGCCGAGTCGGTCAGCGCGGACGCCAGCAGGCTGCTGTCGGCGAGTTCGCCTATGCGCGAGATCACGCCGCGCATCGTGGTCGAGGCCAGCATCGCGCTGTGCTCGGCATCGCGCTGCATCAGCATGCGCTCGGCGTCACGGTTCTGCAGCATCGCGAGTCCGATCGATGCCAGCGCCGTCAGCAACAGTACCGCCGTGGCGAGCGCAGCGCTGGCCAGCGCGAAGCGCTGCGCAAGGCTGGCGCCAGCAAGCTGCGTCCTCCATCGCTTGAACAGGCGCTTCACAGCGGCACCAGCAGGCCGTCCGGCCGGTAACGCATCATCATCAGGTCAGCCGACGACAAGGCCTCATGACTGTTCGGCGAAAAGGCTGGGCGATAGGTCTTGACCAGGCCGTCCCACGGCGGCAAATGCTCGAGCGCGGCGCGGATGCGCTCGCGGTCGGCGCTGCCCGCCTTGCGGATGGCCAGCGCGACCAGATGCACCGCGTCGTATGCGTGCGCGACGCCGACCGCCGACTTGATGTCCTCGATGCGCCTGATCCCCAGCGCTGCGGACGCCTTCAGGAAGCGGCTGCTGCGCACTGGATCGGCCGAGAAGAAACTGAAGGTCTGCAGCACCGACAGGTCGACGTCGGCCAGCGCGCCGCGGCACTGCTCGAAAAATTCGCCGCCGGTGATGCCCCAGTGCGCGATCAGGGGCACGCGTTGCGCGCGAGGCAGCTGCGCCATCTCGCGGACCAGGATCGCCGCCTCGTCGTTGGCCACGACCACGACTGCCTGCGCGCCGGCATCGACCATCTGTTGATATTTGCCGATCAGGGACTTGTCGGCCCAGCTGAACCAGTTGCTGGCGACGATGGACGGAGTGCGAGCGCCTTTCAGGTAGGTCTCCGCAGCTTTGAGATTGCTGCGTCCCCATGCCGTATTGCTGAGCAGGAGGCCGACACGCTTGATGCCGCGCTGTGCCGCATGCCCCAGCATGAAGGGCATGGCGAGACTGTCGCGCAGCGACACGCGAAAAACATAATTCGGTCGCATGTCATTGCGCACGACATTGTCGGCCGACGACCAGACTGCAACGAACGGAATTTTTTGATCGGCGATCAGAGGTAGCTGCTCGAGCACGACCGGACTGAAACGCCCGCCGAGCACAGCCACCAGTCCGGGCTGGGTCGCAAGATCCTTGAGGTTGGCCACGCCGCGCGCCGGAATGGAGCGATTGTCGCGGATCACCAATTGCAGCGGGCGACCAGCTAGCAGTCCGCCAGCGGCATTGATCTCATTGACCGCCGCTTGCGCACCGAGTTGTATCGACTGTGCCGAGGTACTGTGCTGCAGGCCGAATTCAGCGTCGATGCCGATGAGCAGCGGCGCCTGGCTCGCTGCCTGTGCGCGCGGTATCGCCGCTGCGCCGAGCAGTGCGCCGGCACAGTGGAAAATGAATCGTCGCTTCGGGTCAAAGAAGGTATTCGGGCTCACCATGATCCGCATCGGCATCGTGCGTCATTGATTGCCCGAAGGATACATTATGCGTATCTACGTGGAAATGAATCCCGCCGATATTCGCATAAATAATCGCTTTTAATTTCCGTACGGTAATTTTTAACTGCAATTAGTTCCACTGCGGGAATTATTTTTGCAGAACATAGTCGCCCGGCGCTGCCGGAAGCGCGCGATCCCTGCACACGACCGGATGCGATGCCCGCTGCTGCTGCCCGTCTTCAAGCCAGTCGGCCCATGTCGGCCACCACGATCCCTGTCTCGCCGGTGTGCAACGCAACCAACGATCCGGGTCGATGTAGTTCTCGCCATGCGGAAGCACCATCTCACGGTAGTGCCTTCGCGGATGGCCGGGCTCGCTGCAGATGCCGGCATTGTGACCGCCGGACGTCAGCAGGAAAGTCATGTCGGCGCCAATGGCGAGATTGAGCTTGTAGACCGAGCGCCAGGGCGCGACATGATCGGTCTCGGTCGCGACCACGAAGCTCGGCACGCGGATGTCGCCCAGCGCGAGCGGGCGGCCGTCGACCGTGTAGCGCCCGGCAAACAGGTCGTTGTTCAGGAACAGCTGCCGCAGGTAATCGCTTTGCATCCGGTAAGGCATGCGCGTCGCGTCGGCATTCCACGCCATCAGGTCCGTCATCGTCTCGCGCTGGCCGAGCAGGTAGTTGTTGACCATGCGCGACCACACCAGGTCGTGCGAACGCAGCAACTGGAACGCGCCGGCCATCTGCCGGTTGTCCAGATAGCCCTGGCTCCACATCACGTCGTCAAGATAGTCGAGCTGGCTGTCATCGATGAACAGGCGCAGCTCGCCGGCTTCGGTAAAGTCGGTCTGCGCGGCCAGCAGCGTCAGCGACGCAAGATCGTCGCGGTGCTGTTGCGCGAGCCAGGCAGCGAGTATCGAAAGCAGCGTGCCGCCGAGGCAGTAGCCGACCGCCTGCACGCGTTCGCCGCGCTCGCGCAGCCGAACCTGATCGAGCGCAGCCAGCGCTCCGTTGCGCAGGTAGTCGTCCATGCCGAGGTCGCGGTCCCCGCTGCCCGGATTGCGCCAGGAGATCATGTACACCGTATGCCCGCGCGAGACGAGGTAGTTGACCAGCGAGTTGTGCGGGGACAGGTCGAGGATGTAGTACTTCATTATCCACGCAGGAATGAACAGCAGCGGCTGCCGGAACACTTGCCGCGTCTGTGGCGCGTACTGGATCAGCTCGACCAGATGGTTGCGAAACACCACCTGCCCCGGCGTGACCGCGACTTCATGGCCGGGCCGGAATTTCTCCGCGCCGGGCGGCGGATGCCCGCCCAGCGTGCGCTCCCAGTCCTCGGCCAGATACTGCAGGCCGCGCAGCAGGTTCTGGCCGCCTTCGCGCGAGGTCGCGTCGAGCACTTCGGGGTTGGTCGCGATGAAGTTCACCGGCGACACCATGTCCAGCAATTGCCGCGACGCGAAGGACGCGACCTGCTGGTGGTGCGCGGACATGCCGCCGATGCCGGTGGTCGCGTTATGCCACCACTGCTGCTGCAGCAGGAAATGCTGGTAGATCAAGCAGAACGGCCAGGTCTGCCACTGCGGCGCGCGGAAGCGCCGGTCCTGTATCAGTGGCTCGATGCAAGGCCCGCATTCACCGCCGGCCAGCGTGCGCGCCGCATACAGCCCCAGCCGCGTTGCCTTGCGCAAGGCTTTCTCGGCCAGTAATTGCTGCTTGCCCGGCGATGCCGACAGGTGCACCAGCCAGTCCATCCATGCCAGCGTCAGGCTGCCCGGCGAAATGAAGCCGGTGAAGCGGCCCATCATTGCATGGAACATGCGGTCGGCCGGCGTCGGCAGGTCCAGCTCTTCGATCTGGAGCCGGGCTTCTTCGCCGTGCATCGTGTCGGGACGATGCGGCAGTACGACCGGCAGGTTGGCGGCCGGGGTCAGGGTAGGCAGGTCCATGGCATTCGGAAAATCGCTTCGACTGCTGCAACGGCGGCAAGTGCCGCTCAGCTGCTGCGGCGCAGGCGCTGCACGCGTGCAAGGCCGGCGCGCGCGCATTCCAGCAGCGTGCCCGCGAGCCGCGCCATGCGGCCTTCCCGTTCTCGCATGCGCTCCAGCAGCCAGTTGCGCATCCGGTAGCGCACGCTCATCCAGCTCATGCCCACCACCGAGGACGGCGACAGCGCCATCTGCAGCGGAGAGCGGTAGATCGTGAGCCGATACAGCGAGCGCGGCTGGCCGAGCAGCTGCGTCTTGTACTGGTAGCGCCCCCACAGCAGGTGGCATTCGCGCGCACCGACACGGATGCAATCGCAGACCGACCAGAAACAGCACAGCATGCCGAGCCGGTACGACTCCAGCGCCGGGTCGGCCGCCGACAGCAGCATCACGTAGTTGTCGCCGACGCGGCAGGCGAGCGAGCCGCCGACGATGCGGCCGTCCATGCGCGCGATGCCGAGCAGGCCGGTTTCGGACGCGAGCTTGAGCATGCGCGCAGTGTCGCGGCGCGACACCTCGGCGCGCTTGCCGCGCGCAGCCATGCTGGCTCGCTTGAATTGCTGCAGCTGCCTGACGAAGCGGCGCAATTCATCGCCCCGCATGTCAGATCCCTGCATCACTTCCCAGCGCATGTCGGGATGGTCGCGCTGCAGGCGGTTGCCATAGCCGCGCAAGGTCTTGCGCGTGGACTTGCCGAGCGCATTGACATACGCATCGACGCGCGCCGGCAGCGCGATCACGTAATTCTCCGAGAACGCATATTGCTGCAGCACGAGCCCGGACAGCGGGCGAGGCAGCGAGATCGCGTTGAAGCACGCCGCTTCCGCGTACGCGAAGCGCGAGAACACCGCGCGACAGAACTCGGCCGCGATGTCCTGCCCGAGGTCCATCATCTCGGTCAGGACCACGGCCTGCAGGCCGCGCATGCGGAACAGCAGCACGCCGACCACCTCGCCCCGCCGGTAGCCTATCCAGGTGTGCGGCGTGGGCCGCGCGGCGTCGCACAGCTCGAGGTGGCGCAGCGATGCATACAAGCTGCCATACAGGCGATCGAGTGCGGCCGCAGCGAAGGCCGGCACCGCATATTCGTGGATCTCGCTGACGATGTCGACCGCAGCGTCCGTGGCCGGCGCATCGTCGATGCCCGGGGCGGCTGCCAGCGCATGCGGCAGCGAAGTGTCGGTCAAGTGTGCCATGGCTCTCCCTGATGAAACATGGAGCCCATTGTCGGTGCGGTGAAGAAGGCAGCGGTTGAGGGCCGCCAAGCAGCGCGAGACCCTGCCTGTCTTCAGTCAAGCGCTGCGGCACGAGGCCGAGGCATCATCCTGTACACCACAGATGAATTGCACAGGGGAGTGTCCAGCGGGGACCGTCCGGTGTCCAAACCGGCTGGCGTGGTTCGAATCCATGCTCCCCTGCCCGTTCCAGGCAACGCCGCGATCAGGCGATCTCGGCGATCATCTCGATCTCGACGCAGCTGCCGAGCGGCAGTTGCGCCACGCCGAACGCCGAGCGCGCGTGCTTGCCGGCATCGCCAAACACTTCCCCCAGCAGCTCCGAGCAGCCATTGGTCACCAGGTGGTGCTCGGTGAAATCCGGTGTCGAATTCACCAGGCTGACCAGCTTCACGATGCGCTTCACGCGCTCGAGATTGCCGCCGCAAGCAGCATTCAGGGTCGCGATCAGGTCGATCGCGACCGCACGCGCCGCCTCCCTGCCCTGCTCGGTCGTCATGTCGCGGCCCAGCTGCCCGACCCAGGGCTTGCCGTCCTTCTTTGCGATATGGCCGGACACGTACAGCGTGTTGCCGCTCTGGACGTACATCACGTACGCAGCGGCGGGGGTGGCGACAGCGGGCAAAGCGATGCCAAGTGAATTGAGTTTTGCTGCGATAGACATGCTGGCTCCTTGATTGATTATCTGCGTTGAATCAGGTCTTCCGGGGGTAAGGCCATCCTGCCCGAGATGGCATGCTCGAAACGCTCCAAAGCCTCTGCGGCTATGGCTTCATTCATTTCATCGATACTGACCGGCTTCGATACCCTTCCGGCGAACTTTTCCCTTAAAGAATGCGTCTTCTCGCCTGTCGAATCCGGTAAGTGGAGGCTTGTTCCCTTCATGGAGTTCTCGTTCATAAGGGACGGAAAGCTAATCCCCCGGCGCGTATGAGTCAAGATTAGCGATTTTTCCGGGAGCTCTTGAATTCCAGCCTTTGCTCCCAATATCGATACAAAAATTTTGTCATTCAAGGACTTACCGAGGACACCATGACTGTTGCTGAAAAACAAACCCTGGGCTTTCAGGCCGAAGTGAAGCAGCTGCTGCAGCTGATGATCCACTCGCTGTATTCGAACAAGGAAATCTTCCTGCGTGAGCTGATCTCGAACGCGTCCGATGCATCGGACAAGCTGCGCTTCGAGGCAATCAATAACGCCGCGCTGTTCGAGAACGACAGCGAACTGGCGATCACCGTCGATTTCGACAAGGCCGCACGCACGATCAGCATCAGCGACAACGGCATCGGCCTGTCGCAGCAGGAAGCGATCGACCATCTCGGCACCATCGCCAAATCCGGCACCCGGGAATTCTTCTCGAAACTGTCCGGTGACCAGCAGAAGGATGCCGCGCTGATCGGCCAGTTCGGCGTCGGCTTCTACTCCGGCTTCATCGTCGCCGACCGTATCACCGTCGAATCGCGCCGCGCGGGCTTGCCGGCGAATGAAGGCGTGCGCTGGGAGTCGGGCGGCGAAGGCGACTTCACCGTCGAGACCATCGAAAAGGCGCAGCGCGGCACGACCATCATCCTGCACTTGCGCGAAGGCGAGGATGAATTCCTGTCCGCGTATCAGCTGCGCTCCATCATCCGCAAGTACTCGGACCACATCTCGCTGCCGATCAGGATGCGCAAGGAAGAATGGGACGAAGAGAAGAAGGAAATGGTGGTGCGCGACGAGCTGGAAACCATCAACCAGGCCAGCGCGCTGTGGGCGCGCAGCAAGTCCGACGTCACCGAAGAGCAGTACAAGGAGTTCTACAAGCACGTGTCGCACGACTTCGCGGATCCGCTGACCTGGACGCACAACCGCGTCGAAGGCCGCAGCGAATACACGCAGCTGCTGTACATCCCGGCCCGCGCGCCGTTCGACCTGTGGGACCGCAACCAGCGCGGCGGCATCAAGCTGTACGTGAAGCGCGTGTTCATCATGGACGATGCCGAGCAGCTGATGCCGGTCTACCTGCGCTTCGTGAAGGGCGTGATCGACTCGAACGACCTGCCGCTGAACGTGTCGCGCGAGATCCTGCAGGAGTCGCGCGACGTGAAGGTGATCCGCGAAGGCTCGACCAAGCGCGTGCTCGGCATGCTGGAAGAACTGGCAAACGCGGAGGATCAGGAGAAGAAGGACAAGTACGCGAGCTTCTGGAACGAATTCGGCCAGGTGCTGAAAGAAGGCATCGGCGAAGACGCGACCAACAAGGAGCGCATTGCGAAGCTGCTGCGCTTCGCCAGCACGCAGCACGACAATGATGCGCAAACCGTTTCCTTCGCCGACTACGTGTCGCGGATGAAGGATGGCCAGGACAAGATCTACTACGTGACCGCCGACAGCTGGACTGCCGCGAAGAACAGCCCGCATCTCGAGATCTTCCGCAAGAAAGGCGTCGAGGTGCTGCTGCTGACCGACCGCGTCGACGAATGGATGCTGTCCTTCCTGACCGAATTCGACGGCAAGCAGCTGGTATCGGTCGCCAAGGGCGACCTCGACCTCGGCAAGCTCGAGGACGAAGCCGAGAAGAAGCAGAAGGAAGAGACACAGGCCGAATACAAGGACCTGCTGGAGAAAATGAAGAAGGCGCTGGAGGCAAAGGCGGCCGACGTGCGGGTGACCTTCCGGCTGACCGATTCTCCGGCCTGCCTGGTCGCCGGCGAGCACGAACTATCGGCCAACCTGCTGCGCATGCTGAAGGCCGCAGGGCAGAAGGCGCCGGACAGCAAGCCCATCCTCGAGATCAACCCCAACCATCCGCTGGTGCAGCGGCTGAAGTACGAGGAGGCGAAGTTCGATGACTGGAGCAGCATCCTGTTCGACCAGGCAATGCTGGCTGAAGGCGGACAACTGGCTGACCCGGCCGGTTTCGTGAAGAAGCTGAACGACATGCTGCTCGGGATGGCGCTGAAATGAGCAAGGTCACGCTCTGGCACAACCCGAACTGCAGCACCTCGCGCAACACGCTGGCCTTGTTGCGCGAGCGCGGCATCGAGCCTGAAGTCATTCAGTACCTGAAGACGCCGCCCGAGCGCGATGCGCTGAAGCAGGTCATCAAGGCAACCGGCGAGCCGGTGCGCGCGCTGCTGCGTTCGAAGGAAAAACTGTGCGCGGAACTGGGTCTCGACGATGCGGCGAAGTCGGACGATGAGCTGCTCGATGCGATGCTCGCGCATCCGGTGTTGATCAACCGGCCGGTGGTGATTACGGAGAAGGGCGCGCGCTTGTGCAGACCGGTAGAGCGCGCCCTCGAGGTGCTTTCTTCAGACTGACGAAAGAGGGTGGGTTTCGCCGCGCTCTACCCACCCTATGCGAACACGAGAAATCATAGGGTGGGTAGAGCACAGCGAAACCCGCCATGACGCCCTACCGTCCCCCAGTCACATCCATCAGGGTTCCCGTCACATAAGAAGCCTGCTCCGACGCAAGCCACAAAATCGCCTCCGCCACCTCATCCGCATGACCGCCGCGCAGCATCGGCACCCCGCCCTTCGCGCGATCCACCCTTCCCGGCTCGCCCGCGAGTGCATGAATATCCGTATGGATCAGCCCCGGCCGCACCGCATTCACGCGTATGCCCTCGGCCGCGACTTCCTTCGCCAGGCCGATGGTCATGGAATCGACCGCGCCCTTGGCGGCCGCGTAGTCGATGAACTCATTCGGCGAACCGATGCGCGCAGCCGCCGATGACACATTGACGATCGCTCCGCCGCTGCCGCCGTGTCGGGTCGACATCCGCAGCACCGCCTGCTTTGCGCACAGGAAGCTGCCGAACACATTCGCGCTGAACACGCGCTGCCAGCGGTCGAGTTCCATCTGGTCAAGCCGCATTTGCTGTTCCAGCATGCCGGCGTTGTTCACCAGCGCCCTCAGCGGGCCGAGCTGCTCGTCGACGGTCTTGAACAGGCGCAGCACATCGGCCTCGACGCCGATGTCGGCCTGTACCGCGATGGCAGTGCCGCCGCCCGCACGGATCTTGTCCAGCACCTGATCGGCAGCAAGTGCATTGTCCTTGTAACTGATCGCCACCTGCCAGCCGCGCGCAACGGCCAGCAAGGCAGTCGCCGCGCCTATGCCGCGGCTGCCGCCGGTGATGAGCATGATCGGTCGTGCCATTGCCAGACTCCCGCGATGAAAAGATTGCGACGATTCTACCCTGCGAAAAATTGTCGCCGCTCCTACAATTTCGCGATGGCTTCCTCCACTCCTCCGCTGCTGACCGGCTTCCCGCTGGTCATGCAGCCCGACGCGCGGCTGCTGTTCATGGGCAGCTTTCCCGGCGCGGCCTCACTGGCCGCGCAGCAGTACTACGCGCATCCGCGCAACCAGTTCTGGCGGCTGCTGTCCGGCGTGCTGCAAGACGACCTCGCAGCGCTGTCCTACGACGCACGCTTGCAGAAGCTTGCGCAACATCGAATCGGGCTGTGGGACGTGATCATTGCTTGCGAACGCGAGGGCAGCCTCGATTCATCGATACGCCGCCCGCGGCTGGCCGACTTTTCGGTGCTGCTGGGCGGTTACCCGGACCTGCAGACCATCGCCTTCAACGGCAAGACCTCCGGCAAGTTCGCGCCGCAGTTCGAGGCTGCCGGATTCCGCACCGTGGTGCTGCCGTCGTCGTCGCCGGCCAATGCGCAGTTGTCGTTCGAGGAAAAACTAGTAAAGTGGCGGACTTTGCTAGCCTGAACCGACCACGATGAAGCGCCCCCCCGCCAAGACCCGCACACCGAAATTCGCGCCGATCACGCTGTCCGAGCATGACGGCGTGCGCTACCTGCACTTCGGCACCGAGTGGGTGCAGGGCGCGATGCGGGTCAGGAAGCCCGACTGGATCGAGCTCGAGTATGCGCAGCAGATGATGGCCTGGATGCTGTTCCTCGACCGTCCTCGCCGCATCGCGCAGCTCGGCCTCGGCACCGGCGCGCTGACCAAGTTCTGCTACCGGGAATATCCGGACGCGCAGGTCACCGCCGTGGAATTGAACCCGAACGTGATCGATGTCTGCCATTCGATGTTCCAGCTGCCTTTCGATGACGAGCGCCTGCAGGTGCTGCAGATGGATGCGCAACTGTTCGTCAACGATCCGGCGAATCGCCGCTCGCTTGACGTGCTGCAGATCGACCTGTACGACGCGACCGCGCGCGGCCCGGTGCTGGACTCGCCGGAGTTTTACCAGGCCTGCGCGCGCTGCCTGTCCGACGACGGCATCGCGACCATCAACCTGTTCGGCGACCATCCCAGCTTCAAGAGGAACATGCCGGCGATCTGCAGCGGCTTCGACCATGTGCTGACGCTGCCCGAGGTACACGAGGGGAACGTGGTCGTGATCGCCTTCAAGTCCGAGCCCGAATTCGATTTCGCGGACCTGTACCAGCGCGCGGCCGTGATCAAAGAAATGACGAAGCTGCCGGCGCGCTCTTGGGTGAACGGCATCAAGTCGGCGGTCGGGGCGGCTGCCTGAGCGACGCCAGCAGGTCGGCGACGGTGGGGTAAGCGAGCCGCACCCCAAGCTCCTGCTTCATCCTGTCGTTCTTCAGTCGGCGCGATTCCGACATGAACGACAGCAGCATCGGCGACACCTGGGAAGCCAGCTCCGTGCGGGCAAGCCGGGGCGGCAGTGCAAGCCCGAACGCGCCGGCCACCGCATCGAAGTACTCGCCCATCTTCATGTCCGAATCGTCGACCGTGTGATAGACCCGCTGCGGCGCGGCGTGGAAGATCGCCAGCCGGATGATCCTTGCCAGGTCGTCGGCATGGATATGGTTGGTGTAGACGTCGTCGTCGTCGCGCAGCGCCGGCGTGCCCTGCCGCAGCCGCTCCAGCGGCAGCCGGTCGTCCGCGTAGATGCCCGGCACGCGCAGGATGGCCAGCCGCGCACGCGCGCGCCTGGCCCAATGCCGCAGCACGCGCTCGGCATCGACACGCCGCTGCTCGCTCGCATTTTTCGGCGCGACTGGCCGCGTCTCGTCGAACTGCGCGCCGCCGCAATCGCCATAGACGCCGGTGGTGCTGACGTAAACCACAGTGCCGCCTCGGGGTAAAATGTCGGCCAGATTGCGCGTCCGGCGGTCTGTTTTCCCGTCGGACTGCGGCGGCGCCAGGTGCACGACGATGTCGGCCAGGCCCCGCAGCCGGTGCAGGCTGTCACGTTCGTCAAGGTTGGCGACGATGGCCGTCGCGCCGAGCGCGCGCAGTTCAGCCACCCGTTGCGGCTGGCTGGTCACGGCGAATACGCGGAAACGGTCACGCAACAGCGGCAGCAGCCGCATGCCGACGTCGCCGCAGCCGACGACCAGCACGCGCGGCAGGCCCAATGTTTTCAAACTTTTCATTCGCGAGATTGTATGACGTTCCAGGTAAGTGTTGCTCCGAGCGGCCGGCAGTTCGATTGCGAGGCCGGTGAGACCTTGTTGGCCGCGGCGATGCGCGCCGGCGTGAACCTTCCGTATGGCTGCAAGAATGGCGCCTGCGGCAGCTGCAAGGGCAAGATCGTGTCTGGCACTGTAGAGCTGGGCCTGCACCAGGAGCGCGCGCTGTCAGCCGACGAGAAAGCCGCCGGCCTGTCGCTGTTCTGCTGCGCGAAGCCGCAATCGGACGTGACGATCGAGGCACGCGAGGTACAGGGCGCCGGCGAATTCCCGATCAAGAAAGTGCCGGTGCGCGTGGCCAGGCTAGACCGCGTCGCCGATGACGTGATGATCATGTCGCTGCAGTTGCCGGCGACCGAGCGCATGCAGT
>JACCDI011490326.1_pt1 | contig 14919 bp, 7 predicted proteins | sample 7442791 | NCBI WGS metagenome assembly JACCDI01 (sample SAMN15323434, study PRJNA562643) | freshwater metagenome | isolation source: river surface water | place: USA:Blue River Watershed | collected 2017-08-15 | reverse complement strand
CAAAAAGCAAAGCTATCGCAGTCATCACACAAATGCTAAATGTGACCATGCGCATCACATGCGAAGGCGGGCGAACTTGCATGGCAAGCGCTGCTGAACTGAATGGATTAAGGGCAATGCCTTGCTTTAACACCGTTTCGTCAACGGCGACCTTGTCATCATCACCCACGGCTTTTGAAATTTCACTCATGCTGCAATACTTTCAATTTCTAAAACTTGATGGGCCTTATACAAAGAGGCATAGCGCCCCTTTTGCTGCATCAATGTGCTGTGCCTGCCGGTCTCGATCAAACGGCCTTTGTCCAGTACCAAAATGCGATCAGCCAAACGCAAGGTTGACAAGCGGTGTGCCACGATCACCACCGTGCGTCCCTTGGCGATGGCTGCCATGTTGTCGTGAATCAGTCGTTCACTCTCATAGTCCAATGAGGCGGTGGCTTCATCCAGCAGCAAAAGTTTTGGGTTGGTTGCCAAAGCCCGTGCAATGGCGATGCGCGCACGTTGTCCACCGCTGAGCTTTGCCCCGCGTTCGCCAATCACAGTGTCATAGCCTTCAGGCAATTGCAAAATGAACTCATGTGCGCCTGCCAGTTTGGCGACATCCATCACATCTTGCATGGACAAGCTGGCATCGGCCAATGCAATGTTTTCGCGCACACTGCGGTTAAACAACAACGTGTCTTGTCCCACCACGCCTATTTGGCGGCGTAGCCAAGAGGTGTCTACCAAATTCAAATCCATGCCATCTATCAAGATGCGACCACTCTCTGGCGTGTAGAGGCGTTGTATCAAACGCATCAAGGTGGTCTTGCCAGAGCCCGAAACACCCACGATGCCAATCACTTCACCGGGTTGAATTTCAAAACTCAAGTCTGTCAGCACCTCTGGCGCCTTGGGGCTGTATCTAAAACACACATGTTCAAATGTCACGCGTCCCTGCACATCAGGTGGGGTCGAACGGTTGGCGCGAAACGCCGGTTCTGGTGGCGCGTCCATGATGTCGCCCAGCCGTTTGATGCTCACCTTCATCTGCGTGAAGTCTTGCCATAGCGAAGACAGTTTCAAAATGGGTGCGTTCACACGGCCACTGAGCATGTTGAAAGCAATCAAACCGCCCACCGTCAAATCACCCTCAATCACCAAACGCGCACCCAGCCAAAGCAAAGCAACTGTGAGCACCTTGCTCGCCATTGAAATGAACTGATTAGTTGCGTTGCCTAAATGCCCGCCTTCAAACGAGGTGTTCACATAACTGGCAAGGCGCTTTTCCCATTCGCGCTGCCATTGCGGCTCTACCGCGTGGCTTTTGAGTGTTTCCATCGAAGTGACGGTCTCTACCAAATAGGCTTGGTTTTCTGCACCCGCCGCGAACTTGTCTTCAAGCTTTTTGCGCAGCAGGGGCGTGATCAGCGCCGACGCCCCAAAGAACACCGGCAAGGCAGCAATGACCACCAATGTCAAGGCCACGCTGTAATAAAACATGACAGCCAAGTAGACGATGGCAAACAGCAAATCGAGCCAGCTGGTCAAGGCTTGACCAGTTAGAAAGTTACGAGCGTTGTCCAGCTCACGCACCCGCGCCACGGTGTCGCCACTGCGGCGACTCTCAAAATATGACAACGGCAAATGCAGCAAGTGCTTGAACAGCTTCGCACCTAACTCCACATCGACACGGTTGGTGGTGTGGCTCAATAGGTAATGGCGCATCGCACCCAATGCCACTTCAAAAATACTCACGCCCAACAAGGCCACCACCATCACATCCAACGTGGAAAGCGTGCGATTGGTCAGCACCTTGTCAATCACCACCTGAAAAATCAACGGCGTGATGAGTGCGATGATTTGCACAAACAGCGAGGCCAGCAACACCTCGCCCATCAGCTGCTTATATTTTTTGAGCGATTGCCAAAACCATGCAATGCCAAAAGCTTCTTGGTTGGCTGCGGTTTCGCCTTGGTTGTGATCGGCCAGTTTGACGCTGGGGGTCGCTTCAATCCACTCACCGACGAAGAGTTGGTCAAACTCTTGTAGCGTCACTTGGTTGGGAATGCCCTGACCTGCTTTTTGCACTACGACCAGCGTGCCATCTGGGTCTGAGGTTTCGAGTATCTCGCCAACCAACATCAAACTTCCATCGTTTGTAGGCATCAAAGCGGGCAATGTTGCGGTTCTCAAGTTCTGACGCAGACCTTTCTTGAGGCTGGCATCAAACCCCAAAGTGTGCAAGGCTTGCAAAATTTCACCCACACCAAATGGTTCGGGTTTGCCTTCATGGGTGTAGCTGGCAAACTGGTGTTGGAGCTGGTCGAGTTCTAAATGTTGGTGGTGCAGCAGACCGTAAAGCTGCAAGAGTTCGAGTTCTTTCGTCACATTTTTGTCCTATAAAAAATTCAAAAAAAGATGGCCAAGCGATGACTTCGAGGATCAACTACCAAAAACCAAAGAGCCCAACATGTGTGGGTAGACGCTTGGGTGAACCATGGGGTGGCTGTTGATTTCCAAAAACCAAACACGCTCTTTCGTATCAAGCACACCGTCTAAGGTGTACAACACATTTTTTTGATGTTCGGGTGCAAAGCCCTGTAGTACCAACATAGCCGCACGCGACAACTGGAAGCGCACACGGTCTGATACAAACTCCAAAACGTTCGAATCTTGGCGGCTCTTGGTATGAAAGACGCTGGCATACAGAAAACTCAAATAGGCCATTTGCTGGTCTGCTAAAACACTGTCCAGGCGCAAACCCTGCCAATTCAGGTAAGCCTCAGCTTCTTCCATCGGTAATTGCCCGTCCATTGACCCGCGGGGAGCAGCCAACTCTAAAATCGTGTGTCTGCCGTCTCCCACCAAGTAAGGTTGATCAATCACCTCTAAAGCGACCACACGCCCAGACCAGCACCACGCCTTCAACGATTTGCCAAAAATAAACTGTTCACAAAAATCTCCCTTTGCCAAGGCCACCTCTTGCGTAGATTTTTTGAATGGCCCTTGAATACCAACACCAAAAGAACCTTGACGGTTTTTGATCAAAAAATCGTCAGACAGTGCAGAACCTGTGTTCCATCCTGCGGGCACTAACAAACCCGCATCGCTGGCAAATTTTTTGAACACCCCTTTGTCTTGTGCCAAATTCAACTGTGGCGTCTCAGGCATGACCCAACCCACCAATGTTGAGCCCTTCTGATGTGTGCGCGTGTAGCTCAGTTTCCCATCCGTCTCTTTAACAAACCGAGGCACTAACAACCACTGTTTGCCTGCCCGTGACAAAGTTAATGCCAAGCTGCTGCACGCTAAGTGGACATGCACATTCGACTGCTGCGACCATGTCTGAACGGCATTTAAATGATGCATGAAGATCAGTTTGTACATAGAGCCAACACGGTTCTTGATGTCACGGAAAAGGATGGACCAAAGCCCTATTGGTTGGGCTTTCGCCTGGACGCCAAACCGGCACCACCACATCAGGAAGTGGAAATGAGGCGCTGCCAAACACCATGGCAATCAATCCAGGAATCACTACGCGATACACCACCGGATGGCCTCCTTGCAGGTACTCGCGTTCATCTGGTAACGCCACCTCACGCGCATAAATTTGCAAACCCGCCCGCCACATCCGATGCCACACATCGTTTGGCATGGCGGTGGGTAAAGCTTCTTGCGTTGCAGATCTGGAGGCAACTAAAAAATCGGCTTGTCTGAAATAGTCGCGCTGGCAATACAAATGCCCGTGGTCTGCGGGTGTTAACACATCGGCCGCCTCGATAGGCTCAGGCACAGCACCGCGCAAACTACTTACCACGCCGCTGGCCACTTCTGCCATGGCTTTGCTTGCTGCCGACAAGGCATCAAAGTCTGCCGCTGTGCTAACACGCGTAAAACCGAGTTGTTCATGCTGCACAAACGCCATTACCACCACCGCCCATGCGCTAGGCAAAAGCCCCAATACGACGCGGCAACCTTCGGCCTCGAAGCGCATGCACAATGTGCGCGTGACCTCGTCCAACATCTGCATTGACAACGGTTGGCACGATGTGCCTGTTAGCCACGCCCGCATGAATGCGTCCCGCTCCACCAGTTCTAAAGTCGCCAAGGTCAGCGCCATGTCACATGAAGGAGCGCAGGCCATGCCTGAGGTGTTGACTACGCGATAAGAGGCGTGAGAATCCTGATGGTTAGGATGATAAAAACACAAATCTTGCAACACATAATGTGTCTGCCCGTTCGCTAAATTATGAAATTCGATCCAGTTGTAGAGCTGAGCCTCATCAAAATTCGCATCCATCCAACGCAACATCGCATGTGGGTGAATCATGTTCGGCAGCTCACCCCACCGAGCCACGACAGACTTAGGCCCCCGTATCATGGCGTAGCGCTCTAACGCCTCTGACATTGCTTTGTCATACGCCAGCTCAGCATCAGGACTACGGCCAAAACAATCCATGCTGGCATGATCATCAAACAAAACGCGCGCCGTGGCTACATGGAAAGGCAGCTCATCAGGCCCCGTCGCCCACCCCATTTTGATGCGCAAACTTTCGGCACAGACCGATTCAATCGCCTCGTTTGTCGCCTTTACTCCCATCACAGCACTGATGAGCAAAGTCACATCGCCCGCATGACACACCTCATGCAACCGTGCATGGTCAAACCCTGCGCGTAGGTGCATACCCACACTCAACGCCGAGGCAATGAGGCCTAAGTTTTGCAACACAGCACCCGCCTCTATCAAAGCATGGCTGTAAGCCAAATTGCGATACTTCTTGGCAATGGCTTTTAAGTCAGCCCCTACCACCAACCAAGCACTGGCATGCTGCAACACTGCAGGGTCTGTGCTGGCACGCAAGGCCTGCTGCCATAAATCGGCTGCCGTTAGGCCATGTATTTCCATCAAACCTACTGCGCCATCATCGCGGTACGCCACCTCGTAAACGCCTACTGCGAATCCCTCGCAAGGCTTGAGCAAGAGCAACCACAATTTGAGTTGGTATAGCCCGCCCCCAGAGGGCACAGCACGGCGAGCAACGCTTTTCCTCTGTCCTACTGCGGCATAGCAGAGCAAAAGTTGCCCCAACTCAGCCACAGACAAACCCTGATTTTTGAAGTGGTACGTACTTTGTCGCTCCTGAACCAACCCATGCCACGGCAAAGCATATGCCGGCAAATGGTTATCGCACATCCACCTAATGTCTGCATCGTGATGGGTTAGTTCAGGTCGCGTGGGCCAAACTGTCTCTGGCAACGCTTGTCCCCACAAGGAATCAGGGCGTCCCATACAAGCCAAATTAGGCAATACCTGTGCTGCATCTTGCAGCACACCCGCCTCTAGCAAATCGTCCAACAACACCTTAAATGCATCAGGACTGATATCAGCAACAGGAGAATCGGCATAAGCCGATATCACATCACCTATTTGGGTTTGTCCATCACACACACGCCCTATGTATTGCCACAGCACCTGACCTTGCGCGTCGGCCATGCGCAGGCGTACCGTTTGATCTCTCAAACGGACGACCCATAAGCCATCGTCATCGGCATATGCACCGAAGTTCAGCAAAACTGGACAGCGTGTTGGCATCCGTGGACTAGTTTTTCTTGAGTACGGCAGGGGCACCACACCCACTGTCGCAGCCTTTGTGCGCTATCGCCTCGTTTTGTTTTCCGGGTACTAATCGCTGGCTATCGACCACCCAGAGTGATGTTGAGGGTGTGTGTGACACATCGTGGCGTATCAATTTATTGTGTACGGGGTTTGTTGAATTTTTCTGCTGCATTTCAATACTCCTTTTAGGTTTAAAAATCAAAACTACTTATTCAGCCACATGGAATAGTTGCCACCGGTGAATCGCAACCCTAGACGTTGTAAAAACTTGCCTGTGCGTTCCACCAAAACGCCACCCGCTATACCGATGTACATCTCACTGGCGTGGCGGTTTTTGGCCCATGCCTTAAATGCCAAAATCAATTTCAGAGCGGCAAACCCGCCACGATCAGCGGGCTCTACAAAGAAGAAAACAGATGACGCTACCGTGTGATCACAAAAAAAGTAAGACTCGATGGAGCCCACCAAATAACCGGTTAATTTGTCAGCGCTGTTAAATGCGCCACAAAAGAAATGGTCGGAACGCGGTAAGCTGGTCATGCGAGTGAGGTTGAGCCGAACTTTGTCCTCATCAAATGGCAAACCATTGAAGCGGCTCTCTTGCACATTGAGCCTTGCCAACGCCACAAGCGCATCAATATCTGCGAGAGCAATGGGGCGAACTCTCATGGTGTGCGCACCCCCGATGTTGCATGTGCATCGACCAAAGTGTGCAACTCGGGCTGCACCCAGTCTTGGGTCAGTAACTCGTTAGAGACAAAGCTCAAGGGGGGGGCGTTCGATGCACTGACCGTGTTCACCACCTGGTTAAAGAGGATGGCTTGCCGAACAACCTCAGCCAGCTGCAAATATTCGGTGGTCATCTGCGGCAATGTCTGTGTGTTATCCACTGCGAAGGCCACGTCACCTACGGCATGCGTTTTGCCGTCTACCGTTGTGAAACTGGATTTTCCAAACTCTGTCACGCCAATTGCTGGCGTTGACATTTGGTGATCGCTGCTTAAGTTAATGCTGACAATACCCAAATCATCGAGTGTTTTGAACTCGCCCGTTTCGCAAGTACCATTGGCGTTGGCATCTATCCAAGCGCCAAACTCATGCCACCTTGCATCCAAACGGTCCAGCTGACCATTACCACTGCTGTCAAACGCTTGCAGTCCTTCTAGGTCAGTTTGAGCTCCAGCTTTGTAACCCACAAAAGAAATTTCGTTCCACTTATCAATGCTGTGGTCGCCCTGCGTGTCTAAAGCCAATAGGCCATCCCCGGCCCCCACCCAAGCCATGCGCTCGCGCCAGCCATCGTCGTTCACATCAAAGTAAGCCTTGGAATCGTCTAAGCCGATGTATTGAAGGCCATCTCCATTTAAATCTAGAGTGACTGGCTTCTTGCCGCCACCGCCCGCCGGGCTTGACCCTTTGTGTGTCGCATGGACCGTGATGCTGGTGCTGTCTCCTGCGCTGTCAGTGACAGAGACTTTGAAACCATCTGCGCCGCTGTAGGTGTCACCCCGTGTGCTGAAGTACTGCCACGAAGCAGTTTGGTTGACCCAATAGGTGCCCGCTTGGGTGTGATCTATCAGGGCTGGTGCGTCAAGACTCGCGTATTGATTGACCCACGCGTGTCCGTGCTGTGGTGTGCTGCCAATGCTGAAGGTGAGTTTGGTGCTGTCACCATCCGGATCGTAGGCAACAATGCCACCGTTTTGGCGATACGGATCATTGGAATGCGAAACTGTTCCGTATTCATCCGTTTCGCCAGCATCGAGTGAATCAAACGCAATTGGCTTTTGTTGGCCGTTGTGATAGAGATTTTCTGACAGCAAGGCACCCGTCGAGGTCATCAAATCGTTGCGCCTGCTCCTATCGGGCGCACGCGCAGGCGCATCAGCAGACACAAAATCATTTGGATTTGACAACAACGCACGGGCTTCACTTTCACTGGTCACCGCCACCAGTCTCCACGTGTGCCCTGCGTAACTACCGTATTCATCACTCGACACACTTGCCTGCCACTTGTAGCCATAAATCGGCCGGCCATACCAAATATCCTCAATGATCGGTGCGTCGTTCACCGAGGCAACGCTCACTGATGCGGTGGCCCAAGTGCTGCCACCGTCTCCATCGCTGACTTGATAGCTAAAGCTGGCTTGTCCGTTGAAGTTGGCATCGGGCGTGAACACCACATTGCCATGCGCATCAAACGCCACTTGGCCATGGCTAGCGCTTCCCAAATTAGTGACGCGTAAGCTGGTATTTGCGTTGTCACTGTCGCTGTCATTCGCCAACAGCTGCGCTTGCGTGATGCTAAAAGGCACATCCTCAAACCCGCTGAAGCTGTCGTCTACTGCGGTTGGGTTGACGTTTACGCGAGAAAAATCAATCTGGGTTGTCGCTGTGCTTTGTCCGCCGTCTGCATCGCGCACCACATAGTCAAAACTGCCTTTGCCTGAATAACCAGCCTCAGGTACAAACACCACTATGCCGTTCAACAAATTTACCGAACCGTGCTGCGCATTGCCCACACTGACAAGGCTCAATCCGTTGGGCGTTTCCAAGTCGGTGTCGTTGGCCAGTAAGGCGGCTTCGCTCAGGCTGTAGCTCACATTGCGTTTGCCCATGTAAAGCTCGTTGTTCACAACGGGCGCATCGTTCACGGGGGTGAAGTCTAAACTTACGCTGGCGGTGGCTGTGCCGCCAACGCCATCGCTCACCGTGTATGTGAAGCTGGCTGCACCGTTGTAGTTGAGCTCTGGTGTGAACACCACGCTGGTGATGCCGTTGGTGGTTACTAGGCTCACGATGCCGTGGCTTGCGTTGCCTACCGATTGAATGCGAAGTTGCGCATTGGGGTTGTCTACATCATGATCGTTGGCTAACAAACTTGCCACCGACAAGGTCGCCACTTCGTCCTCCTTCAAGGTCAGACGCTCGCCCTCGGCAACGGGGGCGTCGTTCACAGGTGCAATATTCACAGTGGCTGTACCCACACTGAAGCCCCCAGCGCCATCGCCTACGGTGTAGTTGAATGTGGCGACACCAAAGTAATCCAGCTCGGGGTTAAAGCTGATGCTGCCATCCGCATTCAAGCTCACGCTGCCGTGCGTCGCGTTGCTCACCCCCACAATGCGCAGGGCTGTGTGGGGGTTGTCTACGTCGCTGTCGTTGGCCAGCAAGTCTGCTTGTGTCCAGGCCAAAGGCGTGTCCTCGGTAGCGCTGAGGGTGTCGTTCACCACATCAGGCGCATCGTTGACCGCGGTCAAATTCATCACCACCGTTGTGGTGGCTGTGCCTCCGTTGCCATCACTCACGGTGTACTGATAGCTCGCCACCCCAAAGTAGTTGCGCTCTGGGGTAAAAACAATGTATTTGCTACCGTCAGGCTGCGTGGCCCACGCCACCGTGCCGTGTTGGGCATTGCTTATATTGGTGATGGTCAACACTTGACCATCCGTAGCTGTGTCCACATCCGTGTCGTTGGCCAGCAAGGTGGCGGGGTTGAACAACAAGGGCACATCTTCTTGACGGTTGTTCAAAGTTTCCCCTGTCACCACAGGCGAATCGTTCACCGCAAGAATCGTGAGTGACACAGTAGCAGGCACTTCCGCCCCCGCACCGTTGGTTGCCAAACCATCACTTACCCAATAGGTGAACTGCGCGGGGCCGTGGTAGTTGGCTTCAGGCACAAACCGCAAGTTGCCTTGGTCATCAATCCATACCGTGCCGTGCTCTGCTTGGCCCACACGGCTAATGTGCAGCACTTGGCCATCTGTTGCCATATCCACATCGCTGTCATTCGCTAACAGTTGTGCTTGGGTGAAGATCAAGCCAATGTCCTCGTCACTCGCCACTGACTCCCCCAGCGTCACCGGCGCGTCGTTGACTGCTGCAATGAGCAAGGTGGCGGTGCCGTTGGTGGATAGCCCATATTGATCGGTGACGGTGTACGTAAAACGCGCCGTGCCGTGGAAGTTGATATCTGGCGCAAACAACACCTCACCGTTAACCAAACTTACCTGACCATGCAGAGGTGCTGACACTGCGGTGATGGTGAGTGCGGGCTGGCTTGAGTCTGCACTGGCGTTGGGTGTGCTTTCGTTGGCTAACAACACCGACTGCGTCAAGCGCAACACCACATCTTCGGTACCGGGCAGGGTTTCGGCTTGCACTTGCGGGTAGCCTAAGCTTGGCGCTTGGGCACTGTTTACAGATGCTTGCCATGCACTGACGGGAGCTGCTACATCAGAGCTCACAGTAGCAGAAGCCTTGCTCGGCGCGACCAGCACTGGAGTACTCACCACCGTGGCATACATAAAAGCAGTGCTAGGCAGCTCTGTGCTGGTGGAGACGGTGATCGGTGTGACAGAACTTTGTGATGACAAAGTTGGTGTTGTCACTTGAACCAACTGCGGCACATTGAGCGAACCTAAATCCACTTGTTTGAATGAGACGAATGAGGAGCTCGTGTCTGTGCTAACGCCGCTAGGTGCTGTGTTGAATGTGTTGTTTGTGCTGTTTGGAGTGATGTTGAGAGCAGGCGTGTGACTTGAACTGGGTATCTGATTCAGCCATATTGCCCGTTGTTCGACAGCTTGCGCACTTTGCACCGCACCCATACCAACTGCCGCCAACACGCCCAATCCAGCATTGGCACTTGCGCCAAACAACAAGCTCTGTGAGCTCTCAATCATGCTGTCTGTGACGCGCTGAATTTCTTGTTGCGCTGAGGTTTGCCCCATGGGCACAAACGCAATGCGGGTACTGGTTGCGTTGTTGGTACTGCTTGCGGTTGTGCTGGCTGTGGTGCTTGTGTTCGCTGTGGGTATTGCCGCCAAGCTCTTGAGCCGCGCGTCTCCCGCCCCCACCGTGGTGCTGGTTTGGGTGCTGTTGTTGGCTATCGTGTGGTGGGTGGTGGTGGCCAGCTTGCTGGTATCCACTTGCATCACATCGCCGTTTGACCCATCCACATCTTGGCCGCCGCCTTGGGTATGCGCCGCTTGTCCGTCAAACGCACGGGTGTTCACCGCATGCAGCACGCTGCTGCCTGTGCCGTCCAACTGCTCGGTGGTCTCCACCATGCCGCCCGCTGTGCGCTCAAACGCCACGCCCAAGGTGTCGGCGGTGAGGGTTTGCATGGTCAGCGCTTGCTGGCTGCCGTCTGCGCGCTCGATACTTGGCGGGTTCGTGCTGAAATCAATTGAGGTGATGTGGGCTTGGGTCAGGCTTTGCAGTTCAGTGGCGGTGCTCTTGCCGTCTGCGTTGACATCGACCCACAGCTTCAGGGCTGCAAAAGCGGGGTCTTGCGCGGTTAGCTTGCCGTCACCATTGGCATCGAGCCACGCCATGCTGGTGCGGGCTTGGTCTGCCTTTTGCATGTTGACCGTCTCGCCAATGCTGATCTGCCCATCGCCGTTCAAGTCCACGGCCAACACGGCTTGGTTTGTTTGCAGCCATTGGGTTTGTTCTAGATAGCCATCACCGTCCACGTCTATCCACTTGCTGCTTGAAGTGGTTTCCACAGGCAGCGTGTTGGGCAGTGTCAAACTCACCACCTGCAAGGTTTGGTGCAAGCCATCGACCAGTTCGGTAGGCAGACTGCTGCTTTGTTTGGGCAAGTCAATCACACCGCTTTGCTGCCAGTGCGCCAAAGTGGTCTGCACTTGCCACGCAGGGGCAATCGCGCCTTGCGCATGTGCCATGAAGTCGCCCGCCAACGTCTCGCCACTTCCGTCACCTCGGTTGCCTGCACCGTCGTAGTAGCGGGTTTGCGTTTGGCCTGCTTCGTCGGTCCACTGCAAGTACATGAACCCTCTGGCCCCGTTGGCCAAGTTGAAACCATCGGGGTCGTACTTAAACCCCACGCTGGGCAGCAGGTTTGGCACGAGGTCTAAGCCCATGCCATTGCTCAAGCCGTGTTGGCTGTTGTATGTATTGAGCTGGGTTTGCAACCCGCCCACCAAGCCGTTCATCCAACTGTTGGCGGTGGCGCCACCGCCTTCTGCGTTTTGGGTGGTGACCACTTGGGTGTGACCACTGTCGTCCCACTGAGCATGGGCCAAGCCTTCTTGCATGGGGATGTCGTCGTCCCCAAACATGCCCCCTAAAAACCCGCCAATAAACCCACCAATAGCACCACCCAAAGGCCCACCAAAATACATGCCCACCAAGGTGCCGATGCTTTGCGCGGGGTTGTCCTCAAAATTGTGCAAGGCCAAGGCGATGCTGACGTATGGCACACCTGTGCTGCCAAAGGCGCTGTTGAGTGCACCGTCCAAGGCTTGATCGCTCACGCTGTTGAGCCCCGCGGCGATGACAAACCCATCGCCGCTTTGTAGGCCTTGGGCCAAGCTGAGCCAGCCAGCGGCTGCACCCAAGTCGCCGGGCAGGTTGTTACCAGTGCCACTGAACGCTGCGCCCAGCCCATCGATGGCGTTGTAAAGCCCCACCACCGCGCTGAGTTTGCCCACGTCGCTCAACTGGCTCCAGTTCTGGATGTTGCTGAGCGCGTTGAACAGGTCCAAGCCTTGGTTGATGTCGCCCAGCACTTGTTGGGTTTGTGCTTTGGTGTATTGGTCTTGGGTTTGGACGTCGCCACCTTCGCCAATGTGGTTGTTCACTTCAACCGTGTTGCCATCGGTGTCGATGCCGGTGGCTCTTAAATTCAAATTGCCTGAGTTCGAGTGAACGATCTCGCCCACGATATCGCCGTCAGCGTTAGCAATGAGTGCGCCGCCGTTGGGTAATGAGTAGAAGGACAGATCACCTTCACCGCCTAGGTTGAGTTTGTCGAGTTGTGTGGCGAGGGCGTTTTGCTGTGCGGGGCTTAGTGTGCTGCCTTGTGCGTCTAGGAAGTTGGTGAAGGTGTTGGGGTTGGCGGGAGTAGATGTATCAGGCAAGCCACCATTCGCATCAGCTACTTGTACGCCTTTGTCTGTTGGGGCTTGGGGGTTGCTGAAAGCATCCACCAACGCATCGTTCACTTCTTTAGCACCAGATGTGGGTGTTGGCGTTTCTGGTGTTAAGTCCAGCCCATTGACACCACCAGAAGTGCGCTCGTAAACATCTTGCGGCAATGGCAGCTTGTGTCCTGCCACGATGCTGTTGAGGTCTGCATTTTCTCCATATTGCTGTTTTAGAAAACCTTCAAACTCTTGCGCCGTCATGTCGTAGCGCTTGGCAATGCTGCTGACCGTGTCGCCCGGCTGCACCGTGACCGCGTTGTCGCCGCTGTAGTTGGGCAACGCGGTGGTGGGGTTGAAGACAGTACTGGCTGGCGTGACCGTATCGGGGTTTACCGTGCCTCGGCCTGCACCTGCGGTGTCGGGGAAGTTGTAGTCGCCGGTGTGGCTGGGATCCATCGCGACGGTGCCAACAGGTGCAATACGCTGTGATACATCACCACGAAAATATGCAGCTTCAGAAGCATTCATGGCGACAATGGAGCTGTGATCTCCAACTGCACCTGCATAGTTGGTTGGAATGACCACTGTGGAGTCATCTCCTGGAAGCCCCCTGTTCAAATCATCAATGACACTCACACCTGTTGTGTGAATGTTGAGTTGGTTTTGCTTGGTCAGGTCAATTTGTGGCAATCCAGACTTAAGCGTCATTTGATCGGCCATGCTTTGCATTTGCGCCGCAGACACACCGGGACCATTAACGGTGGTGATGCGAGAGCACTGAGCAATGGCAACGCCTAAGGTGGTGATTTCTGGTGAGCCCTCTGAGTGGGCGGCGGCGTCAACACAAGGGCCTACTGCACGGCCTGTACCTTGGACAGTGCCTGTTTGCAAAACAACGGGCATGGTGACCAAGCCCGTATTACCTCCGTTATCTCTACCAAGTAGTCCTATGGTGTCGGCAGTGGCTCTGGCTAAATCGTCTGCGTTACTGCTGATGCCTTTGACTGAAAACTGCGGGACCGATTGACCAGTCGGCGTAGTCTCGCGTAACACAAAGTTAGCAATCAGCGTTGTTTGGTACGTGGGGAGTTGGTTTTGGGCTATGGTGCCGTCGGCAATCAAATCGGGAAAGCGATTATCAGGACTTGTTCCTCTTACCGCTGTCGCAATCTGGTTGGTGCCATTAACCCTAAACAAAACTGCCCCAGCCCCATCTTGGTCTAGGGCGGCAACGGGCGTGTACTTGGCAATGAAGCTGTCGGCTTGCTCGGCACTGAAGCCTTGTTTGACCAAAGCGGCATTTAGGCCGGCAGATAGCGCCTGTACATTGGGGTTACTTGCCAATAATGCTTTTATATCTGCTGCGCCATATGCGGCTACTGCAAGACGAGTGCCTTCATACTGTTGTTGAAGTTGAGCTTTCGTAAGTTCAGTCATTTGGATGACTCCACTTGTAGAACATTGAATAAAGTGCTGTCACGCATGCAGTGACCCAGTGAACAATGGCTATGAACCGATCGGATTCCATTTGGGACATGTGACGGCTATCAAAAATCAATATCAAAGCCAGCGCCTGCAAGACGACCAGTAAACTTCCCCATCTATAAATCTTTTGCAACGCAATCTTTTGGGACATTGCCGCAAGGAATAGCAAGACTGTCGCTTGCATAACTCCGAACATATCAACTACTCCCTCAAACATCTTTTCCCAACCGGTCCCACTTGTCTCAGACAGTAGACGAGCTCCACCCCACAACACCAAAATCCAAATAAACGAACTCAGTCGTTTTGATTTATGCGGCTCTTGATTCGCCATGCCTGTTTTTATTCCTGCGCTCATGCTGCACTCCTGAAAAATTCATCATTGGCAGCTTCGATGAGCATGGCCTGCTCGGGGTTGTCCGCAAAATTACGAATAGCCAACGCATAGCTCAAATAAGGCACCGCCTCACCCGCTGCTGTGTTGCCAAACGCTTGATTCATCGCTCTGTCTAAAGCGCCATCGCTGATGATGTTGATGCCATTGGCAATGATGAGGTCGTCACCACTTTGAATGCCTTGTGCCAAACTGAGCCAACCAGCGGCCGCACCCAAGTCGCCGGGCAAGTTGTTGCCCGAGGCACCAAACGCTTCACCCAGTTTGTCAGTGGCGTTGTAGAGGTTGACCAAGGCGCTGAGCTTGCCCACATCGCTCAAGTGGTCCCAGTTGTTAGCAGCCATGAGGCTGTTGAACATGGCGCTGGCTTGTTTCTGCGTTTGGGCGTTGTATTCACCTTCTGTTAGAGCCTCGCCGTTTTGTTGGATATGGCTGCTCACCTCAATGCTGCTTCCATCAGCAGAGATAGCAGTAGCTTTTAAATTCAAGTCACCCGTGCTACTGCGGTTGATCTCGCCCACGATATCGCCGTCAGCGTTAGCAAT
>JACCDI010797352.1_pt1 | contig 14921 bp, 8 predicted proteins | sample 7442791 | NCBI WGS metagenome assembly JACCDI01 (sample SAMN15323434, study PRJNA562643) | freshwater metagenome | isolation source: river surface water | place: USA:Blue River Watershed | collected 2017-08-15 | reverse complement strand
GCACTGGTTGGAATTAAAGTACTCAAATCGAATTTGGTTAAGTCAATCATATCTTTCACTACAACATTTTCAGCTGGGAAAGTTCCTGTGTTTTCAAAACGAATGACATAATGCACGTACTGACCAATCATTTCGGGTCCGACTACAGTGCCTTCGATACAGGTTTTATCGTTAGGATCGAATGAATTTACCACAAATTGATACAAATCATTTGTATTATCATCTGGAGTTTCTTCGATTACTGCGCTAACTATTGTTGCAGAAAATAATAACAATTCACCATTGTTTACAGCTGGTGTTTCCATAGGAGAATTAATGTTCATTTTAAATTTAATTTCTCTTTCCTCAAAAGTACGTAAATCAGAGAAATCAAAAGTTAAAAGTCCGTTGGATTGTGAACTAACAGTTGGAACAGAAGAAACCAAATCCATTATATCATCCTCAAATTGCAAATTCACCGAACCAGACAATGTAGTGTTTCCCTTATTCTTAAAAACTATTTTGTAATCGGCATCAAAACCAGGTCGAGCTGGACCCATTGGTAAAACAGAAACTTCTAAATCGTTGTGAACACCATTAGGAGCAATACAGAAATTTTGAATTACTGGCGAAGTTTGCGCAGGAAAATCAACAATAATGTTAGCCGGAGAAAGAGTAAAATAAGATGGATTTTCTAAAGTTGGTGTTAATGTATACGTTCCTGCCAACAATGGAATAGAGTAATTACCCGATTCATTGGCAATGTAAGAGCCATTTTGAGTTCCATTGGTAATGGAAATATTCAGGTTTGGATATAATAAATCCACACCATCACAGCCATTATTATCACTATCAAATCTTACACTTCCGTCAACAGTAAAGTATTCTCCTCCAGGAACAAAAGTACAATAACTATTTAATACACAATTAGAGTAACCATATTGACTGACTAAATTCTGAACTCCAACAACTTCATCATAAAATTCAGGAGCATCATCAACGCAAATGAATTGAAGGTTAGGATTGCCAGAAAAAACAATATCTGCATCAAGTCCATTAATATCAGTAACTCCATCTTTGATATTTAATGATATTAGTTGGTTATTTGATATATTCTTCGATATAAATGTATTTGTAGAAAAATCAAGATGAGTAAAATTGTTGTTGTAGGCGTAAAAAAAAGACCCATAATTATTTGGCCCTAAATAACCTGTTAAATTTAAATTCGAGAGATCAATCTCAGTAAGCTGATTATTCGAAATCCATAAAACGTACAATTTAGGTAAATTTGTTAGTGTAATCGACGAAAGCCCGCAGTTTGAAATTTCAACCCTTTCAAGATTAGGCAAGTTTGTTAACGAAACTGTTATAAAAGCATTAGGACTAAAAGTAAAATCATCTACAGTCCCCCACAATTCTTTCAAATTGGTTAAACCATCAATAGATAAAGAGGTCAATGTATTGCAATGAATATATTCTAAATTTGTTAAGTGATTGAAAGTGGATTGAATAAACAATGAATTATCACGCACCTCAAAATTTTTCAATCCCGAAAGTCCAAGTGTGTTAATTTGAGAAAGACTTGCATTGTTTGAAATAACAATTGACTCTAAATTATTCAACCCTTGCAAATTAATTGAAGTTATTGAACTGTTTGAAACACAAACAAACGTTTCTAATGCTATCAAACCATAAGCATCTACTGTTGTAATCAAATTATTATAAATTAACTCAAATGTTCTTAAATTTGAAAAATAAGATATCTCAGTCAAATCTGTAATAGAACTTTGTTCAATTTTCAAATTGTATATAGTCAATGCTTCTGATTCTTCGATTTCATTATTTAAATTAACATCTATAACTACTGAACTACCATTAATATCAATAGCAATATTATTTGAAGTAGTTGCTGACAAAAGATAGTTCTTGAAATTTACATCACTAAAGTTAATTGTTTGAGCATTTGCACAAATAAATGATAGCGCTATTAAAACTGAATAGTATATCTTTTTCATTTTTATTCTTTTATAAATTGACTAATTGTAACTCCTTTATCCGAAATCAATTTAATAAAGTAATTCCCAGATTTTAAACTCGAAACATCAACACTTCCTTCTGGATTTGTTGACGCTAAAACCAATTGTCCCAAAGAATTATAAATGTTTATGGAAGTAATTGAAATCATTTCTTTTACACTAACATTCAACTGATTTTCAACAGGATTTGGATATAAAGTAATGTATTCAGCAAAATTAAACTCTGAATTGCCCAATGCTTGAATTGAAGTTGTGGCAGTATTGGTTTCTATTGGAAAATTATAATCAAAATAAATATTCGCGTTGTTGCTGAATGTATCGCCAACAACTAAACTCGGTAACGTTTTAATCTTAAAAGCAATATATCCATCATTGTTGGCATCATCAAACGGCAATTGAATGTTTTCGAAGATGAATTCTACTTTACCATCAGTTGCAATTCGAGTGACGTACGAATGACTTGCCCTGGTTGGAATTAAAGTACTCAAATCGAATTTAGTTAAATCAATCATGTCTTTTACAACAATATTCTCAGCAGGGAAAGTTCCGGTGTTTTCAAAACGAATGACATAATGCACGTACTGACCAATCATTTCGGGTCCGACTACAGTTCCTTCAATGCAAGTTTTATCGTTAGGATCAAACGATCCTACTACAGTTTGTTTAAAACTGCTTGTATTGTCAAAAAGAAATTCATCACCATTTTGAGGGTTTATAATGGCTGAAAAATCCAATTGATCTCCATTATTTACAGCTGGATTTTCTTGAGGATTGTTAATATTCAATTGAATTTGAATTTCTCTGGTTTCAAAAGGCTGAATGTTACTGTAATCGAAAGTCAAAAGTCCAGTTGATTGAGATGAAAAAGCGGGTAATGACGAAACTAAGTCCATTTTATCGTCTTCAAATTCAAAAAGAATGGAACCTGATAAAACCGAATTTCCTTTATTTTTATATACTATTCTATATCTAGCATCAAAACCAGGTCGTGCGGCATTAATCGGAATCAAAGTAATTTCTAAATCATTATGTATACCATTTGCACTAATACAGAAATTCTGATTACTTGGATTACTAGCAGTTGGAAAGTTCAACTCGATACTTGTTGGAGAAATAATGTAATAGGACTGGTTTTCAAGAATTGGTGTAATGGTATGAGTACCTTGACCAACAAAAATGGAATAATCACCCGAATAATTTGAAATTAAATTTGATGATTCAGTACCATTTGAAATATTCATCTTCAAATTTGGATAAATAATATCGTTTAAATCACATCCATTATTATTGTAATCAAATGAAGTGCTTCCCGTGATTGTGTAATAATTTCCACCTGGTTCAACCGAACAATAAGAGTTAACATCAGCATATTCGGTATAACCGGCGTAATAGCCAATACAATGATTAAGGTCTTGAATTTCAAAATCATCAGCACAAATTAGATGCAAGTCAAAATTTCCACCAAAATTAATGTTATAATATGCGCTGTGAGTACCATTCTTTGTATTCAAATACGTCAGTTGGTTGTTGTAACAATATATTTTGTAAAGTCCAATACAGCTAGAAAGATCTAGGCTAGTTAAGGAGTTATCATTACACCTCAATTGATATAAAGTTGTTGTGCTAGGCAAAATTAAATTACTCAAATTAGAATTCGAACAATTAACATCAATTAACAATGAATTTGAGGATAAATCCAATGAAGTTAATGAAGTATATGTACAACCCAAATACTGCAATTGTTGTAAAGCAGAACAATCCAGTTGAGTTATTGGATTTAAACCACAAGCTAAAGTTTGTAAATTAGTATGACTGGATACATTTAAAGAGGTAAATTGATTTGACCAACAAACAAACTCAACTAATTGATTAATTGGAGCTAAATCAATTGATGTCAAATTATTATAACTACAATCTAAGATATTTAAATTGGTAAGTCCGTTGAGACTAATCTGACTCAAAGAATTATAAATACAATTCAATTCATTTAAATTACTCAAATTCTCAATCTCTAAAATACTAATTTCATTATTATTACAATCTAACTTTTTCAAGCTAGAAAGTGAGGTAAAATTGATGCTCTGAAAATTATTTCCTCCAATATTAATGGTCTCAATTGAATTCAAACCTGTTACATCTAAAGTGCTAAGGCTGTTAATTGATGCATCTAAATAATTCAAATTTGCTAAATTAGTTACATTCAAATTACTTAATGTCAAATTGTTACTGCAATTTAAATACTCAAGTTGAGTTAAATTAGTTAAGTTCAAATTATTGATATGATTATAGGCACACCATAGTTCACGTAAATTTGTAAAGTTTTCTATACCACTTAAATCTGTTAAAAATGGCTGATTTGAACTTATGTGATTTATAAAAAGAGCAGAGATATTTTGCGCTTCACTTAATTCAATTTGGGAGTTTAAATTTTGGTCAATTCTAACATAATTACCATTTAAATCTTTTGCAGTAAAATTATTGGGCTGAGCAAATATAAGCCTTATATAAAGATTATTATCAGGAAAATTAATTACTTGAGCATCGACGCAAAAACCTAAAAACAATCCGAATACCAAAAAGTAAAATTTCTTCATATCATAATTAATTGAACACCAAAAATATAAAATCTTTTGTCTGTAAGAATTTTATTTACTTCAAATTGTCAAAAAAACCGTTAAAAACTATTGATAACTCTTTTGGCAAATCGTGGTTTTTGGATTAAATTTGCATTCATGTACAGACAAGTCGCGACTTGTCCTTGCAAAACACAACAACACACAACACAATGTACTGACAAGTCGCGACTTGTCCCTACGGAACAAAACACAACACAATGATTCACTTTTTCGGAAACGAAACCTCTACTGTATTTGCTGTACAAACGCAAACCCAACTTTCAGCAGAAAATACCTCAAAACTCAATTGGTTATTTGGCAACGCCCACAAAATAGATAAATCCGTTCTCGCGGATTTTTTTGTTGGTCCACGTGCCGCAATGGTCACACCTTGGAGCACCAATGCCGTTGAAATTACTCAAAATATGGGTATTTCAGGAATTATCAGAATAGAAGAATTCCAGATTGTTTCGAGTGGTTTTACCGATTTTGACCCAATGCTTTCGCAGAAATACACCGAGTTGAATCAAGACATTTTTACCATCAACATTCAACCCGAACCGATTATTGAAATTGATGATATTGCCACATATAACCAAAAAGAAGGTTTGGCGTTGAGTCAGGAAGAAGTAGATTATTTAGAAAATCTTTCGAAAAAAATCGGAAGAAAACTGACCGATTCTGAAGTGTTTGGTTTCTCTCAAGTGAATTCAGAACACTGTCGTCATAAAATTTTCAACGGAACTTTTGTGATTGATGGCGTAGAAAAAGAAACTTCACTTTTCAAATTAATCAAAAAGACATCCACTGAAAATCCGAACGATATTGTTTCAGCTTATAAAGATAACGTGGCGTTCATCAAAGGTCCGAAAGTGGAACAATTTGCGCCCAAAAGTGCGGATAAACCCGATTTTTATACTGTAAAAGAATTTGACTCTGTCATTTCCTTAAAAGCCGAAACGCACAATTTTCCAACTACAGTTGAGCCTTTTAACGGCGCTGCAACAGGTTCAGGTGGTGAAATTCGCGATCGTTTGGCCGGTGGACAAGGTTCGCTTCCACTCGCTGGAACTGCTGTTTATATGACGGCGTATTCACGTTTGACCAACAATCGTTCGTATGAAATTAACGGAATGCAAGAACGCAAATGGTTGTATCAAACTCCGATGGATATTTTAATTAAAGCTTCCAACGGTGCTTCAGATTTTGGAAATAAATTCGGTCAACCCTTAATTACGGGTTCTATTTTAACTTTCGAACACGAGGAAGAAACCGAGGCAACGCCGAACGGAGCGAAGCTAAACCGAAAATTAGGCTACGATAAAGTCATCATGCAAGCCGGCGGAATTGGCTACGGAAAAGCCTCTCAAGCGCAAAAACACGAACCAAAAGTAGGTGATAAAATTGTGATTTTAGGTGGTGAAAATTACCGAATCGGAATGGGTGGAGCTGCGGTTTCATCTGCCGATACAGGCGCTTTTGGTTCTGGAATCGAATTGAATGCCATTCAACGCTCAAATCCTGAAATGCAAAAACGCGCTGCTAATGCGATTCGCGGATTGGTAGAAAGCGATGAAAATCCGATTGTATCCATTCACGATCACGGTGCTGGCGGACATTTGAATTGCCTTTCCGAATTGGTTGAAGCTACTGGCGGATTAATCGATTTAGATCAATTGCCTGTTGGCGATCCGACGCTTTCGGCTAAAGAAATTATTGGTAACGAATCGCAAGAACGCATGGGATTGGTTATTGGTCAGAAAGACATAGATACATTACAACGAATCGCCGAAAGAGAGCGTTCGCCTCTATATCAAGTGGGCGATGTGACTGGAAATCATCGCTTTACTTTTGAAAGCAAAACTACTGGTGCTAAACCGATGGATTTTGCCCTAGAAGACATGTTTGGTAGTTCGCCCAAAACCATAATGGCCGACAAAACCATCAATAGAAACTATTCCGATTTTGACTATTCGCAAGAAAATATACCCACTTATTTAGAAGAAATCCTAAAATTAGAAGCCGTTGCTTGTAAAGACTGGTTGACCAATAAAGTCGATCGTTGTGTTGGTGGAAAAGTAGCCAAACAACAGTGCGCCGGACCTATTCAATTGCCATTGAACAATGTAGGTGTAATGGCATTGGATTATAAAGGAAAAGAAGGAATCGCTACTTCAATTGGTCACTCGCCTATTTCGGCTTTAATTGACCCCAAAGCAGGAAGCAGAAATGCCATTGCCGAAGCGCTATCAAACATCGTTTTTGCACCATTGAAAGACAATTTAAAAAGTGTTTCCTTGTCTGCCAATTGGATGTGGCCGTGTAAAAATGAAGGCGAAGATGCGCGTTTGTACGAAGCGGTTCAAGCCTGTTCTGATTTTGCTATCGAACTAGGAATCAACATTCCAACTGGAAAAGATTCGCTTTCGATGAAGCAAAAATATCCTAACGAAGAAGTGATTGCACCCGGAACTGTAATCATTTCGGCTGCAGGAAATTGTTCGAATATAACTCAAGTTGTGGAACCCGTTTTACAGAAAAATGGCGGTTCGATTTACTATATCAACTTATCTCAAGATGCGTTCAAATTAGGTGGAAGTTCGTTTGCTCAAACTCAAAATAAAATCGGTTCGGAAACGCCAACCATTAAAGACGCTATTTTCTTTAAAAACGCATTCAATGCCATTCAAGACTTAATCAAAAACAATAAAATCCTTGCTGGACACGACATTGGAAGTGGCGGATTGATTACTACTTTGCTTGAAATGTGTTTTGCTGATGTGAATTTAGGAGCTAAAATTTCTTTCGATTCATTTACAGAAAAAGACTTAGTGAAGATTTTATTTTCTGAAAATATTGGTTTGGTTTTACAAGCTAAAGAGGATACTACTTTTGAAAGTGCTTTAAATGGAATTGAATACTTTAAAATAGGAACAGTTACTGAAGGAAACATTCTTGAAATAGGCACTTCGACTGCGCTCAGTGTGACACGTTTTGACATCAATCAATACCGAGAAAAATGGTTCGAAACTTCCTTCCTACTCGATCAAAAACAAACCAAAAACGGTAAATCATTGGAGCGTTTCGAGAATTTTGCAAATCAGCCGTTGAAGTACGCTTTTCCGAGTCATTTTAGTGGAAAGCTGGGACAGATTGCTTCGTCGCAAACTCCTGGCAATGACCGGCCGAAAGCGGCAATTATTCGCGAAAAAGGAAGTAATTCGGAGCGCGAAATGGCCAATGCAATGTATTTGGCTGGATTTGATGTCAAAGACGTACACATGACCGATTTGATTTCGGGAAGAGAAACCCTAGAAGACATTCAGTTCATTGGTGCGGTAGGTGGATTTTCGAATTCGGATGTTTTAGGTTCTGCTAAAGGTTGGGCTGGCGCGTTTTTATACAATGAAAAAGCCAAAACTGCCTTGGATAATTTCTTCAAAAGAAATGATACTTTGTCGGTAGGTATTTGTAATGGTTGTCAGTTGTTTATGGAATTGGAAGTCATTAACCCTGAGCATGAAATTCACGGAAAAATGCACCACAATGATTCGCAGAAACACGAAAGCGGATTTACCTCGGTAACCATTCAAGAAAATAATTCGGTCATGCTGAAAACCTTAGCGGGAAGTACTTTGGGTGTTTGGATTTCACACGGAGAAGGAAAATTCAAATTACCTTACGAAGAAAGCAAATACAACATTGTGGCTAAATACGCTTACGAAGGTTATCCAGCTAATCCAAATGGTTCAGATTACAATACCGCGATGATGTGTGACACAACTGGGAGACATTTGGTGATGATGCCGCACATTGAGCGTTCTACTTTTCCGTGGAATTGGGCGCATTATCCCAAAGATAGAAACGATGAAGTTTCTCCATGGATTGAGGCCTTTGTAAACGCCCGAAAATGGATTGAAAACACTAATTCAAAATAGTTATGAAACTAAAAAAAGTTTTTTTATTGGTTCTAGTATTGTTTTCGATAACTGTATTTTCACAAACCGAAATCAATACCAAAGAAGGCGTTCGTTATATTACAACTTCAATTGAATATCCTGTTTCTGGAACTTATTTCTTTAAAGGTGCTGAACCTATTGCAGAATTAAATGGCAACGGAACGGGATTCTATCAACAACACGATGAACCCAAAAAGGCCATGATTTGGGGATTGGAATGCAGTAAGGACGGAGAATTAAAATTCACCAAAGGCTATGATAGTATAGAGTATATTTTATATTATAAATTCACATCAGGAACAAGCTCAGAAACCGAAGAGGAATGGAATAAAGTAGAGTTTTCGATTCATTTGAATTCCATGAAGATGTTTATTAATGGCGAACGAATGAAGACTTTTACCCCAAAAACTGAAAAGTAGACTAAATCTTTTTTATGCTGCTTTTTTATCAGTAATTGATTTACGCAACGCTAATAAATTGACCATCAATTGATACCAAAAGGGTGCGCCCAATGTTAATGAAATTGTGGTGAGAAACAAGCCTATTATTTTCTTAAAAACAGAATCCTCCTTGGGGTTATTAAGTACTTGTTTTTCGTAAGCCAACGTATTTTTTTTCCATCCGTAAGGCAAATCGAATGCATTAAAATCGTCTACCACCACTTTTTTAAGTCTTTTGATTTCTTCTACCCGCTCATCGCCTGTAAGAGAATCGTTTATTTTATAATCGTCCTTGCCTACATTTTCAGCAAAACTGATCATCACTTCGCGTTTTTCTTTGTTTTCGTAGAAATATTCTATCAGCACTAAAGTGTCAATATTCATAGTAAAAACGATAAAAAAACTAATTCCGAATATCCAAAAGCGAACGTAATTTTTATATACTTCAGTAACGGTAAGCATATAACTGTCGTACCATTCCGAAATCTTCTTTTTTATTGCCGAAATGCTGGCTTGCTGAGTTTCTTCTAATTCTATAATGATTTCTTGCAACTTGGTTTTGATGAACGAATCTTTTAACGCTTCAATTTTTTTCTTTAATTCATCAAAATCACGTGCATACGATTTTTTTCCAGCACCTTTTTGAATTTCATCTATCAAAGCACTTGCAAAATTTTCTGTGGCGATATAACTCGGCTTTTTATTGACTCTATTGGCAACACTAAATTTAGAAACCAAATGACTTACAAATTTAGAATTGTATATTTTATTGAGGAACGAATCGTCGTCGTCTTTACTTTCATCAAGTAAATTTTGCAAAGATTTATGTAAAATTTTTCCTCTGCTATTGACAACCATAGCGATGAACTCGTTACAAAAAGAAACAAGTGTACTCATTAAAAAATAGACAACTATCAGAGAAATAATCACTTCAAGTACAGCTGGAAACATAATTCATTATTTAAATTAAACAAAAATGTATTCGTTGGTTTGCATAAAAAATGTTGCATTGGCTACCAAATCAGCTTCTGCATCTCTTCTGATGTGCAATCCTTTGGCTTTTTTGATGTCCCATAAGCGCTTCATACTGCGAATCTCAGCAGCAATTTTGGCTAAATTCCCAGAAGCAACATGCCCAACAATGTTTTTCATTTCTTTTCTTCGATCTGAATTGTCAATTAATGCACCACGATTATAAACTAAAGACAATAATGCACCTTGGGCATCAGCTGGCAATTTTTCTACTCCAGGAAATGCTTTTTTAGCATCAACAGCATATTTTGGCATTGATTTAGTGTAAAAAACTTCCAATGCTATTTCCCAATTGATTTCAACTTTTTTAAGAGCTGCATTCAATGCATTTTTAGCTGCATCTCCTTTTTTTCCAACTACAGCATTCAACGAATTAAAAACAGTAGTCGACAGTAATCCACCCCAATCTTTCTGAAATTGAGTTGCAGTAACGTAGCCTAAATCGTAACCAATTCCAATGGTAATTCCGCTTTCTAATTCGGGCCAAATTGGAAACTTATATTTAACTGAATAAGTGGCTTTAGAAGAAATCTCCGAATTAATAATAATATCCAAAGCTCTTTTGGAAACAATCATGCTGGCACCATTCGGAATCTCAGGCAATTGCTTGTTTAAAAAATCTTCTATCCGAGTGAGTGTAGCTGGACCAAAAATTCCATCAACATCCTTCCCCGTAAATCCAAGGCTTTTTTGAATGTTTTTTTTTCGGTCAATAATTAGACTACCATTCGGGACAACTATTTTTTTTAATTTCTCTATTTCAGCACAAGTCTCTGAATTGAATATTCCTGTCGGATTCAATTTCAGTCGTTTCTGTACAGCCTCAATTCTGATTTGCAATGGTGTTGGCATGATTTAGTTTTTAATATTGAAGAAAACCTTTGTTTACATCTTTAATTTTGCGAATGTGCTCAAAAACACCAATACCTTCTCGACTTTTGTTATTGTTGGTGTTCCCTTCGATGGTTGTTATGAATCCGCCATTTACTTCTTTTACAATTCCGGTATGACCATAACCTTGACCGTAATCCATAATAAAAATTTGTCCGGGTTTAACCAATGACGGATTATTTTTAGAATCTTTGGCTAAAATTTTAGTACAAGTCGCCTCGTTCCAACCACGTAAAACACCTGCAGTTTTGACCAATGGATTGGCCTGACCAAGTTCTTTTGCGGCCTGATCGAAACTCCAATATACAAAAGCCATACACCAAGCATAACCTTTTCCTAATCCAACTGATTTTAGGAAAGTTTCAACCTCTGGTCCGCAATTGCTTCCTCCTTTTTCACGAACTCCCAATTGAGAATTGGCGTAATCAATGGCTTTCTCTGCTAATTTTTTCTTAACTGCAGTGGTTTGAGGAACCGAATTTTCTCCGAATAAAATAGCCCATGTAATCGCACCTAAAACACCATCAACAACCAATAAATTCCCATTCTGATCGGTATTTTGCGTTTGAAATAATTTGACAGCACTTACGGTTTTATTACCAAAATCTCCATCTACATCAATTACACCATAACCTTTGGTATTTAGTTGCTTCTGAACAGCTTTAACAATGGTTTTGTCTTGCTCACCTTTCTTGATTAATCTTCCTGGATATTTCATGGTTGAATGTATTAAATTAAACAATTAACTGATTATCTATTTGATAGTCAAATTAGTAAAACGGTGAAGTTAAAGAGAAAAGCGGTACGAAAAAAGAGGAAAAACACCCTTTTTTTTATTATTAGGTTGTTAGATTTTAAGAATCAAAATGAAGAGACGCACTGCAGTGCGTCTTTAGCAAAATATATTAAATATCTATCAAAAAAAATGCCCTGCTGAAACAGGACATTAAGTAGTTATTTTCTTTGTTTTTGATACTTCATCAAATAATCTCCTTTGGGCTTTCCAATGTCAAAGGAACTGAATTTGACAAAAACACGTGTAGCCAAACGAGCGTCGTTGTTATCCCAGTTTTCGTATTCAATTCTATAAATGGCCGAATACATTTCGGCTCTGCCTACACCGTGATAGCAATGCAATAAAACTGGATAATTATCGGGATTATCCATAATTTCAAAAAAGTAATCTAAGTTCTTTTGCGTCGGTATTTGATCCGAACCATTGTTGAAATAATTCACTCCTTTTAACTTAGCGATGGCTTCTTTTTCGGCGGTTAATTCGGCTGGAATCTCTGGGTTATTTACATCATCACCTGTACCTGGAAAGCGCAAATCAATAATGCTTTTGATGTTATATTCTTTTACGTAATCTGCAATTTCATCGGGTGGAATAACACCACTTTTATAGACTTTCCCTTCGGTAATCGTTTCAAAATTATGATTGATGTGCATGTCGTAAACGTACTTTCCTACGCCAGCAAGAACGACAAAAAACACACCTATTAGAATTTTCTTTTTGGTACTCATTTTACTTCTGTTGTTAGTTTTTTATCAATCACACGGTTCATATAATCTTGGTAAAATGCTTTCGATTCAATGGCCAATTCGTCCATTTCAGCATTTCTATTTTTAATCAAATTGTGTTCTAATGCTTTGTCTTTGATATCATAAAATCCGATTACCTCTTTCCCATCAAAAACACAAGTATAATTGCCTTTCATGTAATGATGAATATTTCCCATCGAATTGACAACAAAAGGCTGGGTTCTCTTCTTCTTATCAACCAAACTTCTGCCCCAACTTCTAAAAGGCTTATTGTAACCTATCATGTCTAAAATTGTTGGATAAATATCAATTTGTTGCGCCAATTCAGTATTCACGCCAACGTAGTCGCTGTTGGGTTTGAAAAACAAAATCGGAACCGCAAATCGATTCAAGGTTTGGTAATATTCTTGGTAAAACACTTGATTTCCGTGATCGGCTACCATTACAAAGATAGTGTTTTCGTACCAAGTTGATTTTTTTGCTTCTTCAAAAAAGCGTTTCAAGGCATAATCGGTATATTCTACGCATTTGTGCATGATGATGTCGCCTTCTTTGAATTTGTCTTTGTATTTTTCAGGAACGATGTACGGTTCGTGAGAAGAAACGGTAAAAACAGTAGAGAAAAAAGGAGTTTTTTCTTTGTCTAAAGTTGATTTCATGAACTGCAAAAACGGTTCGTCCCAAATGCCCCAAAAACCATCAAAATCGGCGTCGTTATTATATTCAGTCCGACCGTAATAATTGTCAATTCCGAGTATATTACTGAATCCTAAAAAACCCATCGAACCATTGGCCGCACCATGAAAAAAGGAAGTAGAATAGCCTTTGTTTTCTAAAGTAGAAACCAAGGATTCTATTTTTTGCTTCGGATAAGGCGAAGAGGTAAACGCATCTTTGTAAGTCGGAATTCCAGCGATTATCGATGACATTCCGTGAATTGACTGTCTGCCATTCGCATAAGCGTTGGTAAAAATCAAACTGTGTTGAGCAAGCGAATCGATAAAAGGAGTATGACTTTTATAGTTTTTGATGTTCATGTCTTTGTTGAACGCACCACAATATTCTCTTCCGTAACTTTCTAAAATGATTAAAACTACGTTGGGTTTTGACTCTGGATTATTATCGTAAAATTTGATCGGTTGAATCTTTTCGGCAATGACTTGATTGGTCACTTCTGGAAATTCAACTTTTTTAAAGTTATTGCTAAAAAGAGTTCGGATAATGGCAAACGGCGTGTTCAATACAATATCAGCGTGTACATTATTTTTAACATGTCGACTGGCATCCAACAGATTAATTGGTCGCGTAGATTTGCTTAAATCACCACCGCGAATTCCGGCTACTATCAACAATCCGAATACCAAAAAAGCAACGGTTGATAATCCGAAATACGCTATTTTATTCTGAGGCACATCTTCTTTGAATCGGATTTTTTTATACATAACTATCCACAGGAAAGCCAGCGCAAAAAACAACACAAAAACGTGCCAATAATCGACTATAAAACTCAAAAACAAAGTGGTTTTATTGGTCTCATTTTCAATAACATTGATGGCTGCCAAAGTGGTTCGAGCTAGACTGTGTTTGTAATAAATAAAATCGATGAAATTGGTAGCATACGCCAGTAAGTTGGTGGTAAAATACAAATAGAAAAGTCCTTTTTGAAAACCTTTTGAAGTGTTTTTAACCAAAGGCAAAATGCTGAGCAAAATGAAAAGTAAATTCACGTACAAAATCGCCGATGTATCAAAAGTCAATCCGTGGTAACACAGCTTTAAAAAGTAGGAAAATGAACTCACTTGCAACAAATCGTCGTTATAAAAATAAAACAATAAACGAGCGATGGTGTAAAAAAGATAAGCCAACCCTATTCTCAGTAACAAGACTTTATACTCATCAATGCGCAGCAATTTTTTCATACAGTAAAAACTATTTCGGCAAAACTACTAAAAATCGTCAACTATAATTCTTAAAATAATTGTTAATCTATTTTTTATTGATTAATTTGCAACAAATAAAATGCGATAATGATTAAAATCACACGACTTTTTGATTTTCCTTATTACCAATTGGAAAAAAATAATATTTCAGACTGTTTGGTAACCAAATACAATGGCGAATGGGTAAAAACTTCAACACAAGAATACCTTGACCAAGCCAATGCCATTTCGAGAGCGTTACTCCGAATGGGAATTCAGAAAAACGATAAAATAGCGATTATTTCCTCAACCAATAGAACCGAGTGGAACATCATGGATATTGGTGTACTGCAAGTGGGAGCTCAAACGGTTCCGATTTATCCCACCATTTCGGCCGAAGATTATGAATACATTTTGAATCACTCTGAATCGGTGTATTGTTTTGTTTCAGACGATGTAGTGCTTAAAAAATTACAATCCATTCAAAAAAATGTACCACTTTTAAAAG
>JACCDI010417862.1_pt1 | contig 14927 bp, 17 predicted proteins | sample 7442791 | NCBI WGS metagenome assembly JACCDI01 (sample SAMN15323434, study PRJNA562643) | freshwater metagenome | isolation source: river surface water | place: USA:Blue River Watershed | collected 2017-08-15 | reverse complement strand
TATACACCCCTGCTTCGTGTAAAGCCATAAAGGTATCGCGAGCACTGTGGCCAAGAGCGAGAACAACATGATTGGCTGGCAGATCAGGATGCCCTTCGATTTTGACCGCCTTAATTTGATTATCTTTGATGTCAAAGCCAATGACTTTTTGGGTAAATCGAATCTCGCCACCTAGGCGAATAATTTCTTGGCGCATTTTTTCAACTACACCTACTAAACGGAAAGTGCCAATGTGGGGTTTGGCTACATACTGAATCTCTTCTGGAGCTCCAGCTTTAATGAACTCGCCAATTACTTTGCGTCCATAAAACTTAGGGTCCTTGATTTGACTGTAAAGCTTCCCATCCGAGAATGTTCCTGCTCCACCCTCACCAAACTGCACATTCGACTCTGGATTTAAAACATTCTTACGCCATAAACTCCAGGTATCTTGAGTGCGTTCACGAACGGGCTTGCCCCGCTCAAGAACAATCGGCCTAAATCCCATTTGCGCTAACAGCAGTGCCGCAAAAATTCCACAAGGGCCAAAACCAATAACTACTGGACGCTCAAATATTTTGGTATTTAATTGGGATGCATTGGCTACAAAGTGATAACTGGTATCAGGCGATGGCCGAATATGGGAATCATTCGCAAATTTCTCTAAGATTTCTTCCTCATCCCTCACACTGAGATCTACTGTGTAGATAAAGGCCAGTGCAACATTTTTTCTGGCGTCATAACTACGCTTAAAGACCTCTGTTTTCAGAAGATCGGCAGGCTTGATCTGTAGGCGCTTCAAAATCGCCTCTTCCAGCGCCTCAGGAGGGTGACCAACAGGCAAGCGAAGTTCAGTAATACGGATCATGGGACTCTACGATACACATTCATAAGGGCATTTTCTCAAATAATACTGGCAGAGCCCTCAGATACTCATCTCAGCCTGATTAAAGGCGATAATGCTGCATGGCCCTTCGCGCAACTATTTATAAAGCCGACCTTCACGTCGCAGACTCTGACCGCCACTATTACGGCAGTCATTCACTTACTATCGCCAAGCACCCCTCAGAAACCGAGGAGCGGATGATGGTGCGCATTATCGCTTTTGCTCTCCAAGCTCAGGAAGATTTGGTCTTTACCAAGGGTCTGAGTGAAACTGATGAACCTGATCTCTGGGTTAAAGACCTTACTGATGCCATTAAGTTATGGATAGAAATCGGTCAGCCAGATGAACGTCGCATCCTAAAGGGTTGTGGTCGCTCTGATCAAGTCATTGTCTATTGCTACGGTGGGCAAACCAGCAAAATATGGTGGGATGGTATTGCAAATAAGCTCAACCGCGCACGGAATTTAAAAATCATCTCTATTCCTGCTGAGCAAGCCAAAGAGCTCAATAAACTCGTTGAGCGCAGCATGGTAGTTCATGTCAATATTCAAGATGGTGAAGCCTATATTTCCTCTGACATGGGTCAAGTCACAATCACTCCAGAAATCTGGCGCGACCAGCCGTCATGAAGCGCTATATTCTAGACACCAATATCTTGCTCGATATTTTTGTGTTTAAGGATACAAAAGCACTGAATTTAAAGCAGGTAATTATTGATCGAAAAATTGAGGTATTTGCCTGCCAAAAAACTATTGCAGAATTTGCTGATGTTATCTCCCGCCCCCTCTTTGGTCTAGAGCTCCAGCAGCAAAGTGAAATCTTGAAACAATGGCAGTCATTGAGCCAGTTTTATGAAGATTCCTGCTTGCCTCCAGCCCCCTGGAGCTGTCCTGATGCCGATGATCAAATATTCCTGGACTTAGCCTTTGCGCTCAAACCAGCCATTCTGATCAGCAAGGATAATCATTTATTAACGCTTGCGAGTCGAGCCGCAAAAGAAAATATTTTGATTACCGAAAACTACGATATCTTCAAGATTGAAGCTTAAAGGATAAGACTATCTAGAATTGCACTCAGGAGTCAGTTTGTGTTTCTTGAATTTTTCAGAAAGCCTGCATTTATTATGAATAAACCCAAAATGAAAGATGCCGATGATGGTCTTTTTAAGCCTGGTAGCAAGTTAAAGCACCTCAAAACCGGTGGCTTGTACAAGGTTGTTCTGCTAGCCAACATAGAGGCCACTTTAGAACCTGCCTATGTATATGAATCCATGCAAACTCACGATTTTTGGATTAGACCAAAAGCGGAGATGGAGGATGGTCGATTTGCATTGGTTGATAAACAATAATCAGGAATTCGCCATGACTGAAGATCGTATTACCAACCTTGAAATTAAGATCAGCTTTATGGAAGACCTCATAGAGCAACTCAATCAGACCATCTATAAGCAACAACAGCAAATTGAATTTCTGTATCGAGAACTCAAATCCATTAAAGAACAAGCTGGAAGCAGTGATCAATCCAGCACTCGCAATTTAAAGGATGAAATTCCACCGCATTATTGATATTTAAACTCCTGATACCATCTAAGAAAGTAAACTGCTTGCTAATAAATAAAGGATTTCAATATGGGTAACTTAGTACCGTTTTTAGTCCAATGGGGCTTAACCTCCCTATCACTCTGGGTGGCCAGCTATCTTTTTAGTGGTTTACGTTTTGCAGATGGTGGCTCTCTTTTAATTGCCGCCCTCTTGCTTGGTTTTGCTAATGCGGTCGTCAAACCCTTGCTCATTCTATTTACTTTGCCACTGACAGTGCTCACCATGGGACTCTTCCTGCTGGTGGTTAATGCCTTGGTTTTAATGCTGGTATCAGCTTTGGTTAGTGGCTTTACGATTTCCAGTTTTTGGACAGCATTCTTTGCCAGTATTTTTATTTCATTATTCAGCTTGTTTATTAGCGGAATTTTGTTTTAGTCCTAGTTGGCCCCTGCGTAGATATCTGACCAGGGGTGAAGAGCATCACGGCAAGGGCGGCTTTTTGAGCTTAGCGAGCGGGCATTCTCAGCAAGCAAGCTTGCACCCCCAGTTAAAAAACCGAGCCCAATCGAAACGGCGCTATTGACCACCCCTGCCTGGTTGACTATTGCTTTAGGATTCGAGAGTGTTCCACCAACCTTTACTAAACCAGCTAAATCTAGCCCAGTGGTTAGTCCTGATTTTTCTTTTGGGTCAATGGATAAATTAACTGCTTCATTTTTCAAATTAATGGAGCCGGCCAAAACAACATTTAAGCGATCAGTTTCCATCCCAACAGAATTGGCAATGTTAATTTGGCCATTATTAATTGGGAGATAAGCAACTGCACACTCTAAAATGGTTTCAGTCGATTTTTTACGCAATGGATTCATAGAATCAAGCAATGTAATAACAAAATCGCCTGCATCATTCAAAAAATTTGTCCCCATTTTTGCCTGCTCAATACTGACCTGAATCTTCCCAGAGGAGTTCGCCGCCATTTGATGCAGGCTATTCCCGCTTAGCTGCAGATTGAGTGCCAGCTTCATATTGCCACCGCTTACCTTAGAGCCGGGATCCAGTCTCGCAAGCAAACTCTCTAGAGTGAAATCTTTCGTTACACCTTTTAATTGGACTAGTGGCGCAACACTGTTAAGGTTTGATATATTCAGTTGCAGATCTGCACTACCCTTGCCCATCATGAAGGCAAGCTTAGGAATATCAATCACATTTCCTTTGAGCAGCACATCTGCCTTTAGATTTTCGATTGGCTTTCGTCTTGGCAGACCAAGTTCAGTAACATCAATTTTTAACTTACCCCGCATCTTGGGGAGGCTATTAAACGGCAATACATCATTACTAAATAAGTATGGCGATATATTGCGAGCAGGTTTACTTTGCGCATGAGTAGCTGATACTCCTTCTGAAGCAGCGGACCTTGCAATGCTATTGGATGATACTGAGCCCAAACTTGGCCAATCAAAAGACTTTGATGTCAACGCTATATCGAGCACTGCATCAGCCTTGGGATCTTTTCTCACCGAACCTTTAATGGCCAAGGTCTTTTTATTCACAACAAAATTAAGATCAATCGGAAAATTTACTGCAGAACGACCCCATTCTTCTGATAATTCTGTGACTAAGCCAGTCTTTCCACTAAGCTCAATATTTAAACCTCGATACACTCCGCCAAAAGATAGCAGCGTCTGGCTACCATCCTTACTAACAGAGAGAGTGCGAACCTCATAATTGGACGCTTGACCGCGAGCATCCAGGTACTCAATCTGCGCATTAGCAAGAGAAAGCTTTTCAATGCTGATAAAACTACTATCACTTGAGTCTGCCGCTGCCGATTTATCGGAGGTTGAGGTAACAGTGGAAGGCCCATCATCACTCAATTCCCAATTAGACATACCTGAAGCATTAGTTTGTAGGTAGACCTTGACGCCATTTAATCCAATACTGTCAATCTCTACACGGCCCTTCAACAAGGGTATGAGTTTGATATTAAGCTCAATATGTTTGATTGTGAGCATGTCTGGTGCTTTTGCCCAAGAAGCATTGCTTAATCCTAAGCGCTCCGCTGTCACAGCAATTTTTGGGAATAAGCTCAATGAAACAGAGCCTTCGATTCTCAGATCCCGACCCGTTGCAGCCTTGACTGATGAAGAGATCAAGCCGGCCAATTGAGCAGGATTTATAGCTTTTGTGGCATACCAGGCACCTATCCCACCCAATAGGACAATGCCTCCCAGAATGCCTATGACAATCTTGCGTGTTTTATTCATGATGATTCATTCTAACTTTGTAGGGATCACCCTGGACTAAAATGGGATCTACACTCACCAAACAAAATTAATCTTAATGAACGCTAGTACCAACACTCCTCCATGTCCTGCTTGCAAAGAGGATATGAGCTACCCAGATGGGGAAAACTATGTATGTGCCCAATGCGGCCATGAATGGCCGATTGCAGCGCTTGCCGAAGAGCTTGAGGCTGGTCTGATTGTGAAAGATGCCAACGGTAATCTACTGGCGGATGGGGACAGTGTTACCTTAATAAAAGACCTCAAGGTCAAAGGCTCATCCACCACCTTAAAAGTAGGCACCAAAATTAAAGGTATTCGTCTCGTATCCGGTGATCATGAAGTGGACTGCAAAACCGAGGCTGGCAATATGCTACTCAAAGCCTGCTTTTTGAAAAAAGCCTGACTTTGATAATTATCTATCAGGCCTCAATCAAAACTAAGGCCTGATTGACCGACTATTGTGCGCTTGCCTTTTTAAGAACCGCATAAAGCTGATCCTTGAGCAATAACTTCTCTTTTTTAAGCGTTTCAATTTCTTCTGGAGTACCCGGCTCAGTATGGGCTTCCATTCGTTGAATTTTTTGGTCTAGATTATTGTGCTTATCAAATAAATGAGAAAAATGACGATCTGATGTTTTCAGCTTAGTAATTAACTCACGATATTCAGGGAACATAGATTCTTTCTAAGTTGAGGTTTTGAAAAACTACACGCTTCCAGTGTATCAAGATGGAGAGTAATTTCAAGCTGAAATAAACTACTTCGGCAATCGCCTTAATAGTGCTAGGAGAATCCCCATATAGACATTGGCATTACAAGACAATAACTGCAGTAATATCATTGTGTGCACAAAGCACTTAACTACTGAAATAAAGGGTAATAGACCATGGCTACAAAGAAGTCACCAGCAAAAAGGAAAGTAGCTAATAAAGTAGCAAAAAAAGCTCCAGCAAAAAAGGCTGTTAAGAAAGTCGCCGTTAAAAAAACGGTCGCCAAGAAAGCAGTGAAGAAGGTTGTGAAAAAACCAGTCACTAAAAAAACTGTTGCCAAGAAAACAGCGGCAAAAAAACCAGCTCCTAAAAAGCCTGCCAAAAAATCATCGAAAGTAGCTGCGCCCAAGAAACTTAAGGTTGACCAGTATGGACTGGAGGAAGATGATGAGTTTTATGGCCTGTACTTTGCAAAGTCCACCAAAAAAGGTTTAGTTGAGGTCAAGCCATGCACTTTCTCCTTAATGTATTGGTGGAAAGGCCTTCTAGGCTATCCAGACATGATCGAGATTTCCAAAGACAGCAATACCGCCATGCTTCAGTTTGAGTCCACCTTTGGCGGTGGCGACTCAGGCGAAACTGAATTAACCGAAAAAGATGTCTTTGACATTGATCACATCATCGAGGTAGATGAGGAAGAACAATTGATTTCACTCTACTCTTATGTACCCATTGCTATCCCAGAGAATCTGGTTGGTGCACTCAGCCTATCTATTCTCAATATCAATCCGGAAACCCGTTATGGCAGCCTAGAAATTTGCACTACGGATACCGAAGAAGGAGAGAGTGAGCATTTCCTACGCTACCGTGCAGCCACCTACTTGCGTGGCATCAAGTCAGGAAAAGTGGAGGCCATTGAAAGCATGATCACCAATGGATCAGAATTCTTTGGCCTTGCCTTGGATGCTATGTGTGTTAATAAATCTATTAAGAAATGGTTGCTAAGTTAATCAAGTTACTCTAGCCATTAATTAATAAGTATTACACCTATAAATATAGGTCATAGGAAAGCGGTCGTTCACTGTTTTACGAGTTTCAAGAATTGTGGCGCTCCGCTTTCCTAGTTTTTTACACTCCTCTACTGCTGCAGCTTGCGCCTCAGTCTCTTTTGCATTTTTTGGAGCATGAACACCAATAGCGCCATCGGATTGACGGTAGACTCCAAACTCACTGACTGGTGTTGAGCAGGCCATTAGCGTAAATGCCAAGAAAGTCCATACTATTTTTTGGGCGTGGTTCATATCTTGTTACAGAGTACTTTGAAAAGAAGGATTCATTCTAGCTCTGTTTAGAAATTCCCGAATTGCTCTGCAAGCTGAGGTAATTTGAATTAGGATGTAGTTTAAATGTCCCAACCGTTACCGAAAGCAATCAACATGCAAGTCTTCATTATTAATCCAAATACTAAAGAAATTAAAACCATAGAAATCTCTGATACTAAAGAGGCGCTTGCCCAAGCTATTGGCTTTGACACTATTGATTCTGATGAGATTGACGATAATGGTGATCGTCTATTTTTTGATGAGGAATGCTTTATTCGCCAACAAAGTAATGTTGGGCGCTTTAAAGTCGACAGCCTTGCGCCAGTTGCTGGCATTGGAATCGTAGCCAACAGTCCAGATAATGGCAAAACCTTGAAATCTGCGATTGTCAGCATTGTTGATTTAGAGAAACGAGTGACCTTTCTCTAAATCAGTTACTTTAATACGATTACTTGTAGCCAACCCGATCAAGTAATCGTTGGGCAGCAATTTGATTTCTGCCAATTGCGGCTACAGAAATATTTTCCGCCTTAAAGGCCCCTAGCATCTTGAGGCCCTCATTATCAATCTTGACCGATTTAACAACTGGCCACTCATTATTGCCATTTGCAAAATATTCCTGAGCTGAATCACTAGCCAGATATTCTAGGAACTCAATTGCTGCCTTAGGATGTGGTGCATTTTTCGCCACCCCGCCACCGGCAATATTGATGTGCGCCCCAGAAGATTTTTGATTTGGCCAAACAAATCCAATCTTAGAAACAACAGCTTGATCCTCAGGCTTATTGGAGCGCAATAGCCTGACCAAGTAGTATGAATTGGCAAGAGCTACACCGCACTCACCTGACGCAACCGCCTTGATTTGGTCTGTATCACCCCCGCGTGGTGGTCGTGCCATATTGGCCACCATCCCCTTAGCCCATTCTTCAGTTGATGCCTCGCCACGGCGTTCAATCATGGCTCCAATTAGCGACAACATATACGGGTGTGTGCCCGAACGGGTACATACCTTTCCCTTATTCATGGGCTCGGCTAGTTTTTCATAAGTATCCACATCTTGTGGGTTGACCTTATCTTTGTTGTAAACCACCAAGCGAGCCCTGGTAGATAAACCAAACCAAGTCGAGCCCTCTGGATCAGGCTTAGAGCGAAGATTTGCAGGAATACGACTTTCCAAATATTTTGAATTAATCGGCTTAAAGAAACCATCAATTTGAGCGCGCCATAATCTCGCTGCATCTACCATCAGAATAACGTCTGCAGGGCTATTGGCTCCTTCACTCTTTAATCTCTCTGCTAGAGCATTGTCATCCGCTTCAATACGATTAATTTTGATGCCAGTCTTTTTAGTGAAGTCGTTATACAAAGCTTCATCTGTTTTGTAATGACGTGCTGAATACAAATTAAGTTCTTTTGCTTCAGTGGCGCTTTGTGCATTTAAAGGAAATACAAGCCAAGAGGCCAAAAGTACAGTAGCAATTGAAAAAGTTCTAAAAGACTGCTGAGTTTTCATGAGGAGTGCCGATGATTAAATTAGATATCTCCAATTTATCACAAATACGAATGATTATCAATTAAGAAATTAATTTGAGCCTACTGCTAGGACTTCGCAATCACCCTTGAAAGGATTAATACCGGAAAAAGTCCAACTAAAACAATGGTTAAGGACGGCAGAGCTAATTCAGCAAGGCGCTCGTCGGCAGCCAGCTGATAGGTAGCAACCGCTAGGGTATCAAAGTTAAAAGGGCGCAATAGCAAGGTAGCTGGCAACTCCTTCATCACGTCCACAAAGACAAAAAGCCCAGCGGTAATGAGGCTGCGCTTTAAAAGAGGCACATGCACTTTTTTAAGAATTTGCACCCTAGACAAACCAAGCAATGCTGCCGAACCATCCATCGATGGCGTAATGCGAGATAGGCCTGCCTCTACACTTTGCAAACTAGAAGAAAGAAAGCGAACTAGGTAGGCATACACCAACACCAGCACACTTGCAGACATCCACCACGCCAATTGAAATATTTCCAAGAAAGACAAAATACCAATAGCCAAGACTGCGCCTGGTAATGCATAACCAAAACCTAGCAAACGATTGACCCAGGCTAAGTGGGCATTAATTCTGACGGCATAAGCAAAAAATACGGCAAATGCCACTGACACTACAGCAGTAATTAAGGATACCGATAATGAATTTCCGAGCCAATCCAGATAACGAATATCGACACTAAGGCCCTGCTGATAAAGCAACTGGAAGAGTGCAAATGCTGGCAGTAAAAATCCAAATAAAAGAGTTAATCCACAAAATGAAAAAGCAAAAAAAGATTTTTTACCATGCAAGCGAATAGCTATAGGCTTGCTTTGAGAGGAAGAGGCATAGCGCAATTTAGAGCGGCTATTTTGCTCAATAAAGAATATCAGTAACACCAGCGTCAGTAAGCCTAGGGATAGCTGGACTGCTGCGAGGCGATCACCAAACGACAGCCAGGCCTTGAAGATTCCAGTGGCGAAAGTTTGAACGCCAAAATAGGACACGGCACCAAAGTCTGCTAATACCTCCATGAGCGCCAAGGCCATGCCAGCAAAAATTGCTGGCCTCGCCATAGGGAGCACTAACTTCATGAAACCCTGAAATGGGCTATAGCCCAAAGTTTCCGAAACCTCGATCAAGCGCCTACTGCGCTCTAAAAAAGCAGTGCGCGTTATTAAATACACATAAGGAAATAAACAGAAAGAGAAAGACCAAATTGCCCCTGTCAATGAGCGGGGATCAGGGAAAAACCACAGTGTATCCAAGCCTAAGATTGCGCGCATACCACTTTGAATCGGTCCTGAGAACTGCAAGAGATCAACAAAGAGATAGGCCATCACATAGGTTGGAACTGCCAATGGCAATATCAGAGCCCACTCGAATACTTTTTTTCCAGGAAAGTCATAACTGGCGATAATCCAGGCATTACCGACGCCCAGAATAAAGACGCCAAAACCTACGCCCCCAATCAGAATCAAGGTTGAGGCAATATACCCTCCTAGTACGTAGTTCCATAAATGGCTCAGCGTGCCCGTCGCTATAAGTTCGGGATGGGTGCTTAATGCTGGAAACAGAAAGGGTGCCGCCAAGCCAAATAAGGGCAGAAATAACAACAAGGCAAGTGGCACTACTATTCGGTTCATGTAATCGGTATTCCGTTTAGACTCTAGCTATGTATTAAACCATTAGCATTAATGAGAAAATTATAGGGATGAACTCCGCTCACACTCTACTTTCAATAAAACAGCTCGAAATCGACTACCCCAGTCGCGATGGTCAAGGTCGAGTAAGTGCTGTAAATGGACTGAACTTAGAACTAAAACAGGGTGAAATCGGCTGCTTACTGGGCTCCTCTGGTTGCGGCAAATCAACTGTGCTGAGGGCAATCTGTGGGTTTGAACCCATTAAGGGTGGCCAAATTTTGCTGCGCGATAAAGTCGTCAGCTCCCAAACAGTGCATATCCCACCTAGCCAAAGACGCGTTGGCATGGTCTTTCAAGAATTCGCCCTCTTTCCGCATCTAACGGTTTTAGACAATATTGCCTTTGGTTTGCAGCATCTGACGGGGCCAAAAAGAGCTGCAGTGGCATTGGAGTGGCTTAAGAGAGTGGCTTTATCAGATAAAGCGGATGCCTACCCTCATGAGCTCAGCGGCGGCCAACAACAACGAGTTGCCTTAGCAAGAGCCATGGCACCAGAACCTGATTTGATTTTGCTAGATGAGCCGTTCTCCAGTCTTGACATTGAACTTAGAGAACGTCTTGCCGGAGAAACTCGGGATATTCTCAAAGCGAATAACATCACTGCCTTGCTAGTTACCCATGACCAATATGAGGCTTTTGCGATCGCCGATAAGACTGGCGTGATGGCGCAAGGCAAAGTCATTCAATGGGATATTCCTTACGAGCTTTATCACAAGCCAGTCAATCGCTATGTCGCTGACTTCATTGGTCGAGGCGTCTTTGTTCAAGGTCTTGTCCAAGCAAACAACAAAGTTCAAATTGAATTAGGTGAGTTAGATTTAGATCCAGGGCATACCGGAAAGGTAGGCGAGAAGATTGATGTTCTTCTGCGCGCCGATGATATATCCCATGATGATCACAGCCCAATGCAGGCTGAAGTGGTGCGCAAAATTTTCCGTGGCGCAGATTTTTTATATACCCTCAAACTTGCATCTGGAGTAGAGATTTTTGCATTTGTCCCAAGTCACCACGATCATGCGATTGGTGAAAAAATTGGCATTCATTTGGTGGCTGATCACGTTGTCACCTTTAACGATTAAACCCTTTACCAATCAGGTTGGTCATGCGTAAGAAACTCGATAAAAATGTAATTATCTCCAGCACTATTGCTATTGCTACTGCCTTTATTTTTGAATACCTCGTCAGAAAATCACTGCCAGTCGACTCACCCTATTTGTGGCTCAGCTGGCTTGCCCTACCGCTTGCATTCGTTATACAAAGAACGCTTTTAAGACAGCTCAATAATAGGTGAGTGAGCTTGCCTTGCCTTTAAAGATCCGATAAGAAAATAGCGTGTAGCCCAAAATCGCGGGTAACACGACAATCGCACCCCAAAAAATTACCCACAAGGATTCTGTAGCAGCGGCAGCCTGCCATAAAGTCATCTCACCAATAATCACATACGGAAAGATGCTGTAAGCAATCCCAAAGAATGACAACCAGAAGATGGCAACCACACTTGCAAAAGGAAGCCATTCCTGCGTGCTCCTTTTGCTCTCTACGGCATTAATAAAACGATGCGTTAGTAAAAACAAAATAGTTGTCGCAATGGGTACTGGGGATAACCAAATAATCTGTGGCCAAGCAAACCATTTATGCATGATCTCTGGACTAAAGTAAGGCGTTGCTAAAGAAACTAGCGCCACTCCAAATGCAGTTAACCACAGACTGGTTCTAGCCCAAGTAAAAGCACGCTTTTGCAAATTGCCTTCTGTTTTTAAAATCAGCCAAGTTGATCCTAGCAAGATGTAACCCGCTGGCAAACAAATGGCTACTAGGATAGAGAATAACCAGCCTAAGAGTCCTGACTCAAAACCCACAATCAAACGCCCAATCATGATGCCCTGGGAGATCGCTGCCAATAGACTGCCCACATAGAACAAAAAGTTCCATAAAGGCTTTTGCTCAATATTAACTTTGACTCTAAAGTCAAAAGACACACCTCTCAAAATGAGGCCTAGCAACATCACTGCGACAGGCAAATAAAGCTCAGTCAAGATCAAGCCATGTGCCAATGGAAATGCTACCAATAGCAGACCTACCCCCAAAACAATCCATGTTTCATTAGCGTCCCAAAAAGGACCAATGGATGCAATCATCATGTCTTTGTCTTGATCGGAGGCGCGATTCAATAACATGCCAATACCTAAGTCGTAACCATCAAGTACGACATAAGACAACATCGCAATCCCCATGGCTACAAAGAAAAATAGTGGTAACCATACTGATGCTTGCGTTAGATCCATAGCGCTCATCCTAGGCACCTAGTAGAGTATTAGCCGAGACTGTCTTATTTTGGCGATCATCAAGAACCCCCTTCTCATCTGCTTGCCGCGCTAAATAGAACACCGCCCAGATATAGGCGGCAAGCAGCCCAATATACAAGGCGATATAGGCAAGCAAGGTAGATAGAACCATATTCGATGGCAAAGTGGTTACTGCCTGGGCTGTGGTGAGTACTCCAGTCACTAAATAGGGTTGACGACCAATCTCTGTGACATACCAGCCTGACAAAACGGCTATCCAACCAGAGAAGGTCATGAGAACCAAGACTTTGGCCAACCATGTTGGCAAGGTATTAGCTCCCCGCATCTGCCAACGCGCCCACCAAGAAACTAACAACATGAGCACACCTACGCCAACCATGATTCGAAAAGCAAAAAATACGGGGGCTACTGGAGGAATCTTGTCACCAAAAGCATCCAGACCTTTTACCTCGCCATTCCAGCTATGCGTCAAATAGAGTGAAGCCAATTTAGGAATACTCACTTCATAATCATTTGAGCGGGTTTCCTGATTAGGGACTGCGAAGATAACAGCAGGCACCCCTGAGCTGCTGTGCCAGATACCCTCCATTGCTGCAAGCTTGGCCGGCTGGTGCTCTAGCGTATTAATACCATGCATATCGCCCAACATAATTTGCACGGGGATTAAAACCACTGCTACCGTCAAAGCAAACTTCATCACCATAACATTCGCTACTGATCGGCTATGACGTAAATAACGATAGGCAGAGATACCAGCAATAAAGAATGAGACTGTCAGGAATGAAGCGAGCAACATGTGCCCTAAGCGGTAAGGCATCGATGGATTAAAAATAATCGATATCCAATCGACTGCATGGGCCTTGCCATCAATCATGATGAAACCCTGCGGGGTTTGCATCCAAGAATTTAAAGCAATAATCCAAAAGGCAGACAAGCTAGTTCCAAAAGCAACTAGAAAAGTCGCAATGGTGTGCATTCTGGCGGAGACACGCTTTGCACCAAAAAGCATGACCCCTAAAAAAGTAGCCTCTAGAAAAAAGGCAGTCAATACTTCATAAGCTAATAATGAGCCAGCAATGTTACCGACAGTTTCCATGTAGCCAGGCCAATTAGTCCCAAACTGAAAGCTCATAGTGATGCCGCTCACTACACCCAAGGCAAATGTCAAAGCAAAAATCTTGACCCAGAACTGATAAGCCTCTTGCCAGTACTCCAATCCCGTGCGATTAAATTGGATCTTGAAAAACAATAGAAACCAACCTAAAGCAATCGATATTGTCGGGAACAGAATGTGAAAAGAAATATTAGCGCCAAACTGAATACGACTGAATAAAAGTGAATCGAGCACGGCAGCTCCTAATAATTGAATTTTCTATATTTGATTGTTGCACCAATTGAATAATGCTGCTGAACCATTGGCGTTTAAACACCCTACAATATGGTTATGTTGATACAAATTGCCAACCTCATTCTTCAGGTACTCGTTAGCATTGTTGCGGGAGCCTGCCTTTTACGCTGCTATTTACAGTGGCTCGCCTTCAATTTAGGCGCAGGGCAAAGTAAGTCTATTGGTGCTTATATTCTGCCTTTAAGCAATTGGATTGTTCTTCCGCTAAGACGCTTCGTACCCAGTATTGGTCGCTTTGATCTAGCGAGTTGTGTCGCAGCCTATCTTTTAATTTTGGCGAAAATTTCGATCCTACTATTGATCTCTGGCGCTACTTCGATTGATATCTCTTGGTTAGCACTGGCATTAGTTGATATGCTAAACCTAACTCTTTCAGGACTGGTTGGCCTGGTTTTTATCAACATCATTCTTTCCTGGGTTGGCACAGGAACTCAAATTCAGTTTCTAGTATCACTATTGGTTAACCCCCTACTCACTCCGATTAGAAGGGTAATACCCAACTTTGGTGCCTTGGATTTATCTCCACTCGCACTACTACTTATCCTTCAGATACTGCAGATTATTCTTGGGAATTTAAAGATTTAGTAGTTAACTGGGGTTCTCAAGATGCACTTGGATAGATAAGTGCTTCATTGGCGGAGAGAGTGGGATTCGAACCCACGGTAGGTTTGACCCTACGCCTGATTTCGAGTCAGGTACATTCGACCACTCTGCCATCTCTCCAAACCGAATAGCGATTATAGCTTTCGGGTATTTCTTAGATTTCTTGCTTAAGCAGGCTTTAATACTTCCAAGCCGCCCAAGTATGGTCGCAATGCTTTCGGAATAGCTATGCTGCCATCAGCTTGTTGGAAGTTCTCCAGTAGTGCAACGCCTGTTCTACCAACCGCAAGGCCAGAGCCATTGAGAGTGTGGACCAATTCTGGCTTTCCTTGACCAGCTTTAAATCTTGCCTGCATCCGTCTTGCTTGGAAATCACCCATATTGGAGCAAGAGCTAATTTCACGGTAAGCATTTTGTGACGGAATCCAAACTTCTAAGTCATAGGTCTTGGTGCTGCCAAAACCCATATCACCCGTACAGAGTAATACTTTTCGGTAAGGCAGCTCCAGCAACTCCAACACCTTTTCTGCATGTGAAGTTAATTCCTCAAGTAACTGCATCGATTCTTCTGGTTTAGCAATTTGTACGAGCTCTACTTTTTCAAACTGGTGCTGGCGAATCATGCCGCGTACATCACGTCCATAGCTACCAGCCTCAGATC
>JACCDI011037627.1_pt1 | contig 14928 bp, 3 predicted proteins | sample 7442791 | NCBI WGS metagenome assembly JACCDI01 (sample SAMN15323434, study PRJNA562643) | freshwater metagenome | isolation source: river surface water | place: USA:Blue River Watershed | collected 2017-08-15 | reverse complement strand
TTGGCCCAATACCAGATCCTAGCCAATTGCTAGCTGATCAATGGAACGCGGCGCATCCTCCGTTTACTATTACTCCCAACGACTTGCCTATATCAAAGGGATATGCAGAAGCTAATTTTGTTAAAGCAAGTGCTACAGGTGGTTTACTTGAAGCTTTTAGGGTTAGACCAGAACCAGTATTGCCTGAAGTCGACGACGTTGACTATGATTCAAGTTTGACCAGCAATTACCTATCAACTGAAGCTATTCAAAGAAAGGATGCTGTATACCGCGGTGGTGACACTATGACAGGAAAGTTAGTGTTACACGACCACCCACCAGAAATGGCCGGGCTTGGAACACCTAACGGAACTAACGATCTTCAAGCTGCAACAAAGTTTTATGTTGATAACAGCACATTCTCAAGTAACATTAACTTGTATGTCAGTGCAAATTCAGGAGATGACTTACAGGCTAAAACTCCTCCAGGAAAAGAAGGTCGTTTCTGGAACTATGCTTACAAGAGTGTTGGTGCGGCAGCGTTGGCAGCTGACAGTTTAATTACGTTAGCTTCTATCGAGCCTGGCCCATATCGTCAGCGTGTTAGTTATACAATTGGCCCAGATCAATCTTTTAGTACTGTACAGACTCCAACTAGCCCTGGTTTTGTTGTTGGCGGTGCTGTATTAACTGGTGGTGAAAGTGCTAACCTTGGCTACACCGATGCTTTTGATTTGCTACAGGCAAATAAACTTTTTATACAAGCTGAAGTTATTGCTTACATCAACAACAAATACGTAAATGCATTTACATACGATAAAGCAAAATGTCAGCGAGATGTTCGATTAATTCTTGAAGCCGTGGCTAACGACTTAGTGTTAGATTCAACATTTAACGTTACACGTGCCGCAACACTCTATTACTTGCAAAACTCCGAGGCAGTTATATCTGGCCAGTTGTTACAAACAATCGAAGGTATTAAATTTGCACGAGATTCTATACTTGGCTATAGCTACGATCCAACTAATTTAGAAAATTATGTTGATAGAGTCATAGATGCATTATGTTACGACCTAGTATTTCAATCAAACTATCAAAGCATACAAGTAGGTTTAGCATTTGTAGATGCTGATACTAATTTGTCAACAGATGAAATTGCAGGAGTGTTACTGGCAATTAAAGATGACATTTTATTACTTCCAGAAATTAGTAGTGTTTCATCGGCAGCTGACTCGATAACCTCTAACATTAATGTTATTATTGCAGCCATAACCTCTGGCACTATACCAACACTAAAATTTACAAACTTATCATCGACAAGTAACGGACTTAACTCTGCAAAATTACTATTGTTAAACAATATTTCTTTCTTGCAGTCAGAAATAATTGCGTTCTTAACTGCTGAATATCCAACAGTTTCATACAGCAAAACAACATGTAAACGTGACGTCAAGTACATGGTTTGGAGTTTGGTATATGACTTCTTATACAGTGGAAACCAACAAAGTGTATATGCAGGTTTGAGATACTGGGATGGTACGCAACAACGAATCGCTGCATCAGAAGTTGACGCGACCATTGCAGCCGTTAACTATCTAGGTAATCTTGCACAAATTGTTACTGTAAACGGTAACCCAACTATTTTATACCAAACAAGTGTAAAACAATATAGAAACGAAACATTGCAAGGCGGTATTGCAGCCAATGCATCGATTGCGGCAAATATTTCTTCTATTGCAACAATTATTGATGATTATAATAACGCACCAGTTGTTGTAAATCCTAATACTAGTTTAGCCCCAACAATCTTAAATACCGCTCGAACAGCCGTTCTTGGTCAAACCAGTAACCTTGAGGGAACTGCAACAGATTACATTTCTGATAATTATCCTGTTATTAACGACCCTGTTATACTTTCAGCAATATCAGATAAGTTTCAAATTATCATCGACTTGCTACAAGACGGTCTTGTAACAAGGACACTACCTGTAAATAATTCTCCAACTGGTCTAGCTAGTGGAATTGAAAATGCAAGGTTATTAATTGAAGCTAACTTTGATTTTATTAAAGACGAGACAATTGGGTGGATCAATGCAAACTACCCGGGTGTTGTCTACAGCGAAGAAACTTGTAAGCGAGACCTACAATACATCTTAGAAGCCGTGTGTTACGACATTACTTACGGTGGAAATAGTGCCGGTGTGTTTGCTGGCTATCAATACTGGATTGGAAACACCAGCCAAATTGCTCTAGGTGAACAAACAGCAACATATGCTGCATTTGCGTTTGCACAATCATTATCGCTATTAGTCAGTACAAATACTACTCCAGGTATACTTTATTCTTCAACACCACAAGTAATTAATGTAGGACTCCCTGGTGGTGCTGCCGCTAACGCTGCAATTACAGATTCTTGGAATGCCGTTAGAGAGGTAGCTGAAGATAATCCAACAATTTTACCAACACCAACATTAACGTTAGTTGAACCAACAATTAACACAGTTCTGTTTGATTCAGATCTAGTTGCAGTTAGAACAATTATTCTTAATAACAGAACTACAATTGGTTACGAAACTACAGATTTTATTGATAGAACATTCGCAGGTGGATTTAACTATGACGAGGCTATTTGTTATCGAGATGTAGGATATATCATCGATGCAATGAGCATTGACCTGGTTACCGGCGGAACTTGGCAAAGTGTATTTGCCGGTAAGAGCTATTACAAGAACGCTAGTGCAAAAGCAATTGCTATTGGTACTCAATATAAAGAAACACTTGATGGTATTTTATTTGCAAAAGAATTAGGAATCCAAGTCTTAGAGAAAGTCACCGGAACACGTTATCAAACACTTGTTACACAGACTACTCCTAGTGGCAAAAATGCTAGTATAGCTGCGATTAACAAATTCATCAGCAACATGGATATAATGATTAACATTATCCAGTATGGATTTGGAGCTGCTCCTACACCAACATACGGCACTGGTATTTGGACCATAACATTCGATAACGGTGGAAATGGTTATGTTGATCAAGGTAGTCCAGGTAACGTTGATATTATTCCAGCTAAAGTATTAGTAGGTATCACCAGTAACGCATTTGCAACAATTGTTAGTTATGATCCTGGAGTTAGCGGTCCTTTAGATACTATCACATATCGTCTATCTAGACCAGGATTCTTTGAAATTGGAGAAGAGTTAGAATTTGGTGAAACTGTACCTGACTTACAGATTGTTATTTTTGTTGAAGCAGGAATCTATTATGAAGATTATCCAATTAAATTACCTGCAAACGTTTCTATTAAAGGTGACGAATTCCGTAGGACAATTATTCGTCCTAAGAATCGTATAAGCCAAAGTCCTTGGCGTAAGGTATTCTTCTACCGAGATGCGGTTATCGATGCAATGTTGGTTGGTATTTTAGATAGGGATACCGATTATGCAGAAGGAACTATTACACTAAGTGGTACAACTAATAAAATTACATTTACACTGAGCTCTGGACAAGTTCCAAGTAGTTGGATTGGTAAAGTTTTAGAAGATAATAACCCTGCTAGTAATGCGAATCCCGGTCGAGCAGTTATCGATAGCGTGTCAGGAAATGTTGCTAACTTATCTGTCATTTATCCATTTGAATCTAGCGGTGTTTATACGCCTGGAGATTGGCATCTTTACTCGCCAATTAATTACGGTCGATTCTACTTAACCGACCCATTAGATGTATCTAGTACACCTAAAAATAATAGAGATATTGATGTCTTCTTATGTAACGATGCGGTACGTGTTAACAACTTAACACTACAAGGACATGGCGGGTTTGCTATGGTGTTGGATCCTGAAGGCCAAATCAAAACCAAATCTCCATATGGACAGGTTTGTTCAAGTTTCAGTCAGTCAAATAACTATAAGAGATTTGCTGGTGGTCAGTTTGTTGACGGATTTGCTGGCCGACTAAAAGGAAACATTACTGCTGTTGCTGATGGCGGCCTAACTGTTACTGTAACAGGCTATCCAAATAGCGGATTAGATGTCAGAGCACCGTTGCCACCGTGTGCATTCTATGTACAAGGTTATCGTTATCAGATTAACGATATTTTAGATTACGACAGCACAACTGCAACTGTTGTACTTCGTATGGATGTAAACACACCATACGATGCTGCCAGCTTCTATGACAATACTGTTTGTGCTCGTGACGTTGGGTTAATCTTAGATGCAGTAACATACGATATGACTGTTGGTTCTAACTACCAAGCAGTTAAAGCAGGGTTGGCTTACTTAAGAGCAGACGCTTCTGTAGTAATTGGTGCCCAACAAAGTCAAACAGTTGTAGGTATATTAAAATCCAGAGACCTTGCTCAGACTTATACAACTAATCCTACTGCGTTAAGTTCGTTAGAGACTAGCTACGATATTATTCAAACTATCATCGAACAAGGATCAGGAGCTGCTCCGGCAGTTACATATCCTTCTAATGCCAACTCAACAGCTGATGCTGTAAAACTAAAGAACAACTTACAAGCTAACAAACAATTTATCAGAGACGAGATTGTATCGTGGATTGCTTCAAATTTTATTACCAATGCAATTCCTGGCTATAGTGCAGTTGTGTGCAGTCGAGATGTAGCTTACTTGTTAGATGCAATGTGCTACGACTTAATGTATGGTGGCAACAGTATGACCTATGATGCTTGCCTAGCATACTATGGACGTAGTGTTGTTGGCGAAACAGGAGCTAGTCAGATTCCTGGAGAAGAAGCAGTCTTCCAGGCAGCATTTACACGTTTCAAAACCGTATTACAACAAATTGCTACTAATACATCTGTTACCAAATCTTCTGGAAACTTGAGTGTGCAGACAATTAATGCAGCTTACTCGATTGGTAGTGGCACTACAGAATACGCCAACATGGGTACGTTGTGCGATTTAATTGTAGATTATACATATGACGGTGATGATGATGCACCATTAACACCAAGAACTACACCCACATTAACAAGTTTAGATGCAGGTTTATTATCTGCAAGAACCAGTATTCTTGCAGGTAAATCAACAATTCAAACTAGTGTTATTACATATTTGAATAACGGAGGCGAACAACCTATTAACATTGAAATGGGCGGTAACAAGTCTATGCTTGCTAACGACTTTGCAATGATTAACGACTTAGGTTACGCTATTGTTGCTAAAAACGGTGCTGTAACTGAACAGGTTTCAACCTTCAGTTACTACTGCTATACACACTATTGGGCCGCTGACGGAGGTCAGGTTCGTAGTGTTGCAGGTTCTAATAGCTATGGAGTTTACGCCTTACGTGCTACTGGTTATGACGTAACTGAAAAACCAGATGCTGTTACACTGGCAAATGACATGGTGCAAGTTGCTCGTGTTTATAAGCAAGGCACTTTTGCAAGTGCAATGACTCCTACTGTTAGCCAGCAGGCAATTGTTGTTTATGTCTTAGGTTACAGTTATATTCCATATAATATTAGTGAATTAGAAATTGACCACGGCGTTGCTGGACTAGGTATTGTTCGATATGAAGTAAACAGCGTATCACATACTGCTGTTACTGTTAACGGGGTAAACGTACTGGCTCTTGGTTTAAGTACTGCTGGTAACAACGGTACATCATCCGTTGGCTTGGTTACTGCTCTATATGATGGTCAGCAAGTTACCATTAGAAACTTACAGAACATTAAATTCTTAGGCATTGATAACGTAAACCCAACCCGTCCAAGTACTGCTGTTCAGTATAATGATAACCTTGCTGAAATTTATCGTGTTATTGCTTATAACTTGGTTGAAGCATCTGGCGAAGCATTACCTGCTAACGTTGCTATTCTTTCTACAGATCAATCATTTGCATACTACAAGTTTACACACGATCCTGCCAAAATTAATCAGGTAGACAGGGATATTGCAATTCCAATTACCGGTGTTAGTGGATCAGGATCTACTGCAACAATAACATTTGCAAGTCAAGGATCTGCTCCATATACTGTTGGATCAACAATTGTTGTACAAGACTTGATACCTACAGGATACAATGGAACCTATGTAGTGACTGGTTGTACTGCAACTCAGGTACAGTATGCAAATACAACAACTGGATCCGTTGGATTCGTAAGCGGTGTAGGCCTTGTTGCTAACAAGTCTCAAGGTTCGTTAGTTGGTGACAATAAGATTGCTGTTCTGGCAGTTAGTACACAAACTACTATTGACCAGATTAACAAAGGAACCTACTTAACTGCATAGCAAGGTCGTGTACATAGAGTTGCAAGTTATACAACTCCAACATATCAATCTAGTGCAACTTATGTCAGCGGCGGCGTTGCTAGCACAACAATGTTTGTTAGCACAGTTGCTGGTACAATTTATGCAGGACAAGTTCTTGCTGGAACTGGTTTTACCAGTGGCCAATATGTTGTAAGTTTTACACAAGGTACACCTAATAGTACTGTTGTTATCAGTGCAGTTGCTGACAGCACACCTAGTGGCACTATTACATTTGGTGTTAATAGAAACGGATGGTTAAACATCGATCCTAACCCAGTATATAACATTGTAGGCGATGGTACAACAATACCAGGCCTATATTATGTTTCTAAGACTGTGCCTGTAAGCGGATTGAAGTTTGTTACTTACAATGTAGCATGGAGGCCTTCTAGCTTACCAATTGTAGATGCTTATTACTTCTTTGGTACTAACACAACTACAGGTTATAACGGTTACAGACAAATCACAGAGCGTGTGAGTAAAACACAAGTCACTGTTCCTAGCACTAGTGCATTAAGCGTAGGCATGGTTGTTTCAAGTGCAAGTCCTGATGCTTATGTTCCTCCTGGAACTGTTATTGCCAGTATCGATAGTGTAACAGAATTTACAGTAACACCTGCATGTTGGGTTCCAGCTGGAGCAAGTGTTAGCAGTACAATTGTTGCTGTTCTAGCAGGTGTTACAATTACTGATGCAGGTAGTGGTTATACTGTTGCTCCTCAACTAACAGTTCAAGGTGGGGGCGCTGTAAGCCCTGCTATTATTAGTTGTACTATTGCTGGCGGCAGCATTTCAACTGTTACTATTGTTAGCCCTGGTTACGGTTACACCAGTACACCAACAATTTTAGTATCAACGGGCGGTGCTGTACTTACACCAGTTTTGAGTGCAAGTGCAACAGTTAGTACAACTGCTAGTGCTGGTGTAAACACTAACACTATCACAGTTGCTTATGATAGCGACCCAGGAACATTTACTACAGGTACAGCAATAACCATTACCAGTTTCTCAAGCAATACTGGGCCAGCTGTATATGTCGGTAGTATTAGTGGAACTACATTGACGATAACTAGCGTGACATCTGGTACTATTGCTATTGGGCAAAAGATTTCGGGAACTGGCGTTGCTAGTGGAACATATATTACAGCCGGTGCTGGATTAAGTTGGACTGTAAGTACAAGCCAAACTGTAACATCTACCACAATTACAAGTAGCTATGCCATAGTACTTGCATTTGGTGCAACAACTGCACCTACTGTTGGTAGCTGGTTCCAAGTTGCAGGAAACACTAACCCATTATACAATGGTATCTATCAGTGTACTGCAAGTAGTACAACTAGTATTACACTTGCATACGAATACAATCCAGGAACATGGAGTACTGTTACTCCAACCACAGTAACTAATGGCCTAATGTCCGGAACAAGTAGCCCACTTGGTATTAACAAACCATTTAGTACTACAAGTGCAAGTACACTACGACTAGGTCGTGCAGCTGGACAAGGCGGCCAAATTACTACACGTATTAGTACTTGCCGTGTAACTGGACACGACTTGCTAGATATTGGTACAGGTGGTTACTCAACTACTAACTATCCATATCAAATTTATGGTAACCCGGCTATTCCTGCAAACCAAACACAGGAAGTTTACGAAGAAGGTGTAGGTCGTGTATTCTATGCAACTACTGACCAAAACGGTATCTTCCGTGTAGGTAGATTCTTTACAGTTGACCAAGGTACTGGTACTGTTACATTCAGTGCAAGTATTGCGTTGAGTAACTTGGACGGTTTAGGATTCAAGCGTGGTGTCGTTGTTACACAGTTCTCCACTGACTCGGGAATGACAGAAAATGCTCCCGACATTGTACCAGTACAAAGTGCTATCAGAACTTACATCGACAAGCGACTAGGTATTGACTACGGTGGCGGTCCAGTTACACAAGCAGACTTGATTGGTTCAGGTTTCTTACCATTGAACGGTGCGTTGGGCATGAAGGGCGACCTAAACATGGCCAACTACAAGGTTGGTAACATTGCCGCTCCGACCCTTGCATCTGATGCGGCTACTAAGTCTTATGTTGACACGGCGTTGGCGGCAAGAGACCAATTATCTGAATTAACCGATGTTGCCTTAACTGCTCCTGCTAATGCTGAATTGTTCTCTTATAACAGCTCAACTGGTAAATGGGTTAACAGATCATTTAATCCAAGAGGCCATGTTGCATTAACATATACTGCACCAGGCTCAGATATCCGTGTTACAAGTGTAAGTAAGACTGGTACCGGTCCTTATCAAGTAACATTTAACATTCCGACACAGGGTAGTGCTCCAACTACCAGTGTTGTTTATACTATTGCTAGTGATCCAAACAGTAATTACAACGGAACATTTATTGCAAGTTCTAGTACTACATCAAGTATAACATTACAATATCCTACTGATCCTGGAACTTACACCCCGTACACATCCATTACAAGTGCTGGATTTAACGGTAAAACTGGAACTGGTCCATACTTGGTAACATTCAATATTCCAAGTACACCAGCTCTTGGAAGTAACGCTGCTGCCGGACAGTATTATGCTGTAACTGGAAATAGTAATGCATTATACAACGGTGTTTACTTGGTTAACTCTAGTAGTGCTACAACACTACAATTAAGTTATCCAACCGATCCAGGTATCTATGGCGGTGGCACAACATTACTAACAAGAACAAGTACTCTTGTAACTGTTGGTGGATATACAACTGTATTACAGTCTAACGTTGTTGTTAACAGCATGGTTAGTGAAACTGCGGCAATTGCCCAAAGTAAATTAAGCATGACTGCGGCAAGTACTCGTGCCAATGCTACTGGTATTGCACAAGCTGATTTAGGACTAGCAAGTTTTAATAGCAGTCAGTTTGATGCTACTAGCGGTTGGATCAGTCTTAAAAGTTCTACTAACACTACAACAGGTGTAACACTTGCCAAGATCCAATACATTGGTGCAAACAGTATATTAGGTAACCTAGGCGGTACTAGTGCTATTCCAAGTGAACTAACTCCAGGTAATGTTGTAAGTGCTGGTGACGGTATTAAAAACGCTGGATTTAGTGCAAGCGGTGTAATGACTGTAACTTATGACGGTAGCAATACATCAAATAACAGCTATAGTGTAACAGCAGTAACCACTACTGGTGCTAATAATGCAATTGTTAAAACAGATGCCAGCGGTATTGTAGATGTTAAACAACTAAAAGTTGACGGTTATAAAGTAATTGATACAACACCAAGTAATTTGAGTGTTGAATTCTATACACCTGGAGGATACAACTATCAAAGTATCAAAGGTAACGATGCAAGTTCAAGTGTTGTATCACAATACGGTACACTAGATGTAAGTGGCGGTACACTAAAATCAACTACTCTAACAGCTGGCGCACCGGCAACTGCTGGAACAATAACCGGTCAGTGGGCTCTTGGTAGTTTGAGCCAGTTTGATGCTACTAACGGAACACTAAAGTCAACAACATTAACTACCGGTGGAGCCGCAACTGCTGGACAATTAACTGGTTCTTGGACTTTGCAGAGCACTAGCGGAATTACATTTGGTACTGGTACATTAGATGTTACCAATGGATTGTTAAGATCCACCACACTTTCAACAGGTGCTAGTGGAACAGCAGGTACAATTACCGGTAACTGGAGTTTGAGTGTTGGCAGTCAGCTACAAGCAACTTACGCTGACTTGGCTGAATTCTACGAGGGTGATAAAGAGTATGAGCCTGGAACTGTTCTAGTATTCGGTGGTGAGAAAGAAGTTACTACAACTACATTCCGAGACGACACAAGGGCAGCTGGCGTTGTAACAACAGATCCTGCCTACGTAATGAACAGCGGACAAAAAGGAATTAAAGTCTGTATCGCGCTTGCTGGACGAGTTCCATGTAAAGTTGTTGGGCGTATTAAGAAAGGCGACCTATTAACTACAAGTGCTACTCCAGGTTATGCTGTCAAGGCAATTGACCCTAAACTAGGTAGTATCATTGGTAAAGCGTTAGAAGATAAAGACAACGGCGAGGCCGGTGTAATACAAGTTGCAATTGGGAGAGTGTAATGACTCAAAGAATTATAAACATTGGTGCTACTGCTAATGACAAAACCGGCGACCCTTTGCGTACGGCATTTGGCAAAATTAATGACAATTTTACCGAGCTATACAACTTAACAGGTGTTACTAGTCTAACTGAACTAGCACAAGACTATGCAGCAGAAATGTTAGTAAACGGAAATCATGTAGGTGTGAGTGTAGAATACAATGATACTAATAATACGTTAAATATTACAGTAGAACAAGACATCGATGGAGGTGCTTCCTCCACGTTCTTTGATGACGATATAACCATAGACGGGGGCGGAGCATAACATGGCACGTAGAATACAACTAAGACGAGATACGGCGGCAAACTGGTCAGCAACTAATCCAACACTAGCACAGGGCGAAATTGGTTTTGACTTAACAAATAATAAAATTAAGATAGGTACAGGATCAACTGCCTGGAATAGTCTACCTTACTTTGACGACAAAGAAACAGTATTATCAAACTATGCAGGTCATATTGTTCCTTCGGCAGACAATACCTATGACTTAGGCGCACCGGACAAACAGTGGCGTCACGTATATACCGCAGGCGGCAGTATCTATCTCGATAATATTAAACTTACAAACGTAAATGGTAAGTTTACTGCTACAAAAGTTATTAATCCCGGTGAAGAAAACGAAGAAGAAGATCCAGAAGATTCAGATGCTACCAGCGAAATACGAGGTGGATCTATATCTGTTGGTACTGGCACTGGTCCTAGTATTGAAAATGTTACAGAGATTTTAATCAACGGTACTGTTACAGAAATAGAACCCGGATTAGTTGGTATTAGCGTAACAGGAGAAGGATTACCTTCTATCACTGTACCAGCCACACCCAAAGTCTTGTACAAAGGCTTAGAGGCCAGTTACGGTGTTGTACACTCTAACGGCGAGCCAAGCGAACTCAATGTCAACAAGATAGTTATATACAAGCCAGCAACTACCACAGTAACTATAGATCCTACCGGCAACAATGACGACTTCCAAGTCGGCGGTTTGGGCAGTAGTGATGTTTTAGCCATGTTTATCGTCTACGGTGATACTAATAGTGCTAAACCTTTAACAGCTCTACAAAACTTTACTCAAGCAGTAATAGACAATGTTATTTTACTCAACGGTGTCGAAGGTGATTTCAATACCGTAGATGAAATGAAAGATCTGTTCTACGCTAACTACGCAACATTGGCCACGGCCGCAGGCGGATTACATACCAACTTTGAATTCTATCAAAGTGGCGTTCCTACACTAAACGGTGGTCCGACTACAGTTCGTGAAGGCAGTGGTGCAGTATTTGAAATTGCCAATGCTGGCAATGGCACTTACGCAATAGCTGGTACCCTAAACCCTGGCACTAACTATCGTGCAGGACATAAGATCAAGGTGTTAGGCACCGATTTAGGCGGCGTGACACCAGACAATGACTGTATTATAACCTTAGGTGCTACTGGTGAAAATGGAGGTGTATTCATGTGGAGTGTATCAGGTACAGCGGCAGGCAGTACTGTTACAGTATATTCGGGGGTGTCTGGCACAGCATATCAGTCTGGTAGCGGATTTACTGTAAGTGATGTATTCACCAATGGTGTAAATGTAAGCAACTATGGATCTGGATATGTAGTAGGCGATGTCATAACTCTGTTGGGAGAAAACATCACCGGCGGTACAACTCCAACGAACAACATTACTATTATTACAATTAATAGCGTCGGTGCCAACGGTGAAGCATTTGACTGGTCTGTTTCTGGAATACGTCCAGATGTATGGCCTACAAACTCAATCAGCGACGGTGGTGAAGATCAATACGATACAGCTAACTATATTAACACCAACCTTGCCAACGAAATCAACTACAACGGTGGCAATACTGTTGAAGATGGAACCGCGGCGTTTGGCGCAGGCAGTATCTACAGTTTTGTCTATGACACAGCAATATTTGGTTTGTTTGTCGTAGGCAACGGTGCTACATCAATCAGCACCAGTGGTAACAGCGGAGCAGACGGTGGCAGTATCACAGAGACTGGCAGCATGTTTGGAGCGGCTGTACCAGAGCAGACATTTGACAACGCAGTCACACATCTTAACATTATCGGCGGAGAAGAAGTCGATGGTATCAGATTCTCTGACAATACTTTCTTAACTTCAGCAGAAGGTATAGGTCGTGTTAAACTAACAGCACCCGGTAATCGTAGAATTGAAGAAGTTTACGGTTATAAGAATGCGGCAGTAACATCAAGGAATAGACAAGAAATCACAGGAGCAACATATACCACGGTAAATGCCTATGAACTAAGAGTCAAGAAAAGCACAGAAGTAGATGCCTTTATTAGTCCTTACTACAATACTGGTGCTGTAGCTGTATGGTACATATCTTTCGACAACACAACATTTAGACCAGCCACTTTTAACAGTGATGGTGGAGATAACTGGATGTTCTACTATGACAATGCTAACAATTCAACATCACAAGTCGAGGATGCTCCTTTCTACATAAGGAGAGATGTGGGCGGTGATCCCGTGGTATGGTGGGATTCGGCAGACCTTCCTGGAGGTAGCACAGACTTCCGAGGTGCTATCATCAAATATCACGCCTATATCACTGATTCAGGATCAATGGTTGGAACTATACACATTGCCAAAGACAGCGGAGATAATAACATTTTCCATACTGAAGTGTTAAGTGGCGGCACTGATGGAGAAAACGCTGTGCTATGGTATCAGGACAATGAAAATCAAATCAAATACAAACGTATAGACGGTGAAAGTTCCGTTGTAAAAATACAGTGGAGCGCCACAGTATTCTACGGTTCGGAAGTTTGGGATTAATCAAGGGGCAACTTAAATGACAAAGATATACAGAATACCTACTGGACAAGTTGAAGGCAACAGTAGTAATGAAACTAACACCAGCGAAATTCGCCCCTATGGCGAAATAGGATTGTTTATAGGTGATAACAACAAGTTAGAACTACTAATGTTTGACGGCGTTCGTACACATCGACGAAGCAAAATTCTAAACAAAGGCACATTCTACGGTGGTGACGCCGACAGCAGTGATGGCGCAGGATTAGATACTATTAAACTAATACCAGATGCTAACCAACACTTTAATGACGGCAGTTACGGCAACGATCAATATCTCATCGTTGAACCCACAGGCGGCGAACCAGGACATGTACACATCAGAGCAGGCGGCACAATAGATAGCAGTACTGCTGACCTATTCTTAGGTGGCGAATTAAACAATGTACGAGTAAGTGACACCAGCAACAGCGTAACAATATCCGCAGACGCTAACGATAACGGTGCTACTCGCAATTGGATATTTGACACCAATGGTATTTTATCAGTTCCAGCAATTAACAACGAAAATTTGTTTATCCAAGGTGCTGAAATAGGATCAACAACCTCAGGTATTGGTATAACAGCGACTAACGGCATTACATTAACTACAGACGCATTAGGAACAGCAAAGTTTTGGCAGTTTGGCACAGATGGTACATTAACATTCCCAAATGGATCTACTTACGATAACAATACACTAACAGGTGCTGTTGACAGTGATTTAGAATTTGTTGTTAAGCATAGAACTACAGTTTCTGATGTAGCGGCTGCAGGCAGCACCACTGGAACATTAATAGTTGATATTAGTGCTAACGACGATATTACTGTGGTTGGAGATGGTTGGGAAATCAACGCTGGATCAGCGATTGCTCCTATCTGGATGTCAGTCACAGAAACAACCATTGATCCGGGAAACACTTACGAGATAGTAGTTCCTGAGTTTGTATTTGAACCAGGCAATACCTATACCTTTAGAAATCCTACACCAACTTCAAAAGTCTGGACTATCAACAGTCAAAACGGCACACTGATAGCACCGGGTAATGCAATCTTAAGCAGTGAGACTCAGGCAATCGATAATACCTTTGTGACCTACAACCTCAGCAGTCCCAGCCGCTTTAACAAGGTCTATTGGGAAGCTGCCGAGCAGCCGATGCTATTCTTTAGTGTGGCCACTGACACAGCAGATCCTCTTTTCATAGTGGCCATGCAGTTAAAGGCAGAACTTGAAGCGTTCGGCGTTGCAGCCAGCAGGACTATAAGTTTTACCACTCTTGGCGGCACCACTCATAGTGTTACCTTTCCTCAATATAGCAACATTCAATCACAAATGAGTATTACAGAACTTGGCTCAGTGCCTGGTATATCTTGGCTCATGCAGGACTGGACCTGGGGCGTCAACGGTGCTCCTGCGACGGATACTATCATTGACATAACTTCTCTGTCATTCAGCGAAGCTGGCACATATAGAGATTTCGCCATAGAACTGCCATCACAGAACGGTGTAGACGAACTTCGTTGGGATTTTAACAATAATGGTACGACCGTGTTTCCGGGGTCACTGGAATTTGGTGATGGTTCAGTACAGTCTACAGCATACCCAGGCATCACCAGCGTAGCCAGCGGCACAGGTGCGTGGGTGGCAGTTGGCGTATCTAATATGACGAGAGATGCCTTATCTGTGCGTGTTGTAGCAGGT
>JACCDI011264409.1_pt1 | contig 14935 bp, 10 predicted proteins | sample 7442791 | NCBI WGS metagenome assembly JACCDI01 (sample SAMN15323434, study PRJNA562643) | freshwater metagenome | isolation source: river surface water | place: USA:Blue River Watershed | collected 2017-08-15 | reverse complement strand
CGCCCACATCATCCACCGCGGTGTGACGCACCACGGCCACCGTGCCGGATTGCGGATCGACTTCCACTTCGCAGACATGGCAGCCGTTGGGAAAGCTCATGGTGGGCGAGACAAACTTCGCCACGTTATTCAGCGTGTCAGGCAGGTCAGCGGGGCGTTGCGTCCACTGCGCGAGCCGGGCCGGCAGTTCAAGCAGAGGGATGGCCTTGTCAGTCCCCACCACACGGAACTGGCCGAGGGTGAACTCGATGTCCGCCGGCGCGGCCTCCAACAGGTGCGAGGCGATCAAGGTGCCGCGCCGCACGGCTTCGTCACAGGCCAGGGCCGTGGCACTGCCCGCCATCATGGTCGAACGCGAGGCCACCGTGGCCACCAGGCCCGGGGTCTGGTCACTGTCGCCGGCCACCAGGCGCACGCGGCCCACATCGATGCCCAGGCGCTGCGCGATCAGGGCGGGATAGGTAGACAGATGGCCCTGCCCGATGTCCTGCGCGCCCAGGTGGATGCTCACCGTGCCATCGTCGCCAAAGCGCAGGTCAGCCGGTTCCTCCAGGATGCCGCCCGCCACCTCGAGGAAGCAGCACATGCCGATGCCACGCAGCTTGCCCTCGAGCGCACTGGCTTGCCGGCGCTGCTCGAAGGTCGACCACTCGGACAAGGCCAGGGCCTGGTCCATCACCGCCTCGAACTCACCGCTGTCATACACCTGCCCATTGGGCGCTGCGTACGGCATGGCGCTGGCGGGAATCAGATTGCGCCGTCGCAGCGCCACCCGGTCGATGCCCAGTGACACGGCGGCTTTGTCCATCAGCCGCTCGATCATGTAGATCGCTTCGGGCCGGCCCGCACCGCGGTAGGGCCCGTGCGGCATCATGTGCGTGAACACCAGGCGCGAGCGCATCTGGATGGACGGAATCCGGTAGACGCTGGACAGGCAGTTCTTCAGATTGTTGGTCGCGATGATGCCGATGTAGGTCGAGGTGTAGGCGCCGATGCCCACCACCGCCTCGACTTGCAGCCCCAGCACCTGGCCTTGCGCATCGAACGCCATGCGCGCGCGCAGTGCCGTGTTGCGGCTATGGGTGTCGCCCAGAAAACTCTCCAGCCGCGAGGCCACCCATTTGACGGGCCGGCGCAGCAAGCGACTGGCAAACAAGATCGCGGCGTATTCGGGATAGGCCTGCACCTTGACACCAAAGCCGCCGCCCACGTTCGGGGTGATCACGCGCAGCTGCTGCGGCGCGATTTTGAAAACCTGCTCGGCCAGGAGCTTGCGCACCAGCATCACGCCCTGGGTGCTGGCCACCAGCGTGAAGCGGCCGCTGGCCTCGTCCCATTGCGCCAGAGCCGCCTTGGGCTCCAGAGCGCAGGCCGTCATCGGCGGGTCGGCCAGGGCTTCCGATTCGATGTGGTGGGCCCCGGCAAACGCGGCCTCGCTGACGGCCCGGTCGCCGTCTTCCCAATCCAGGGCGATGTTGGACGCGCAGTCCGCATGCACCTTGGGGGACGTGGGCGCCAGGGCATGCACCGGGTCGGTCACGGCCTCCAGCGACGCCCACTCGATGTCAATCAATTCAGCCGCCATTTGCGCGGTCTCGACGTCGTGCGCCACCACGAGGGCGACGGCTTCGCCCACATGCCGCACCTCGGGATACGCCAGCACCGGGATGCCCGCCTGCACCATGGGTTGGCCGTCACGGCCATTGAAAATCGCCAGCGGCATGATCTTGCCCAGGCCCGCCTGCGCCAGCTGCTCGCCCGTGATCACCGCGTGCACACCGGGCAAGGCGCTCGCTTGCGCCGTCTCTAGACGCACGATGCGCGCGGCGGCAAAGGGACTGCGCACAAAGCAGGCATGCAACTGGCCCGCCACCTGGATGTCGGCGGTGTAAACGCCGGCGCCCCGCACGAAATCGTCGAGCGCGTTGTGATCCCCGCGTTGACCTGAACCAAATCGCAAGCCGTCGTACTTCATCGCCACTCGCCTCCGGTTAAAGCGCCTTCGCGCTCAGTCGCCCATCACACGTCGATATTCGCTGCGCGCAGCGCGTTGGTCTCGATGAAGTCGCGCCGCGGCTCGACCTCATCTCCCATCAGCATGGTGAACACGCGATCGGCCTCGATCGCGTCGTCGATCTGCACACGCAGCAGGCGACGCACCGTCGGATCCATGGTGGTTTCCCACAGCTGCTCGGGGTTCATCTCGCCCAGGCCTTTGTAGCGCTGACGCGCGGTGGCGCGCTCGGCCTCGGCGATCAGCCAGTGCATGGCCTCGCGGAAGTCGCCCACCTTTTCTTCCTTCTGGCGCTCGCCCTCGCCGCGACGCACCATCGCGCCCTCATGCAGCAGGCCGCGGAAGGTGTCGGCCGCTTCGGCCAGCGCCCGGTAATCGGCGCCGTGCACAAAGTCTTGGGTGATCACGCTGCTCTTGACGTTGCCATGGTGACGGCGGCTGATGCGAAGAATCGGCTTGTCAGTGCGCACATCAAACTCGCCCGCCACTTCGGCCGGCGCCGCATTGGTCAGTCGATCGATTTCTTGCAAGCGCGCCTGCAGCGCCTGCGCACTGACCTCGGCCTCGGCCACCGTGTCCAGGTTCAGGCGCACGCCATCGGCCACTGCGCGCAGCGCCTCGGCGTCCATGAAGCCCGCGAGGCGATGAATCACCTGTTCGGCCACCTGGTGCTTGCGGGCCAGTTCGGCCAGGGTTTCGCCGGCCATCGTGGTGGGCGTCGCGCCGCCGGTGTGCACGCTGGCGCCATTCAAGGCCACGCGCAGCAAGAACGAATCGAGCTCGCTGCCGTCCTTGAGGTAAAGCTCCTCTTTGCCCGCCTTGACCTTGTACAAGGGCGGCTGCGCGATGTAGATGTGACCGCGCTCGACCAGCTCGGGCATCTGGCGGTAGAAGAACGTGAGCAGCAGCGTGCGAATGTGAGCGCCGTCCACGTCGGCGTCGGTCATGATGATGATGCGGTGATAGCGCAGCTTGGCCACGTCAAAGTCGTCGGCCCCGCCGCCGCCGGCGCCGCCACCGGCCTTGCCGATGCCGGTGCCCAGCGCGGTGATCAGGGTCAGGATCTCGTTGCTCGTGAGCAGCTTCTCGTAGCGGGCCTTCTCCACGTTCAGGATCTTGCCGCGCAAGGGCAGGATCGCCTGGAACTTGCGGTCGCGCCCTTGCTTGGCGGAGCCCCCGGCGGAGTCGCCCTCGACGATGTAGATCTCGCACAGCGCCGGGTCCTTCTCCTGGCAATCCGCCAGCTTGCCGGGCAGGCCCATGCCATCGAGCACGCCCTTGCGGCGCGTCATCTCGCGGGCCTTGCGCGCCGCCTCTCGGGCCTTGGCCGCCTCGATGATCTTGCCCACGATGATCTTGGCGTCATTGGGCCGCTCCTGCAGGAAGTCGTTGAGCGTACGCGCCACCACGTCTTCCACCGGACCGCGCACCTCGCTGGACACGAGCTTGTCCTTGGTCTGGCTGGAGAACTTGGGCTCCGGCACCTTGACCGACAGCACGCAGGTCAAGCCTTCACGCATGTCGTCACCGGTCACTTCGACCTTGGCCTTCTTGGCCAGCTCGTTGTCATCGATGTACTTGTTGATCACGCGCGTCATCGCCGCGCGCAGGCCCGTGAGGTGCGTGCCGCCATCGCGCTGCGGGATGTTGTTGGTGAAGCACAGCACCTGCTCGTTGTAGCCGCTGTTCCACTGCATGGCCACCTCCACCCCGATGTTGGTGTTCTGGTCGCTCTGGCGGTCGCCGATGGCGTGGAACACATTGGGGTGCAGGACGGTCTTGCCCTTGTTGATGAAATCGACGAAGCCCTTGACGCCGCCGGCGCCCGAGAAGTCGTCGTGCTTGCCACTGCGCTCGTCGACCAGCTTGATCGCCACGCCGTTGTTCAGGAAGCTCAGCTCGCGCAGGCGCTTGGACAGGATCTCGTAGTGGAAATCGTGGTTCTCGCGAAAGATCTCGGTGTCCGGCAGGAAGTGGACCTCGGTGCCGCGCTTGTCGGTGTCGCCGATCACCTTCATGGGCGAGACCTCGACACCCTCGACTTTCTCGATGATGCGGTTTTGCACGAAGCCCTTGCTGAATTCGAGGGTGTGGACCTTGCCTTCACGTCGCACGGTCAGGCGCAGCATTTTCGAGAGTGCATTCACGCAGGACACGCCCACGCCGTGCAAGCCGCCGGACACCTTGTAGCTGTTCTGGTTGAACTTGCCACCTGCATGCAGCTCGGTCAGGGCGATCTCGGCGGCCGAGCGCTTGGGCTCGTGCTTGTCGTCCATCTTGATGCCAGTGGGGATGCCACGGCCGTTGTCCACCACGCTGATCGAGTTGTCGGTGTGAATGGTGACCACGATGTCGTCACAGTGCCCCGCCAGCGCCTCGTCGATGGAGTTGTCCACCACCTCGAACACCAGGTGATGCAGGCCGGTGCCGTCCGAGGTGTCGCCGATGTACATGCCCGGGCGCTTGCGCACCGCTTCCAGGCCTTCGAGGATCTGGATGGCATTCGCACCGTAGCCTTCGCTGGCGCCCGCCTGGTTCGGGTCGATGACAGGCTGGAAGTTCGAGCTGGCTTCACCGCTGTTCAGGGAGCCAGCTTGCTTGTTTTCTTCGGACATAGGCGACAGATTGACGGGTCTCTTGAATGACACAACCCGTCGCGATGACGGGTTGCCAGGGCATGGCGCAGCCACTCAGCGCGTGGCGGAACCTCAGATGCGCATCGGCATCACGACGTACTTGAAGGCGTTGTTCTCGGGGTTGGTCAGAAGCGCCGAACTGTTGGAATCCTGCAGTTCGAGCTTGACCATGTCCTGGCTCATGTTCGACAGCGCGTCGATCAGGTAGGTCACGTTGAAACCGATCTCGATGGCATCGCCGTTGTAGTCGATGTCGAGTTCATCCACCGCTTCTTCCTGCTCCGCGTTGTTGGATGCCACGCGCAGCAGGCCCGGCTCCACGTTCAGGCGCACGCCCTTGAACTTCTCGGAAGTGAGGATGGCCGTACGCTGCAGACACGCCAGCAGGGGCACACGCCCCAGCGTGATGTGGTTGCGGTGGTTCTTGGGAATCACGCGGTTGTAATCGGGGAACTTGCCCTCGACGAGCTTGGTGACGAACTCCATGCCGTCAAAGCTGAACTTGGCCTGGTTGTTGGCAAAGCGCATCTCGATCGCACCCTCGGCATCGGACAGCAGGCGCTGCAGCTCCAGCACGGTCTTGCGCGGAAGGATCACTTCCTGGCGGGGCACTTCCACATCCAGCGTCGCGCTCGCAAACGCCAGGCGGTGGCCGTCGGTGGCCACCAGTGACAGCTGCTTGCCTTCGGCGACAAACAGGATGCCGTTGAGGTAGTAGCGGATGTCGTGCACCGCCATCGCGAAGGACACCTGGTTCATCAGGTCCTTGAGTGTCTTCTGCGGCACGCTGAAGGCGGGCCCGAAGCTCGGCGCTTCCTGCACCAGCGGGAAGTCTTCGGCGGGCAGGGTCTGCAGCGTGAAACGGCTCTTGCCCCCCTTGAGCACCAGCTTGTTCTGGGTGGACTCCAGGCTCACCGTCTGGTCCGAGGGCATGGTGCGCAGGATATCGATCAGCTTGCGCGCGCCCACGGTGGTGGTGAAGTTGCCGTTGTCGCCCTCGAGTTCGGCCGTGGTGCGGATCTGGATTTCCAGATCGCTGGTCGTCAGCTGCAAGGCGCTGCCGTTTTTCCGAATGAGCACGTTGGCCAGGACCGGCAGCGTGTGGCGTCTCTCCACGATGCCCGCCACCGACTGGAGCACGGACAGGACCTTGTCTTGCGTTGCCTTCAGGACGATCATTTCTGCCTCTTCTCTTTTGAATTCTTTATTGAAGGTTAGTAGTAGCTAGTAAGGGGCGCGGTCTGCTGTGGACAACCGCTATTTTCCCTTGTTTCATCAGCCACTTAGCGGCTTTTGAAGGGTGTGGGCACCCCTGCTTCGCTGCTGTCGCGTCTACCTGAACAACTTGCCGGTCGGGCACGCTGCTGTGGATAACCAGGTCTTTATTCAAAAATTATCCCCATGGTTGTTCTGGATCAGCCCTTGAGCGTCTGTTCCAGCACGTGCAGCTGCTGGTTCAGCTCGGTCAGCTGCTGGCGTTCAGCGGAAATCTTGCGGACCGCGTGCAGTACCGTGGTGTGGTCACGTCCCCCGAACAGCTCCCCGATCTCGGGCAGGCTTTTCTGAGTGAGCTCCTTGGCCAGGTACATCGCGATCTGGCGCGGGCGGGCGATCGAGGCCGGGCGCTTCTTGCTGTACATGTCGGCGACCTTGATCTTGTAGTAGTCGGCCACCGTTTTCTGGATGTTTTCCACGCTGATCTGCCGGTTCTGGATGGACAGCAGGTCGCGCAGGGCCTCACGGGCCAGCTGGATGGAGATGTCCTTCTGGTTGAACCGGGAATACGCCAGGATCTTGCGCAGTGCGCCTTCGAGCTCGCGCACGTTGGAACGCACGTTCTTGGCCACGAAAAAGGCCACTTCCTCGGGCATTTCGGCGCTTTCGCTGCGCGCCTTGTTGATCAGGATGGCTACCCGCATCTCGAGTTCGGGCGGCTCGATGGCCACGGTCAGGCCGGAATCGAAGCGGGAAATCAGACGTTCGTGGATGTCGGCCAGGCCCTTGGGGTAGGTGTCGCTGGTCATCACGATGTGCGACTTCTTGGCCAGCAGGGCTTCGAAGGCGTTGAAGAATTCCTCCTGGGTGCGGTCCTTGTTGGCAAAGAACTGCACATCGTCGATCAGGAGCAGATCCAGGGAGTGGTAACGCTCCTTGAACTGGTCGAAAGTCTTGCGCTGGTAGGCCTTAACCACATCGGACACGAATTGTTCTGCATGGATGTAGAGAACTTTCGCGTTCGGCCGGTCGGCCAGCAGGCGGTTGCCCACCGCATGGACCAGGTGGGTCTTGCCCAGGCCGACCCCGCCGTAGATGAACAGCGGGTTGTACAACTGTCCCGGGGTACTGGCCACGTGCATGGCGGCGGCGCGCGCCATCCGGTTGGCGGTGCCCTCGACCAGGGTGTCGAAGGTCAGGGCCGTGTTGAGCCGGGTCTTGAAGCCTGCGGCCGCCGCATCATCGGTCAGGTCCGTCGCCTCGGGGAGCGGCGTGTGGTCCTGGTGGGCAGGTGCCGCATACGCACGCGCCGGGGCCTCCCGGTGAGCAAGTACTAACTCCAGATGTATGGGCTGACCATACAGCTTTTCCAGCAAGGCAGAAATCCGGCCCGCGTACTGGGCCCGCACCCAGTCGAGCTTGAAGCGGTTGGCGACAAACAAGGTGACCCGGGTCAGGTCGTCCGAGACCTGCGCGGTCAGGGGCTTGATCCAGGTGTTGAACTGCTGCTCGGGGAGCTCCTGGGCCAGCTGCTCGATGCAGGCCAGCCAGAGGCCGTCGCCTGTGCCGGACGAGGCCCCGGCAGGCAGGTGGTGGTGTTGCCCCTCGCTCATTGCTCCCGATCGCTTGTGTGGATAGCGGCCGTTGCCGCAAAGCCCGCAGTTTAACTTATCAAGAAGTTGTCCACAAACGGCGAAGGCGAGCGCCTGGCAGGGCCATTCCCGGAAAATCAGGGGCTTGCGCCTTGCTCCTCTTCCTTTTTAAGCGATAATCGTGGGTTTTCCCGAGAACGAACATGAAACGCACTTACCAACCCTCCAAAGTACGCCGCGCGCGTACCCACGGCTTCCTGGTTCGCATGAAGACCCGTGGCGGCCGCGCCGTCATCAACGCCCGCCGCGCCAAGGGCCGCAAGCGCCTGGCCGCCTGACGCCGGACCGCCTGCGCGGCGCCGCAGCCCGTGCCGGTTGTCACAGCTTCCCACGTGCAGCGGCTCAAGACGCGGGCCCAGTTCCAGGCGGTCATGGCGGGCGCCACGGTCTCGCGCACGGCGCATTTCGCCCTGCACCGCAGCGCGCTCGATGTGCAGGTGCAAGGCCAGCCCGTGTTCCTCGCCCAGGAAGCCTGGATCGGCGCCGTCATTCCCAAGCGCTGGGCCCGGCGAGCCGTGACCCGCAACACCCTCAAACGTCAGATCTACGCTGTGGCCCACGATTACGCCGCCCGACTTCCTGTCGCCGCGCACGTGGTCCGTCTGCGCAGCGGTTTTGACCGGCAGCAATTCCATAGCGCCACCTCCGTGGCGCTCCGGCAGGCGGTTCGCGCCGAGCTGTTGCAATTGTTCGGTGGAGCGACCGCATGATTCGGGCCCTCCTGATCGCTCTGGTCAAGGGTTACCGCCTGTTGCTGTCACCCTGGCTCGGATCGGCCTGCCGTTTCACGCCCACCTGCTCGGCCTACGCCCTGCAGGCCCTCCAGGACCATGGCGCCCTGGCCGGTACGTACCTCAGCGCCGCGCGCCTGGCCCGCTGCCACCCCTGGTGCGACGGCGGCCATGATCCCGTCCCCGCGCAAGCGCCCCGCCTCTTCACGCGGTTCGCGTCCCCCATTCACTCCAAGAAGTCCTCATGAACGACATTCGCCGCACCATCCTCTGGGTGGTCTTTGGTTTTTCGATGGTGATGCTCTGGGACCAGTGGCAGATCGCCAACGGCAACCCCGCGACGTTCTTCCCTTCGCCCAGCCCCGCCGCCACGGCCGCGGCGCCGGCGGGCGCCAAACCCGCCGCCAGCGGGGTCGTTCCGACGGCGACCGCCGGCGTGCCCGGTGCCACGCCCCCCGCCAGCGGGTCCTCGGTGCCCGCCTCTGCGCATGAACGTTTCACCGTGGTCACCGACCTCATGCGCCTGACCTTCGACACCGAAGGCGGCTCGCTGGTCGGGGTCGAGTTCCTCAAGCATGCAGCCGATGCGTCCAACGGCAAGAAAACCGACGCCCGCTTCATCCTGCTGGAAGACAACGCCAACCACAGCTACGTGGCCCAGACCGGTCTGATCGGCGGCGACTTTCCCAATCACAAGACCGTGATGACCGCCAGTGCCGAGCGCGAGCTCAAGCCCGGCGCCAACGAACTGCAGGTCCGCTTCGAATCGCCCGAGAAAAACGGCATCAAGCTGATCAAGACCTACACCCTCAAGCGCGGCGCCTACGACGTCGCCGTCGAGCACGACATCGTCAACACCGGCGCCGCGCCGGCCTCGCCGCAGCTGTACCTGCAGCTGGTGCGGGGCGGGTATGCCGACGCAAACTCCTCGATGATGAATCCGGCGGGCACCTACACCGGGCCCGCGTTCTACACCGACGAGAAGAAATACCAGAAGGTCTCTCCCGAGGACATCAGCAAGGGCAAGGCCGACTTCCAGAAGCTGTCGACCACCGGCTACGTGGCCATGGTGCAGCACTACTTCGCCAGCGCCTGGATCCTGCCGGCCGGACAGTCCCGCGAGAACTTCGCGCGCGAAGTCGACAAGCGCCACGCCATCGGCATGATCACCCCCGCCGAGGCCCTGGCGCCGGGCGCCCGCCGCGCGCTGCAGGCCACCTTCTTTGCCGGCCCGCAGGAAGAAAAGATGCTCGAGCGCGTCGCGCCGGGCCTGGATCTGGTCAAGGACTACGGCATCTTCACCATCCTGGCCAAGCCGCTGTACTGGCTGATGGACAAGCTGCACGGCCTGATCGGCAACTGGGGCTGGACCATCATGGCCCTGGTGCTGGTGATCAAGATCGCCTTCTACTGGCTGCAGGCCAAGGGCTACGAGAGCATGGCCAAGATGAAGGCCATCAACCCGCGCATCATGGCCATGCGTGAGCGCCTGAAGGACAACCCGCAGCAGATGCAGCAGGAAATGATGAAGCTGTATCGCGAGGAAAAGGTCAACCCCATCGGCGGCTGCCTGCCGATCCTGGTGCAGGTGCCGGTCTTCATTGCCCTGTATTGGGTGCTGCTGTCCAGCGTCGAGATGCGCCATGCGCCCTGGATCGGCTGGATCCAGGACCTTTCGGCCAAGGACCCGCTGTACATCCTGCCGCTGGTCATGACCCTCACCACCTTGCTGCAGACCGCGCTCAACCCGGTGCCGCCGGACCCGATGCAGGCCAAGCTGATGTGGTTCATGCCGCTGATTTTCTCGGTCATGTTCTTCTTCTTCCCGGCCGGCCTGGTGCTGTACTGGATCACCAACAACGTGCTGTCCATCGCGCAGCAGTGGCTGATCAACGTGCGCATGGGGGTACCGCCGGAGTTCAACCTGCCGAAGTTCAAGTAGAAAAAAGGGCCGCGATGCGGCCCTTTCCTCTTGGGCACTTGCTGAACCGGCCTCCCCCGATCCGATCGCTTTCATCCCAGCTCGCTCCATGTTCGCCACCCGCCACCCGCCGATCGCTGCCATTGCCACCGCACCGGGCCGGGGCGGCGTGGGCATCGTGCGCGTGTCGGGCCGGCAGCTGCAACCGCTGATCGATGCCGTGTGCGGCCGCGCGCTGCGCCCGCGCGAAGCCACCTACCTGCCGTTTCGAGCCGCAGACGGCTCGGTCATTGACCAGGGGCTGGCCCTGCACTTTCCCGCCCCACACTCCTACACCGGAGAAGACGTCCTGGAGCTGCAGGCCCATGGCGGGCCGGTGGTGTTGCAGCTGCTGCTGGCCCGCTGCCTGGAGGCCGCCGCGCACACCGACCCCGCCACCGGTCAGCCGCGCCTGCCGGGGCTGCGCGTGGCCCAGCCGGGCGAATTCACGCAGCGCGCCTTCCTGAACGACAAGATCGACCTCGCGCAGGCCGAGGCCATCGCCGACCTCATCGACGCCAGCACCGAGGCCGCCGCGCGCAGCGCCAGCCGCTCGCTGGCCGGCGAGTTCTCGCGTGAGATCCATGCCCTGCGTGACGCGCTCGTGCACCTGCGCATGGGCGTCGAGGCCACGCTGGACTTCCCCGAAGAGGAAATCGACTTCCTGCAGCAGACCGATGCCCAGGGCCAGCTCGATCGCCTGCGCGCGCAGCTGGCGGTCGTCATGCAGCGCACCCGCCAGGGCGCGCTGCTGCGCGAAGGCATCCAGGTCGTCATCGCGGGCCAGCCCAATGCGGGCAAGAGCTCGCTGCTCAATGCGCTGGCAGGCGCCGAACTGGCCATCGTCACCCCCATCGCCGGCACCACGCGCGATGTGGTGAGCCAGGCGATCCAGATCGAAGGCGTCCCGGTGCATGTGACCGACACCGCGGGCCTGCGCGAGAGCGAGGACCCGGTGGAAAAGATCGGCATCGAGCGCGCGTGGGCGCAGATCGAGCGCGCGGATGCCCTCCTCTTCCTGCACGACCTGACCCGCCGCGACGACCCGGACTACCAGGCCGCCGACGCGCAGATCCAGCGCCAGCTGGCGGACAAGCGCCCCGCTGGCGTTCCGGTGATCGAGGTCTGGAACAAGGCCGATGTCCATCGCGGTGACATCCCCGAGGGCGGGATCGCCCTGTCCGCGCGCACCGGGGACGGCCTGGAGACCCTGCGCCGAAAGCTCCTGGACGTCGCAGGCTGGCAGCCGGCCGCCGAGGGCGTGTGGCTGGCCCGCGAGCGCCATGTGCACGCCTTGCGCCGTGTCGACCAGCACCTGGCAGCCGCGAACGAATTCCTCGCGCCGCAAGCCCTGGCCCTGGACCTCCTGGCCGAGGAATTGCGCCTGGGTCAGAACGCGCTGAACGAGATCACCGGTGAATTCACCGCCGACGACCTGCTGGGCGTCATCTTCTCCAAGTTCTGCATCGGCAAGTGAAACGGCTCCCCGCGACCGCTTCGCTCAGCCACCCAGCAGCTTCTCCTCCGCCCGCGCCAGGGGCTCGACCTGCCCACTGAGCACCAGCGTGTCGCCGTCCATCAGGGTCAGCGCGTCATCCACATCGACCGCATGTCCATTGGAGCGGCGCAGGCTGACCACGCGCACCCCCATCGCCTGCAGGGCGAAGTCCCCCAGCCGGCGACCGCCCACGCGCGCGCCCAGCGGCAGGGTCACCGTGCCCAGTCGCTCGCCATCGCCGTCGTGGGCCGGGTCGTCCGCGCCATGGAAATACCCGCGCAGCAGGTTGTAACGGGCCTCGCGCTGCGCCTGGACGATGCGCAGCACCCGCCGCACCGGCACGCCCACCAGCGCCAGCGCGTGGCTGGCCAGCATCAGCGACCCCTCCAGCGCCTCGGGCACCACCTCGGTCGCGCCGCCAGTGCGCAGCTTCTCCAGGTCGCGGTCGTCCTGCGTGCGCACGATGGCGGGCACCTGCGGCGCGTGCGTGCGCGCCAGGTCCAGCACCTTCAGCGCGCTGGGCACGTCCAGGTAGGTCACCACCACCGCGCTGGCCCGTGCCAGGCCCGCCGCCATCAGCGCCTGCAGGCGGGCCGCATCCCCGAACACCACCGAGTCGCCGGCCGCCGCCGCCTGCCGGACCCGGTCCGGGTCCAGGTCCAGCGCGATATAGGGAATGCCCTCGCGCTCGAGCATGCGCGCCAGGTTCTGGCCGCAGCGGCCGTAGCCGCAGATGATCACGTGCTTGCTGGTGTTGATCGTGCGCCGGGCGATGCTCGTCATCTCCAGCGACTGCTGCAGCCAGTCACTGGCCACCAGTCGCGTCACGATCGCGTTGCTGCCCATGATGATGAAGGGCGTGGCCAGCATCGACAGCACCATGCCCGCCAGGATGGGGTTGAACAGCGCTGGCGACACCAGCTTGTTGGCCTGCGTGAGCGTCAGCAGCACGATGCCGAACTCGCCCGCCTGTGCCAGGTACAGGCCCGTGCGCAGCGACACCCCCATGGAAGCGCCCAGCCCGCGCGTCAGCACAGTGATCAGCGCCAGCTTGAACAGCACCGGCACCGTCAGCAGCAGCACCACCAGCTCCCAGCGGTCCGCCACCAGGCGCCAGTCCAGCATCATCCCGATGGTGATGAAGAACAGCCCCAGCAGCACGTCGTGGAAGGGCCGGATGTCCGTCTCCACCTGGTGCTTGTACTCCGTCTCCGAAATCAGGATGCCGGCGATGAACGCGCCCAGCGCCAGCGACAGGCCCGCCAGCTCGGTCAGCCAGGCCAGGCCCAGCGTGATCAGCAGCAGGTTCAGGACGAACAGCTCTTCGCTCTTGCGGCGCGCCACCAGCGTCAGCCACCAGCGCATCACGCGCTGTCCGCCCACCAGCAACAGGGTGATCAGCACCACCGCCTTGATCAGCGCCAGCCCGATCTGCCCCAGCAAGGCCTCCGGCGGGCTGCCCAGGGCCGGTATCAGCACCAGCAGCGGCACCACCGCCAGGTCCTGGAACAGCAGTACGCCCATCACCCGCTTGCCGTGCTCGGACTCCAGCTCCAGCCGCTCCGCCATCATCTTGACCACGATCGCCGTACTGCTCATGGCCAGCGCGCCTGACAGCGCCAGCGCGGTTTGCCAGCCCAGCTTCCAGGCCGGCGGGGCCAGCGCCGACAGGGCCAGCAGCCCCCCGGCGGCCAGTGCGATCGTCAGCGACACCTGGAACAGCCCGAGTCCGAACACGTGGCTGCGCATGGCGCGCAGCTTGGGCAGGTTGAACTCCAGCCCGATCACGAACATCAGGAACACCACCCCGAACTCGGCCAGGTGGCTCACGCCCTTGGAGTTCTGGGCCAGCCCCAGCGCATTCGGGCCGATCACCACCCCCACCACCAGGTAGCCCAGCATGGGCGGCAGCTTGGCCAGCCGGCAGGCCACCACCCCGAGCACCGCTGCCAGCAGATACAGGAGAGTGAGTTCAAGCGTGGACATGGCCCGATCCTAAGCGCTGATAGCCGAGCATCGGGCCCGAGGGCCTTCGCGGGGCGCGGCCACCCCGGCTACGTAGAATCTCGTGGATGACCGCGCCCCCCGCCCCGCAAGGGTCGTTCGATGCCCAGCGCGCCCTGCGCCTGGCCCACGACACCTTCGACATCGAAGCCGCCGCCGTGCAGGGCCTCAAACGCCGCACGGGGGAGGCGTTTGCCCGGGCGGTGCAGGCCATGCTGGCCGTGCGCGGACGGGTGGTCGTCACGGGCATGGGCAAGAGCGGGCATATCGGCCGCAAGATTGCCGCCACCCTGGCCTCCACCGGCACGCCCGCCATGTTCGTGCACCCGGCCGAGGCCAGCCACGGCGACCTGGGCATGATCAAGGCCATCGACCTGGTCCTGGCCATCTCCAACGGCGGCGAGAGCGACGAGATCACCGCCATCCTGCCGGTCCTCAAGCGCCAGGGCGTGCCGCTGGTCGCGATGACCGGTAACCCCGACTCGACCCTGGCCCGCCATGCCGACATCCTGCTCGATTGCGGCGTCGAAAAAGAGGCCTGTCCCCTGAACCTCGCCCCCACCGCCAGCACCACGGCCCAGGTCGCCCTGGGCGATGCGCTCGCGGTGGCCCTGCTGGACGCCCGGGGCTTTCGGCCGGAGGACTTCGCCCGTTCCCACCCGGGCGGCGCCCTGGGGCGCAAGCTGCTCACGCACGTGGCGGACATCATGCGCACCGGCGACGCCGTGCCGCGCGTTGGCCCGGACGCCTCCTTCTCGGACCTGATGCGCGAGATGAGCCGTGCGGGCCTGGGCGCCTCGGCCGTGGTCGATGCCGAGGGCCGCGTGCTGGGCATCTTCACCGACGGCGACCTGCGCCGCCTCATCGAAAAAGGCGTGGACCTGCGCAGCCTGCAGGCGCGTGACGTCATGCACCCGAAACCCCGCACCCTCCACCGCGAGGTTCTGGCGGTGGAAGCGGCGGACCTCATGGAGGCCCATCGCATCACCAGCGTCCTGGTGGTCGATGACGGGGCCCGGCTGGTCGGCGCCGTCAACAGCAACGACCTGATGCGCGCCAAGGTCATCTGAGGTCCCCATGACCCCCGCCTTGAACTTCGACCCCGAGCGTCTGCTGGCGGCCCAGGGTATCCGCGTCGCCTTCTTCGACGTGGACGGCGTCTTCACCGACGGCGGGCTGTACCTCTCGGACGCGGGCGAAACCCTCAAGCGTTTCCACATCCTCG
>JACCDI011253453.1_pt1 | contig 14938 bp, 11 predicted proteins | sample 7442791 | NCBI WGS metagenome assembly JACCDI01 (sample SAMN15323434, study PRJNA562643) | freshwater metagenome | isolation source: river surface water | place: USA:Blue River Watershed | collected 2017-08-15 | reverse complement strand
TCATTATCAGGACAAATGGGGTTGAAAACCATTCCAAGATGAATATCAGGATACTGATCCTTGACAAGGAAGACTTATTACATTGTTCTTTTTCCATGCCAAGATCTAACCCAAAGAATGTTGGGTCCGTATGGGATGAAATTGCTCACAAAATAAACCAATGCCCATACATTCATAATCCTCCAATTATCTACAATGAATAATAACACAGCAGAAGACAAGTAAGTCTCAGCATCAAGACTTCACACCTCTTGTGTACTTCAAGCAAGCTGAGAAATGCATTGTGAGTGCTATCATGCCAAAACCCAAGCACTCATACTCAGGGTTGGTGACTTGGGTCTGCCAGAGGATGTACATTGTGATGGTGCAACAGGCAACCATCCTCATTTGCAGCAGTCAGGTCTCATGTCAATATAGTGGCCAAGCAGTCTCATGAGGTGACACAGCATATTTGGACCTCCAGCCCAATACAGACTGTTAACCACCTCCCATTCCACCTTCTCATGCTCTCTCACCAACCAACCATCACCCCTTGTGTTGTCTTTCATCAATTTGTCTCTGCAGCTGGTTCATCAAACTGTCAAGGACTTGCTTACAACAATACAACTTACACACCCACATTCACCCCTTGAAATTCATCCTACTGTCTGCCCTATATATTTATGTGAAAGGTTTGAGAATCAGTGACATGAGAATTGGTACGTGTTAAGAAATTTCTATCAAAATTTCATGCCATGTTAAATCATAACGTCATCTAATGATGGAGATGAGTAGGGTGGGGAGTGGTGATTGAAAGTGAATATATGTATGATTATTGTGTTATGTTTGGATTCCTTGGACCAATCATACAATTGTAGTGTTTATGTTTTTTGAAGCTCCACAATTGTTGCATGGATGACCTTTTGTGATTAATAAAATCTAATGATGCATCACCTAGACTGGGCCATCTATTCAACAGATTGCCAGCTCAGGTAATGATGACAGAATACATAATAAAGAATACAAATGTACACTTTTTTTAAAAATATATATATAATTCTTGAATGTGACTTTGATTCTGAAACTTGCCATCACATTTTGAATACTCACAATTTTGTATTACACCCTGAGCAACAATCAAATGGATTTTAAAGATTAATGAATCTTCCAATTGACTTGATTGAAATTGTATGGAGGATTTGTTTAATGACCAAATTCAAAAATTATACAGCAAGTAATCTATAGAGTTGATACAACTTTGAAAAAATCTTAAGATTTTTAAGAATGCCATTTTGCTCAAAACACATTGTTTTTTAGCATAGTTGTACTATGACTTTCAAAAAAGACAAGGTAATTTGATTGAATGGAAGAATCAAAATAATTTTCTTTAAGTAGTATTACTCAACCCAATATTGCTTGTGCTCTCAACCATTTTGAAATATCTTATAATGAATTCATCAAGTCACACTGGCATGACAGGTACAAACACAGCAACATGTTTGTGTGTTTCAAGACTTCATTGTTGAAACTTGGAGTTCATACCTGCTCAAAATACAAATTTTTGTACTGATGCAAGCTTGAAAACTATATCGATTATTGTTTAAGCCATGCCAGTGCATTGTTGTTTGATTTGCTCAATATTCTAGACAAGAGTAATAGGGGCCAATTTCAACTTTAACTTTTTGATACCTTACCTTTATTATTGATAGGAGATATCTTTACCTGGACTTGAAATAAATTGGATTTTGTTCCATTATGGACATATCTTCATATACTCCTTTAAAATGACCACAGGTTTGAGGATAGACAATTTGGTTCCAATAGCAATACTGTAAATGGTTACATTTTTGAGACACATGAATGAATAAAAAATACTTCAATTGCTAATTTAGCAAGTGAAAATACCATTATTACAATTTTGGTTAAAGGTTTGATTGGTATATTTTCTCAGACATCTTCCTTCCCAAAGTTTTTCAGAGGAAAAGTGAACCTATCCTTCTTTTAACCTTGCTGATATATGATTCAACACATGTTGTGTTGGTTTACATGCTGATTTGTGCTAGAACCAGATTCTCATCAATTCCAACATGATCATCCCTCCTTCATATGAAATTCCTTTTTGGATAGAACTATGTTCGTAAATTCACCTGGTCATGGCATAGAAAAATTGTAATGGTGGTGACAAAAATTGGACTGAGATACACAAATGTTTGTTAGCTATGTTACTATTAATGCCTATCAGCAGATTGTTGTAAGACAAAAACACTTAATCATTGAGTTTATTTCCACATTGTTTTCTCAAAAACTTCCATTTTCAAATCGAGTTTCTCTCTTTAAGCTTGATACAGAGATTGAAAAAGTTAAATCTTAGGTGATATTTCTTGTATGTGGGTAATAAAAATCCAACATACTTGATTACTATTCTGATTTATCAGTTGTATGTTCCTAGCAGTAATATGAATAGCATACCTAACAAATTAAATCTCAAAAATGAACTAATTGAAGGACATGATATTTTGTCAAATCTAATCTTGCTTTGATCTGAGATCTTTTAATTTTTGTCTCAGGATTTATTGAGAGATCATTTTGATAAATGTCATTTCCTCCAAAAAGACTGCATTAAAAGCAATGTCTGATTGATCGATGAAAGTAACAATCCTTTTGTGTTCTTGTTGCATGTGATATAAATGATCTTTCTTTTAAGATTTCTTTTCTCTAATTCATATTCATGTGGCATGTGGAGAAAACAGATTTGAAATCAATTTTTTAGAGAAGATTTTAATTGTGAGATCAGATATTATACAAATAGATCTAGTATTGAACTTGTAAGAATAGTTAATTAGTTCATATTCTGTATGGAGGATATTTAAGGTGATGGAGGTGAATGGTAGGATGTGAATCATGGAAGTACAAGATTAATACAGGTTTTGATACTCTTCAAACAACCCTGTTAGGAATTATCAACCCTTATGTTTTCCCTCCTCTGCATCATGAGTTATAACTCTATTGATACATTTTTATGGTCATGAAATTATTGATGTTGAAATTATCTTTCAAATGAGGTGAATCTCATTGTTTGAGTCAAAGAAGTCACCAAGATATAGCAGATTGAGTGGATTTGGTCAAGAAAAAATATATGTTTTTTTCTTCCCCCATGGCATTGTGTCTGATGCTAATTCAGACAATTTAATTCTCATATGATTTCATGTGTGTACACTTTCTTAGTCCCCATCTTCCTTCTCTGATTTTGTAGGGGCCCCTGAAACACATTCTGCATGTCATCCCAAAACTTGATCTATGTTGACCATGTTCTCAGGAGGATATGAGAATGGATGCAAAAGGGGTCAACATAATTCCAAAATTTTGATATAACCTGGTCAAGCCCAGGCAACTCAATTACATTAGAATTCCATTCTGTGTGGTGAGGCAGAATGTCATCAGGGGAATCACGAAAAAACTTTCAGTTGGCCCTCATGTTATATACTGTGATGTTTTGCTACAAAATCTGGACAATCTAGATGTAAAAGTATATTTCAAAAAATAAAGCCCCTGAAGATAAATCCTTGTTCATTGGCCTTCCTCCCATGCACATCAAGGAGACTGCATCAGCAAAATCAAACTCTTGCCTTATGGTTGCCATAGTGGATTCAACTTGGTGTCATCAGCCAATCAATTGTAATTTTTGTTGACTGGTTTGATGGGATTGTTCAAATAAAAAGTCCTATGTATGATTAGTAAGTTTTCTATGAAACTCGTCTGGTGTGCATCAAAACCATTATTAATCTTTTACCAGGTATGTGTGGGCTAAAACATGATGCAGATCAAAAGATATCATATGTAAGTGGTCAAGATCAGTGTTTGAGTTGGCTGGCATGCTTGTATGCATACATGATTCATCACTAAAGGGGTGTCAGTCATGTTCTTCCTGTTGCCCTAACACCACATGTTTTGCATAAAATTATCATTATTATTTTTAGTATGAATATGGTTTGTTCTTTGCTTTATAGCAAGAACACCTAGGTCATAATCCCTACTGCTGCAAAACAATCTTCTTAGTTTATCACAATGTTCTGTGTTAGACCAAATCTTACTGCTGTAAATGCTGGTGTTTAAGAATCACTTGTTAAAAAACTGAATTTTTTTGGAAGTAAACTTAAGTTTTTCTGATAAAATTATTCATATTTGGCAAAAAAGAAATATTTTGAATGGTCATACATGTGACTTATTATGGCAACATATTTCATTGTCACTGGCAACAGATTTTATATAATATTGTAGAGATGCAATCTTCTGCACATGGCCAACTCTGCATCATATATTTTTTGATATTTTTATTTTGACAATGTCATGATGGACAGTGGAAGGTAATAAAAATATTGCTTTTTGACATTTTTTGAACATTGTTATTCATGATAGCAGATGAAATGAATCCATTAATGCTAGTTATTTTATTATTCACAAACACTTGCATTCACAGCAGTATACCAGACCCTAATACTCAGAACTATCACCATCACCCCCATAAACCCCATTGGAGCTTGTTTTCACATATCATGGAAATGCAAATTCAATATGCTCACCACTATTGCTTGGGGTAGAAGTTCACAAGCTGACTTCATTCCTCATTATTGCTGCTATGGGCTGACTCTCTGGCTTGAATAGCCAGTGTTGGGGAACAAGACAAAAGAGCCACCTCTGAAGGCTGCCACAACAAGGCAGACAGAGATTGATATGGTTTTGAAGCAAAACTCATGGATCATGGACTGTTGGCCTTGATCAATGTATAGGATGATAGCCTTTCATAAGGAGACACAAGCAACCACTCAACTTAGTTGGAAATGTACAATGTCATGACATTTCAAAATTTAAAGACACCAAAACCAACATCTTATTTTTTCCTGTAAACATGCATTAATGTTTATGTCTTAAAATGGCAGTGTCAAGTGTCAAGACATTAGAAATTTAATAAAGGCAAAAATTTAAATTGAATAGATGACAGATAAAATTAAACAAAAGAAACAAAGTTTTTTACAAAACAGAGACATCATGTTTTCTTAAAAATTTTGTAACATGTGTAAATTACAAAAATCATGAAACAACTAGCATTAAATAACTACTTTTGCTCTTAGGCACAGGGCTACATGGATGAAATGTCACACAACCTGACTTCCGCAAGGTGTGCTTCAAGGTCTGGAACAGCTTCCTTGGTAAAGTCTCCAAGAAACTCATCAGTGGCAAGCAGAATGTGAAATCTATCATGCTCAACATAGTGGGCCACAAAATCTTTACATCTGAATGAATGTTGAATCCCACAAGTCCATTTATCAAGATTGCGTGACCTGTTGCATAAAACCAATTCCTAGATATGTGATGCCGGTGTATTGTTTTGCAACTTCCTGGGTATTGCCATGGATCTGCTCTTCCTAATGTCAAGTTGATCATTCAATATTCAAACACAGACTGTGAAGTGCGTTGAATACTTGACCTCATGTTTTACACAAAACCAGCCCAACACCAAGCTCAGCATTGTCACTAACAAGAGTTAGGGAACCAAACTGCTTGATAGATGCTTAAAACTCATAATGTCAAAGGTTAAGAACTCAAAACACCCACTATCCATTATGATGATGAGTCATTGTAAGAACTGTCTATTCACAATGGATAACAAAAGTGCATGTTGAAGTTTGACGATTTCTCCCATGAAGGATGTCTAGGTGGTTGCAACCATGAGCATCAGTGTGAAAACTGTAAAATTGATGGACATGTCAATATCAAGAAAGTAGCTAATAATGTTGCATAACTTAATAGTGTAGTCAGCATGATTGTTTTGAGTTTTAAAATCAGAACTCACTAATTATTCAAACCCTGAGGGTTTTGTTCATCTAGGGGACAAAATGATGAGCCCAAATGCAAAGACATGTGAAAATATGAACAATCCTAAAAAGGAATGATACTAGACATTGTCTGAAGACACCACAGGAAGGAATCATTATCTCACACCTTGTTGCTGTACTCCCATCCCAATACCACTGTTACATGCTTGATTGCATTGGTAATTCATGAATATTAATGTTATAAGGATTTCAATCATTGTGACTCAATATTGCACCATAAGAATACAATCACAGTGGATGCAGTGGTCACTTACATGGACCCCTAGACATGGGACAAGTCACTTGTGATTAGTAACCAAGCAATCTTGATCTGAACAGTGACTGTTATGCACTATGTAGAGTAGTCTGAATGATGTCCTTGTAGCTGATATCAAACATGTTTTAGTTAAGAATCTTACAGCCTAGATGACATGATCATCATCCCAGCAGACTATGAATCTAGTGATACATTGTGTGCCATAGTGTCTCCAAAGGTAGTCATAGCCCTCTTCTTTGTCAAATCCGTTACCCTTGCTGAATGAGGATGAATCATTGCCCTGGTAATGACCATTGGAGCACCTTCCTGGGACCGGATCTTCTTGTTGTGTATCATGCAAGTAGAAAATAGTTGAACCACAATGGTGATGTATGGGTACGCAATGTTGTTAATGTTAAAGACAGCCTGAGTTATGGCAAATATATGGGATCTTTTGAACAGGTATTCAAAACTTGCACATCTTTCAGGAATATGGTTGACAATCAAAAGATTAAAAAGTATTGGGGCATATGGGCTGACTGTGTAGAGGGTACAATTTGGTGCACCGTGCATGATGGATTACATAGCATTGCAAACATAGCTAAATTATGGAGGTTAAAAACAAATAACATTATGTTACAAAACCACAATTAGCACCACCCTGTTTTAATGGTTACAAAATTCTCCAACATGTGATCCTGTAGGAACACAAGTTTACATGTGTGTTTGCATCTGATCTTGGGTGGGTTCATGTCTACCCCATTACAACTAAAGATAAAGCTCATAAGACACCCTCACTGATGCTACAAATTGAAGATTTATCACACAATGTGGTGATGGATGATTCTAAAGAACACTGGGGAAGTGAAGTTATATAAGTAGCTTGCAGAAGCCCAATATCAACTCAAAAAGACAGACCTTTATTACCCTGTCACAGAGTGCTACTGAGAATGAGATAAGAGATCTCAAGAAGGAAACAAGACTAAAGACATTTTCTACTAGTACTTGTAGGAGACTGTGGTATGACTATCTAGAGCTTAAAGCATATAGTAGATCACATACTAGTCATAGGCCTGGACAGGGAAGTTCCTGAGACCTATATGTTTGGAGAGACAACTGACATGAGTAAAATTATGCAAGATGTCATGGTATGATGGGGACATGTACAGTCACAGGTATGATAGACTACCCAAGTGAGCCTATGTGACTAGGGAAATATAATACCCAGTTACAGACATAGGCCCTGTTATCTGTTATGGCTACTATAATCATGAAGTGCTTCATGCACCATGGTGTGTGAAGGCTGATAACCACAAAGGAACTTGCAGATGATCAGATAGAATGTCAGATGGCTGAGTTCAAAAATGTTGAGGCTAATTTTGGTGCAATTGGTATTCTTGATACCTCTGAGTACTTGCTGTATGCTGATGAGGAACAGAGTGAAATGATGTTTGCTGTTTGCTGAGGTGGAATTACCCTGAAAGATAGTGGAAAAACAAACTTATTTTAGCAAAAAAAATTATTTCAATCACAATGTCCTTGAATAAAAATAACTGTGGTAGTTAACTTAGAGGTGTGATAGTCACTTATATATGTATCACATTTATTGATTACAATGAAAGTGTGATGACTACTGTTACACAATATCAGTAATCACCTAGGTAAGTACAATACTTGTTAGTGATAGGTATCTATTGCACTTATTAACAGTGACAGTTAACTATCACTATTAATAATGATGAAAGTTATGTTTTATCATTGTCAATTGTGTGATAATTAGCTCTCAGTCATGTCACCAAAAAGAATAAAATATCAGTTGCTAGGAACCATTTACCAATGCACTGTCATTTTGAGGTTGGTCATGAGTACATACTCACATCTATCAGGTTCCCTCATGGTGGACAAGTTAGGTATGTAACTGAAATTGACCAGGACCATGAAAAAAGGTAATGTTTTTGGTCTCAAATCTGAGAACCCTACACAACTCATGGTTTTGTATGATGTAGAATTCTCAGATAGAGAGGTCATTTTGTTGACTTGTAACAACATAACTCAGGCTGTATGCCCAATGAGATATTGATGGTAATGAATACCTATTGCTAGACTACTTTGACACAAGAATAGAAGGCATTTCATAATAGTTGTAATTGCCTGTGTAGATCCACCAGAAATGCTTCACATGCTATAAATGGAAGGATGGTTCAATCTTTTGGATGAAGTTGTCTTAAAGACATGAGTCTCATCTGCTTCAAGTGACAGAGTATGCTGTAACTGTGGGTGTAGAACAAGAGCCAAAATTTAAATGGTGGGTACTGCACATTCGTAACTAGTGAGATGCTATCAAATCCCTGTTCCCTGGTGAATAGACAAAACAAAGCAAATAAAGCATCCACATAAGTTTGAAATGGAATGTCCCAGGACTGTTAAAGAGGCATTGGAAATAGATGCAGTATGTAGACCAATGCTATTGACAAGGATTTGAAAAATTCTGAGTAGCATTTGATGAATTAGTGGATAGTATACCCACACCTATGGATGTGTGTTCATTACATGTATATGATATTTGATATAACTATGGAAGACTTCCACTGGATTAAGTTGCAGGTGAACAAATGAAAAACATGCCTGCAATGGTTACTTATGTTGTGTGAAAGTGTATGTATTGCATGAACTACTGCCTCTCTTAACACACTAAAAGTTATGGCTGCAAACATTCTGAATGTCCATATCTTTATTCAGTAAGTGGTAAAGATGAACAGCATAAGACCATGGTTGTTGGTGAGCAATATGGACTTCAGTCTGCAGGGGAGTATTCCACAGTCATTTTGCTTATTCTATGATGACAGTAGGGTACAAGTCTAAATGTACTTCCCTTTAAAGCCTGGTTCTGACAGGGATTGGGTGTAACATTGAAGCTAATTTAACTTGACATTGACATATGTGCCTGGGATCTGAGCCTAAATAAGCACCAATATGCATTGCAATGCCCAACTTCTAAAAGTTGATGAACAACATGCCAAATCCATTCCCTACATATCATGATGCTGTGCTAGATATATCACAGTAATTGGGACCTGAGCTTGTATTATGTTACTAATCCCTTAGCTTGGAAGTATAGACATTGCCACTGAAATGTCAATGCTGTTATCACATTGCTGTGTTAGAGACACTTAGAATCAGTCCTGGGATTGATGATGTACCTAGCTCTCTACCACTGTATGGATTGGTCATATGGAAACATTCTAAAGTCCAACTAGGTTTCATGAAACAGTATGTGCAATAGCTACTGGAAAGCCTGTTGGTTTTCTTGTGTTATCACTAGCAATTATTCAGACAAGAAGCAAACCAGATGTTCAAGCACTGGATTCATAGTGCATGTTAATACCGCTTGACATGTTGGTATTCAAAATAACAGTACATGTTGAGACAAGCATAATTGGAGCTGAATTTGTTGATATGAGTGGTGGATGGTGTTGATACATTATATTTTACATATGTTGGATATACCCATATAAGTTACCTCATGTATTCTTAGGAATATTATGTTAGTTGTTGACAATACCTCCAAGCCAGATATTTTTTCAAGAATAATGATGGTGCTGCTTGTTATCATATTTTGTTAATGACTCTATGCTAATAGAAGGATCCCCCAATGTCCAAATTAATGATGATGAGTATCTTGCTGATCTTTTAAATAAGGTTTTGTCTGGGACAAAGCAAAAATATTAATTCTGCATAACATAAATGAATATGACTTTAAATCATGTACAACAACAGAGTGACCAATGGTATGAGAATCCTTGCATAACTGGATAATTAGTTTCATTATGCTTTACAAAGGTCATACATGGTGATGAGGGTGAGCAATTGGAGGACAAGATATATGTGGGTTGGAACATGATGCAGACCAGAATGTATCGGTCAAGATCAGGGTTTGGGTTGGCCACAATGCTTGTATGTATATGTGATACATCAGTCAAGTAAGACATTCCATGAGCCATGTTATTCCTATTCCCTTTGCTATGTGTGTTGTATCATACATCACTGCATTAGACCAATTTCTAATGATGGCCAACAGTCCAACTGAGGCATACAATGAAACTGGACTAAGTTTGACCAATGGAAAATTTTAGATTATTACTCCATTTTACTAAAGATGAAAATAATGACCTCTTCTTGAAAAAATGCTTGAATACTAAAGTCACAAAATTTTTGGAAATTTTGGAAATGATGAAACATTGGAGAGTTTTTAAATTTAAAACCAGGAGATCATACACTGTCATTCACAACAACTTTGACACGAATCTTGACAAATTGATGCCTAATTAAACTGCTTCTCTAATCAACACTCAAAACCCAAATAACAAATAAATGTGCTGTAATTTTCAGAGTTGTGGTTTTTGAAAAGAGACATGACCTGTGTGAAGCCTAGATCATATTTAAAATCATTAGCATTGATCTCAGAGATTGGTAGCATATATCAGACTACTCTCATTATTAGATTTCCATACCTGAAAAGAATACTGCACTGATACTTCACACCACTGGCTGACTCTCCTGCTTGATTTTCCTTGTTTGGTTTGGTGCTTTCAATATTTCCCAATATCATTGTAGCTGAGCACATGATGTATCAGTTTTGAATTTTTGATGCAGTTGGATATTGATGTAGTGATTGTACAAGGTATTTTGTGTTGTTTGTTTTTTGCTACTTCGAAAAAGGAAAAAGAATTCATCAATAAAATCCATTGATGTTCTTCCAATGATCATGAGATGTGACAGTTCCAAACATGGACATTGACTTCCAAACTACATCAAAATAGCCCTCACTACTCTTTTTGTTGAGCATCAATTAAGGCCCAGGCTTAGAGAATTGTCAATGAGAGACATGTTGTCCCTATCAAAATAGAACTCATTTTGTACTAGCATGGACAGCATCCAAAGTTATCAACTCGAATCTATCCCCTAATTACTTGCTATTTGCTTGTCACCTCACAATAGATTAATACATACCTTTCATGCATAAATCAACAAGAATAACTAGTAAAAGGCACTAAAATGGATGTTGTTATGAAACAATAAGAAATAGTTGAAGAGACATTTAAATTTTCTGTGTTCTAGGAACAAAATCCCAAAGGATGTTTGCTTGTATGAAAAGAATGGAATTAGAAAGGTGGCCATTTTTTACTTAAAACATGTGTCAATAATTAAGATCTGTCAAACATAAACCCTCACAGAAACAAAAAAACAAAACATGCAGGAGTAGATTTTCAACTTTTCAATATTTGAGGCTTTGCAAGATCCACCATACCAGACATGCAATGCATCATTCAAAAGCTGATATTCTCAGCTTTCTATAGCTGTACCACACATCATGTTTTAGGCCCGGCAATTTGGTTGTGACTTGATGCATCAGCAAAATGACAGGATAAGGGTTGTTTAAGGGAAAAAAAACTCCAATTCCTCTTTAACCTGGTACTTAAAACATTCCATAAGGACTATGCTAAAATGGATGAGTAGACAAGTAGACTTTTTATTGCCAACTTGTTCCTTATTAGCCACATGATTGCTGTTTTTGAATATTTATAGGTCAAAGGGACTGAGCAATAGCTTTAGGGTATAAGAAGGGAAGGGTTTCACATTAGAACCTTTTGATGATCCATTTTTGAATAGATAATCATCAACATCTTAATACATTTCTTCCATTCAAAATGTGTGTTGTCACAATGATTTTATAATTGTTTCACAATTTGTAGCATTGCATTCATGTGCCCCTTACAAGGTAGCAATGTGTAAAGATGGCATTGCAATATCAAGTGGTATGGTAATTCAACCTAGTTTGATTTTCTACCACACAATAAGTGAGTATAATAAGGTGCCAGTACTTGACTGAGTTTTGAACAGTCGCTTTTTATTCCCCAATATTGCAATAGATCATGTGCTGCTGCACACCTTCATGCCAAATAGTACCAGTAACTTCTGAGTAGAGTTCAATGTTCAAACAAACCCAAACTATAAAAATTGTCTCGGGATTTCCAACTCTTTGAGGCTATTATGGGTGCCAGCATGCATATTGGCAAAAGTACAGTCAGATGTTTGATCTACAGAATTTACGATATACATAACATATGCACTAAAATGTATACATAGTAGTAACCATATGTGATGTTTTGATACTACCACATCATCCAATATGTCATGGAAATCAAACATAGCCCTTGTAGATACTAATTCATTGAACCAACTTTCAAAGGTACATTGATGCATCGAAAGTTGAAAATTTTCAAACTATGATAAAATGCCATAATTTGAATTTACGACCATGATATAAGGTATAAGACTATTTATTTTTTGGACTATTCAATCTTTTCTCTCCAAATGGGAAATTTTGTATCAGCTGGTCACTCATATGGTACCTCACCAGATTCATGACAATTTCATCAAATATTCATCATCATATTTCATTTTGATAAAAATGTAAGCTTTGATGTCATATTGATTATTACACATGCATTTGTTTTGTTGGGGATTCCCTCCATTTCCTGTGTTGTTCATTTTTCACATTCCATTTGGTTGCAAAGAGTCCGTTGATTGTAATTTTGGTTCCTAGTGAATTAATTTGGTCATCATCCCACTTGATTTTGACCTTTCATTACAATTAGTGCACAATCGCTATGATAGAACAATGATACTATACCAAATAACCGGAAGAATAAGTTTCTGTGTAATATACTGAATAACTATACAAGTTTTAATCATAGTCAGGAATCAAATCCCAAATCCCTTGGATTTCAGACCTCAGATTTCCTTATCCTTCCAACCCTCACATATATTCATAGAGTATGATATGGACTTGAATTCCACCTTCTTGTCATCATTGAAAACACAAATGTTATCCCAACAGTACCAATCATGCCAAGGCATGTGATAATACTAAAGCAAAAGGTGGTTTAGTAAGACTTTTATCAAATAATTGACACAGAAGAATGATATTTTCAATGATTGAGTGAGAATTTTGACAATAACTCTTCTCCATTAGAAGACAAGTGATGTGCTTCATTCTAACCAAGATGAAAGTATCAAATTTAGATTATTCCTTTCCAGAAGGCAGTTTCTGTGCTTCTGTTGGCAACAGGTTGGTTGTTTGAGAACCTATCAGCATATCAGCAAATGAAAACCACAGATGATAATAAGAGTGATGTAGCACCCATAACTCCTCCTGAGTTGTAACTATATTTTTCATGAACAATCACTTCCTCTTGGAAGCTTACTTTTTTGTTGCTCCCAAAAGATCAGTTGCTTTTCTTGTGTAAAATTGATGAGAAAATATTACAACTTGGACAGAAGAGTATAAAAATTCCCAAAAATGTACTCAATGTCCTCATTACACTTTTAACTGTAATAGACCATCAATTGTCAATGATCTTCACAAAATTATTATTTGTGTATTACTCTCCTTCAACAGTAATACTGCCAAGTCATTTTATTCCACCAGTTCAAAGCCTAGCAGTCAACTAAGAACTAAGAATGATTGCTTTTCAAAATGCTGGTGTCAAATTCATACTCTTCAGTCTTCATCCAATATCTTCAAATTGGTTTGTATTCCATCAATCCCTGGCTACAAATCAGATGTGGCTTCCCTTTGATCTCAGAGCTCAAATAGAAAGTAGAATTCAATTTACTGTAACAACTACCAATGGACAAGGTTAAATATTACTGTGTAAATATTTGACAGAAGTAGTAAAGAAAAATGTGTTTTTGTCTTACTATTCTTTCTTGTTCAAGACTGTCATCCTATCCCACAAGTTTATTGACATGGTTTTTTGCCAGATTTTTTAGTAGCATATGATGAGTGTTCTTGGGGTTATGAAATATGATGCAATGAAATTCAATTGCAACAAGAAAATGATGTAAAAAATATTATAATTTTGAGTTGAAGACAATTAATTGCAATTCTTAAAAGGTTTTGTTGAAGACAATGCATCGCAATTGCTGGTAATGTGTGTTAAAGACAGCACATCATGATAATTGGTTGTTTGCTTCAAAGATGATGGAGCACAATTATTGCTGTCATAATTGTTTTGGATGCATTTTGTGGCTTTAAGTTGTTGCTGTTGTTGATTGTTACAGTAGAACCAACATGTCTTCTAATGTCAATGTATGGACAGTTAGACAGAGACTGTATCAAGGAAAATGCAGCATAATCAATGTAAAAAAGATGCCACACATGTTGTTGCTTGCTTGAGTTACAATGGTGGCACAAATGCTGTTGACACTTTGATTCCTATTGCATTGTAATTTGGATGGAGTCTTGTGGCTAAAGTTTTAGACATTAAAATCTTTTGCAATGAATGACCTATTGGGGAATGGAGAAGATGAGATGATCATTACTGTATTGTGTTCTATACTATAAAAAATCACAGACCCACTGACTTTTGTGAACAAGTTTGATTTTTTGCCAGTACTGCCAATATGACAGATGATTGTTTCATTTACATTGAAGTACTGAAGGCTTGATAATTGATTTATTCTTGTTGATAATCCTGTTTGGAGCAACAAAACTCATGGCTGAATTTGGCATGAATTGTGAGGGGAGAAATCTTATGCAATGAGATGTGTGTGAAATGGGTTGCCATAAAATAGTTCTCCATGTTGTGAAAATCATTTACAAGCATGAATATTATGATGGTACCTCTTTATACAGACTTTCCCAGTATTGTAACTAAGGTCTGTATTGAACACCTAAAATCATTTGAAATAACAAGAGCATTCTATTGCAATGACAATATAAGATAGAAATTGTTAAAAATATTCCAGCAATGGATGAATCCAT
>JACCDI010939724.1_pt1 | contig 14939 bp, 13 predicted proteins | sample 7442791 | NCBI WGS metagenome assembly JACCDI01 (sample SAMN15323434, study PRJNA562643) | freshwater metagenome | isolation source: river surface water | place: USA:Blue River Watershed | collected 2017-08-15 | reverse complement strand
GAAGAATTAGAGATTAAAGGACAAGAACTTTATACTTATAAAGTTGAATGCAGAAATGAGAAGGGAGAATTAATTTCAATTGCAAGTTTGGAGTGGCAATTGAAGAATTGGAAGCTACTAAAGTAGCCTCTTAATACTTTGTACTTAATACTTTGTACTCATTAACAGTACAAAGTATTAAGTATTAAGTGCCAAGAAAAAATTACTTCTTCTTAGTTTTTGTATCTTTTACTGGAGCATTGATTTCAGCAATTAACTTATCATTTAATGCTACATAATCAGTGTTACCTGCTTTAGCAGCTATTTCTTTAGATAAATTAGCAGCTTCAATTGCAGCAGTATTGTTATTCATTTTCTTTAGAATTTTTGCCTTTAAATGTACCATCCAGAATGCATCAGCACGTTGAGCGATAGCCATATTAACCCATTCTAATGCTTTGTTCATGTCTTTATCATTTTCATAATAATAACTTGCAGCTGAATAGTAAGCGTTACCATTTGGTTTCGGATTCAATGTTTTCTCAATACTAGCTTGTACTTTAGCATCGATATCAGTTGTAATTTTTACAGATACTTTAGTTTTCTCCCACTCTAAGTTTAAGTTAGTTGATGTAGGAGCAACATCTGATAATGATATCGTGAATGATTCAGTAGAATATGTAGTAGCTTGTGATTTAACTTTTACACGTAATGCATCATTCTCTTCCTTATAATCACCTGGGTTACCTAATCCCCACATCTTTGTGTCTTTGTGGAAAATGATTGTCCACTCAGCTTTACCAGGAATAGTATACAATGCATACTCACCTGCAGCTAATTTATTTCCTTCAATCATCACATCATCTGAGAATGTGATTTTAGTTGAAGCATTTGCACCTGTTCTCCATAATTTATCGAATGGAACAAGATCACCAAATACTACTCTACCTTTTGCAGCAGGACGAGCGTATGAAATTGAAATTTCACCTAAACCGAATTCTTGCTTTACATTTGAAACCGGACTTGGTTGTGGAGTTTTGATTTGAGCAAAAGCACCTAAGCTTAATACAGCGATGCTAAGAGTTAGTAAATACTTTTTCATATGTTTATTTAATGTGTTAGACTAAGTTAACCAAATTAAGAGTAAATGGTTTAATTTTTAAATACAAATTGTATCAATTTCGATAATGGCTTAAGTATAAGAGTAAATGGATTCGGCTTAACATTATTTACTTGCCAAGCACGCAAATCATCTCTATTTGCTCTCCAACGATTCATTAAGCTTTTATTACTCACTCCTCCCTCACGCATTATTGTTATAAGCTCTGGTAGGTATGTAAGTTTCACTTTGTTGACATGTATAAATCTCAACATCAGTTCATAATCGGCTGCAGATGGCATATCAGTTCTGTACAAGCCTAATTGATTATAAGTATTTTTCTTCACAAAGAAGGTCGGATGAGGGGGCATCCATCCATATAAAAATTTACCATCACTATATTCACCAGACTTCCAAAAGCGAATAGTTTTTGTGATATCATTTTTCAAAACATATTTTAAATCACCATACAATGCATCTGCATTAGATCGATTAAATTGTTGAACTACTTTTGAAACAATATCATTACTCGAATATAGATCATCAGCATTGAGAATACCAATAATATCTCCTGTTGCTAATTGAATACCTTTGTTCATAGCATCATAGATGCCATTATCTTTTTCAGAAATCCATTTAGATATTTTACTCTCGAATTGAAAAATTATTTCTTTTGTACCATCCGAAGAATTACCATCAATGATTATATATTCTATATCATTATAATCTTGTGATAAAACAGACTTGATTGTTGACTCTATTGTATCAACAGCATTATATGAAACTGTAATGATAGTGCATTTCATATTAAATTCTATCAATTACAAAATTACCCATAACTAAAACATCCATCTTTGTTCTTAAGTAACAGTCTAAAGCTTCTTCAGGTTTGTTTACAATTGGTTCGTTCTCGTTGAATGAAGTATTCAAAAGAATCGGTACACTTGTTTTATCGTAGAATGATTTGATTAGTTTATAATAGAGAGGTTCGTCATTTTTATCGACAGTTTGCAAACGACCAGTACCATCAACGTGTGTAACAGCTGGAATTAATTGCTGCATTTCTTTCTTGATTTTAAAAACCTTTTCCATGAAAGGAACATCATCGACTATTTCAAAATAATCGACAACTTTTTCTTTTAAGATGGATGGTGCGAAGGGTCTAAACGATTCTCTTCTTTTAATTTTAAGATTCAAAATTTCTTTCGCGTCGTTTCTGCGAGGGTCAGCGATAATAGAGCGATGACCAAGAGCTCTCGGACCAAATTCTGCACGACCTTGATACCAACCTATAACTTTCGCGTCGATTATTTTATCTGTTACGAAGTCTACAAGTTCATCTTGATTCTCATAATATTTGTATGAAATATTTCTATCGTCTAATAATTTTTTTATTTCGACATCACTTGCAGTATACCCGTAATATCCGGTTTTACTGATATAATTTCTTTTATTATTAAGTAACTGATGATGTACATATAATGCGGCACCTATTGCTGTACCAGCATCATGAGCAGCTGGTGGAATGTATAAATTCTTAAATGAGGTATTTGCAATGATTTTACCATTTGCTACAGAGTTCTGTCCTACGCCACCAGCTAAACACAAGTTCTCAGACTTTGTCTGTCTATGTACACCTTCACATATATGAAAAATAAAATCTTCACAAACAGATTGCACGCTTGCAGCTAAATCTTTATGGTATTGGCTAAGTTCCTCTTCCTTATTTCTTGGCTGTCCGAACTCTTTAATTAACTCATCTGTAAATAGAGAATCAATTGCAGGTATACCACCATCCCAAGTCATATTAACACCGTTTTTAAGATGATTGAAATATTTAGTATTCAACTCAAATAATCCGTCTGTTTTCTTGATTAATGTTTTTGCAACTTGATCTTTGTATAATGCCTTACCATAAGGTGCTAATCCCATTACTTTATATTCATCACCATAATGTGGGAAGCCTAGATACTGAGTAAAAGTTGTATAGAATACCCCTAAAGAATGCGGGTAATTAACTTTATTAATTACATCAAATTTATTTGACTTACCATGAGCAGTCATTACAGAACTAAAATCTCCGAAGCCATCAATTGAAACAACAGCTGCTTCATCAAAAGGTGAAACAAAAAAGGCAGAAGCTAAATGGGCACGATGATGTTCAACATTTATGAATTTAGCTCGCAATGAATTTGATTGATCAGGGAAATGAGATTTAAATTCATCTTGAATACTTGCTGCTTTTCTTAAATTACCAACTCGATCTTTAATATTTTCGAAGCTCAATCTGTTCTTCAATGCATTTAATCCTTTACGAAAAATATTTGCATAAGGATCACGAGAAATTGAGATATAATCAATATCAGCGAGGGTTATTTTAGCATCATCTAAACAAAATTGAATAGCCATCGAAGGGAATCCGGCCCAGTGTTTAATTCTTCTAAAACGCTCTTCTTCAGAGGCACAAATTACTTCACCGTCTTTTAACAAACAAGCAGATGAGTCACCATGATAAGCGTTAATACCGAGTATGTACATAATTATTTTTCTTTCTGCATTAAATATCTAATCATTATAAAGATAATTAGATAAGTAATAATATTAAATATAAGATGATGATCAATGTTTAAGTTACCATATTTAGTGTAAGCTACACCTACTAAAGCAATTCTAAAAATATTTAAAATGAAAATAGAGATAAATCCACCTAAGATATATCTCCATTTTTTAACTTTTTTAAAGGGATAACTTAATATTAAAGCTGACCAGACACTAAATAAACCATAACCTAAACAAGAATAACCAACACCAACTCTTACACCATTAATAATTTTAATATGAAATGGCAAATTGACTGTATCATATCCGAAGGCATTAATCAATAAAGAAGCAAAATAGATGAGAGCTTCTCGTAACCATTTAATGTAATTGAAATTATTTTCTAAGGTTGAAGAATATAATGATCCAGCGTCATTAGTAATAGCGATATAGAATAAATTAAAGTAATAAAATAAGCTAGATAATATTATCAGCTTAACCAGGAAATATATTGCTTCATAGTTTTTATATTTCTTTGCTTTTAGTTGATATATATTTTGATCAACAGAATTTCTATACCAATAAGCTTGAAGATAATGAAACTTAGAACCTGTCTTACCATCTAAAAATCCGAGTAAAAAGATATATCTATATAAAAAATAAATTACTGGCCTTATGAACAATGGCATATTGTTCCATAAATTCTTAAAGAACAATCTTCGTTCATCTTGATTGCCGAATAAAGATCCTTTGTTTTGTAAAAGTTTTTCAAATTCTTCTTTAGCCTGAAGTTCAGCATATTTGATATGCTTATTCTTCCAAAATTCTAAATCTTCTTTTAAATTATTTTCTACTAAATCATTCTTTAATCTTGCTGTTTTACCATTCACATAAAAATGATGATCCATTAATTCAGATTCATCTAAGAATACTTTATCTCTTCTGAATAGCTTCAATAAATATCGAGGATAATAACCACCATATCTTACCCATTTGTTTAAAAAATAATTTCTGCGGCATATATAATAGCCACTAATATTTTTTGATTCTTCGGATGATAGCGTATTTTCAATCTCTTTACAAAGCTCAGGTAACAATTCTTGATCAGCATCTAAGCCTAAGACCCATTCAACATTACTAGGAATTTGTTCGAGAGCAAATTTCCATTGTAGAGTATGAGTTTCAAATTTATTTTGGATGAAGATACAATTGTATTCTTTGGCAATTTGTTCAGTTTTATCAGTAGAGAAAGAATCAATAATATATATTGGCGCATTTAATTCCTTAACAGAAGCTAGAGCTTTTGGAAGATTTTTTTCTTCGTTGAATGTAAGGAAAATGATGGCGAGGTTAGTGGGCATTGTTTATTATTTGCATTTAGCATGAATTAACATCGACTTCCAAAGGTATAGAGTTCTACCACATCCTACAATATTTAACACATCAAAATTGTGTGCATTTAACAACTTAGTAATAGTTTTCTTAGACCAAAACTTTATATGTCCACCCTCCCAAAGCGGATTTAAGTGATGATCCCATTTATCGAATACTGAAATAAATAAATTCTTCAGATAACCATTATAAGGGGTTGTCAATACTATTTCTTTATGCCTGCTATTATCTAATATTCGGGTACATAAGTCTATAAAATTATCGGGTGAATATAAATGCTCAATAACTTCAGTAGAAATTATCATATCAAAATTCATAGATAATATTTCATTCGGAATAGTTGAAGTAGATAAATTCAAATTAAAAAATCTTGTAGAATTTTTTCTTTTTGCTATTTCAATACCTGATATAGATGCGTCAATACCATATACATCATAACCTAAGTCAATTAGTTTATTAGCTAATGATCCATTTCCACAACCTAAATCCAATATCTTAAATTTCTCTTTCCCTTTAAGAGTATTTAATAATGGTTTTAATATATATTCATTCGTATGATCTAAGTTGTCATCCGTATAAACATATTCTATATAATCAGTCATTCTTTTGAGCGTATAAGTTTAAATAGTTTTGTATTATATGTGTTGTTGAAAATTTATTGTTTACAATTGCTGGAGCTTTCTCTGCAATATCAATTAATTTCTCTCTATTGGCGTATATTTCATCTAATTTTACTTTTAAATCTTCATTGGTATTATTATAAACCCAACCTAGATTGTTTTCTAAAACAAAATCAGAAAGGCCAACAGATTTAGATAATAATACAGCTGTGCCTACTGATAGTGACTCAACGACGGTATTTGCAAAATTCTCATCTAAAGATGGTAATACAAATAAATCAGCATCTAAATACATTTTCATTTTCTCATTCTCATACTTTGATCCTAACCAGAATATCTTATGTGATATATTATAAGAATTTGACAATTCTTTGAGTTCGTCAATATATGTTACGTCCCCATCACCAACAATGTTTAGATTAAAATCGAAATCTACATTAGATAATACATTGAATAAACTATCTAATCCTTTTTTCGGGTGAATTCTTGAAAGAAAAAGAATAGATAATTTATTATTATTTATCGGATTGAAATTAATTTTCCTAAGTTCTGATATGTTAACAACATTTGGGATGTTAGACAACTCGAAGTTTATATTAATATCTTTTATAGAATTTAACTCATGTATAGATGTAGTATGAATTTTAACATTAGTCAATAATCTTACTCCAATATATTTTAAAAATATTCTTTTAAAGAATGATGATTGTAATGAGTATTGGCTAAGCATACCTCTCGGACTAATAACCACATTCATTTTTTTTATTTTACATATAAGCAATGAAAAAATTGCGACTAAGTTCCACCATGATTGTATATGAATTACATCATATTTATTAACGTTAGTCCATAAATATTTTAGCAGGCCAATAGAAAAATGTGAATGATCTTTTGTTTGTCTATTGAAATAGATAACATTTACACCATCTACTACTTGAATTTTATTTGTCTCAATACATAGTTCATCAATACCATTAGCAGTTGTAGATAAAACTAGAACCTCGTTATTCTTAGAGAGTTGCTCAGCAAGATAGGCTACAGAAAAAATCGGTCCACCATATATATAAGCTGGTTTATAAGATGGTGTAACAATTAAGATTTTCATTTTAGTTTCTAACTTCTATTACTTTATATTGTGTTAAGACTCTATGTAATAACAGCATCATCAAGAAACCATAGAAAACTGAGTTAAACATATTTTCTAGACATCCCCCTCTGTTTAATATATAAAAACAAGAATGATAGATCAAAATAGTACCGAATGAATATCCTCCAAACATACGTTCTGCCATAATTGAAAAATACGTAGAGAGATACCCAAGTAAGAAGAAAAATAGTATTATACTCGGTATGCCATAAGTTAAGTAAGCGTCTGCAATAAATTGTGGTTTAGCTGATGTTGATTCGTTTTCACCTCTGACAAATGCTCCACTTTCAATTGACCTCTGATCGGGTGCAATATCTGCAATAGGTTTATTAGGCCAAACAAATCTTGGAATTAAAGTAAGAATTGATGAGTATAAAATTTCTGATTTATAATAATCTCTCTTTTCTGGTGTATATTCAACATACTTTATGAACATACTAATTTCAGAACTTCTAATGGTTAAGAATTCCCAGTTTTCAGCTTCGAAATCTAAATTCTCAATATATTTTTCATTTAAAATTTCAGAATAAGCTTGTATATTATCTTTACCACCATACCAACTTAATTGCCTGAATTCTTTATTAATAGCTGGCAAGAAATAGATATAAGCAATAATTATTGGTGAAGAAAATATTACAGCTTTATATTTATACTTAACATATAAATTCATGAATAAAAAGAACAAGACTAAAAGACTTGCTTCCTTCATACCTGTAAATAAAGCTGCTATAAATAGTAATATAAAAAGAAAGGTTGCAAAGAAAACATTCTTCTTTTTATTTAAAGAAATAAATAAGTATTGAGTATTTGTTAACGCAGATATGATAATCAAATAAATTGACATCTGTCTTAAAGGTGTGTACGAAATAACAATATTTCCAATAAATGATATTATGGATATATATAACATCGTATTATCACTTAATACCATTTGATACTTATCATCTTTCAAATGATAATTATCAGATTTGATATAAAGTCCGACTACATACACCGCATGTGCCAAAACTATATATGATTGACATCTTGAAACTAGTTCAATATTATAAATGTCAATATATGGAGAGATCTTCTCAAAATAAAAATAGCCTTGCAGATCTAAGAAATAGAATACAGAGGTTAAAGCTGTATAGCTCATGAACAAAACTTGTCCGAGAATAATTGGTCTGAATAATTGCTGCCTTAAAGGTAAATCTGATGGTAGTGGTTTCAAATATCCTCCGATGGAATAAAACATTATTAGAATCGAACCCACCCACGAAACATAGTATGAAGTTATGGGGTCAGAAACTACATATGTAGCAACTATATATGGAATGAAAAGTAATAAATATCTAAATGCTATCATTTAAGCTATCTAAAATAGGTATGAACTGCTTTTCGAAATAAAAATCTTTTTCAAAAGAACCATCTGAACAACTATTCAAGTTACCTTTGTTTAATAATATTAATTCTAACGACTTGTTAATCGAATTTTGGTTGATATCAGTAAAAAAAACACAGTCATTAGATTTAAACAAATCTCTATAAAATGGTGTATCATTTAACAATACGACTAAGCCACATGCAATATACTCAAAAATCTTATTAGAGGCTGTTCCCATAGTTTTATTCATCTCATTATTATTCATATACAATCCTATACCGACATCATGTTCTGTTGTAAACTTTAATAATGATTTATAATTATCAAAAAACGGATGTATCTTAACTCTTGAACTAACATTATAAGTATTTATCAATTTATTAATTTTAACTAAGTAGTTATTATCATAAATTCCTACAATTGAAAATTCTATTTCTTGAATATGAGAGGCAGCTATAATAATTTCTTCTATACCATGCCCCTCAGAAATTACACCTTGATAAATTATTTTCAATTTATCAGATGTTTTTTTTGAATTTTTAATTTCTTTTATTTGTGAAATTAGTTTAAGGCTTGGGTAATTTGGCAACAGTGAAATGTTTTTTAAATTAAAATATCTCATTCTTAATAGTGAAGGTAAGCTGAAAACATCTACATTATTAATATAGCTTTTTTCATTTAACATTGCGAACCAAGAAATTGAAAATCTGTTAACATTATTTTTGGTGAGTAAATCATGATTATGATACCAAACTTTAGATTTTACATTTTTAAAGATTTTAATGAGTTTGTAAGAGAGTAAAGGTATAGGGTCATAAATCAAAATCAAATCTGGTTTGAATATTTTGATTAATCTAAAAAATGATTTACAAAAAGTTAAAAACGAATTTAATTTCCACCAATAGCTTTTTGACTGCGTTTCGTTAATTTTTATGAATTCACCTGATTTAAAAACTATTACGTTATTTGCAAAATCATATTTACTTTCTTTAGTATCTCTATGTAATACTATTACTTCATCGTATTTATCACTTAATACTTCGATAGCATTTAATGTAGGTGGATAGAATTCCACATGACTATAAACTACTACTAAAGCTCTTTTCATAATTTATTTAAGAAGTTTAAATACCTTTGCCCGTACTTATCCCAAGTTAAATTCATTTGAATAGATTTAAAAGCGTTATGCTTTATTTCATTTAATCTATCAGGATTATAATACAGGTACTCAATTTTATTTACAATTTCATTTGGATCATTTACCTCAATAACATATCCATTATAGTCATTCACAATTATATCTAAAGCACCCGTAGCTCTAGTGGCAATTACAGGCACACCAGATGCTAATGCTTGTGATATAACCATACCAAAGCCATCTTGTATAGAATTTAACACAAAAACATCCATCTGTTTATAGTATTTATGTAGTTCTGATTGATTTACATAACCAGCATAAGTTATAAAATCTTGCTTAAGCTCATTTTCATTGAATGAATTATGATCAATCGGCCCAACAATTAATAATTTAATATCAATTCCTTTATTATATAATATTGATATAGCTTCTATCAAACCTGAAACATTTTTCTGTGCACTTAATGTACCTACGTATCCAACGTTAAAATCATTTTTATTAGTCGCTTTAAACTGAAAAGGGAATTGTTTAAGATCTACACCATAATTATTCAGAAACAGCTTCTCTTCAGATATCCCTTTATCAAGAAATGATTGTTTAACAAATAAACTTGGAATAGAAATGTAATCAGTTAAATTATACTCGACTAATTCCTTTTGAATTATTTTTTTATGAATAACTGATACACCAGAATTTTTACTTAAAATTTCCTCTTGTAATTGAATATGTGCTGAACCTCTTTCAAGGATAATTTTAGCATTTTTGTTGTGTTTTTTGATCTTCTTAATAGTATGCTCTGCATATGATGACCAAATGATATAAACATCAGCTGAAGTATCTATTGTGTATGAATTGTATAGATCAAATAACTCACATGCTATATAATCAAATCGATAATCGTTAAATAATTTATATGTTAATCGATTAACAATTTCATTTATATATATAGATTTTATTAAATTCTTGTTAATTCCATATTTGATTACTTCAAATTTTGGGTATCCAGTGATGAGTTGCTTTAATATTCCATATTTTTGCAACTGAAAAGCTAAATCAAATGCATGTAATCGGCCTGGTGAAACAACTATTACTTTCATTATTTTACTATGCTATAAAGTATTTTTTTTAGCGAATTAAAAATAAAAACTGGAGTAAGTAATGCAATGATTGTAGCAAAATAATATGTTAACGCTATTAATACTTTTCTTCCAATTGGTAATAATCTATAATATTTGTTAAATGACTTTATAGATAATCCTTTAATAAGTCCGAATGCTGCAACTAATGCCCCATTTTCTTTGTAGTTCAAAATCCAAAAAGGATACGTCACAGCATAAATTCTAAATAATATACTATGAATATATTTTTCATTTAACATATTAGAATCATTGAATGCTGATAAGGTAACATTAACATAAGATGGCAAGCCGGCGTCTAATACTTTATAATCATTCCATTTTCTAGGAAGTGTATCTAAATACGAATTTGCTTTTGAGCCTTCGATTCTTATGTCTTTTTGTATGAAAAGGTATGATAAAGTAAAGAATCTCCCTCCATTTAAAATAATCATTACCGCTAAATAAATCTGAACATATATACTTTTGTCATATGCGCTAGTATTGTATTTATTAAAAGTTGATTTCTTAACAATGATACCTGCTACAAAGCTAAATGATGAATAATACTTTAATGCTACTTCTGGACCAGTGCCAATAACAGTTGTCACTTTAGCCCTAATACTTCTTTCATTTGAATTGACATAGTCTTCACTATTACAAAATCCGATATCTGGGAAATCATTAGTCTTTAAAAAATCTACTAAATATTGAATATCATTGTCTTTGTTTAATGTATCGTCATTACCAAGTATAAAACAATAATCTCCAGTAGCTAACTCTAATGATTTTCTTAAATTTCTATCATAACCAGCATTCTCATTAAACCTATGATATATTATGTTAAAGTCAGGAATAGTTAATAATTTGTTTATTTCTATTTCAGTGTTATCAGTAGACGCATCATCAGAAATTACAATTTCTATATTTTTATAAGTTTGTTCCCTTATCTTATAGATACTCTTTAGTAGAAACTCTATTCTATTATACTGTGGTATACAAATTGAAATTTTCAAAACTATTAAATTAATTTTATTAATTGATTAACTCTATCTGTATAAGAGTAATTTGACTTTATACATCTTAGGTAAGCTGCATTTTTCATTTCTGAAATAAGCTTAGCATCACTTAGCTTATTATCTATTATATTATTTAATTCATCTGGGTCACTAAAGAAAAATGCTTCCTTGCCGTCTTCAAAAAACATTTCATGTTCTTGTGTTCTATTTGTAATTAATACTCCTCCTACACCTGTAGTTTCAAAAGTTCTCATGTTATGTGAACCTTCAATAATATTTTGCTTTCTTAAGAAATTAATAGATGCAATTGAATTACTTAATACATTATAGTAATCATTATTATATAGAGGTCTACCTTTGTATTTTTTATATAAAATAGATTTTCTATCTAGTTTACTAACCCAGTTTGTCGGACCATAAATTGAAAGTTTATCAGATTTAATTGATGAAAGTTCATGTTCTCTGTTTTTGTCATACGCACCAATAAATACAATTTCATCAATAGGATTTCTATCAACTTGAATAGTCTCATCAAAACCGAATGGTATACAAACTGAATTTTTATACAATTTATTAAGTTCATTTACTATAGAGGTTGAATAACTTATATAAATATCAAAAATTGAAATAGAATTCTTTACATTATTGTTGCCTGCGCCTTCAGAAAAAAATAGATACGGATGATCAGGATTATAATTTATCAATAGAACACCAAGCTGTTTTATTTCTAATAAAGTATCTGGGAAAATCTCCATACCTTTAAAAACTAATAAAATTTTAGGTTTAACAGATTTAACTAGGCTTAATAGTTCTTTATTTGCACTATTGTAAAAAAGACTTTGATTAAATTTAAATATTGCTTTTGTTAGAATTGAAATCTCTCTTGTTGAATTGACTTTTTTCTGAATATCGAATTCAATTACATCAAATCCATTACTTTTCAAACCCCTTGAATATTGATGCTCAAGAGCACCAACTGCAAATGAACCAACTATTAAAATCTTATTATTCAAGTGTATATTTATCTATTAAATTCTTAAAATGTTTTTCAATAGAAATGATTTTATCACTCAGGTTGAAATCTTTGTAAGTAAATGTTTCAATCAAGTTTTTTAATTGAATTTCATTTTTCATTTCAAATATTTTTATTGCATCATTATTATTATAGTATTCAGCGAGCTCTATACACCCATTATTATTTGATATAATTAAATTGCAGCTAGCAGAAAGTGCCTCATGAAAAACTAAAGGGCCAATTTCAATTGACTCTGATGGTATAATAACACAATGTGCTTCTTGATAATAATTTATTAAATCAATCTTTGTAGGAGACTGAATAATTACAACATCACTCCTTTGAGAAAAATGCGTTAATACTTCAGCAGGAATATCACTATTAGTATAACCTGGGAAAATTAAATATAACAATCTAGTATTTGACTCCTCTAATAATTCCCATGCATTAATTAAAGTTTCTACACCTTTTGCATTCATTAGTCTACCAGAATACATGAAAATTAATTTATCATGAACTTTTTTGGGTGTAATGAGCTTAAATTCTAGAGATGTGCCATGCCTATTTACTAATATTTTAGAACTAGAAACACCTAGATTTAATAATATATTTTTATATAAGTCTGAATAAACAACAAAGTGATTAACTTTATCATTCAAATTTTTTATAGAATTAATAAATTGGTCGAATAGTTTATATTTATTTTGATTTAATGGTAATAGATTTCTAGCAATTTGTGTTTTAGATAAATATAAAATCAATGAATTAAAATATGATTCATTTTGATAATCAAAATAGAAACAATTGAAGCAATCTTTTGTATTGACATTAATATTACAAAGCTCTCTACTTGTTGAATTTATTAGTGTACCTTTCATACAAAAGTATGAAGTATGTACACAAAATATAAATCTCAAATTATTATTAAATTCTTTTACTGCATTATATAAATTTAGATTTATTAATGATGTAAAACAATTAAATTGAAGCACATCAACTTCTATAAGATTTATTATTTTAAAAATACTTTTGTATGAAGTCAATAAATAATTATTATCGAGGTCATATAATTGTGAAGTGTTAGTGACTTTTAAATACAATGCAATAACATTTACATCTTCATATAAATACTTAAACGCAATAATATATTCATCCTCATAAAATGAATTAAGATCTTTAGGTAATTTATCTAGTGTTGAAATAATAGTTACATGTTGATTATTCTTTTTAAATTCTTTTACTTGATCGTAAACGTAATTTTCTGTCCCACCAAATGAATAGGGCAAATAACCAAATGTCGCGATTACTATTTTCAACTAACTTATCTTTTAATGAAGTTATAAATACTCTTTCCTACAATAGTACCAAAGAGATGTTTTAAATGATTAAAATTCAATTCTGATGCACTATATTTTATTGCTGAAATATAACATCTACGTGCATCAGCATACATCCCCATACCGAAGTATTTCTCAGCTAGTACAAGCAATGATGAACTTTTAAGACTATTAATAATGCTTTTACTGTAGTTCGATTTATCTAAAATATCTTTAAAAAGTGCTAAAGTAATAACTTCCTCTTTTTTATTAAAGATTTGTGTTGTATGCATGTTTGTTGAATGTACTCTGTAAGAAGCCAATGGTTTATTTAGAAAATAAAACTTCCACTTTAAAGACATTGTAAGACTTAAATACCAATCTAATGCATCATACGGAGCTGGTACAGGAAAGCCGATTTCCCAAGCTTCTCTCCTAGCGATAATTGAAGGTGCTGCGATGTAATATTTTTTGAATATGTCTATGAATTCAAAATCTGGATTTAATAATTTATCAGGCCTAGTTATATTTCCATTCAAAGAAGTTACTTCATTGTAAGTATTAATTATTGATATATCAGTATATACCAATCCTACCTCATCGTTTTCTTCTAGTATTTTTATTGTTTCATTGAAAAAACCTTTATGCCACAAATCGTCTCCATCAAATCTACAAATGTATTTACCTCTAGTAATTGCAAATGCTTCATTGATAGATTTTCTAGGACCAAAATTTACATCATGTTTTATAAATACGATTTTATCGGAATGAATACTCTTAATTATTTCTGCAGAATTATCGGTAGAACAATCGTCTATAATAATTATCTCTGCATTAATATTTTCAGTTGCCACTAATAAGGAATTTATAGCATCTGCTATATAATTTTGAAAATTATAACAAGTTACAATTATTGATAAATCAATGTTACTCATTGGTTTTTTTCATGAATTTTGCTGGGACCCCACCTACTTGCGAATTAGGCTCCACATCTTTAACTACACATGAGCCTGCTGCAATAAAACAATTTGAAGCAATTTTTACACCATCGATAATTGTAGCCCCAGCGCCAATAAATACGTTATCTTCAATTTTAACCTTGCCACATATAGTGACACCCGGAGAAATAATTACATTGTTTCCGATGACAGTATCGTGACTTATACTCGTATTAATGTTAACTATAACATGTGAT
>JACCDI011436333.1_pt1 | contig 14942 bp, 13 predicted proteins | sample 7442791 | NCBI WGS metagenome assembly JACCDI01 (sample SAMN15323434, study PRJNA562643) | freshwater metagenome | isolation source: river surface water | place: USA:Blue River Watershed | collected 2017-08-15 | reverse complement strand
GCACGAGACCATCGTGGCTGGCGCCCACAACCGTTTCCTGCTCGACTCGCTGCGCACCATCAACCAGCAGCGACGCGTCGTCGAATACGGCACCCGCCTCGACCGCTCGCGCTTGCATCGCCAGTGCGAGGAGCACCTGCAGCTGATCGACCTGCTGCTGCGCGGCGAACGCATGGAGGCGGCGCATTTCCTGCGCCAGCACCTGAACGGCGAGCAAATCAGCGGCGACAAGGGCAGCAAAGCCATCGCCTTGCACCGCCAGATTTACGCCGCCGCCTGCGAGCAGGACGCCGACACCCGCTGCGTGATCCACACCCACAGCACGCACTGCGTGGCGCTGAGCCTGAACGCGCACGGCCCCGAGTTGCTGCCGCCGATCACGCCCTACTTTGTGATGAAAGTTGGCCATGTGCCGCTGGTGCGTTACCACCGCCCCGGCAGCCCCGATGCCGCCAAAGAAGTGGCCGCCTTGATCCGAAGCCACGCCGCGCAAGGCACGCCGATCCGCGCCGTGATGCTGCCGCGCCTGGGGCCCAATGTGTGGCACGACACGCCTGCAGCGGCCATGGCCACGCTCGAAGAGCTGGAAGAAACCGCCCGCCTCATGCTGCTGCAACCCCACACACCGCCCCTGCTGGCCAGTGACTTGGACGAATTGCGCCAAACCTTTGGCGCCCGCTGGTGAGCACAGCCTGAATCGCCGCGCTTGACTCGCGATGACAAGACACCCCGTTTGAAAGAAAACCCATGCCCCGCTTTGCCGCCAACCTCTCGATGATGTATCCCGACTTGCCGTTTCTGGACCGCTTTGAAGCGGCGGCCCAAGATGGTTTCAAGGCGGTGGAATATTTGTTCCCCTACGCCTTTCCCGCACAAGAGTTGGCCGCGCGTTTGAAGGCCAACGGCTTGCAACAGGTCTTGTTCAACACGCCCTCGGGCGGCACCGACACCGACAGCTTTGCCAAGGCCTGGGAGTCGGGCAGCCGCGGCACGGCCAGCGTGCCCGGGCGCGAGGCGGAGTTTCGCACCGGCTTTGCACAAGCGCTGGTTTATGCCGAGGCGCTGAACTGCCCGCGCATCCACGCCATGGTGGGCTTGCGCGGCGAAGGCGCCAGTGGCGAAGCCGCAGATGCCACGCTGGTGAGCAACTTGCAGTGGGCCGCTCGTGAGGCCGCCAAGGCCGGGCGCGATGTGTTGATCGAACCCATCAACACCCGCAGCGTGCCGGGCTTTCACCTCAACCGGCAAGACCACGCGCACCGCATCGTCCAGGCCGTGGGCGCTGCCAATGTGAAAGTGCAAATGGACCTGTTCCACTGCCAGATCGTCGAAGGTGACTTGAGCGCCAAGATCGCCCAATACCTGCCGACTGGCCGCGTGGGTCACTTCCAGATCGCCGAAGTACCGCACCGCCACGAACCCGGCACTGGCGAAGTGAACTGGGCCCACATCTTCAAGACCATCGACGAGGTCTCTGCCGCCTGCGGCTGGGACGGCTGGATCGGTTGCGAATACAACCCGGCCGATGCGTCGGCGGGCGGTACTTCACGCGGCCTGAGTTGGGCACGCGGCTACCTGTAAAGCCAGCTGGACTCAATCGCGCTGCAAGTCTTCGGGCCAGCGCAAGTGCAGGCCGGTCCTTTGGGCCAGAGCTTGAATATCTTCAGGGCTGTCCACATCGGCGCGGTAATGGGCATTGGCGCTGACCCAGCGGTGCACTTGCTGCGGGTGCTGCTGCTGCCACTGCCGCCCGCCCATGGTGGGTGGCCCCGCCAAAATTTGCTGGGCCACGCTGCGGCCAAACATCACCGGGTTGCCAGGCAAACCCTCCACCACCGGGCGCACCAATTGCGTTGGGGCAGGCCTTTGGTGATAGGCATGGATCAGGTCCGCGATGTCTTGCGCATCGATCAAGGGTTGATCGGCCAGAAGCACCAGCGTGGCATCTGCATCGGGTGCCATGGCTTGCAAGCCCAAGCGCAGTGAGGACTCTTGCCCTTCATCGGGGTCTGGGTTGGTGAGCCAATGCACCGGCAAATCACGGGCCGACTGGTGAATGCGCTGGGCATAGTGCCCCAGCACCACCACCACGTCTTGCACACCCGCACCCGACAATGCCAAGCATTGGCGGCGCAGCAGCGAAACACCATCGATCTCGAGCAAACATTTGGGCCGCAGACCCATGCGCGAAGCCGAGCCAGCGGCCAAGATCACCGCGGCCACTTTGACAGGCAGACCTTCTGCCTTTGCGTGGTTTTCGTTCATGCCCCTGCGCTCCATCTTGCTGCCTTGCCCGTTGCGGGGCACGCCAAGCATTGTGCCCCCAAGGATTTATCTCTCAAAAAACCGTTACAGTGATTTCTCTTTCGCTCCGGAGTCTTGCGATGAACGCCCCCTTGCACCGAGAAATGCCCGCCCACCACCTGGACAGCGCACAAGCCTTGCGCGAAGTGACGCAGGCCTGGGACGCCTCCATCCTGCCCGAGCTCAAGCAATACATCGAAGTGCCGGCCAAGTCGCCCGCCTTCGATGCCGATTGGGCCGCGCACGGCCACATCGACACCGTGATGCGCCAAGCCGCCGATTGGGTGACGGCGCAAAAGGTCGAGGGCTTGACGCTGGAGATCATCCAGCTGCCCGGTCGCACGCCGGTGCTGTTTTTTGAAGTGGCCGCCACACGGTCCAACGCCGAGGGCTCGGGCCAAACCGTGCTGATGTACGGCCACCTGGACAAGCAACCCGAGTTCACCGGCTGGCGCAACGACCTGGGGCCTTGGACCCCCACTTACGAAGACGGCAAGCTCTATGGCCGTGGCGGCGCGGACGACGGGTATGCGGTGTACGCCAGCATCACGGCGCTGCAAGCGCTCAAGAGTCAAAAGACACCGCACCCGCGCATCGTGGGCCTGATCGAGACCTGCGAAGAATCGGGCACGTATGACCTGCTGCCGTATGTGGACGCGCTGCGAGCGCGGCTGGGCGATGTGGGCCTGGTGATTTGCCTGGACAGTGGCGCGGGCAACTATGACCAGCTGTGGCTGACCACCAGCCTGCGCGGCATGGCCAGCGGCACCCTCAAGGTGCAGATCCTGACCGAAGGCATCCATTCGGGCGATGCCTCGGGTGTGGTGCCGTCGAGCTTTCGCATCATGCGCCAGGTGCTCGACCGGCTGGAAGACAGCAGCACCGGCCGCTTGTTGCCGCAGAGCTTTCATTGCGAAGTGCCTGCCGAGCGCATGGCACAGGCCCGGGCCACGGCGGCGATTTTGGGCGAAGAACTCTACAAGCGCTTTCCGTGGGCGCACTATGACTGCGGCGGCTCCACCAGCTTTGCACTGCCCACCACCACCGACCCGGTGCAGGCCTTGCTCAACCGCACCTGGGCCCCCACTTTGAGCGTGACCGGGGCCGATGGTTTCCCGGCCCTCAAAGACGCGGGCAATGTGCTGCGGCCTTACACGGCCTTCAAACTCAGCCTGCGCTTGCCGCCGCTGGTCGATGCGGCCACCGCCGTGCAAGAACTCAAAACTTTGCTGGAAGACAACGCGCCCTACCAAGCTCAGGTGACCTTTGAGAGCGGAGGCGGCGCCACCGGCTGGAACGCACCCGACACGCAGCCTTGGTTTGAGCAAGCGCTCAACCACGCCAGCCAATCGCACTTTGGCGCCTCGGTGGGCTACATCGGGCAAGGCGGCACCATCCCGCTCATGAACATGCTGAGCGCGGGCTTTCCCAAAGCGCAAATGATGGTCTGCGGCGTGCTGGGCCCCAAGAGCAACGCGCACGGGCCCAACGAGTTTTTGCACGTGCCTTATGCCAAGAAGCTCACCGCCGCGGTGGCCGAAGTCATCGCCCGCATGCCATGAAACAAGCCAAACGCAGCACCTTGCAAGGGCAGGCCGGTCAACTGGCCGTGTACGACTGGCCCTTGCCCTTGGGGCCCATACGGGGCACGGTGCTGCTGGTGCATGGCCTGGGGGAACACACCGGGCGCTACGGCCATGTGGCCGATCAGCTGCGCCAATGGGGCTTTGCGGTGCGCGGCTACGACCACCAAGGCCACGGCCATTCCGAAGGCGTGCGCGGCACACTGCACACCCCTGACGGGCTCATGCAAGACCTGGCCACGGTGATCGACGACACACGCGCCAAACCCGGCGCCAGCGATGCGCCCTTGATTTTGCTAGGCCACAGCATGGGCGGTTTGGTGGTGGCACGCGCGGTGGCCGAACAGTTGCGTTATGTCGACGGCGTGGTCATGTCCTCACCGGCTTTGGGCACCTGGGCCAACCCTTTGCAAAAACTGCTGCTGGCCACTTTGCCTAAACATTGGCCACACCTGTGTGTGGGCAACGGGCTCAACCCCAAGCTGATCGCCCGCGATGCGCAAACCGTGCAGCGCTACACACTGGACCCGCTGGTGCACGACCGCATCTCGACCCGGCTGGGGGCTTGGATCTACACCGAAGGCCCCAAGACGGTGGCACTGGCGGCCGAGTGGAAGGTGCCCAGTTTGCTGATTTACGCCGGGCAAGACCGTCTGGTGCACCCCGACGCGAATGCGGCCTTTGCCGCGAAGGCTCCGGCCTCGGTGGTGCACTCGCACTGCTTTGCGCCCATGTACCACGAGATCTTCAACGACACCCAGCGCCAGCTGGTGTTCCAGGTGCTCAAGCGCTGGCTGGACGATCGCTTCGCTGCTTGAGCCCCAACCAGGCCAGCGCCAAACCCGCCAGGGCCACCGGCACCAAAGAGCCCACGTTCAACCAAGTCCAGCCCCCCGTGGTGACCAAAGCACCCGAGGCAAACGAGGTGAGCGCCATGGTGGCGAACACGAAGAAGTTGATGGCCGCTTGAGCGCGGTCCTTCTCTTCAGGTCGCCAGGCCCGCATGGCCAAAGTGGTGCTGCCGGTGAACAAGAAATTCCAGCCCAGGCCCAACAAAAACAGGGCGACAATGAACTGGTGCAATTCGATGCCCGACAAGGCCACCGCGATACACACAAAATTCAACAACACACCGACCGACATGATGGTCAAGGTGCCAAACTTCTTGATCAAGTGGCCCGTGAAAAAGCCCGGTGCAAACATGCCGATCACATGCCACTCGAGCACCAACGCGGCATCGCTGAAACCAAAGCCACACACCTGCATGGCCAAAGGCGTGGCGGCCATGAGCAGGTTCATCACGCCGTAGCTCAAAGCCGCTGTGGCTGCCGCCACGATGAAAATCGGCTGGCGCATGATGTCGGCCAAGGGCCGGCCCACGGCATCGCCGGCTTTTTTGGGGGGCACGGCCGGAAAGCGGATGAAACTGATCACCACCAGCCCCAAGACGGCCACACCGGCCAAAGCCAGGTAGGCGCCCATGAAAGGCGTCTCCAAAATACCCTTGGTGCGCGACGCCAGATTGGGCCCCGCGATGGCCCCGATCAAGCCACCGGCCATGACCAGCGAGACGGCTTTTTCGCGAAAGCTCTCAACCGACAGCTCTGCTGCCGCAAAGCGGTAGAGCTGACCGTTGGCGCTGTAGTACCCCGCGATCACCGTGGCGCACACCAGCAACCAGAAGTTGTGGCTCCAAGCCGCATAGGCCGCCAGCAAAGCCGAGAACACCGCCACCAACAAGCCCAACTGAAACGAGATGCGCCGCCCAAAGCGCGACTGGGTCTTGGCCACCAAGCCCGTAGACAAGGCACCCCCCACCACATAGCCCATGACGGGCAAAGTCGCCATCCAGCCCAGCGGGGCCATGGACAGGCCCACCAAACCGTTGATGGCGATGAAGGTGACGTTGTTCGTGAAGAACAGACCCTGGCAAAGGGTCAGGAGGATGAGGTTGGCGTTCATACCCTGCAGTGTATCGAAGGGCGCGCACAGCCCCTGTCACCTTGGGCAGGTGAACTTCAGCGCAAAGTCAATGCCGCCAACACCGCCAAGGGTGCGGTTTCGGCACGCAAGACGCGCGGGCCCAAGGTGACCGGCACAAAACCGGCCGCCAAGGCCTGCGCCTCTTCGGCGGGGGTGAGGCCGCCTTCGGGGCCGCTGAGCAAGGTGACCGAGGTCTGGCCCTGCACAGCATCGCTCAATGGCCGCGTGCCTTCAGACAGGGACAGCACCAAGCGCACACCGTCGGCAGCGCCAGCAGGGTGCTCGGCTGCCCACTGCGCCACGGTGCAAGCGCTGTCGATGCGGGTGACGCGGTTGCGGCCGCACTGCTCGGCGGCAGCCACGGCCACGCCTTGCCAGTGCGCCAGCTTTTTTTCGGCGCGCTCGCCTTTGAGCTTGAGCACGCTGCGCTCGGCGGTGATGGGGGTGATGCTGGCGGACCCCAGTTCGGTGGCTTTTTCGACCAACCAATCCATGCGTTCGTTGGCGGTGATGCCGGCCAGCAAATGCACGGCGCAGGGCGCTTCACGTTCGACCGCATGGTGCGTGCCCACCTCCACGTCCACGTCGCTTCGGCCCATGCGGGTGACGGTGGCTTCAAACTCGCCGCCTTCGCCGTTGAACAAGGTGATGCCGTCGCCCGGCTGCATGCGCAAGACCTGCACATGGCGGGCGGCACCCGGCGGCAAGCTCAGCGCCAAGCCGGTTTGCAAAGGGGCAGGGCAAAAAAAGCGGGGCATGCTCACATGCGCCCGTAGGCAAAACCCACCTGGGGCGTGGTGCCCTCGATCTCGTCGAGCACCTTGAGCAAGGGGCCCAGTTCGCGGTAACGGTCGCAGGCCTTGCGGACGTAGTGGATGAAACGCGGCGCATCGGCCAGGTACTTGGGCTTGCCATCGCGCAGCGTCAAACGCGCAAAGATACCCGCCACCTTCAGGTGTCGCTGCAGGCCCATCCATTCAACGGCGCGGTAGAAGGCGCCAAAGTCGCTGTGCCAGTCTTCAAAATCCATCAGCCCGGCCTTGCGGGCCTTTTCCCAATAGCGGATGGTGATGTCGAGCACGAAGTCTTCGTCCCAGGTCAGGAAGGCGTCGCGCATCAGGCTGGCGATGTCATAGGTCACTGGGCCATAGACTGCATCCTGAAAGTCCAACACGCCCAGCTGCTCACTTTGGTGCGGCATCATCAGGTTGCGGGGCATGAAGTCGCGGTGCACGTACACCGAAGGCGCGGCCAGGTTGCGCTGCACGATCAGGGCAAAGGCTTTGTCTAACGTTGCCTTGTCTTGGCCTTGCAGCTGCACGCCTTTGTGCTGGGCCAAATACCAATCGGGGAACAGGCTCAGTTCGCGCTGGAGCAAAGCCTCGTCGTAAGGCGGCAAGACGCCGGGGCGCGACGCCAGCTGCCACTGGACCAAGGTGTCCACCGCCTGCATGTAAAGGCCATGGTTGGCTTGCGGGCGCTCGGCATCGATGGCCGACATCATGGTGGCGCTGCCCAGGTCGTTCAGGAGCATGAAACCATGGGCTTCGTGCCAGTCGAGCACTTCAGGGGCGCGCAGGCCGGCATCCTTCATCAGGGCGGCAATCTGCACAAAGGGCTTGGAGTTTTCTCTGTCCGGTGGCGCATCCATCACGATGCGGCTGTCGCCTGCGGACGTGTCTACACGCAGATAGCGGCGAAAGCTCGCATCGGCCGAGGCGATGCGCACCGTTTCAGGCAAAAGCCCTTGGGCGGGCGCGATGCCCGCCATCCAGGCGTTGAACAGGACTTGGCGGGCCGGATCGGCCCAGCTGACTTCAGGAGTCGCGTTGGGGGAGGCAGTAGGGTGGCTCATGGATAATCCCATTCTACAAAGCCTGCGCTCGGCTCCCCGGTGCCAAGGCCGGCCCTCTGTCCATCCTCCATCCCCATTTGTGCACACCGCTCTCGCTTTGTCCCGTTTGCCACTGACACCTGCTGCCCCACCCGCTTTGCGGGTGCTGGTGCTGGCCGTGTTGTGCGCGTTGGGCAGCCAGGCTCAAGCCCAAGGCACGGGCTTGTCGCTGCGCAGCAGCCCGATGCTGGAAGAGCGGATTTCCGAGCGCCAGCGCAGCGAAGGCGCCATCTTTGTGGGGGGTGATCAGGTCACGGCCCGCCCGGACATGGACTTGGTCATCGATGGGCAAGCCACGGTGCGCAGACCGGGCTTGGCAGTCAAGGCCGACCGCATCCTCTACGACCAAAGCCAGGACATCTTGAACGCCGAAGGCCATGTGCGCCTGAGCCGCGACGGCAGCATGTTCGAAGGCCCGCGCTTGAAGCTGCAAGTTGACAGCTTCCAGGGTACGTTTGAAAAACCCACTTTTGAGCTTTACCGCAGCGGCGGCTACGGCGATGCCTCGCAGGTGGATTTCATCGACGACAAACGCCAAATCGTTCGCGATGCGCGTTACACCACCTGCCGCCGCACACCCGGCCCCGAGTGGTTGCCCGAGTGGTTTGTCAAAGCCACCAGCATGACGCTGGACATGGAAGAGTCCACCGTGCAGGCCGAAGATGTGCAATTGCGCTTCAAAGGTGTGCCCCTGATGAACGCTTCATCGGTGAGCTTTGCCATGACCGACGAGCCCAAATCAGGCTTCTTGCCTTCGCTGATTGGCGTCGATTCGGTCAGTGGCTTGAGCATGTCGGCGCCCTACTACTTGGCCATCGCACCCAACCGCGACGCCACCATCACCACCCACTTGATGAGCAAGCGCGGTGCCTCGGTGGACAGCGAGTTCCGATACCTGGAGCAAGACTACAAAGGCCAAGCCCGCCTGATCGCCATGCCCAACGACAGCCTGCGCCAGCAGTCGCGCTGGGGCATGACCACGCAGCACAATGGCAGCCTGGACACGGGTCTGGATGCGGTGGGCCGTGTCGGTGTGGGACTGACCCTCAACCGCGTGAGCGATGACAATTTCTGGCGTGACTTTCCACGCTCGGGGCTGGCCTTGACCCAGCGCTTGCTGCCGTCGACCGGCGTGGTGTCTTGGGGGCGCGGCAGCTTCAACATGACGGCCCAGGTGCAGCGCTGGCAAACCCTGCAAATTGACACAGCCGCCATCACCCCACCTTATGACCGCGCACCGCAAATCACGATGCGCTATGGCCAGTGGAATGCCGAAGGCCTGGACTGGTCGGTGGTGGGCGACACGACCCGCTTCGAAACGGATTTTTCGCGCATCCCGAATGTGAGCGCCGCCACTTTGGCCAGCTTGCGCAATGGCGAACGCAGTTATGTGCAAGCGCAAGTGAGCCGGCCTTGGGTTCGCCCTTGGGGCTTTGTCACGCCCAAGCTGCAAATGCACGCCACGCGCTACCAGCTGGACAACGCCCTGAGCACTGGCGAAAGCGCGTTCAACCGAGCCTTGCCCACGTTCAGTGTGGATTCGGGATTGGTGTTTGAGCGTGAAACCAACTGGTTTGGCAAAGACATTTTGCAAACCCTGGAGCCACGGGCTTTTTATGCCCGCACGCCCTACCGCGACCAAAGCTTGCTGCCGCTTTACGACAGCGGTGCAGCCGACTTCAACCTGTCCACCATTTACAGCGAGAACCCCTATGTGGGCCAGGACCGCTTGGTGGACAACAACTCACTGACTTTGGGCGTCACGACCCGCTTTTTCGATGCGCAATCGGGCGCAGAGAGGTTGAAGCTGGGCATGGCCCAGCGCATCCGTTTCGACAGTCAGCAAGTGGTCTTGCCAGGGCAATCGACCATTTCTGCAGGCCTGAGTGACATGCTGCTGGGCGCTGGCGTGCGCTGGTCCGATCGCTGGACGGTGGACTCCACGGTGCAGGTCAATTCACAAACCAACGCGATCACCCGCACCACCTTGCAAAGCCGTTACAACCCCACGCCTTACCGCGTGTTCAACGTCGCCTACCGACTCAACCAAGGGGTGAGCGAGCAGGTGGACATGGGCTGGCAATGGCCGATCAACGACTTGTGGGGCGGCGGTGACCGAGAGACCGAAACCGCCTGGACCCGAACACGCGGCCAAGGCCTGGGCCCCGACCGCTGGTACAGCGTGGGCCGCATGAACTTCAGCTTGACTGAAAGACGCCTCGTGGACACCATCATCGGCTTCGAATACGATGCCGGCTGCTGGTTGGGGCGCGTCGTTTTACAGCGCCTGCAAAGCACCGTCAGCACGGCCAGCACCCAATTGATGTTCCAGTTGGAGTTTTCAGGCTTGGCCAGAGTGGGCGCCAGCCCTTTGCAAAGCCTGCGCAACAACATCACCAATTACCAATTCCTGCGTGACACCACCGAACAACCGAGCCGATTCCAGTCTTATGAATGATCATTTCTCTTCCACACGCTGGCTCGTATGGGCCTGCGCTCTGGGCTTGGCCGGCTTGCTGTGCAGCACGGGTGCCGCAGCCCAGTCCAGCATCCCCCGCCCAGCGGACTTCATCGTCGCCGTGGTCAACTCCGAGCCGATCACCAACCAGGACGTTCAGGCCCTGAAGTTGCGTCTGTCGCGCGATGGACGCGCAGCCCCTGATGCCACGCCTGCTGAGCTCAACCGCAAAGCGCTGGAACAGCTGATCAACGAAAAAGCCCAGCTGCAACAAGCCCGTGATGCGGGCATCAAGATCGAAGACGAAGCCATCGATTCGGCCGAAATGAATGTGGCGTCCAACAACCAAGTCACGCGCGATGAGCTGCGCAAAAACTTGAGCAAAGAAGGCCTCACGGTCAAAACCTTTCGCGACCAGTTGCGCGACCAATTGATGCTCAGCCGTGTGCGTGAACGCGAGGTGGAAGGTCGCGTGCGCGTGAGCGACCAAGAAGTCGAGCAATACCTGCAAGAACAAATCCAGGCGCAAGGCGGCCAAGCCGCCATCGACCTGAACTTGGCCATGATCCTGATCGCCGTGCCCGAGAGCAGCACCGAGGCCCAGATCAAGGCCCTGCAAGAACAGGCCGAAGACGTGGCCCGCCGTGCCCGCAGCGGCGAGAACTTTGCCGAGCTGGCGAAAAAGTTTTCCCAAGCCATGGACAAAGGCGCCAACGGTGGCGAGATGGGTCTGCGCCCATCAGAGCGCTACCCCGATTTGTTTCTGAACGCCACCCGCAATGTGCGCGTGGGCGCCACCTCCGCGGTGGTGCGTTCGGGCGCCGGCTTTCACATCCTCAAGGTGCTCGATCGCCGCCAGGGCCAAGCCACCTTGATGGTCACGCAAACCCGCGCCCGCCACATCTTGGTGCGACCCACCGCGCAAGCACCGCAAGCCCAGGTGGTGGCGCGTTTGAATGAGCTGCGCCAAAGCATCGTGTCCGGCAAAGCCGACTTTGCGGCTGTGGCCCGTCAAATTTCACAAGACGGCAGTGCCGCGCAAGGCGGTGATCTGGGCTGGGCCAATCCGGGCATGTTTGTCCCCGAGTTTGAGCAGGTCATGAACCGCCTGCGCCCCGGACAGGTGGCCGAACCTTTGGTGTCGCGTTTTGGCGTGCACCTGATCGAAGTGATGGAGCGCCGCAATGCGCCTTTGTCCGATCAAGACCAACGCGCCGTGGCACGCAGCGCCCTGCGTGAAAAGAAAACCGAAGAGGCCTACAACATTTGGGTCGACGATGTGCGCAGCCGCGCTTATGTCGAGATGCGCGAGCCGCCCCAATGAAACACATCGCCCGCAAACGTTTCGGTCAGCATTTTCTGACCGACGGCGGCATCATCGATGCCATCGTGGACGCCATCGGCCCGCAAGCGGGCCAACCCATGGTCGAGATCGGGCCCGGCCTGGCCGCCCTCACGCAGCCGCTGGTGGAGCGCCTGGGTCACCTGACGGTGGTGGAGCTTGACCGCGATTTGGCCGTGCGCTTGCGCCTGCATGAGCAGCTCACGGTGGTTGAATCCGATGTGCTCAAGGTCAACTTCACCGAGCTGTCGCAAACCATGTTGGCCGCGCAAACGGCCCCGGCCAAAGCCAGCAAAATCCGCGTGGTGGGCAACTTACCCTACAACATCTCCACACCCATCTTGTTCCATTTGCTCGAGCACGTGGCGGTGATTGAAGACCAGCACTTCATGCTGCAAAAAGAGGTGATCCACCGCATGGTGGCCCGGCCCGCCACCTCGGACTACAGCCGGCTGTCGGTCATGCTGCAATGGCGCTACGCCATGGAAAACGTGCTGTTTGTGCCGCCCGAAAGCTTTGACCCACCGCCGCGCGTGGACAGCGCCGTGGTGCGCATGGTGCCGTTGGCCGAGCCGCCCGCTGTGAACGTGAAGACCCTGGAAACACTGGTGCAGGTGGCCTTCAGCCAGCGCCGCAAGATCTTGCGCAACACCTTGGGCAAGTGGCTCGATGAAAAGGGCTTTGCAGGCCAGTTCGATCTGCAACGCCGCGCCGAAGAAGTGCCGGTGGCCGAGTTCGTGGCCTTGGCACAAGCGGTCTGAAGCCGCTCGCCCAAAGAAAAAGCCCGTCAATGACGGGCTTTTTTCATGGCCACCTGCGTGGCTCAACGCACAGATCAGGCGGCTGCGAGCCAGTATCCTGCGTTGAATGGGCTGCTCATGCGCAGCGCCAAAGGCGACACGTCGACCAATTTGTCGGTCGGCATTTTTTCGCCTTCTTCGACCGTTTCGGCCACTGCGGCGTCTTCGGTTTGTGCCTCAATCGCCCGTCCTGCTTGGCTGTTTTGCGCAGAACGGGCTACAGAAAAGAATAGAAGCATCGGAAGGGTATCTTCCGGTCTCCCCAGTAATCGGCCGTGTCGCGGAAGATGTCCAGCAATTGCTCGCGGGCTTCCTTGTCGAACTTGGCGTGCGCGGGAATCTGTTCCAGCACCACGATGAAGCCAGGCTGTGGGCCCGACTTGTGCAATGGGTCGGTCATGCAGTCGTACAAGGCATCAAAGTTCTTGCCAAAGTGCGAAGGCAGTGTGAATTGCGCACCAATGAGGTCCAGCACATCCTGTTTGCTCTGGGCTTCGGCCAGATTGGCATACAAAAAGTGGTGGCCCAGGCCTTGGGCGGCATCTTGCAGGTCGCTCACGCGGTAGGCGCGGATCGACTGCACGATGTTAGACCGCACGCCCTTCAGGGGCGCCTCTTGGTCATGACGAATCGGCGTGTCCATCTCCGTGGTCTTTCTCTAAAGTCAAAAAATCAAGGCTTATCGACAATCATGCGAAAACTCGCGTAATGGTCTTGGGTGTAGTAACAGGCTTTCGGGCGGGTAGGCTCTTGGCCGCCGCAGACGATGCGACGCGCGCCACGGTTGCGTGCCCCGGGTGTCCTGACGGTGTATTCGCGGTAGTAACCCCGCTCATGGCGGGGCAACAAACGCTCGCGATTGCCAAAAACCGTTCCATCCTTCTCGTAGGGAAATGGCCCACCCTGGAGGATCAACTGGTAAGTTTTTTGGCCTTCACGGGGCATGTCCGTGACCAACAGGGTTGGCTGGAATTGCGCCTCTTGAGGGGAGCGTGCTTGCACCAAAACAGTGCAAACCATCAAAACAACACCCATCAGCAGCATGAACCAGCGCTGACCGGGCACGGCTTGTTGTGCCACCCTCATGAATTCACCTTTCAGAAGCATCCGGGTTTACCCGAAAACTCGAAGGCGCTAGTGTGAAGCAAACGACACAAAAAAGCAAGCGAATGCCCAATAAACAGGCAAGGCCTGCCTGGGCATTCGCACTTTAAGTGAGCACAAGCTCTTGTTTTATGCCTTATCGAGCGGCGTTCGCATCCGCCACCGTCAGGGCCGTCATGTTCACAATGCGGCGCACCGTGGTGCTGGGTGTGAGGATGTGAACCGGCTTGGCGGCCCCCAGTAAAACCGGGCCCACCGCAATATTGCCGCCCGCTGCCGTCTTGAGCAGGTTGTAGGCAATATTGGCTGCGTCAATGTTTGGTAAAACCAACAAATTCGCGTCGCCAATCAAGGTGCTGTTGGGCATGATGGCCCGACGCGCAGCCGCGTCGAGGGCCACATCGCCGTGCATTTCACCATCGACTTCCAGCCAGGGCGCATTTTGGCGCAGCAAGTCCAGCACTTCGCGCATCTTGACGGCGCTGGGTTGATTGGATGAACCAAAGTTGGAGTGCGAGAGCAAGGCGGCCTTGGGCTTGAGGCCAAAGCGGCGCATTTCTTCAGCCGCCATGACGGTGAACTCGGCCAGCTGCTCGGCTGTGGGATCGTAGTTCACATGGGTGTCGACCATGAAGACCTGGCGGCCCGGCAACATCAGTCCGTTCATGCAGGCAAAGGTGTTCACGCCCTTGCGTTTACCCACCACTTGGTCGATGTAGTTCAGGTGCATGGGGTTGGTGCCCCAGGTGCCGCAGATCATGCCGTCCACATCGCCTTTGTGCAGCAGCATGGCGCCAATGAGTGACAAGCGCCGGCGCATTTCGATCTTGGCGATTTGCTCGGTGATGCCCTTGCGCTCGGTCATGCGGTGGTAGGTTTGCCAGAAATCGCGATAGCGATCATCCATTTCGACGTTCACCACGTCGTAGTCCAACTCTTCTTTCAGACGCAGGCCAAATTTTTCGATGCGCTCGGCGATCACAGCGGGGCGACCGATCAAGGTCGGGCGGGCAATGCCTTCGTCCACCACGATCTGGGCTGCGCGCAGGACGCGTTCTTCTTCCCCTTCGCTGTAAGCGATGCGCTTTTTCACGGCGCGCTTGGCGGCCGTGAAGATGGGCTTCATCATCGTGCCCGAGGCGTAAACAAAGCCTTGCAGCTTTTCGCGGTACGCGTCCAGGTCGTGGATCGGGCGTAAAGCCACGCCACTGTCGGCGGCGGCTTGCGCGACCGCTGGCGCGATTTTCATCATCAGGCGCGGGTCAAAGGGCTTGGGAATCAGGTATTCAGGGCCAAAAGCCAGCGGTTGTCCCACATAGGCCGCTGCCACCACTTCGCTTTGCTCGGCCTGCGCCAATTCGGCAATCGCGTGCACGGCGGCGATTTCCATCTCCAGCGTGATGGTGGTTGCGCCGCAATCCAATGCCCCCCGGAAGATGTAGGGGAAGCACAGGACGTTGTTGACCTGGTTGGG
>JACCDI010039305.1_pt1 | contig 14946 bp, 7 predicted proteins | sample 7442791 | NCBI WGS metagenome assembly JACCDI01 (sample SAMN15323434, study PRJNA562643) | freshwater metagenome | isolation source: river surface water | place: USA:Blue River Watershed | collected 2017-08-15 | reverse complement strand
CCATGTGTTTCACAGACAACTATGAATCAGTTTCAGCTTTTGAAGTAAAGACCGAGCAGAACAAATACTTCAATATTGAGCGAATGGGTAGTGTAGAGGTACTTGATTCACCCATGGTCTATGAACCCCAACACGAATTCTATAAACCGGACATATTTGGCTTCCAAGGGAAGTCCATGAATAAAGAAATTGAGATCCAGATGAGTATGCGTGCCAGTTTAGTCTTGAAGGAAGAGTATCCGATGTCCATTCCATTTGTAAAACATATCCCAGACACAGATCGCTATTACTTTAAAGCAATGGTTCAGAGCTTTCAAGCTCCAGGGCGCTTTGTGTTAGGATTTTTAGAGGATGTACAGGTCGTCGGATCTAAGGAATTTATCCGTTATATCAACCGCGTAGTGAAAAAGAACCTTTAAAACAATTTGAATATCAAGAAAATACCAAGAATTGGTATACTAAAAAGCCAAATCAAGGTAACCATGCAGCCAGTCGTTGTCCTGTTGTAAACACGATTGTATGCAGCCTTCTTAGGATTGGTCAACCAACCCCAACCCCTTGGCGCTTTAAAACCCAAGTTGTGTCGAACTATCCGCTTAACCGATGTCCGGGCAGCGATTCGCTTAGTTATTGACGGTATGCGGAATCCGAATTTCATTTATAAATTATACGTGAAAATATATTGGGTCTAAGGGCAACATCTCTGAAAATACTCTTATTGGTAATACTGCATTGCTTGAGTTGTTTTCCTTTAGAGATTCGATAACTTTTAAAACTCTAGAATTAAATCTTTCACTCGGGTCTGAATACGCAGGATTGCCAATCTGCAAAAAATTTTCAGAATTTGACGGTTTGTGAGCTACAAGACATTCATCATCACCAAAATGATAAAAAGAACTATCAGGTTCGTATGGGTAAGCTAAAGGTGCACTTTTCACAATTCCATTAAATTGATGATCTTGAGAAAACTGCATTTGATTGTGCATTAAAACATCAATTATTTTTCCCTTCTTAAAAGATTTTATTTCATCAATAAGAACATTATCATTTACAGAACGGTTAATACTAGGTTTGTTTTCAGATAGCCTTTTCATTACTACATCTCTTGTAATGCTATCAAAGTCGATCCAAAAACGAATATCACTGTACGGTCTGATACGATTGGGTCTGCTGATGGCCTGAGAGAGCATAAATTTTACAGTTGCTTCAACTTGAGGCCAATTTGGAATCGAGGCAGCAAAGGCGGGTTTTTTCATGTAATAATTAAAAATTCCCAATTTAAGTGAAGCCCACTCTGCAAATACTTCTTCAAAATTAGTATCAGGATATTCTTTCTTGTAAACAAAGTATGAAAGGTACGAAGGTGATAATCTATTATTAGGCTCTCCTGATATTGACTTAACAAGGTTGCTGATCTGAAATGAAAGCACTTCGGATCTGTAATGTCCCCATTCATGAGCTATTACATAGATCATTGTCAAAAAGGTACAATACTCCAGATACATTGGAATTTGAGATGGTTCTAATCCTTCGGTTGAAAATTTTTCTATGTACTTTTCAATACTTCTGGAACAAATATGAATTCCGAATCTATTTTCTTTTGGTAAAGAATCATTGTACAATTTTAGTTCTTCCCCATTTCTCGGTTGTCTCCCATTTTCGTTAAAAAAACTTACACCAACAATATGCCATGACATATAATAACCCAACAAAGTTTCTTTTGAACAAGGATTTCTCGGAGAGCTTAAACTAATTCTATCCAACCAAAATTCTGATGGATCTTCATCCGGATTAGGCAAGTCAGGCCAGTTATTGCCCCAGCCCTTAGGGAGATCAAAAATTAATGGGCGATCTTTAATAAAATAATCATCCTCCTTGAAAAACCAATGTCTTTCACTCCAATCAAGATTTATGCGAATTTTACCACCGTCTAAATTTGGTAGAGGCCATTTTTTCATAACAATATTATCTGAAATTATTTTTCGTAAAACGGTTTGATATCAAGTTGTACAAAAGGCTCAAAATGATTATTTCTTATTAATGCTCGCAATGGTTTTTGCGCAGGCAACATTGATAAAACTGCTTCTTTAGATGTTCTATCTGTTGCTCCAAAATTTTCAGCCATATACTTTGCATCTTCACCTTCCAATTGCAAAGCAATTTTAGTACCCATATTTTCAAAAACTACCGTAGCAAAGTCTCTTACGCTTTGTGATGCTAAAATAAATCCTACGCCGTATTTTCTAGCTTCTCTTATTAGATCAGTCAAGGTTTGATCGTAGGATAATTTATGCGCCTCATCAATTACCACATATAATTTGATTCTCTTCGAAGGGCCTTCTGCTAACATTCTATTATATACTGCCTGTAATACAAAACGAGCCACTGATTTCATAAGTTCAGGTGTATGCAGCTTTGATAAATCGATAACAGAATTACGGTTTAAAACATTATTAATTGAAGCACCTTGTCCATCAGAAACAAATATATTATTCTCGAACAACGGCTCAATTCTATATTTTAAATTTCGCACATTAGCGCCCTCAGTTTGTTCCATAAATTCGAGAATTGACCATATGTCTTGAAACTTCGGAGGCTCATTATTCCATGTAGTTCGATCATTAACAGAAAATCCCTTTTCTTGATATGCACGTTTAATCGCATCTTTTAGAACAGGATGTTGAATATCACCAAGACCAAAAATCTGTTTTAGAATACTTGATACTTGATAAACATTACTCATGTAGCCAATTTTTTGTCCTGTATTACCATCTAAAGAGAGTTCAAGTGGATTTATGTCCATACCATAAGACGGATCCAAAGTCATCGAATTGGTTGCTTCAGCAAATGACTCGTCTTTTGAGTTTGTTAAAACACTTGAAACGTACTCTCCTTGAAAATCTAGAATCAAGAAAGGAATTTCTTCCTTACTTAATTCGTAAAGAACACTGCTTGTAGTTTGTGATTTACCAGCACCGGACTTACCCACAATTAATAGGTGCTGATTAGCTAGCTTTTTCGGGTTCATAGTGATAGGGTCGAACACTACATCTTTACCATTGTCTACATTTAAGCCAAGTAAAATTCTAGGTTTTGTCGTTGATGAGGACTCTGTTGTAGTTTGTTCTGGTTTCACATCCTTTTTCTTTTCAACATCAGGCTTTTCTTCCTTTTGCTTATCAATTACATTATCCTTCGTTGTAGTTGGTTTTTTACCTTCTGAATCTTCAGGTTCGGGTTCAATTGTATTTGGTATTGGGGTATTAACATTATGGGATTCTTCATTTGGACTTGTATTGCTTTCTGGAATATCATCAATTTCAGTCTCACGAATTTCAAGCAATTCACAAATTTCCTTGTTTCCCAATTCGTAAACGGTATTGCCTTTGTAATTGTCAACTGGCTTAGTTATTCCAGACCAGTGAATGATGTAGCCTGATTTCTCAAATTGAAATTCAAAATCGCCAGTATTTATAGATTCCACAAGTATTTTCAGATCAGAACTATCTTCACATAAGTTATGCCTAATTGCTCTTTCCAGGTAAAACCCAATCAAAGTTGAGAGCGATTTATTAGTTAAGTGAACATCAATTTTTGGATTGTCATCATCCGAAATAAATTTTGTTCTAAATGCTTTTTCAGAATTGTCATTCTTCTTGACAATCTCTTCTTTTAAGGCCAAGCTTTCTGTAATACTTCCTTCGCCTGAACGAAATTTTACCTCAATCAAATTAATATTCAATTTCCCATTCTTAGCGGTAACCAAAATTAGATCACTTCGCTTTACAGATAATTCTTCATCACTATTTCTGCGTTTACTTTGTGCAAAAATATCAATGTGTGTATCAACAGGAATTAGTATTCCATTTTGCATTAAACCATCTTTTTCTAATGCAAGTCGTGTTATTGCCAAACCGATAATTTCTCTGGCGTTGTTAGGATTGTTTATCAACTTCAAGGCTAATTTTCCTGAAACCGATTTGATAATATCCAAGACTTTAATTGCTCTGAAATTGGATGTTGGAATGTTGATTTTTCTTAGGCCATCTTCAATCAACTTTTCAATCTCAGCTAACCAACCAGTTGAAACAATTAATCTGTGACCAACACCATCCATAAACTCGGGAGTATAATCAATTAGATAACTTTTCAGATTTGGATTAGAATCTTCTGGATTGTCAAAATATTCTATCCCAAAGTTTCTATCTATGGTGAAAACCCAATCGGATCGTTTGTGTATTTCACTCAAAATGTGTCTGTCTTGTTTATTGAGTTCTAATTGAATGGTTGGTAAATATTCAATGGATTTACCCCATTCATAGTAAGAGCAACTTAGCCCAAGCACATTTTTACCAATATTGTAAATCAAAGCTGCGCTTTCATCTCCATCATTGATTTCAGCAGTTGGAGATGGGACAACCTTTCTGCTCCAAGTAACAGCATCTTCCATAATATTAAATTCAGAGCGATACTCTGCTAAAAGACTATGAAGAAAATATGAGCCAGGTACATTTCCAACTGGTCTTGCAATGGATTTTGTTACAAACTGATCTATAATAACTGTAACGTTTGCCTCTCTAAATTCAATTTCTGTCCACTTATTAGGGTCAACTTTAACTTTTGAAAAGAAAAGCTTTGGAAACAGAGGATTGTGGCTTGGTTCTAAGAGTTCATCATCTATATCAGGTCGACTACCCTCTGACAATGATTCATCTTTCATCAAATCATCAAATGCACTACCCATAAGTTCATGACCCAAAGTGCCATAGAAAGTTATATCGTACCTTAAATTTTTAAACTCATCTAACTTCTGTAATTCACGTATGGTATTAAGAAACAATTGGCCATCACCGGGATTTAACACATTCAACTTTAGTGTTTTAATGTATGGATGATGACGTAAGTATCTCCAAAGTCTATCTGCAATTTGATTTGGAGTAACGGATGATATATTACCAAGGTCGTTCTTGTAGCCTAAAGATTTAGAAATCATGGCTACTACTTTTCTAATATCAGTAGTTGTGCTTTTGGGGAAAATGCTCCAAAATAAATCTAATACATCAGTATTTACGAAAAAGCTATTCTGTTCAAAAGCCAATGCATTGGGCAGATTCAAAGGCAAGATTTTCTCAAATCCTTCAATATCTATTGCTTTACTATATTCCGATTCACTCAAATCCAAAAGTTTATTACTCCAGTCAAACAACATCAACTGATACTGCATAAGCCATAGCATTTTTAATGGATGAGTAGGAGCCATAAGAATCATTTCTTCTGGTTCATCTGCTGTGCCTAGTTTAATATGAATGGTGTCTAAACGATTAAGTAAGTGCGTGTTTGCTAGTAAATTATTTACTTCTGCATCGGGCGAATTACTTATTGCACTGGCAATTGTATCAGTGAGCCTTTTGTATGATTTACCGTATTCAATGATATAGTTTTGAAAAGGACGTAAATCCAATGTTTCAATTACAGATGATGGATCAGCAGATGTTATTGCGTGAAACAACTCACGCCTTAATTTCAGAAAATCATTGAACTCATTTTTGAAAACGGATAAAGTGATTATTCCATTTTTGAAATCCGATTGCTCAATAAACCCTCTATTACGAATGTCGACTTCATAAACACCACAGTTAAAAGGGTCATTTAGGATTTTCTTTTCTAAATCATAGAGCAAATCATTTAAGGGAATTTGGTAAGTTTCTCGTGGGTTAGTTTTAATCCGATACATTAAAATTCTTCCACTTTCGAGACCTTGACTTTCAATTTCAATTTCACGTTTAAAGCGATAAGTAGCTTTGAATGTTGCTTCTGCAACATTCCTTATCCTATTAAAGCGCTTGGTTTCACCTGTAACTGTGTCACTTTCCTCACCTCGCAAATAAAACGGTTCACTGATATCTTCAGCTATTTTTGCTTTGTTTTCATCGAGTGCTACAACTCTGATTTGCACCAACCATTCTTCTCCTGGCTCGAGATCAACATCTTTGAAAGGAAAATTAGACTGTTCCGTTGTACCCTTAGCTGTTTTGCGGTGCAGTTCATTACTGGCATCAGATTGTTCTTCTCTTTCAAGAATGATTACAAACTGAGACACTTTTGGTGTTTTTCTTGGATTGGTTTTCCACTTTACTTTTAGATTAGTATTGGTAGTAGCTATAAGATTATCACCTTCAACTGCTAAACCAGTTGTGCTTAATGGATTTCCTGCTTTGTCTCTGAATGGCTCTAAGAACAATTCAATCTGATCGCCGGCCAAATCTTTAAAACGCCACTTGTCGAAACTAATTTTTTTAAGCCAGTCTTTATCAGTCAAAATCTTTTCAGTCCATTCTCTTACTCTTACTTGATTTTGGTTTCGGAAAAATTCCAGTAAATGCTTCTTGATATCTCCGTGAATTGGATCAAGTCCTTTATTGACCATTGCCTCTATGGCTAGGAATATTGTTTTATCAGTATCGCTTATCTGGTCAACACATTCTCCGTTACGAAGCAAACGTGCCTGAACATCCTCTTGTTTTAGTTTTAAATCGGGAATTAGGTTAAGGTGATGTAAATAACCACCTGCTGTTTCCCAAGTACATTCATCATTTTTTAAGGCAAGTAGATAGCGTAATTGGTTTTCAATTCGCTGTTTACGTGCAACCGAAGTTTCCATTACTGCCTTTACAATAACTTGCTGTTCTTCAGTAAAATTATTGATAATGGCATTTTTATGTTGCGCCAAAACACCGGCTAAATCATATGACTCAAAAGTGTGAATATCGTAACTATCTTCTGCTGCACCTTTAAAACCTTGTGGAATAAATACAACCAGTACGCCAAAGTCTAGACGATTTCTTAACTCGATTAAGCGACCACTTTCTACTTCAAAAGGATCTGTTTTCTTGTCAGTTAGCACATAGGCTTCGACTTCCTTTGAGTTTAGCTTTGCATCAGTATTGATTTTTTCACAAGCAAAATGCATAACATCTTTAGGTAAATAATCAACTCGCAGACAGTGATTGCGTTGCTTGTTGAGCAATTTCGATTTCAGGTCGTTAAATACGGCCTGTGCTATTTCTTCAAAGTATAATTCTCGCGTTATCGTCACCATAGTTTAAAAATCTTTATGCCTGGGTAAGTTCTTTGGTTAATAATTCCTGGGCTTGATCTTCGAGCTTGATCGCCTCTGCCCTGAGTTCATATGCTTGGCGAACCAAGTCGCCTATTTCTTTTTGTTGTTCTTCTGTTGGAAGTGGAATTAGAGATTGACTTATCTGGTCTTCTGTAATTTCATCAATTACAGCACCGTGCTTATATCTCAACAATTGGTGAAAACCATAATCTGATGAAAGAAAGGCATACAAGTAGCCTGAATCAATTTTGCTTGTTTCAGGTTTAACTCGAATTAAATGTTCAGAAGCAGCACAGCCTTCATAGTTTTTATAGATTAACAATGTTCTGCCAAGAGTACCTGACCGGGAGATTAGTATCTGACCTTCTGACAAAAGCATTTCCTGAATGTTTACTGTTTCAGATTTTGAGATGTATTTAAAATCAGGTCGAATCTGAATGATGTTTTTTCCAGATAAGAATGCAATTCCATTCTCTTTATCAACATAGTTTCTTGTTGATCTACTTCCTCTGAAAGAACAATCAGCAATATTGAATAGATTATCACTTTTTGTACAATAAGCGTTAATATTCTCAACTATCAATTTTGCCAATGGATTATAAAAATGGGCATCCAGTCTATAGTCTTGTGTGAACTCATCCAACCCCGTCATCCGTATTTCTATTTCTCCATTTGTATCAAGAGTTTCCGGCCGACTGGAAGAAAGTTGGGGAAGGTTGTTGTGTTGAATAACAAGCGAACGAGCTTGTTTAATGATCTTATCTGCTTGTTCTCTGCTTGACTTAATTCTTAAATAAACTTCAAAAAAGTATTGACGAAGTTTATCATCAAGTTTTGGTATAGGTAATTTCAATAAATCTTCCTCATAAATATGGTCGATTACTGCTCCTGATTTTTTACCAGTAATTGTTCCATTTCCATATTCACTTGTAAAATAGAAATAAAGTAATCCGATATTTCTGTCATCAAATGGTCTAACTCTTAGTGCATCTTCCGTAATTGCATAATCTTTCAGTCTATCATCAACATAAATTGTATTACCGATAGTGCCCGACCTACTAACAAGCAGCGTATGCTCCTGAACACGATAAATTGGCAAATTTGTCGTGAGATGTTCAGACAATATCTTATCTGAGTCCGGCTCAAGTATCATTATGTCTGAAGTTGTCAGAAATTTGATTCCGTATTTTTCTTGCTCAACTAAAAACCTTTTGAAAATACCCGGGAAAACTACTGAGGCAATTTCCGATAGTGGAAAAAACTCAATTTCATCTGATATACTGATTGAATTATCTTCTTCATAGTATTCAGCATTAAAGCGGAAATCATTATTTAAGATGTTTTCGCTTTTTGCATTGAATATTCGTGCATTGAAGTATTCGTATGGCGTAGCTGCTACTTTCATTTTTTGATTTGTGTTTTTAGAAACTCATTAGCTACTTGTGGCAACTCATCGTCTACAATCCTTCCAGTGGTTTCAACTACCGGCAAAAAGTCAAGGATGGTAGATTCTGCAAAAGGTTTATACAATTCACGGTTAACAAATTCACGTCCTTTTTCATCCTTCTTATACACAAATCCCCCTCTGCGGTCTTTTCCAACTTTTTTTACATTCGCCATAAAAATCTCATATGGCTTCATTTGTCCGCTCATACTTTCCATCAACTTCTCTTGGTCGCTTTTCCTGCGGAGTATCAATACACTGGTTTGTGTTCCTGTGCGTGGTAAGAAGGTTTCTACCGGCAAGTCCACACTTGCAAGCACCTGGCAGTTTTGTAAAATCCAATAGCGTACATAGGCATAGCCTGGGTTGCTCAAAATACTATCTGGTAGTACAATACCGCATTTTCCGGTTCCAGGTTTTATTAACTTAATGCAGCGTTCTACAAAAAGCACTTCCGGTTCTAAAGCATTTTTCAGATTGCCTTCTTGCACCCATTTGCCATCTTCCGTTTTACTCCAGCCGTGAGCCAATTCATAATGTTCCAAAATTTCACTTCGGTCAATCTTAATTTTGGCTCCAAAGGGTGGGTTAGCCATCACAAAGTCCATAGAACCCAGCTGAATTTTTTGTTTGGCTTCTTTAGATTTCCAGGCGTTGGGATCTTCCAATCCGTTTTCGGCATACAAACCTCCTCTGCCATCATTATTCATAATCATATTCATCTGGGCAGCTTTTACCAAATTGCTATTGAAGTCCGTTCCGAATATGTTATAGCCCGCCTGATGGATTTCATCAAACAAAGCTTTTTCTTCCGCGTCAGTGGGTTTATTAGAGTTCTTCCATTTGGCTTTGTGCTTCTGGCGAAGCTTTTCACTTACATAGTTAAAGGCCATTACAATGAACCCTCCAGTTCCGCAAGCCGGGTCATAAATGCGATCACCTGGTTTAGGATCAAGCATTTTTACCACCATTTTAACTACATTTCGTGGAGTAAAAAACTCACCTTTTGTTCCCTCTAATGTCGGGCCAACAATTGTTTCATACGCTACACCCTTCACATCCACTGATGAATGAATAAAATCGTATTTTTCCAGTTGTGCAACTATGTAAGAAACAGTGGCCGCATTGAATAGTAAGCCATCTGCAGTTTGGTCAAATAAACCACTAAATTGATTACGCTTACGAACTTCTTTAAAAAGTAATTCAATGCGGTCTTTAACCTCTTTATGACCGTCTTTATCATTTCTCTCCTCTGCACTTCGAATAGCAAATCGAGGCCTACCTCCGTGGGTCTCATCTTCAATTTTTGCAAATAAGATTTTAAGAAACTCCCAAAATATTTGCTCTTTGCTTCCGCCTTGGTTTGCGTGAATATAATCGTGACAACGTTTAAAGGCATATAGTAAGTTATTACCAGTAGCAACACGGAGTCTCCTGCGATCAGTTGTATATATTGATGATGAATCTTCTTCAAAACGTGGAAAGTCATTTACAGGAAAAACATCTGTCTCAAATTTGTTTTTTTTCTTTTGAAAGTAAATGGTTTCAATACCATTTGTCCAACATCCATACTCCGCAGTTGGAACGTCTACCAGCATCTGCTCTAAGTCGGTTGCGCCACCATTTTTGTCACTAGGATTAGATTTAGGAGTGGCAATCATCACCAATACATAAGGATCGTCTTTCTCATGGTGCATTACTACCAAAGGCACTTTTTTGTTTTTTTGCTTGTCACCATCCCAAACTTTGACAGTGCAATCAACCTGAATATCTGTGGTTTGATATTGATATTCCTCAACAAGCGTTCTTTCAAAGTTTTGTCTAACCGCCTCTTGTTCAGTTTCTTTTACAAATTTCCCCGTAATGTAATCAGCTATTTTCCCATCTGGTATTTCCATATTGGAAGTATAGTCTTTATCAGGTTCATTTACTTCCATTTTTTTTGAATTGCTCATAATATTATTTTATTCAGGTTCGACTTTAAATCTTGGTTTTATCACCTGAGAGTTTGAGGCATCAGAAAGGTCGGTATAGAAACCAAGACGTCTTAGACGATCTTTCAATGCGTTAAAATTATTGGTCAATGCTTTTGCAGTTTCAGGACTGTCAGAACCATTTGGCCATTCATTAATGTAAATACCATATCGGTCTTTAAGCCATTCAACAAAACTTACAATGGTGATAGGTTGAGTTCTGAAACCCCGGAAATCTGCACTAACTACCGCTAATTGAACAAGTACTTCTAAAAGCACATTGCCTAAAACATATTTTCTTTTCTTTCCTCTACCACCCTGTAAGAATCCATCTTCACGATTCATATTGCAAAGTCCATTCATCAACCTTTTGTGCCTTGCTACAAGGTTTTTCCAATTTGATTTATCATTACAAAGTAATTCTACATATTTATCCAAAGCAGGTATATTCATTGCTAATATGGCCTGCACATCTGGATCGTCGCTTAAATCTTCATCGATTGCAATTTCACCTAACTTGAAGGTAAAAAAACCTTCAACATTAGGATTGGACAAAAAGCCAACAAGTTGATCTACTGTAGGATCTTGATTGCCTTGCGTTTTAGCAAACTCTGCGAGCTTGACTAATTTGTAGTGAGATTTAAAATAACGATACATCTCATTGTAATCGCTATCAATTGAACGTTTGGAAAGAGCATCACATATTTTATCTTGTCCAAGTGTGATATCCACAAAAATCTTGGGTTGAAAATCGCATTTGCATAATTTTCCGAAATCTGCTTCACTTTTAATAGAAACACAAGTGGCACACTTGGACTTTCCATTTTCAACCAACGAATTAATTTGATTGAAGGCTTTCATTGCAAATAAAGCCGTATGAAAATTGAAAAGCACGGTTATGTAGTGGAATAATTCCCTTCTTGGTACAGATTCTTTGTAAACCAATAGTTTCATTGTGTCAAAAAGAAACTGTTTTTGTTGCGCTTCACATAAAAACTTGTAATCTGGTACTAGCTTAGCATTTGTGGATGGCAAATCAACTCTAAAATTGTCTAGTAGTCGAAGTAGAAATTGGGTTTCAATATCTAGGTCGTTAAATTTATCATTGTCTACAACAAGATTAAATTGTCCGTCCCGCTTAGTCCCCTCAAGCAAATAAGACATCAAATAATCGTTATCACTTGCCACAGCTGTGCCTTTAAAGACATTGTAAAGGAAAACTGAAATATCTCTATCTTGACTTCTAATTCTCGGGTCAAGAAGCTTAATTGTACTGAGGTGAAGTGGTTTAAGATTAGAAATCCTTGCTCTACCTTGTCTTCCTTTACCTTCTACAACTGTTGTAGCAAAGTCAGCAGAAATCCAATTCTTTATTAGTCTTTCTCTGGTTGGATCAGTAATTCCTTCAAAATGATGGCCATTGTCTTTGAGAATTTCAACCAAACTTTCGGGGTATAATGTGTCCTTATTTGTTTTAGCTATAACTTTCCCTTTAGTATGTAGTAGTACCAATAATCTGACAACTGCCTGTTCAAAATTGATGTTATTGGCATCAATAGGCATTATAGAGAAATATCTGAAAGCTTTTTGTTTTCTATCTAGTGCCATAATTAATTACATTTTGCTTAGCACCAATTTGCCGGATGCTGATTTCTTAAATTCGTATAAGTTGGTGTCGTCTTCGGTAAGGAAAACTGTTGTCGAGCGTTTTGCCAATATCCTTCTCTTAAACATTTCAAGATTTAGAAAGAAAGTTCTTATTTCAATTGAGGTCGGAACATAACCTTCTTTTATTCGCATCAGAATTTCAAAGAGATCAATGTTAATTTCCAATGAAGCGGTTTTGTCTATGTGTCTGAAAATAATATGGTCTGGGAAGTATTCAATATAATTTGTTTGATTTCCCACATCAGGTAAAATAACTTCAAAGTCAGCTGCCGTAAAACCATAAAACGCCTTCGTTGTTGATTTTTTCAAACTATTACTACTAATACAAACATTTTCTCTACCCACTTCATCATTGTATATTTTCTCAGATTTTGAAATAGCTAGTACTAAGTCGTTTCGCAAATCATTTTGGGGGTCTTTTCCGGTGGAAAGAAATTCAATGAAAGTTTCGAAATGTCTATAAGGTAAGAATGAATAATGATTAATTCCAAATTGCTCTTTTAAATAATCATCATTACCTTCAAAATATAGCTTTCTTTTCATTGCAGATAGAAATAAGTCTGCATTCAATTTTCTAGATTCATCATTGTCACTTGTGCCTTCTGGTTTATTAATATAATAATCCTCTAAGTAGTTTAAGTCAGGATTAATACCAGAATCCGCTTTAGTGATCAGATGATCAGTCAATTCAGTTTTCGGATTTAGGAAATAAAGATGGTTTTCCAATTTAGGTAAAGGCATATCAGCAATGTCAACTTCACTGAGAATAGAAACCATTCTATCCATTTCCAACTTATTGAAGGCATTGTTGTAATAGAAGCGATCAAGTAAGTTTTTACCAGCATCAATTTCTGCTTGCAACTGCGAGCATGTGTATTTATTAAAAATGATGAATGAAATAAGAGAACGAATGTCCCTCATTGTAATATGCTTCTCCTTTTTTAGGTAAATACTCAGGATTAATTCCTTGAGACGTTTTTTTACAATAGTTCCCTTATTTTGATCTCTAAGGCTATCAACATTGTATTTGATATAACAGGTATTGGAATAAGCACATTGTTTTTCCTCGCATGCTTCCCATGTTTTCTTAGTGCCATTTTCATCGAGAATAATACTAAGTAATTCGTCAAAAATTGAGTTTTGATTATTTAGCTCAACAATTGCTCTGTTATTTAAGTTGATGAAGGCAAGTGAATCAGGTAATAAATAATTTTCATGTTCTAAGTATCTAAAAACCTGTTTACCCAGCCATGAATATTGTTTTTTATTAAGAACGAAATCTCGCAATTTGCCTTCATTGATGGCAATAATTTTCACAATGTTTGCTGTTGGTTCTCTTTCTCCTTCAAATGCTTTGAAGAACTCTTTCAATAACACATCATTGGATTTACCTTCAAAGTCTTGACTTCCATCATAAAGTGTTTCAAATTCAAAACCGTTGTAAGTGAACTCACATCCGTTGTCGGTCTTCGCTTTAAAATTTCCACCACTTTTTTTTGCAGATTCTTCAATAAGTTGAATGAAAGCAGTTTTACCATCACCGGCATTACCTGTTAATACTACAAGTTTTTTCTTACCCTTGAGAACATCCTCCTTTAAAGCTGTGTCAAGTCTAGTAGGAATATAAGTGCTTTCATCCAACCCTCTGGTAAGCCCAGTACTCAATAAACTTTGCGAGTATATTTTTAAAAATGTATCTACGTTTGAATTGTAATTATTCATTTTCTACTTGATTTAGAGCTAAGTTCAATGCTTTTTTTTTGCATGGTTCATTATCAACCACGTTTAGAATTTTGTCCGCAAGCCAAAATGTTTCTAGGTCTTCCTCAGAAATTCCTAGTAGTGACGATAACTTTTTCAAGTGTTGTCGACTAACCGGCTTTTCATTACTTTCAATTTTGCTCACATAAGCTGTATCAACATCCAATTTTGCTGCAACCTGTCGTTGCACCAAGCCTTTAGCCTCACGGAGTTCTCTCAATATTTGTCCTAGCATTTGTAAACCTTTTTATGTCTTGTCCTTTATTGGTCAAATAAACTAAAAAATATTCACTTTTGACTATACGTGTGGGAAAGTTTTCTGTCAATTCAGGTCAAAGACTTGAAGAATGTGATAAAACCAAGGTAAAAAATAAAGTCCCACGGAAATCCGCGGGACTTTTGCCGGAAAATGGGGGGAGAAACCGGCACTTTCACTGGAAAACCAGAGAAATATCTTTAAAAAGGCAGGTCGGGAAGTATAAATTCCGCGCCGTTCAATGCACTTTTCTCAATGATGGAGTGGTCTTTCATGTATTTAATGTAGTTCCGGGCCATTCTGTCCTTAACATCCATGGCTTCCATGATGGCAAGTGTCAATTCCGCCATGGTTAAGGAGGGCTTTCTACTAAAGATCTCGCGAGCAACTTCTGCTAGGTCATGCTTTTTCCGAGTTTCAGAGTCCTCTTTGCTCTTTTCGCCCAAGAAAACGTGCCTTCCTTCCTGGTTGTCCCATCCAAATTGGATAATCGGTACATCCAATGGTGATCCATCGCGCACTTTCAGGGCTTTTACAACACTGCAACGGTTATTATCATCCTTTTCAATTAAAACAATACCTGCTGCTTTACGCTGTACCTCAGAACCAAGGTGTCCACGGAGCTTCATTCCTGAAGGAGCCATGTGAAGCACGCAAACAATGCAGGTATTATAGATGGCAGCTAGACGAAACAGTTCTTCGATGAGCTTTACGGAGCTTTCTT
>JACCDI011763920.1_pt1 | contig 14949 bp, 14 predicted proteins | sample 7442791 | NCBI WGS metagenome assembly JACCDI01 (sample SAMN15323434, study PRJNA562643) | freshwater metagenome | isolation source: river surface water | place: USA:Blue River Watershed | collected 2017-08-15 | reverse complement strand
CTTTTTCTTGCACTTCTGACGGATTCTCAAATCCTAGATCTTTAATCGCCAGCAGTAGCGACTCATTCAATCCTAATTGTTCAAATTTATTCATATAGTATTTTAAATTGGGTGCAAAGGTAGGGTTTAAATACTATATAAACTAATTTGTTAGTTATTGATTTACAATTAGTTAAATATTTTTTGAATTTGATTTTTGAGCAAAAAAGCACCAATAAAGGTAGTAAATGCTTATTTTTTTGATAGAAAGTCGATTAATTGACCAACTGCAATGCCGCGGTGACTGATGCTTGCTTTTTCGTGCATACTGAGTTCTGCAAAGGTCTTTTCGGTTCCATCGGCAATAAAAATAGGATCATAACCAAAGCCATTCGTGCCTATTTTTTCAGTAGTGATTGTACCGTTAATTATTCCTGTAAAGAGGTGTTGCAATCCGTTGTTGTTCAAACAGATTACGGTTTTAAAATGGGCTTTTCTTGAAGTGGCAGTACGCAATTCCAACAGTAGTTTGTTCATGTTGTCTTCGGCATTTTTTTGTTCGCCCGCATAACGTGCCGAATAAACACCGGGTGCTCCATTTAGGGCGTCTACTTCAAGACCGGTATCGTCGGCAAAACAAGGGTAGCCATAGTTTTGGGTCACATAATTGGCTTTTAGTATAGCATTGCCTTCAATGGTATCGGCGGTTTCTGGTATTTCTTCGAAACAACCAATGTCTTCCAAGCTGAGGATTTTAAAGTCTGATGGGACTAACGCTTGAATTTCTTGAATTTTATTTTTGTTGTTGGAAGCGAATACGAGTTGCATAGTGTATAAATTTTGATTTATAAAAAAGCAAAAAAGCCGAGGTGGAGCCCCCGACTTCTTAAATGAACGTGTAACCACATTGCTGTGCGTTCGGGTACAAATGTACAGCCAAATAATTAATTTGCAAGTAATTTTTAGGATTTCTTTTTCACGGTAATTTTTTCGTCCCGAATAATTATTATAAAAACTTTTTTCTTTATACTTTTGTCACGTTTTAACACCTATAAAATATCATGGTAAAAGATTTATTCGAAAGAATTCAGAACAATAAAGGACCGTTAGGAAAATGGGCTTCTCAGGCAGAAGGTTATTTTGTATTTCCTAAATTAGAGGGAGAATTAGGTCCGAGAATGCAATTTCAAGGAAAAAACATTTTAAACTGGAGCTTAAATGATTACTTAGGTTTGGCTAACCATCCGGAAGTACGTAAAGCTGATACTGACGCCGCCATTCAATATGGTGCAGCCTACCCAATGGGGGCTCGAATGATGAGTGGTCATACAAAATACCACGAACAATTAGAACAAGAATTAGCTGCTTTCGTGATGAAAGAATCAGCTTATTTGTTGAATTTTGGTTACCAAGGAATCATGTCAACTATTGATGCCTTAGTAACTAGAAATGATGTAATTGTTTATGATGTTGATGCACATGCTTGTATTATTGATGGGGTTCGTTTGCACAGTGGTAAACGTTTTACCTACAAGCACAATGACATCGAAAGTATGGAAAAAAACTTGCAACGTGCCACTAAATTGGCAACGGAAACAGGTGGGGGTATTTTGTTTATTACTGAGGGTGTTTTTGGGATGCGTGGGCAACAAGGAAAACTAAAAGAAGTTGTGGAAATGAAGAAAAAATACAATTTCCGCCTTTTAGTAGATGACGCACATGGATTTGGAACACTTGGTAAAACAGGAGCAGGAGCAGGAGAGGAGCAAGGTTGTCAAGACGGTATCGATGTGTATTTCTCAACTTTTGCGAAATCTATGGCAAATATTGGGGCATTTGTAGCCGGTGATAAAGACATTATTGATTATTTAAAATACAATTTACGTTCGCAAATGTTTGCCAAAGCATTACCAATGATTCAAACCATTGGTTCATTAAAGCGTTTGGAATTGTTGCGCAATTCTTCTGAAATTAAAGATAAATTGTGGGAAAATGTAAATGCACTACAAAACGGATTAAAAGATAGAGGGTTCAATATTGGGGATACCAATACCTGTATTACACCGGTTTACTTGGAAGGATCTATTCCTGAAGCCATGATCATGGTAAACGATTTACGTGAAAATTATGGAATCTTCCTTTCTATTGTGGTCTATCCAGTGATTCCAAAAGGAATTATCTTATTGCGTATGATTCCAACAGCATCTCATACGCTCGAAGACATCAATGAAACATTAACGGCTTTTGAAGCCATTCGCGACAAATTAGTAAACGGAACGTATGCTAAAATTGCAGAAGCTAGTGTGCAAAATGTAGACTAATCATCTAGAATACTATACAAATAAACAAAGGGATTCCAATTGGAATCCCTTTGTTTTTATAGGTCTTTGCGATACGTTCGTCTTCGTTTGTTTACTTTGGTGTTAAAATTTTTCCATAAATTTTGAATGGCAACATTTTCTTTTAACTCTGGTGTTCTAATGCAAGTTTCAATGCCTTTGGCTTTGCAGACTTGATGGTATTCATCAAATAAGATGGCTGTAATTCCCTTGCTTTGGTATTCAGGTGCCACACCAATCAAATAAAAAACAACTTCTTTTGAACGCTTTCTGGCTTGCAATAAATGGTAAAATCCAAAAGGAAACAGTTTGCCATTTGCTTTTTTTAGTGCCTCAGCAAATCCAGGCATAACAATGGCAAAGGCAATCATATTGTTGTCTTTGTCTAGAACGAATTTGATAAATTCTGGATTGATGAAACTGATGTATTTCTTTTTAAAATAGGCCTTTTGAATCTCGTTGATGGGGACAAAAGATTGTAATTTTGAGTAAGAACTGTTGAACAAATCAAACATTTGGTCCACATAGGGCATTATATCTTTGGTCTTCTTGAAATTCAATGCTTTCAATTGATAACGCTCTTTAATGAGACCGCTAAATTTTTTGAATTGTGTGGGATCAATGTCGTTAAATGAAAAAATACTCTCCTGATATTCTTTTTCGATGCGTAACCCTAATTGTTCAAAATGCGAAATATAATAGGGCATGCTGTACCAAGTAATCATATTTCCCATTTGGTCAAAACCTTCGCTTAATACGCCTACTTTGTCTAAATTAGAAAATCCCATCGGACCTTCCATGTGGTCCATTTGGTGTTTTTTGCCTAGCAACACAACTTTGTCCAAAAGTGCTTTTGTAACTTCGAGGTCATCTATGGCATCAAACCAACCAAAACGTACTTTTCTTTTTTTCAATTGGTTGACTTCTTCCCAGTTAATAATGGCAGCAATTTTTCCAACGATTTTATTGTCCTTATAGGCCAAATAAAAATGGGCTTCGGCTGTTTGCAGCGCAGGATTTTTTGATTTGTCAAACGTCTCCAATTCTTCTGCAATTAGAGGCGGAATCCAATAGGGGTTGTTTTGATACAATTCGAAAGAAAACAGCACGAATTCTTTCATTTCTTTTTTGGTGAGTGCTTCTTTTATGGTGATCATTTATTCTACAGCATCTTTACGTTTTTTGGCTTCTTTTTCGCCTTTCTTCTTCATTTTTTTATCCATTTTACTGCTGTTGTCTTTTTCCATTTTTATTTCTTGGTAGTTTCTTGAAAAGCGCCAAGAAAATCCAATTCCTCCGGAAATTAAATTGGGTGTATCTTTTATGTTTTTTCCAATAGACGCATCTATTTGCATGTCTTTGTGAAACAAAAAAGCAGCACCAGCACGAACAATACCATCGGCATAATAATCTCCCATAAATCCTTGGTTTTCAATGAAACCAGACCATCTTTTATTGAAACCACGCGTCAGTGTCAAAATGTAATCAATACTCGCGAAATCCGTTCCAATTTTATTATAAGCAATATTGGTTACTAAGACCCAACGCGATCCAAATTGATTTTGTGCAATGACCATGGCTTTCGGACTAATCGCCGCTTCTTCTACTGTTGAAGGTGCAAAAGTAAAAGGATTGTCGGTAAAGTTAAAGTTGGCCCCCGCATATACGGCTACAGCAGGTATGAATTGTCTCCATTTGAAACGGTGATTTGCTTTCCAACTGTATACATTGGGTTTGTCTTCATAATTTTTAAAGGGATCATACAACAAATATTTAGCACCAATAAGGGTTTTCTTTAATGCACTGCGCTCTTTTTCAAAATTTGCGCTTGTATACGTGTCTTTTTGATATTGTATTTCGGCAATGAATTCTAATTGTTCAAAAAATAAGCCCCAGCGTACATCAAATTCGCCCATCAACCCATTGGCTTTATAATCAAGTGCTTTATGATCTTCACTGACATAGTTGATGCCCGATTCGGCTTGAATAATTGTTTTTCCAACAGAGAACGCCATCATCGATCTCCCGGGTCGGTTGGAGTTGATTTCATCGGTGAATTGTGCAAAAGAAAATTGTACGGCTAATAATAACCCTATTTTAATAAATGATGGTAATGACTTCATAGCATAAATTTTATCCTCAAAAATAGTTATTTTATCATAATTTTAAGTAACAATATGGAAGTTTTACCAACTAATTGCTGTATTTTTGAATTTTAAAATTAGATCCTATGGAAATGGCTTCAGGCTCCAGCTTATTACGAACCTTAGCAATTATTATTTTATGTTATTATTTGTTCAAGTTTCTCATGCGAATATTTGCTCCGATTATCATGCAAAAAGCAGTTAATAAAATGCAAGAAAAAATGCAAGAGCAATACAATAAGCAACAACAACAGCAACAAAACACAACTACGCAATCCACTCAATTTCAATCAAAAGAAAAGGAAAAAGTGGGCGATTATATCGATTACGAAGAAATAAATTAATGGGTTTTACCATGCACCAAAGGATATTTTAACAATATCCTTTTTTTAATTACTTTAGCACCTTATTCTATTTTTATCACATTCATGAAAAATATTCAAAAAATAATTCCTCATTTACTTGTTATTATTGGATTTGCAATCGTTTCGTTGGTCTATTTCTATCCGATTTTGCAAGGAAATAAAATTTTCCAATCCGATATCGTGCAATATACCGGAATGGCAAAAGAGCAAAATGACTTTAGGAAAGAAACCAATGAAGAACCCTACTGGACCAATAGCGCTTTTGGGGGTATGCCAACCTACCAATTGGGGGCAAAATATCCAAACGATGCCATCGGTGCTTTGGACGATGTCTTGCGTTTTTTACCGCGACCTGCTGATTATCTGTTCCTTTATTTTCTGGGGTTTTATGTATTGTTGATGGTGCTCAAAGTGGATCCGTTAAAAGCCTTTTTTGGAGCCTTAGCTTTTGGTTTATCAACCTATTTGATTATTATTCTAGGAGTCGGGCACAATGCAAAAGCTCATGCCATTGCCTATATGCCTATGGTGGTTGCTGGCGTTTTGTTGGTTTTTCAAAGGAAATACATTCTGGGAGGAATACTTACCATGATTGCAGCAGCTTTGGAAATCAATGCCAATCACTTTCAAATGACGTATTATTTATTGTTCTTATTGCTAATTATGGCACTATACTATGGGGTTTTAGCACTAAAAAATAAAGAGTATACCGAACTTGGAAAAACCCTTGGAGTATTTGTAATTGCTGGATTACTAGCTGTGGGTGTCAATGCTTCCAATTTAATGGCAACTTCCGAGTATACAGATTTTAGTATTCGAGGCAAAAGCGAACTTACATTCAAACCAGACGGTTCTATTAATACGACTAATTCGGCAATGGAGCATGATTACATAACCGAATACAGTTATGGAATTGCAGAAAGTTTTAATTTGATTGCGCCTCGTTTGTTTGGAGGGGGTAATAGCGAAACCCTAGGAGAAGACTCGGCATTGTATGCTTTTCTATTGAATTACGGCGCCACACCTGCAGAGGCATTACAAACGGTTGAATATTATGGTAAAACTTATTGGGGTGATCAACCCATTGTTGCTGCTCCAGCTTACATTGGTGCTATAGTTTTCTTTTTGGCAGTTTTAGGCTTGTTTCATGATCAACGCAAAATAAAATATGTTTTTTTAGCAGGAGCGCTACTTTCATTAGTGCTTTCTTGGGGTAAGAATTTTGACGGTTTAACCCGATTTTTTATTGATTACGTTCCATTATATGATAAGTTTAGAGCGGTTTCTTCAATACAGGTTGTGTTGGAGTTGTGTCTTCCAGTCCTCGCAGTTATGGGATTGCAATCGTTCTTTACCGCTGATAAAGAAAAGCAATGGAACAGTTTGTGGAAAGCCGCTGCTACAAGTATCGGGATCATTATTGCCTTGTTTTTAGTTAAAGGTCTTTTTAATTTTTCTGGGGCAATGGACGAACAATTGATCCAACTTTTTAGCGAAAGTCAGGACAAATCATTTGGAATCAATTTCATCAAGGTGCTCAAAGAAGATCGTATGAGTTTCTATACGAGTGATCTTATGCGTTCGGGAATTTTAATCACAGTTGCTGCTGCCGCTCTTTGGTTGCACATCCAAAATAAGTTAGCCGCTACAACTGCAATTATTGCCGTTGGTTTTTTTATGGTTGCCGATTTATTCATGGTTGATAAACGTTATGTGTATAACAGCCCTGACCAATTTAAAAGTGCTCGAGAAGTAGATATGCCTTTTGAACCTACCGAAATTGACAATCACATAGCAAAAGACACAAGTATTTTTAGGGTGTATGAAATTCAAGGACGTATGCAAGCACGAACGTCTTATTTTCATAAATCAGTTGGAGGGTATAGTGCTGTAAGACCGCGTCGCTATGATCAATTATTTGATTACAATGTGGAGAAAAATATTAGTGAATTAGGTAATACAATCGATTTTCAAACACTAAGTTTCACAAAAAGCAATCCGGTTTTGGATATGTTAAATGTGAAATATGTGATTGTACCAACAGGCCAAGGCGAGGTGCCAATTACCAATCCATTTGCTAATGGTAATGCTTGGTTTGTAGAGAAAGTTAAATTTGTTAGTTCTGCAGATCAAGAAATGAAAGCGTTGGATAATTTAGATACTAAAAAAGTTGTTGTTGTAAATACTTTAATAAATGAAGGTCAAGACTTTAAAGGTTCAGAAAGCATCAAAAAAGATTCAACTTCTTCCATTCAATTAACATCTTACAAGCCGAATCAATTAAAATACGTTTCAAACAATACTAGTGCAGGTTTTGCAGTGTTTTCTGAAAACTATTATAAAAACGGATGGATCGCAACAATAGACGGAAAAGAAGCAAAAATTTATCAGGTAAACTATGTGTTGAGAGGTTTACAAGTTCCAGCTGGAAAACATACGATCGAATTCAAATTTGAACCTCAAGTGGTAAAAACAGGAAGTACCATTGCGTTAATCAGTTCTATTGGAATGCTATTATTAATTGGAGCGGGAATTTATTTCGAGCGAAAGAAAAAAGCATAATTAGTTTGGAGTGCAGATAATCCAGATTTTCACTGTTTGCTATGTTAAGTGAAACGCCTTTCTAAAAATCATTAAAGTAGACCTAAGTGTCTATGTGTTTTAAAAATAAATAAAGTTGCAACCACAAAAAAAAATACTGATCATATCGTATTACTGGCCGCCCGCAGGAGGTCCGGGGGTACAGCGTTGGTTGAAGTTTGTGAAGTATTTGCCTGAGTTTGATGTTGAACCGCACGTCTATCTTCCGGAAAATCCAACGTATCCTTTGCTTGATGAAAAATTAGCAAGTGAAGTTTCCGATAAAGCGATTATCATCAAACAACCGATTTTCGAACCCTATGGTTTGGCTTCGGTTTTTTCAAAGAATAAGACAAAAAAAATCAGTTCAGGGATTATCCCTAATCAAAAAAAGCAATCGTTTGTAGAAAAAGCCATGATTTGGATTCGTGGTAATGTTTTTATACCGGATGCAAGAGTGTTTTGGGTAGCGCCATCGGTTACGTTTCTAAAAAAATACTTGAAAGTGCATCAAATCGATACGATAATCACCACAGGACCGCCCCACAGTTTGCATTTGATCGGTTTGCAGTTAAAGAAAGAAATGAATATTACTTGGTTGGCCGATTTTCGCGATCCATGGACTACTATTGGTTACCATAAGCAACTTAAATTAAGTGCTTGGGCGGCTAACAAACACAAGTCGTTAGAGAAAGAAGTCATGAATACATGTGACCAACTAATCGTAACTTCCCCAACTACAAAAACCGAGTTCGAAGCCATTACTTCTAAGCCTATTGCAGTCATTACAAATGGTTACGATGTGGAGAAAGTAGTAAAAAAACCCTTGGATGAAAAATTTACTTTAGCGCACATTGGGTCCTTTTTATCGGCTAGAAATCCGAGAATTTTATGGAAAGCCTTACAAGAATTAACGTCAGCGCATCCTGCATTCAAAGCGCAATTGGAATTGAAATTAATTGGAGCAGTTAGCGCTGAGGTATTGCAATCTATAAAAGAATTTGGATTGGAAAGTTACGTCAATCATTTAGGGTATTTACCTCATGATGAAGCGATTGTTGCACAACGTAGTTCGCAAGTTTTGCTGCTCATTGAAATTGATTCGGAAGAAACCAAATGTATTATTCCGGGTAAATTATTTGAATACATGGTTTCGGAACGCCCTATAATTGCTATTGGTCCAGCACAAGCCGATTTTGCTAACATCATCAAAGAAACCAATACAGGTACGTTTTTTACCTACGACGAATTGGAAGCGTTAAAATCGCAAATACAGTTGTGTTTTGAACAATTCCAACAAAATAATTTAAAAGTATATTCTGTGGGATTACAACAATACAGCCGAAAAGCTTTGACCGAAAAATTAGCCAAACTGCTCATCACTAAACACTAATTACTAGCCACTCAAACCATGGGAATCGTCATCAAACAATCAATCAAAAACACAATAATTACCTTTATAGGGTTTGGGATTGGTGCGGTTAATACCTTGTTTATGTATCCTTATTTTTTAGGAGAAGATTACTTTGGGTTGTCGGGTTACGTCTTGTCAGCGGCCAATATTTTATATCCCATCATGTCATTTGGTATTCAGAACACGTTGATAAAATTCTTTAACGAAAACAATAAAACCGAACACGAATTAAATAGTTATATCACTTATATGCTGTTGATTCCTTTGGTGTTTATTCTGCCATTAGCGGGGCTTTTTTATTTTCATTACGATACCATTGCAGCATATGAATCTCAAAAGAATCCCGTGATTTACTCGTTTGTTTGGGTCATTCCTGTAATCGCTTTATTTATGGGGTATTTCGAAATTTTTTACGCATGGTTACGCGCCCATATGCAATCGGTTTTTGGTAGTTTTGTAAAAGAGGTTTTTGTACGCATCCTTATTTCACTATTGCTTTTTGGGGTGTATTTCAAGTACATTACTTCCTTAGAATTTATTTATTCCTTGGTTTTTGTATACGGAATGAGTTTGCTGCTCATTGTCTTTTATGCAAATAAAGTCAAGCGAATCGTTTTGCATTTCAAAGTACCAAAGCAAAGTAAAGCAATCTGGACCTATACGATTTTTATTATTTTGTCGGCCAGTATAGCCAATATGTTGTTGGATATTGATAAATACATGATAAAGCAATACATGGACATTGATAATATTGCTTTTTATTCCGTGGCGATTTTTATAGCGATGGTTATTTCGGTTCCGAGCAGGGCCATGCATCAAATCACGTATCCAATTACGGCTAAATTAATGAGCGAACAAAAGTGGGAGGAATTGAATGAATTGTATAAAAAAACATCGATAACCTTACAAGTGATTGGGGGATTGATATTGGTAGGGATTTTAGTCAACATAAACCAACTCTATCTTTTGTTGCCCAAAGAATATAGTCAAGGGCTGTTTGTGGTATTTACCATTGGTTTGTCAAAATATTTTGATTTGATTTTAGGCAATAACAATGCAATAATTTTCAATTCAAAATATTATAAAGCCGTTTTAAGTTTGGGGATTGTATTGGTATTGCTAATTGTATTGCTAAACATGTATTTTATTCCGCATTTCGGATTGAATGGTGCTGCTTTTGCAACTTTAATTGCAATAACGTTATACAGTTTGGCTAAGTTGTTATTCGTGGTGTTGCGAATGAAATTATTTCCGTTTACCTATAAAACAATTGTCGCTCTGGGTGTAGTAACGGTCTCTTTCTTCGCTTTTTATTATTGGGATTTTTCTTTTCATCCGGTGTTAAATATTAGCTTCAAATCGGTACTCGTGAGTATTTTTTATCTCGGATTGTGTCACGTGTTGAAAATCTCTTCGGATATTAATTTTGTGATGCGCTCTGTTTTTAATAAAGTATTTAAAAAACAATAGTTCGTATAAAGCTTAACCATTTAGCCATAAAAAATCCTGCGTCATCTTCCCAGAATCTGCAGGATTTAAAAACAAACTAACCAACCAATTATGTATCTTTATTTCAGTGCTATTTTATTCAAACGTTTTAATATTCAGTTTTAAATAGTAGCTTTAAAAGATGTATTCAATCGCCGTGCCAAACTTTAATTTTGTAGTGTAAATAATTTGTTAATGTGTTGTTGTTGATTGGTAAAGAGCTGTTTTTAGTCAAAATCACGAAACAGTGTTTTTTGGTTACCTCAAAAAGAGTACATTTGAATTCTTAAGAAAATAACAATGAAGCAAGTGATTTCTATTTTGGTGGTAGCCGCCTTCGGAATTTTGGCATTAGTGGAACAATCAAAAGCCCAACCCAACCCAATAATTATGATTGGGGCAATGGGTGTTTTTATGTTCGGTATGTACCAATTAATGAAAAAGATTCCTTCTAAAAACGAAGAAAACGATGATACAGAAATTTGAAATTGGTGATGAGGTTGCGGTTTTAGACGAGGCTTTGTCGGGTAAAGTTGTTGGGGTTAATGCTGCCGAAATTAGCATAGAAACAACCGATGGATTTCTGATGAAATTTTCAGAAAATGAATTGGTTAAAGTAAATAAATCCAGTACTTTAAGTGGTTTTTTCTCAACTCAAAGTTTAAGTTCTGTTTTGAAAGACAAAGAGGATCCTAAAAAACGAAGTTTTGTCAAAGAAAAGAAGTCGCGAAAGGATGAATTTGTACTGGAAGTGGATTTACATATTGAAAAACTTGTGCCTTCCAAACGCGGAATGAGCAACTATGATATTTTGACGTTGCAAATGGATACCGCTAAACGCCAACTTGATTTTGCAATTAGAAATAGGATGCCAAAATTAGTATTCATTCACGGTGTGGGTGAAGGGGTTTTAAAAGCTGAATTGGATTTTCTATTGGGTCGATACGATGGGATTTCTTTTCAAGATGCGAATTATCAAAAATATGGTTTGGGTGCAACCGAAGTCTATATCAAACAACAAGTGAAATAAAGTTTAAAAAGCATATAAAAAAAGGACCATTCATGGAATGGTCCTTTTTTATTTTTGGTATTGTAGTATTATAAACCTGTTCTGTAGTTTCCAAAAATGTATTCGGTAAAACTAAAAGAATTGTCTGTATTTGAAAAATTCACATTGACCAATTTGATATTATGGGTATAACCCGTAACCGTTGTTCCATCGGTTGCAAATAATTTATCGGTAATGATTTCTATTGAACCACCCGTGGCATTCCATTCTTTTTGAACGACCGGTGAAGCTGGAGGTAAAATGCTGCAAATGCCATTTGAACTCACATTGTCCGAATAAATACGGTAGATAATTTTATTGGATGCGCTTACGGGTACGATCCTCGGACTCCCATCGGGCGTTTCTTCATTGATAAAACTACTTGCAGGAAAATTCAAAAGTAAAAGTTCATTGCTTTTGATTTTAAAAACCAAATTATTCGTCGTGCAATTTTGAACAGCAACCGAATCAAAATTAAATGATTCCAACGTAATGTCTCCATCATCACAGGCTTGTAGTAAAAAAACAGTAGCAATTAAAACAATAAGTTTTTTCATGGATTGATTAAATTTATGTCACAAAAATAAAGGTTTTAATTTAGTTATTGACTACTGCATGTTAATTTAAATGTAATTCACTTTTAAAGTAGGTAAAATAAAATGATTTGTATCTTTGCGAAGTGAAATGAGTACTTTATAATTTTTAATTTTTTTTATAATTTTTCAAGTGCAAATTTTATTTTTCCAATAAAAAACAATTACAAGACGCCAATGAAAAAAGTGTATTTGGATAATGCCGCTACAACAGCGATTCATCCGGAAGTGATATCGGTAATGATGGATGTGCTTCAAAATGACTATGGGAATGCCTCATCTACACACAGTTTTGGTCGTAGTGCAAAAACATTGCTGGAATCCGCTCGAAAAGGGATAGCAAAAGTAATAAACGCGCAAGCATCCGAAATCATTTTTACCTCTAGTGCTACCGAAGCAACCAATTGGATTTTGACCAGCGTTGTGAAAGATTTAGGAATAAAACGAATTATCACTACTAAAATTGAGCATCACGCTACGTTGCACACTGTCGAACATTTAGCAAAGGAATTTGGAATTCAAGTGGAATACATTTCCATTTTGCCAACCGGAGCTATTGATTATCAGGATTTGGCTGCCAAATTACCTTCCGATATCCCAACCTTAGTATCACTAATCCATGTAAATAACGAAATAGGAACGATTTTAGACATCAAACGTGTTTCTGAGCTGTGTGCCTATGCTAAAGCACTTTTTCATTGCGATACAGTACAATCTGTTGGAAAAGCGAATACAGATGTACAGGAGTTGGGAATTGATTTTTTAGTGGCTTCTGCACACAAATTTCATGGTCCGAAAGGTATTGGATTTGCATACATAAAAAAGAATTCGATGCTCCAACCCATGATTTTGGGTGGCGAACAAGAAAAAGGCATGCGCGCCGGTACCGAAGCCGTACATCAGGTCGTAGGAATGGCAAAAGCTTTGGAACTCGCCTATGAGAATTTAGAAAAAGACACCAATTACATTTCCGATTTGAAAAACTATTGCTTTTCAGAATTAAAAAAAGTATTTCCAGAAGTTAAAATCAACGGAGAAAACACGTTTTATAACCTTTTGAATGTTCAATTACCTTTATCGGAAGAAAAGACATCAATGTTGTTATTTACGTTAGATATGAAAGGAATTGCCGTTTCACGCGGTAGTGCTTGTCAGAGTGGTAGTGTAAAACCATCACATGTTTTAGCCGCTTTTTTACCGTCGGAAGAAGTGAAGAAGCCGAGTTTGCGAATCTCTTTTAGTCATTTTAACACGAAAGAAGATATTGATTTGTTGGTGGAAGGCTTGAAAACCGCATAAAAAAGTCCGCAAAAAAGCGGACTTCATTCTATTAGAGATTGCGTTTTACAATTTCCCCATATTTTCTGCCAAGGTTTCAATGAATTTGGTGATCGGTCCTTTTATCATCATGGCCATCATAGGGTTGAATTCACCTTCAAAAGTTAATTGCACTTCTGTGTTATCTGCATCAATTGCGTTTAAGTTTCCCGTTAAAGTAAACGGTAATTTACTTGAAGCGGCTCCTAACACGATTTGCGAATTAGGAGTTCCCCCTTTTTTCACCAATTTAATTTCGGGCATCCCTTTTAAACCAAATTCAAAGCAATTTTCATCAATTACTTCAAATTTTGCAATATTTTCAGGCATTAATTTCTCGAAATTCTTTACGTCGTTCAAAGCATTGAATACATATTCAGCGGATTTTGCTACGTTTACTTTTGGACTTTCTAAGTTCATATTTTTTATTTATAAGTTTAAAAGGTTAAGTTTAAAAGTATCTAGTTTAGAAGCAATTTATTCTCCCAACTTCCTACTTCTAACTCCCAACTATATTTCTGCGTTCCACTCAGCAGGATTAGCGTTCCAAGCACTCAATGTCGCTAATTCATTTTCCGAAACATATTGTTTATCCACGGCTTTTTCTAATAAATTTTCATAATTACTAAGCGTGTAAACATCTAAATTGGCTGCTTCAAAACGTTCCTTTGAAACCGGAAAACCATAGGTAAAAATGGCTGCCATTCCTTTAATGTTGGCGCCTTCGTTACGTAAAGCTTCCACGGCTAATAAACTGCTTCCACCGGTTGAAATCAAATCTTCAACTACAACGACACTTTGCCCTTTTTGTAAAAAACCTTCTACTTGATTTTGTCTTCCGTGTTTCTTTGGTTCGGGACGAACGTATACAAAAGGCAATCCCATGGCTTCTGCGACGAGTATTCCGATACCAATGGCACCCGTTGCAACGCCTGCAATGACGTCGGGTTTCCCAAATTTTTCTTCAATTTGTTTTGCAAATTCATCGCGAATATAGTTTCTAACCGCTGGAAATGAAAGGATTATGCGGTTATCGCAATAGATAGGTGACTTCCAGCCTGAAGCCCATGTAAAAGGATTTTTGGAATTTAATTTAATTGCGTTTATTTGTAAAAGCAATTCGGCTGTTTGTTGTGCTGTGTTGTTATTAAAAATCATAGTGCAAATGTATAAAGTTTTTGTGAACGATAAGCCACTTTTTTTGACAAATCAGGTTCAAAAAGAAACCGATTTCAAACTTTTTTTATTGGAAAGTGTGGATATCAAGAAATTGATTATTAAAATTTTTCAAAATAAAATTCAGAAAGCATTTCTCTACCATCCCGATGAGAAACTAATTATGAAAACGCTACGTGCGAAATTGCCTATTGAAAAAGCGGGTGGGGGATTGGTATACAATACCGATGGCGACGTACTTTTTATTTTTAGAAACGGCAAATGGGATTTGGCAAAAGGCGGTATGGAAAAAAATGAAACCATTGAAGAAACTGCTATTCGAGAAGTAGAAGAAGAAACCGGAGTCACCGGATTAGTCATTACCGAAAAATTACAAAAAACCTATCATATTTTCAAACGCAACGGGCGCTACAAACTAAAAATTACCCAATGGTTTGAAATGCGAACCAAATTTGAAGGCACGCCGCAAGGCCAAGCCGAAGAAGGTATCGAGAAAGTAGCTTGGG
>JACCDI010213397.1_pt1 | contig 14949 bp, 12 predicted proteins | sample 7442791 | NCBI WGS metagenome assembly JACCDI01 (sample SAMN15323434, study PRJNA562643) | freshwater metagenome | isolation source: river surface water | place: USA:Blue River Watershed | collected 2017-08-15 | reverse complement strand
GAAATTGCAAAAAAAAAATTTTCTTTCCCCTTTGCATACCTTTCCCCTTTTTTTTTCTCCCATTTTCCCCCCCCCCCCCCCTCCCGTTTGGACCACCTCAACTTAAAGTCCATTGTCATTCTGTCTCCCAAACTGCCTCCCGCGCAACGCACGTGTTCACATTTCCAGTTCACTTCAAAACAGACAAACAAACATGCCGCAATGGCCCCGCATCGTGCAATTGGTATTGTATTCCCCAGACCCGCACTATGACCAGATGTATGCCGCGACGCGATCGTTTTACCACATCCCCACGTGGTACTATTTCTTCGATCCTCACATGCCTGCCTCCGAAGGAGATGTGCAGCTGGATGGCGACAAGTTGCGCATTCGCGGCGAAGAGTCGTTCCTCCCGGGCATTTTGGACAAAACGATGCGCGCCATTGCTTATGTCACTCAACACGTGGAGTTTGACTACCTCATTCGATCGAACGTGAGTACCGTGGTGCACATTGCACGCATTGCACTCTATCTCGCCCACACGCCAGTGGACTACGGCGGGTGGGCCCTGAACTTGCGCTGGTTGGACCCCAAATCCGGCATCGTGGATCGGCGACACGAAGGAACCACCTTCGTCAGCGGTACCTGTATCATCCTCTCCCATCGCACGGCGCAACTGTTGGTGCAACGCAGTGACCTAGTCGACCGCCGCATCATCGACGATGTGGCCATCGCCGTCTTCATGAAGCAGATGAACATTCCAGTGCGTTCGTTCACGAGTCATTTCCTGGTGGTGAATCCATCGACGCCCTTGCCGCGCCAGATTGGACAGTTCCGGTGGATTTTCCGACACAAGACGGCCAACAACCGCGATGCAGATGTGCGCAGCATCCAGCAGACGGTCCAATCGCTCCAGTCCGATCTCGCGGAAGTTCTGGCTGCCATCGCGTCATCTTCATCCTCATCTTCATCTTCATCTTCATCCTTATCCACCACGGCCACTTCCACAGCTTCAGCCAAGGTTTCTTCCGACATTCGTCTCGTGCCGGCGAAACCGTCGTCCATCATTCAATCCATGTCCGTCGACGCATTGCCAAAATGCAGACCCAACACCAATCGCCCAATGTCGTTGTCGGAAGCCATGGTGCGATCCATCTGCGTCAAAGCGCCGCCGCCACACTGAACACAGGTGTGTTCGTGTGGTTGGTTTCCGCGAAGTAGAAAGAAGTGTAGATAGACTGTTGTCATGGTAATTTTCGTAATAACGACCGACCGACCAACCAACAAACTCAGCACGTGAAACGAAGTCATCAATCCAACCTTTTTCGCATAATTTTCGATTTACATCCTTTTACAGAGAAACAAAGTCATATACACGAAAAACAAACAAACAACCTAACCAAATCAATCAATCGTCTGTGTTCAGGCGGAACACATCAAGCAAATGCCGTTGTCGTCATCTTTATTGTCCTTGTCCTTGTTCCTCCCGCCGCTTTCTTGGATCCCATCGTCAACGGCGGTGGCGGTGGCGGCGGTGTTGGCCTCTGGTTCAATCGTGAACTGTTGAGGTTGATGCTTTGCTTTGCGGCGCAGGTAATAGATGCCGGTCTTGAGGCCAGCCTTCCAGCCATAGACGTGCATCGAGGTGAGTTTGGCGTACGTCGGATCTTCCATCCACAAATTGAGACTTTGGCTTTGGCAGATGTATGCGCCGCGGTCCGCCGCCATGTCGATCAAATGTTTCATCGGGATTTCCCACACGATCTTGTACCGTTCACGCAACTCTTCGCTCAGCATGCTCAGTTGCTGCACCGACCCCTTGTTGGCGATGATGTTGTTCTTCACCTGTTCGTTCCACAGGCCCTGCTCGATCAACTCCTTCATCAGGTACTTGTTCACCACCAAGAAATCGCCCGCCAACGTGCTGCGCGAATACAAGTTGCTGGTGATCGGCTCGAAGCATTCGTTGTAGCCCAGAATCTGCGATGTCGACGCCGTGGGCATCGTCGCCATCAGCAGCGAATTGCGCAATCCGTGGGTGCGGATGTTCTCCTTCAGAGTGTCCCAATCGTAGCGCCCCGGCTCTGGCGTCACGCCCCACAGGTCGAACTGCAACACCCCCTCCGCGGCCGGCGACCCCTGGAACGACTCGTACGGACCCTTCTCGCGCGCCAGCTCCATGCTCTTCGTCAAGGCCGCATGGTACATTGTTTCGAACATGCGACGATTAATGCACTTCGCCTCCTCCGAATGGAACGGAAGTTTCAGGCGCAAGAAGGCGTCGGCCAATCCTTGCACTCCGATGCCGATGGGGCGGTGGCGGAAGTTGCTGCGCTCGGTCTTCTCGGTCGGATAGTAGTTGACGTCGATGACGCGGTTCAAATTTTCCGTCACCACCTGCGTGACGCGATGCAAGGCCTCGTAATCCACCGTGCGCGTCTCTTCGTTCACGAAGGCGGCCAGCGCAATCGACGCCAAATTGCATACGGCGGTTTGGTTTTCGTCCGAGTACTCTACCACCTCGCAGCAAAGATTGGACGAGCGAATGGTGCCCAGATTGCGCTGGTTCGACTTGAGGTTGCAGGCGTCTTTGAACAACAAAAAGGGCGTGCCCGTTTCCATCTGCGCATCCAAAATGCGGAACCACAGTTGGCGGGCCGGCAACGTCTTGCGCGCCTTGCCGGGCGTGGCTTCGTAGGCTTGGTAGCGCTGTTCGAATTCCGCACCGTGCGAGTCATACAACCCCGGGCATTCGTGTGGACAAAACAGGGACCACGATCCATTGTCAGACACGCGCTTCATGAACAAATCCGGAATCCACAGCGCGTAAAACAAGTCGCGGGCGCGCAACTCTTCTTCCCCCGTATTCTTGCGCATGTCCAAAAAGTCTTCCACGTCTGGATGCCATGGCTCCAAGTAAATGGCGAACGACCCATTGCGCTTCCCCCCGCCATTGTGCACCGTGCAAAAGGCGGTACAATAACTGTGTTCGTCGCGCATCTGCAAATCGTACATCACACCTCCACCACCACCGGCTTCCGCTCCTTCTACTCCACCGTCTTCTTCTCCCGCTCCTTCTGGTTCCACTTCTTCTCCCGCTCCTTCCCCAGACCACAAATTGTCTTGTTGCACCTTGGTTATTTTCAGGTACACGTGTGTATCCGTGTAAAAAAAGCGATTGGCAAGGTTGCCAAACCCAGTTGGAATCATGTCCGGGGCGACACACAGCAATTGCACCACCCAGGATGGCGAAAGAGTGCGCGAGGTCATCGTCGCTTGATATGCACTCACGAATGCGCGCAACACATCCGCGGGCAATCGCCACACTTCGGGATGCACCCGCGATCGACCACGCGCATCAAAGAAATGGGCATAGCGAAATGGGGATTGCACGGCTTCTCCGATCCAGCACAGTTCCACCTGGACATTTGTTGTCTCACTCGAAATGGTCAGTTGCGCCGGTATCATGCATTCCTCCAAGGTGGCTTTTGCTTCCCGCAACATCTCCAATGCCTCCTCCGTCCCCGGCAACCGCAACAAACATCTGCCGCCGTTGCGTTGAAGCGACCACGTCCCCGCCGCTGCCATCATCCCCGCCAACCGAGCTTGGCGCACGGTCCATCGCAATGCACACTCGCGCGCAAACCCTTGTTGGGACGACCAATGGATACGTGGCATGACCAACCAATCGTTCTTGTCCAACTCCTTGGCCTCCACGTACTCAGGCGCAAACGTTCCTTTTTCCACACACATGCGAAATGTCTCCACATCTGTGCCAACAGTATTGCGCACCACCTGCACGGGATGTTCAGGGGTGAAGATCTGTTTCAGCGCATGCGCTTTCGCCAACAATGGCGCCACCACCACTTGCACCGCCAATCCACGGTAGCGGTGTTCCAACACATCCTGCACCGTCTCCCAGGTGCCTTTGGCATTCAACACGCGGGTCACACCGGCGATGCACTGCGAAATCGGTATCATGCCCTGGTCGGTGTGCACTAACGTGTCGTGCGGTACACACTGGTCCACGTAGCGCGCGGTGTTGTTGAAGACGCGCAACATCGGCACGATGCCGTTGGAGAACCCCGAGGTGCCCTGGATGTAGGTGCCCTTTGCGCGCACATTGTGGATGTTCAAGCCAACGCCGCCGGCAAACTTGGAAATCATCGCGCAATCGTGCAGCGTGTTGTAAATGCCGCGCAAACTGTCCTCTTCCATCGCCAAGAGGAAACAGCTGGACAACTGCGGACGGGGAGTACCAGCGTTGAACAGCGTGGGGGTGGCGTGCGTGAAGTGTTTCGTGGACATCAAGTCGTACGTCTCCTGGATCTTGCGCAACGTGTCTTCCGATCGATGCAAGGGGTTGCCGTGAATGCCCAGCGCCACGCGCATCCACATGTGTTGCGGGCGCTCCACGATTTGTTTGCGCACGCGGAACAAGTAGGAACGCTCCAAGGTGCGGAAGCCGAAATAGTCGATGAGGTAGTCACGCTCGTGGTGGATCATGGCGTCCAGCGCGGCGCCGTGTTCTTGGATCAAGTCCCACAGGTACTGGGACACCAATGGTTGGTGTTCGTCGCGGTGGTTTCGAAATTGATACAGACGTTCCATGGCGGCGCAAAAACTCGGTTGCACGCTTTTGTGCAAATTGGACACGACCACGCGGCCTGCCAACGTCGCGTAGTCGTAGTGCTGACTCGACATTACCGCGCATTGTTCCGCCGTCAGTTCGTCGATTTTGAAGGTGGGGATTCGATCGTGCAGTTGGTCGATGACCTTGATGACCAACGATGCGTAGTCAATGTGGATGTTGGCTTCGTTGCCCAGCTTTTTCACCCGCTGCAGGATTTTGTCAAACGAAACATCCTGCAACGTCCCGTCGCGCTTCACCACTTGCATTTCTTTCGTGGCAGCAGCGACGGCAGATGCAGATGCAGTCGCCGTTGGCGTCGCCGATGCGGGGGAAGCGCATGCGGAGGATGAGGAGGATGTGGTTGCAAGAGATGCGGAAGATGACAGCGAAGTGAAATCCATCGAATCACGAGGAACCAACGAAACAACAGCAATGGAATGATGACGATGCGAACGATGAAGACGATACACGTGTCAGAACGAAAGAATGAAAACACGACCAAAACAACAACGAAAAAAAAACGGGGTGTTTGTTTCTTCCGCGTGAATGAATTAAATTATACAAGTCACACACCGATTCGCAAAGGTGCGCACCTCGCGCAACTACATCGACGATCGAACGAACACAAAAAACACACACACAGATGACGACGCTACGCCTACCACTACACAACCGCCTCCACATTTCGCGGAGGGCCGAATACTTCGGTTAAGACGTTTGCGCACAGTTCTACGCCTCGTCATCCTCTTCATCCTCGTCCTCTTCGTCGTTCACATCCTCGTCATCGTCATCGTCCTCATCCTCATCCTCATCCTCATCCTCGACCAAGTCGTCTCGCAGAAAGGAGGACGGTGGTGGTGGCGGAGAAAGAACACTAGAAGAACAGATGGATGACGACGATGTCAACATCGAGGAAATGGGTGCGACCGGGGTCGGTGGTGGCGGAGGTGGCGAAATCAGGGAGGACTGTGTCGCCAGAGGTCGACGAATGGGCAACAGACAGACTCCTCGGCGCAATCCATCGACTCGATCCACGTCCTCATCCTCGTCGTCATCCGCGACACCGGAAACCATGGTTCTGGCGACGGGATGCGAAGAAGCAGATACAGAAGAAGAAGACGACGACGCAGGGACAGCGAGGCGTGCTTGTTTTGTGCCTCCGTCGCCACCGCAGCGTCCACGCTTTCCGTTGGCATTGCCATCGAGGTTTGGGTTGCTGCTGCCGCCGCCGTTACCCCCTTCCTCTGTCTCGCCACGTTCTTCTTTGGGCGCAAACACTACCTTCCATTGAGACAAGTCATCGGGTTGGTACTCATTGTGCGCACACGACAGAATTCGGTAGTTGTTGGCGCGGTAGTACGTTTTCCGCTTCAAATGCTGCGCCAAGAACATGTCGTGTGCATCGACGATGTCGACCACCAGCGGCATGGCATGTACCATGCGCAGAATGCGCCCAATGCATTGCTCCACGTCGGTTTTCGGCGTCGCCATGACCAGGGTGCTCAACGCGGGAATGTCGAGGGCCTCAGCCGCCATGGCGTAGGTGGCCAACACGATTTGTTTTCCCTCGGTTTCTTGCAACGCTTCCCGCTTCATCCCGCCGACGTACAACCCCACTGGCGCAAAGTTGCGGCGCGTCACCTCCTCCAACAAATACTGCAGCAACGACTTGTTGTGCGACAATAACATGATGTGTTGTCCTGGCCGGGTGCGCACCAACTCCGACAACACGAACACCAAAAACTGCGCGCGCGGCGTGTATTCGCAAATCCGCGTGATCATTGAACTCATCATCGGCCGACCATTGCGGTCCAAGATGAGGTCGCGGTACGCCGGATCGTCCGCCGCGTCGTAGTGGATAGCCTGCACCACCACCTTGTGTTTTTCCGGGCGATCCCCCTTGTACACCACGTCGCCCAGAAACATCTTGAACACGTACGTTGTGCGGTCTTTGCGGTCGATCGTGGCGGACAACCCCAGGGTGTATCGCGGCACCACACGGAAGAGGGCGTTGCTGAACGACTCGCTCGCGATGTGATGCACTTCGTCGACGACCAAGAATCCGAAGGACTGGAACAACGTGATGGGATAGTCCTTCTGCCACAGGCTTTGCAGCATGCCGATGACAATGTCTTTGTCGTCCACGTCCACCACGTCGGCCTGGATGCGACCGATGCGCGCATGCGGCAAGGTTTCGCGGATGCGGTCGCACCACTGATGCACCAAATTGCCTTGCTGCACGACCACCAAGGTCTTCAATCCCAATTTGGCGATGATGTAGAGCGCAATCTTCGTTTTGCCCCAGCCACACGGAAGGTGGAACAGTCCACCGCCGCACGGTTTGTCGCGGATCGTCTCAAAGAACGCGTCTGCCGCCGGGATTTGGTAGGGGCGCAACTCGAACTGGGGCGCCAATTGATTGCGCGGCGCGACGATGGGTTCGCCTTGCGCCAAGCCCAGCATCTGCGGGGGGCCGAAGCGCCGCCATCCGTAGTGCACCGGAACATACAAGCGACTGGGGGATTCTCGATACACGGCAAAGGATGGCGCAAACAGGGGATTCTGTCCCAGCGAAAACGGCTTCACCATCAACTCCTGCTTCACCTTCTGCAGTTCCTTGCTGGACAAACCGGTCTTCACGATGGAATAGCCGCGCGGTCCCAAGGTGGTGTCCAATCCCGCACTGGTGATCTCCGACACAGGCGTCATTCCGTAGGGCGATGGGGGAAGTTGCGGCGCCATCGCCGAAGAAGCAGTAGAAGCAGCAGATGGAGCATCCATCAACGTCGCTGCTTTCATCATGGCGTTGAGCGGCACCGCGTGCGGATTGGGTGGACGCTTCACACGCGCCGGATTGCGCATGCCAACTGTTCCACCTCTCCCACCTCTTCCGCCACCGCCGCCGAATGGAAGGTTGCTGGGGGAAGAAACGGATTGCGCGGCGGCGGACTCCACCGCCCCGTCGAATCCGTTCCTGCCGCTGTTCGGGAATCCTCGTCCGCGACTTGCGCCGCCGTAGCCACCACCACCCCTTCCACCACCATAGCCGCCGCCACGGTAGCCACCGCCACCGTAGCCGCTGGAGCGACCACCATAGGTTGCTTGTCCGTACCCACCGCCACCTCTTCCCCCACGTTGCGCTCCATTTTGTGCGGCGGAAAACGACTGGGAAGGATTCGAAGAGGAAGAAGATGAAGAGGCAGAAGAAGAGGCAGAAGAAGAGGAAAAAGAAGAGGAAGAACCGCTTGGCGCGGTGGAGGCCGCCGACGCCTGCGCCGAAGTGGCAAAACTCCCCGAGGTGATTGCGCGCTGCAAAAAAGGATGCATCTTGTCTTGTTGTGGTCAAAACCAGGTTGCTTATCTGCCAAAAAACGGGGGATCGATGTAAAACAGACGACGTGCGATGCGAACTTCCCCGAATGTAAAATTATGCGAAGGCACCTCACGAACAAAAACTCGGGCGCAAAAAAAAGTCTCATGTTTTTATAAGTGCTGCTTTTTTTTCGAGGATTACACACATACACACGTACACACTACACACTACACCGTCCCAATCGAACCACCTCATCCATGTTTCCAACCTCGATCTTTCGCAAACAACGCATGGGCGAAGCCGTCCTGTTCGTGCTGCTCGTCTTGTATCTGGTGTCCGGGGTGTCCTTGCCACCTGTTGCCGCGGGCTTCCTCGACACCATCGTCGGCAAAGTCGTCTTGTTCGTCGGGGTACTCTTCTTGTTCATGCACAGCCACCCAGCCCTTGGCGTCCTCGGCGCGCTCGCGGCGGTGGACATGGTGCGCAAATCCTACGGATGGGCTGCCAACATTGCCCCCATGATCCAAACGACCCCCACCGAATCCCAAAAGTTGGCGCAGATGGAAATGCTGAATCCTCCTTCCGAAGTCACTTTAGAAGAACAAATGGTCGCAACGATGACTCCGTCCGTCCAATCCGACATCTCCATCTTGCCCGCCTCCTACGAACCCGTGCTGGACAACACCCACGATGCCTCCGCCGCCACCGACCCCTTTGGACTCAGTCTGCCCGTCGCCATGCCTTCCGCATGAAAAAAGGAAAAAAAAAAAGTAAATTGGCGCGCGTGCGTGCGTAGGACCACTAGCCAAGCGCCACGGGTATCCACTTCTTGCTGCGCGCAGACCATTCGCATCGCATGAACAAGGTCTTGTGCAAATCCACGTACTTGTCTGCCCGGTCGTCCTCGAAGTCGTCCTCCTCGTCACTCTCTTCCAGCGCATCCAAGTTCGCGTTTTCTTTGATGCGCCGAAACAATCCATTCATGAACACACTGCACTCGTAATCCGGAATCAGCGCAAACGAATGCGCCATGTTCGTGTTCGTGGACAACGTCGAATCCACCGACTCCGACGGTCTCCGTTCGAACAATTCGTAAATGTCGTCGTGCAACGTCGCCTTGACCCAAAACCGCGCGCCCGACCCTGACCCCGCACCAAATCCACCCACACTTTCCGAAACCTTCACATTTGGCACCGGAATCTTCACATTTGGCACCTGCCATCCACCGGATGTGTTGTCCAAGTCGGCATCCCGCGCAGTGCGCTTCATCCCGATTTTTGCGGCCAAGTTTGAGTGCGGTTGTGGCGGCGTTGGCGTTGGTGGTGGTGGTGTTGATGTCGCGGCTGTTGTTGGTGAGGAGAAGGTCGAAGATGGAAGTGATGGCCAGGTGGCGCACACCCAGGCCACAGACGCGGAAGTGGCACGTCGCGACACAAAGCGATACCGGTGAATAGCAAACGGAAACGCCGCAATTGCCGCAAACACGTTGTCCAACATTGCGCCCTGTTCCAGCAAACACCTCGCCGCAGGGTCGAGGTGATCCACCGGGGCGGCGGCGGCGGTGGCGGCGCGCGACACCATTCCACATGGCGCCATGCCCAGCAACAAAAACGACGGATTGTAAATGCATTGTCGCACTTCGCGTGCCAATAATTGCATCAACACATGACACTTGTCTTCCCAGGTGAAGCGCTCCAGGTTGCGTCCTTTGTAGTACAAGACATCGTGTATTGCCATACAAGATATCTTGTGTCCCGCGGAGGGTTGCGCAGACGACGACGATGAAGCAACCACCCGACTGCACAACGTCCCCACCAACACCGTGCCGTTTCCGTAACCCAACTCCTCGTCGCAACACACGCTGTATTCCTCCGATTTGCGGCGCGCCTTGTCCAGCACGCGACAATGCACTCGGTCCGTCTCCGGGTCCATGTGGATCCACAAGTAACACGCATATCCTTTCGGCAGCGCCATCCAACACATATCCGCCACCGACATCGCTGTGGCCGCACTCAATGACCCAAAAAAAGAATCGTCCTTCCACTCTTCGCGAGGCCACGGCATGAAAGGCAGCGACGACGGAAGCTGCGTTGGCATTATCCTTTGCGCATGCATCAGGGAAAGTCTGAACACAACAACAAAAAAAAACACACGCGCGCACTCACTCACTCACTTTCTTGCGCAACACGAGGTTCCCTCAACAAATAGATTTCCCTCATCCACTTCACGCTTTATATGTCTTGTTTCTATCGGTGGTTGTTGTCGTTGCACCGCTTTGTGCAACCCTTCTTGCCACCAAACTACAGCACCATCGGTAAATATTCGTTGGTGCCGTTGTCGTACAGTGTCACCCGATACACCTCGTTGGATCCCTCCACGTACACTGTGTCGCCATTCTCCAATTTGTCGCACCCGTATTCATTCGTGCAACTGCGTCCATTGCGCGACACCGGCAATTTCACTTGGTTCTGTTGGTTGCTAATTGTGTAGTATTGCCACTTGTCGCGGTTCGTGAACAGCGGTTTGGCCATCAGTGGCAAAATGCGGTCGGTGGACTTCCCATTCAACGGGGTCACCAATCCCACCTGGCGATAACTTGCATATGGCGTTGCACCGACATTGGTCGACACGTTGATGGGCACCATCACCCGTTCATCTCTCAGCGGAGGCGCAATGGGAGACACAAACATGGACAGCGGATTGTCCATGCCGCCGCCGCCGCCAAACCAACCGCGTGGCGCACTTGCTGTACTGTAGCCAATGGGTGGCAGCGCCGACAACTCCGGCGACAACATCCACGGCGACATGATGACTTCAGTCGACTGTCGCAATGGTTGCGGCTGCTGCTTTTGTTGCTGCGCCAACGTGGATACCATGCTGGTTACGAACATACCGATGCCCGCCACTATGAACAACAACAACGCGTAACCCATCACGCCGCGCGATGGCGGTGCAACAGCCGTGGACAATGCAGAAGTGCGACGTCGCCCTATCGCCATGATCACAAAGATGAGGAAGGGAAGAAAAAGAAAGAAAAGAAAGAAAAGAAGGAAACAAAGAAGGTGACACAAGAGCAAGATGATGTATATTTGGGGTGCGAGTGTGGTTGCGAGCGCGGCTATTGCTTTTCCAACACGAAAAAAAAAACATTGGAAAAAGAAAGTGGGAAAAAAAACAAACTGAACAAAAAAACAGCAAAAAAAACACAAAGTGTGGTAATGGAGATGATACCGTGATGCAAGTTAATTGATTACAATTGGTGAAAAACAATGATCGAAGTGTTCGGCATCGTAAAACATGAGGTTCGTGTTTGTTTCACCCGACACGACCCACATGTCTAGTGGTTGATTAAATGCATTCGACCCCATAAACATCGTGGACATATTCGTCACGTTGGACACATTCCATCGACCGATGGGTTGGTTGAAGTCCCATGCACTCGCGAACATGCCATACATAGACGTCACTTGTCCAACATCCCACCCAGAAATGTCCTGATTGAATTTCATTGCACGCAAAAACATTTGATCCATGTTGCGCACATTGGACGTGTTCCACCGACTGATGTCTCCATTGAACATCAAACATCCATCAAACATTCTGTGCATGTTGCGCACATTGGACGTGTTCCATCGACTGATGTCTCCATTGAACATCGAACATCCATCGAACATTCTGTGCATGTTGCGCACATTGGACGTGTCCCAACGACTGATGTCTACATCGAACATCGTGTGCCCTTCAAACAATTCCGACATGTTTGTGATGCGCGAAGTATCCCATTCTTCCACGGGACCGAAATCGGAGGGAATGAACGCGGTCCAGCGATACCCTCGAAATTGCCGAGTGGTGCGCACTTCATCCACGATTTCTTGCGGAACGGGAGTCCACGGCGACACGAACTCTTCCACCACACAAGACAATGACCCGTGAATTTGAGCAACCTGCTTCAACCACCATCGCACAACTCGAATCCGCGGCGTCTTGGTTCTGAATTGTTGGAAGTTGCATGGCCGCGGGGGTGAACACGTTGCAATCCACCTTCTCATTTCATCCACATGGCTCATGTTGTCGTCTCAACGAATTCTGCTACCCAACCAAACAAAAAACGTTCTGTGTCAAAAAAAAATGTGTGTGCAAGCACGAAAAAAAATGGATTGGGATTAATTCATTATCGTGAATCGCGGTTGGTTGTGAAGCGCAGTGCCGTAAAACGCGCCAAGCACATTTGTGTCTTTCGGAACTTGCCACACATCGAGGGGCTGATTGAATCCCTGCGACCATGCAAACATGGTATTCATGCACTTCACATTCGACACATCCCACGTGGCAATAGGTTGGTTGAAGGAGAGAGCGCCGAGAAACATGCTTTCCATTGACTCAACTTGACCCACATTCCACCCACCAATATCCTGATTGAACATGTTCGTGTTCGCAAACATTTCGTTCATGCTGCGCACACGGTGTGTATTCCAACCACCGATGGGTTGATTGAAATTTGAACATCCTGCAAACATACCGCTCATGTCGGTCACGTTTCCCACATTCCAAGTGGAAATGTTTCCATTAAATTGCTTGCAGTTTCGGAACATGTTGGACATGTTCGTCACGTTGGATGTGTCCCAACGCGACAAATCAACGTTGAAGTTTGAATCGCAAAACATTCCGGACATGTTGTCAACACGAAATGTATCCCATTCTTGCAATGGACCAAATTCAAAGGGAATTTTGACCACGACATCAGCAGTTTGCCAATAGTAAGCCATTCGCACACAGTCCATGTGGCGTTGTGAAATCGGGGTCCAAGGCGAAACGTACTCTTCTATCGCGCAACACAACCCTTCGTAAATTTGTGCGACGTGCTGCAGCCACCATCGCACGACTCGCATGCGCGGCGTCTTGGATCGTCTCTCCAAGTGGTTGGATGGCAGGAAACCATCCGCGAAAGTTGGCAAGCCCCACGTTTCCATCCAATCTGAGGGGTGATTTTTCACCATCAATGTTCGCGCAACCAATCGCGAGGATGGAAAGAAATATGTGTGTGTGTCCCCCCAAAAAAAAGTTAATTGGTTGCATGGAAGAGAAGTCGGCAGCGATCTGCGGCACTGTGATGCAGGTTCACCAACCTCGTGTTCTTTTGCGAAATGTTCCACGCATCGAGTGGCTGATTGAATTTCCGCGCATATGCAAACATGGATTCCATGTTCGTGACACGGGAAACATCCCAGTCGCCAATGGGTTGGTTGAATGTAATTGCCAACCAAAACATGGATTGCATGTCGCGTACATTGGACGTGTTCCAACCACTAATGTCTCGATTGAACGACACACTGCCATGAAACATGCTGCTCATATCGGTCACATTCGACACATTCCACGTGGAAATGTTGCCATTGAATTGTCTGCATCCGTAAAACATTCGGGACATGTCGGTGACATGGGATGTATCCCATCTCGACAAATCAACATTCACCCCCGAGTAAGTGAACAAACGGGACATGTTCGTGACATGCGACGTATCCCATTCTTCCAGTGGACCAAATTCAAAGGGAATACACATGACGTTCTTCTTGTAAAACCAACCAAACACGTCAAGCTTTCGCACTTTGTCAACGAATTCTTGCGAAACAGGGTTCCATGGCAATACATACTCTTCTATCGCGCAACATAACAACACGTGAATGTGTGCAACCTGCTTCAACCACCATCGCACGAGACGAATCCGCGGCATGTTCGCTTTTCTCTCTGCGCAGTTGAGTGGCGGAGGGCATTTCGTCATCGACGGCAATTCCCATCCGTCCATCACATTCGCACAGTTCATCATCGCGTGAAAAAACGGGGGTCCAAAGTAACAAAGCAATCAATCAATCAGAATCAATCACTCGATCCATCCAATCGACGGTGATTGATTTATGGTGCAGTCGCTTCACCGAACACGCGCATCGGCGGTAACAGCAAAAGGCAAAAGGCAAAAGGCAAATCATCGGGTACACGCGTGTACCATCCTCTTAATATGTTTTAATTCGTTTACGCTTGCTGGAACAATGCAGTGGAGTTGTAGGCGTCTGCTAAACGAGAGCCGAGGAAGCTTTCCTTGCGTTTGCTGTCCTTGTGGCGCGTAGTGAATCCGGCCTGGGTTGCGGCGTCTCCGGCGGCGTTGGCGCCAGTTGTGGTGGTGGTGTTAACAGCAATGGCGTTCGTGTCCGGCAATGGGGGCAAAATCACGTCTGTCGCGGCGTTGGCGGAGTTGGCTGGACGAGTGGCCACGCGAGGTCGGCGCTGAACGATGGGTTTCGAGGCGGTCACTTCTGCAGCAGCCGCACGATCCACAGCACGACGCACCTCGCGTCGACTGGGTTGTCCCCCTCTGGCGCGGGCGGTGTCGGCAGCGGCGGCGGAGGCGGAGGCGGAGGCGGAAGAAACCGTCGCCGTTGCACGTTGTGACGAAGTGGCATTGTCAAACGGTTCCAATGCGGTTGATGGTAACGCGGAGGAAAAGGACGAGGAGAAGGAAGTGACACCGATGTACTCACTGTACATTGCGCTGCCAACAATGTTGACCACCAAGATGGATACCAACATCAACACACTCGCATTGCGACTGAAGAATAGCATCAACACCGACACGGCGATGAACAAAATGATCATGTCGAGGTGCGCGTGCCATTGTGCCCAGGTGAGCATCGCCAGGAACAACAACCCAAACAACACGGTTTGGCTGCGAAACACTTTGACCAGTGTGGTGCGCAAGGAAGAAGCAAGGGCGGACAGTGAACGCCGACGGGATGCCATGATTCAAGATGTTTGTTCTATCGTTTGTGCTATGGTTGGGTGAGTTTTCTTCCGATCAATGATTGCTCCTGATTGTGCAGTATACTGAAGTGCGACAAAATAAAAAAACGGGGAAAACATGATTGACAAAAGTGGAACCGAATCAATATTCGTTTCTTGTCGTCCTTTATCGGCGGCGATAACGACGATTCGTGGCTCGACGGTGTGATTGTCGACGAGGTTTGCGGTGAGT
>JACCDI012197858.1_pt1 | contig 14952 bp, 15 predicted proteins | sample 7442791 | NCBI WGS metagenome assembly JACCDI01 (sample SAMN15323434, study PRJNA562643) | freshwater metagenome | isolation source: river surface water | place: USA:Blue River Watershed | collected 2017-08-15 | reverse complement strand
TGAAAAAGTTTGCTTCAGTCATCCTCCTTATCACGATGCTCGGGTTATTTTGCCTTTCCCTCTTTTATGGCCAAGTCGAATTTGATCTAGCAGATCCGCAGTTTCAATTTGTTCTACTCGAACTTCGAATGCCCAGGGCGCTGGCGGCACTTGGGGTAGGAATTACCGCAGCCATGGCAACCGTGCTGCTTCAAATCACGCTTCGCAATTCAGTGGCTGAACCGGGACTCTTTGGCATCTCAGCTTTTGCTTCCCTGGGAACAGTGCTCGCGCTGCTGTTGGGATTCAAGTTCGGTTCCATCGAAAGCTGGTTATTTGCAGCGGTATTGAGCCTCGCCGGTGTTACTCCGCTCGCTTTGGTGACAAGCCGCCTCACTCGGGTGAGCGTTCGCAACCAAGGCCCAGCAGCAAAGGACATGGCAGTCATCGGAGTGGCGTTTGGAGCTTTTGCTCTAGCGCTCCTTGGGATCGCGAGTTTTGTTGTCCCGGATTCACGACTTCGGTCGATTTCACTCTGGGCGTTTGGTTCACTTAGCCTGCAAACCAAGGAATCAGCCTTTACTTTGACGGTGTTGGCGATCGTGTTATTTGCATCGAGTATCGGTGCCTCTACCCGAATCGGCAGGTTGACCCTTGGTGCAGCAACCTTGCAAGGGCTCGGAATTTCGCGCTCTGCATTGCTGACCGCCGCTTTGATATTGAGCGCGCTATTGAGCGCGACATCCGCATTTGCAGCTGGCTCAATTGGGTTCCTGGGTCTTCTGAGCGCATCCTTATCTAGGTTCGTGTTTCCACGCACACTGACCTGGCAGCTTGCGGGGGCTGCCTTGATTTCAGCCAGCACCCTGCTGCTGGCTGATGTGCTGGCTAGAAATCTACTTGCGCCACTAGAGCTACCGGTCGGGCTACTGACCTCAGTGATTGGGGCTCCGCTGTTGGTATGGATTCTGAGTAGGAGTGTCCGTGCTAGCGGAATTAGTTCTCAGAACTGAGAAGGATCGCGTCGTGGTGGTTAGTGGTCCAAATGGCTCGGGAAAGTCGACTTTGCTGGCTGCATACCAGCGCTATTTATTCAAGAACAAGATCCGATTCGGCGTGCTCTCCCAGCACGATGACCAGTCGGAAGAGCTCTCGGCCAAGCAGCTATTTGATCTGGCTGGGGTCGACGCGGGCGTCACGATGTCGGAACTGGGTGTTGAGGGATTACTGAATAAAGAACTGTCGCTTTGTTCTTCAGGGGAGAAGGTCAAGGTCAAATTAGCTCTAGCGTTGAGCTTCGATGTAGTGGTTCTGGACGAACCACTTGCTCATCTAGACGCCGAGTCTAAATCTCTGCTGGAAGACCTAGTCAGGTCTTCGCCAAGTCAGTTTGTAATAGCAAGTCACGAGCCTGAGTTTTTCAAATTCGGGTCGACTCTTACCCTTACTTCTCGGTTCTAACTGCCTCAGCACGCTTCACTCTTCTGGCACTGAACAAATCGAAGAATAGGGAAAAGGCAACACCTAGCCCCAAACCCAACGATCCAAGCGCAACCAGCAGCAAACCGAAAACATCTTCCGAGGAGCGATTGGCTTCTGGAATCAGAACATAGAGCAAGGTTGCAAATACCAGACCAAAGACTGCCCCGGTCAAGGCCCAAGCCAAAAGCTTCGGAGCTCTTCTGATTTCAACTTCTTCGCGCTTTTCCATAGGGACCATTAACTCACAATGTCAGCGGAAAAATCGAGGCTACCTCGTTTGCCTTGGCACCGCTAACACTTGCACCAGTCCTGACACCCTCTTGCCACTTTACGTTACCTAGGCAAAGGTCGATAAACAGCTCAGGCTCAAGCTCTACAACATTTGGTGGTGTGCCGCGGCGGTGATCCATTCCTGCGATGCACTGAATCGCTCCATAGGGAGGGACCCTCAGCTCAACTGTCCCACCGGGGAATCGCTTTTCGATCTCCTGCAGCAAATACCTAGTGGCAGTAGGCAGATTGCGATTTTCAATCGCAGCCAAACCCTCAGCGGAGGGAATCTGCTTTTTTACCATTTGCCAATTATCCACAAACAGCCAACTCACTGGCTTGTGAAGGGAATGAAACATCCAGAAGCTGAGGCTCCTTTTTGGCAATTGACTGTTGTCGTCAAGCTCTTATCTAAATAGATTTATATACAGATTTCTATATAGAGAGGAGGTGAGAAATGGATTCGAGAGAGGTTATTGAAAACATGGTGTCCATCACCGAGCTGTCCCAGCGAAGCTCGCAGATCGTTGCAAAAGTCGAAAAAGGTGACGTTCAATACATCGCCAAGCGCAACAAAGTAGTCGCGGCAATTGTTGACATGGAGTTTCTGCTGCTACTTGAAGATGCCTGCCGAGACTGGAAGCGCATCGAGGAGGAGGGCGAGTTCCCAGACCCATGGGAATACGCCAAGGTGGCAAAAATGGTTCGACTGTTGGATCGTGGCGAGCTGGATCTAGTCGACTTTGAAGACTTCAAGAAGCAGCACCCAGAAGTGTTTGGAGACTGATGAAAGTCTTGTTCTCCGCGACATTCCAAAAGCAAGCCCTCACCATGGATCGTGCTGACGCAAAACTGGTAGGTGCGGTCTTGAGTCGACTGCAGCTAACAGATGTTCCTTTCGGTAAACGCCTGTCCGGACAGCTCCACAACTGCTATGCCATCAGGGTTGGTCTGAATCACAGACTGAGGTTGGTTTATGAATTTCAGGAGTTGGACGCAAGGGTTCTCGTTGTTGGCCCCAGGGAGCGAGGAATCGTCTACATCCAAGCCATCCAGGTTCTAAAAGAGCTCGAGCGGTAAACTCACCAAGATGAAAATCTTGGTGGTTGGTGGCGGAGCGAGAGAGCACGCAATTGTCAAAGCCCTCATTCGCACAGGCACCCCTGCCACAAACATCATCTGCGCTCCAGGCAATGAGCTGATTGCAAAAGAGGTTGAAACCCACCCTGAGTTAGTTGCCACCGACAAGCTTGCGGTTGCGACCCTCGCACTCCAACACAGCATTGACCTGGCGGTCATTGGTCCGGAAGCACCGCTGGTTGCAGGTGTTGCCGATGCATTGCGCGAGCAGGGCATCGCGGTCTTTGGCCCCAGTCAAGAGGCAGCGATGCTCGAGGGAAGCAAGAACTTTGCCAAAGAAGTTATGGCCGCAGCTGACGTGCCAACCGGCATGGCTAGAGAGTGCTCGGACCTGGGTCAGGTGGAGAGTGCCCTTGATCAATTTGGTGCCCCTTACGTTGTGAAGGCCGATGGGCTCGCAGCGGGTAAGGGTGTGATTGTCACCTCCGACAAACAAGCCGCCCTCGACCACGCAGCCAAATTCATTGAAGATGGGGTGCTAGTCGAAGAGTTCCTCGATGGCCAAGAGGTATCACTTTTTTTCCTTAGTGATGGCAAGAGCGTGATGCCACTTTCTCCAGCTCAGGACTACAAGCGTGCCTATGACAATGACGAGGGTCCGAACACCGGTGGCATGGGAGCCTACTCACCAATCCCATGGCTGCCAGAGGGATTTATCGAAGAGGTTACCGAGCGGGTAGCGCAACCAACCGTGAACGAGATGGCAAGGCGCGGAACCCCGTTTATCGGCCTGCTCTACTGCGGACTTATTGTCACCCAAAGAGGCGTAAAGGTAATCGAATTCAATGCTCGCTTTGGTGACCCAGAGACTCAGGTTGTGCTGCGCAGATTGCAATCGAACCTCGCAGATCTACTCATGCGAAGCGCCACCGGCAAACTCGAAAACGGCCCAAGTGCAGAGTTTTCTAACAACTGTGCTGTGACAGTGGTGCTGGCGTCTGAGGGTTACCCCGTCTCCAACGCACCTGTGCGCGAAGTATTTGGCATTGAGTCGGCGGAGGCCATGGATGATGTTGAGGTCTGCAAGGCAAGCCCAACCGGTCGAGTGCTCTCAGTCGTGGGTTGCGGCCAGACCTTTCTCGAAGCTAGAACCCTGGCTTATGAGGGCATTTCACGCATCTCGCTAGAGGGCGGTTTCTATCGCCACGACATCGGGCTAAAGGTGAGCTAGTGGATCTCCAGGGTTTTCGCCACATTTACTCGGGCAAAGTTCGTGAACTCTATGAGCCAACGGATCCTGATTTCTCACACCTGGTTCTAATAGTCGCCTCGGACCGAGTCAGCGCTTTTGATCATGTGCTTTCACCTGAGATCCCAGGTAAGGGTGAAAACCTAACCGCGCTGACCAACTTCTGGTTTGACCGACTGGATGTCCCAAACCACCGCAGTGATCAACTTGAAGTCCCATCACAAGTCGCAGGCCGGGCGATGATCGCAAAGCGACTGGAGATGTACCCGGTCGAGTGTGTAGTTCGCGGTTATTTGTCTGGCTCTGGCTGGAAGGAATACCAGCAGTCGGGAACGGTCTGCGGAATCGAATTACCTGAGGGGCTGGGATTTGGCGACAAGCTCCCGCATCCGATCTTTACTCCAGCTTTCAAGGCCGATCAGGGTGAGCACGATGAGAACATCACCTTTGAGCAAACCATCGAGTTGGTTGGTCCAAAGATTGCCGAGCAATTGAGGGACCTAAGCATTGGGATCTTCATCACAGCCTCACGCCTTGCCCAAAAGGCGGGCTTAATCTTGGCCGATACCAAGTTCGAGTTTGGAAATGACCCAAGAACGAATTTGATGACACTGGGAGATGAAGTTCTCACCCCCGACTCATCCAGGTACTGGGATAAAGCGCTCTGGGAGCAGGGCGTGAGAGACCAAAGTTTTGACAAGCAGATCGTTAGAAACTGGTTGGCCCAATACTGGGATCAGCAGGGCGAGCCACCCACCCTTCCAGAGGAAGTTGTAACCCTAACGGCACAAAAATATGCCGAACTAAAAAACAAACTAATCACGATTTAGCCAAGCTGGAATTGCGTCCCAAAATCTTGGTTAGTGTTTGTTTGTGAGGACTACCGCGCTCTTCCAAAAACACCAAAATCTAGGTGCAGCTTTCACCGACTTTGGTGGCTGGAACATGCCAGTCAGATATGGCTCTGACCTAGATGAGCACCACGCAGTCAGAAACTCCGCAGGTCTTTTTGACATCAGTCACATGGCTCAAATTAGCGTGCTGGATGATGCGGCTAACTTCCTCGATTACGCAGTTGTCTCAAAGGTTTCGGCTCTAGCAAATGGCCGTGCGAAATACACCATGATTTGTAACGATCAGGGTGGCATCATCGATGACCTGATTGTCTATCGAATTCACGACAACGAATACCTAGTCATCGCAAACGCCTCGAACCGAGAGGCAGTATTCGCTCAGCTCGAAAAGCTGGCAAAAGACTTCAATGTTGAACTCCAGGATCACTCTCTGGACTCTGCCCTGCTCGCACTCCAGGGACCAAAGGCCCTCGAGATTTTGAGCGAGCTTGTAGATGTCGATCCAGCACCTTTGAAGTACTACTCGATCGCGCCAGCAAACCTTGATGGTGTGCCGGTTCTGCTAGCCCGCACCGGCTACACCGGTGAGGATGGCTTCGAAATCTCGATGCAAAAAGAGCACGCCGAGAAGGTCTGGGATCTCATTCTCAAAGTAGGTGGCGACCGAGTCAGACCATGCGGTTTGGCTGCCCGCGACACTCTCCGACTCGAGGCCGGCATGCCGCTCTATGGTCACGAGCTAGATCTCGAAACCATTCCCGCCGAGGCCGGTCTGGGCCGTGTTGTCTCCCAGGACAAGGCCGACTTTGTTGGTAAAGAGGCACTCGCATCCAGAGCATCAAAGAAGCTACTGCACGCAATTGTTGGTGAGGGCAGAAGAGCTGCCAGAGCGGACTACGAGATCTTCTATCCAGGTGATGAGAAGGCACTTGGCAAGGTGACCTCTGGTGCGCTAAGTCCAACCTTGGGTTATCCGGTTGCGATGGCGTATTTGAAGGTGACCGAGCAGTTGGCGGTTGGTACCAAACTAGAAGCAGATGTGCGCGGCACGAGAGTGAGCTACGAGGTTGTGGCCATGCCGTTATACAAGCGAGAGGGAAAGTAAATGTCGAACCCAGAGAACCTGAAGTACACCAAGGAGCACGAGTGGGTGCTCATCGAAGGTGATGTTGCAACCGTGGGTATTACCCGCTACGCAGCTGATGCACTGGGAGAGATTGTTTACGTCGACCTACCCAAGGTTGGCTCGAACACCAGCTACATGAAGATCTGTGGCGAGATTGAATCAACCAAGTCGGTGGGTGAGCTCTACGCACCAATGGATGGTGAGGTGGTTGAGGCCAACTCAGGACTGAGCAACTCACCAGAAACCATCAACGAAGATCCGTATGGAGCTGGCTGGCTTGTGAAGATCAAGTACAGCTCGCTTCCAGAACTGCTATCCGCATCCGAATACAACGCACTAATTGGGGAGTAACTAAGTGCTAGAAAAGCACCATCAGTTTCAGTATCGTCACGTCGGACCAACCCCTGCCCAGCAGCAAGAAATGCTGGATTACGTGGGAGCCAAATCACTCACTGTTCTGATGGAGAAGGCACTGCCCGAAGCCATTCAGTACAAGGGTGGTTCCACACTTCCAGAGCCCATCTCAGAAGATGAGGCACTTGCCAGACTGCATGAGATTGCAAGAAAAAACCGAATCACTCAGAGTTTTATTGGTCAGGGTTACTTCGGCACCAGAACCCCGGGTGTGATCAAGCGAAACGTGCTTGAAAACCCAAGCTGGTACACCGCCTACACCCCATACCAGCCAGAGATCAGCCAGGGTCGACTAGAGGCCCTGATCAACTTCCAGACTGTGGTCACTGACCTAACCGGCATGAAGACCGCAAACGCATCGATGCTCGATGAGTCAACTGCGGTTGTCGAGGCCATGATGGTTGCAAAGCGCAGCGCAGACTCGGAATCCAACATCTTCTTCGCTGACAACGATCTCTACCCACAGACCAAGCAGCTGCTCGAGCACCGAGCAGAGCCACTGGGAATCGTGATCCGCTACTTCGACCCAGCGAACATCTCGGAGCTAGACGAAGAGTGCTTTGGGGCGGTGGTTCAGTACCCGGGTGGCTCAGGTCGTATCGTCGACATGGAGAACCTCTTTGCCAAGGTGCACGAGTTCGGCGGGCTCGCAATTGCAACCGCAGATTTGATGGCACTTACCCTGCTAAAGCCACCGGGTGAAATGGGTGCAGACGTAGTCTGCGGCACCACCCAGCGCTTTGGTGTGCCAATGGGCTTTGGTGGTCCACACGCCGGTTACCTAGCGGTTCGAGACAAACTCGAGCGCACAATGCCGGGTCGTCTGGTTGGAGTGTCAGTAGATGCCGAAGGCGCTCCTGCCTACCGACTAACTCTCCAGACCAGAGAGCAGCACATTCGTCGCGAGAAGGCAACCAGCAATATCTGCACCGCGCAGGTATTGCTAGCGGTGATGGCGGGAATGTATGCCGTTTATCACGGACCAAAGGATCTCAAGGCAATCGCTCTCGAGATTCACGCCAAGGCAACTGCTCTTGCAAAGGTGCTCCAGGAGAGCGGCTTCAAGCTTCAGCACCAGAACTACTTCGACACCATTCGAGTAGTTGAAACCGATGCCCAGCACTACTTCGCCGAGGCACGCAAGCACGACCTGACCATGTTCAAAGTCGATGCCTCCACCTTGGGAATATCGGTTGATGAGAGTACCAGCTGGCAGCACCTTGCCGACTTGGCCGCAGCATTTGGAGCAAGAGCTCCAAAGCCAGAGGACGCTTCAGATCGACTAACCAACCACAGAACCACAAGCTACCTAGACCACCCAGTCTTCAATAGCTATCACTCAGAAACCGCGATGCTTCGCTACCTCAAGAAGCTCGCGGACTTTGACTACGCACTTGACCGCGGCATGATCCCACTTGGGTCCTGCACCATGAAGCTGAACTCGGTAACCGAGATGGAAGCAGTCACCTGGCCAGAGTTTGCAAACCTTCACCCATTTGCACCAGCCGAGGACACCCAGGGTTACCTAGAGCTGATCAATGAACTAACCAGTTGGCTGTCCGACATCACCGGATATGAGGCAGTCTCATTGCAGCCAAACGCCGGCTCTCAGGGCGAGCTTGCTGGTCTACTAGCTATTCGCGGCTATCACCGCTCACGCGGCGACTTTGGTAGAAACGTCTGCCTAATCCCATCCTCAGCCCACGGCACCAATGCCGCGAGCGCCGTGCTCGCGGGCATGGAGGTTGTGGTTGTGGCATGCGATGACGACGGAAACGTAGATGTAGATGACCTGAAGGCAAAGATCGCAGAGACCGGAGACAAACTCTCCGCTCTGATGATCACCTACCCATCCACCCATGGTGTTTACGAAGAAGCGGTCGTTGAGATCTGTGACCTGGTTCACGCAGCCGGAGGTCAGGTCTACATCGATGGCGCCAACACCAACGCAGTGGTTGGTTTTGCCAAGTTTGGTGAGTTCGGTGGCGATGTATCGCACCTAAACCTGCACAAGACCTTCTGCATCCCTCACGGTGGTGGTGGTCCAGGTGTTGGTCCAGTTGTTGCCCGCACCCACCTAGCCAAGTTCCTACCTGGCCACTCGATGGCCCAGCAGGAACTGACCGGCTACGGGCCAGTTTCCGCTGCTCCATTTGGATCACCAAGCATCCTGCCGATTTCTTGGGCCTACATCCAGATGATGGGATCTGAGGGTCTAAGAGTTGCAACCTCGGTTGCGGTGCTGAGCGCAAACTACGTAGCGAAGAAGCTATCCAACGCTTTTCCACTCCTCTACACCGGCAAGCACGGCTTAGTAGCTCACGAGGCAATCATCGACATTCGTCCACTGCAGCGCGATGCCGGAATCGGTAACGATGACATAGCAAAGCGCCTAGTTGACTACGGCTTCCACGCTCCAACCATGAGCTTCCCAGTTGCGGGAACTCTAATGATCGAGCCAACCGAATCGGAGCCAAAGGAAGAGCTGGATCGCTTCATCGACGCCATGCTCGCAATCCGAGCAGAGGCGGCGAAGGTTGAAAACGGAGAGTGGCCAAGGGAGGACAACCCACTTGTTAACGCTCCCCACACCGCGAACCACCTGGTGTCTGAGTGGAACCACCCCTACTCTCGCGAAGAGGCAGTTTTCCCAACTGATTCTCAACGCAAGAGCAAGTACTGGCCACCGGTGAGAAGAATCGATGGGGCATTTGGTGATCGCAACCTCACCTGCACATGCCCTCCGATTGAGAGCTTTGCTAAGAGTTAGCGGACCTCAACGAGGTGCTGTCGAATAATCTCTGCAGCCTGGTCCAGGGTTAGTTCGTCAGTAGCAATGCCCAGAGTGAAATCGAAAGCCTCATCTGCGGACATTTTCAGTAAGTAGCTGTTGATGTAAAGAAAAGAGTTCAACAGAAACCATGAGGTTCTCTTGTTTCCATCGACCATCGCGTGATTCTTTATTATTGAATGAACCATCGCAGCGGCCTTAAGTTCAATCGTCGGGTAGGCATCCTCCCCGAAGACGGTGGTTCTGGGACGGGAAAGCGCTGACTCAAGCAACCCCGCATCCTTCACATAGAAACCAGCGACTGCAATTTGCTGGAGGGCATCCTCAAGATCCAGATAATTCGTCATGCGTCCGCCAAGCGATCAAGCAACTCTTTGTCGCGCACCAGGACGATGTCCATAATCTCTTTGAGTTGCCTGCGCCTGTGGGCTTTGGCATCAAACGCTTCGATAGCGGCGACCACTGCTTGTTGCTTCGAGCAACCAAGTTGCTCGGCGATGTGAGTTAGCACTTCATCCTGTGCTTCGGTCAATCTGATTGTCATAGCCATGAGGTTATGGTATCAACTTGGTATCAAATTCCAAATATCCAAATCTGTGGATAACCGGGCGTTTTTCTAACCTGTGGAGAACTCTTACTTGGCCAGCAATAACTCGTAGGCCTGTGCCAGCTCTTCACCCAAGTCTCTATCTGGTCCCATCCCAGGCACTCGCTCGCGGAGGATCGAGATCAATTCCCCGGTGATGGGAGCTGGCTTCAATGGGGCGCGAAGCTCAACGGCCCTTGCCGCAGCAATGAGCTCAACAGCGAGGATTCGTCTCAGGTTGTCTACAACTTTGCGCAGCTTGCGAGCTGCATGCCAACCCATGGAAACGTGATCCTCCTGCATCGCAGATGAGGGAATCGAATCAACGCTTGCCGGGACCGACAATCTCTTGTTCTCTGAAACCAGCGCTGCCTGGGTGTATTGGGCGATCATCAATCCTGAGTCGACACCGGCATCATTTGCCAAAAAGTGAGGCAATCCACGGTTTCTAGAAACATCTAAGAATCGATCGGTTCTGCGCTCTGAGATTGAACCTAGGTCAGTGGCAGAGATTGCCAAGAAATCGAGAACATAGGCGACCGGAGCTCCATGGAAGTTACCGTTCGAGGTGACCTCACCATCTGAAAGAACCACCGGGTTATCGATCACCGATGCGAGTTCGCGCTCAGCCACCATGCGAGCGTGAGCCATGGTGTCGCGCACAGCGCCTGATACCTGAGGGGCGCAACGCAGCGAGTAGGCATCCTGAACAACTCCATCGCCATGGCGGTGAGAGGCAACAATCTCACTGCCGCGCAGTGCTTCAAACATGTTTCTTGCTGAGGTGGCCTGACCTGGGTGAGGACGAAGGTCCTCATGCAAAGCAGAGCGGAATACCTGGTCGGTACCCATCTGACCCTCGACACTCATGGCAGCAATGATGTCGGCCTGATCGAGTAAAACATCCAGATCAGCTAGGGCAAGAATCAACATGCCGAGCATGCCATCGGTGCCATTGATTAGCGCTAGGCCCTCTTTTTCACGGAGCTCAACAGGCGTAATGTCAGCCTTTGCCAACAACTCAGCAACTGGTCGCTCAACCCCGTCTGGACCGAATGCTCGACCCTCTCCCATCAGCACCATGGCGCAGTGAGCCAGGGGAGCTAGGTCACCCGAGCATCCAAGGGATCCATACTCCAAAACTCTCGGCGTAATGCCGGCATTCAAGATGGCGGCATAGGTTTGGGCAACCTCGGGACGAACACCTGTCTGACCTGAACACATCGTTTTCAGGCGAAGCGCCATGAGAGCGCGAACCACTTCGCGCTCAACCGGATCTCCCATGCCAGCGGCATGGGATCGAATCAACGACTTCTGCAACTGCACGCGCGAGTCGATCGGGATGTGACGCTGGGCAAGCGCTCCAAAACCAGTGGAGATGCCGTAGACCGGCGATTCCGAAACAGCTAGGCGCTCGATGTGGGCACGGGTGCGAGCCATCGCATCGAGCGACACTTGAGAAATCTCGATCTGAGCGTTGTGACGAGCAATAGCGATCACATCGCCAAAGCTCATTCCGGAGGTGGAGATTACGACCTTCACTTAGTTCCTTTCGAAAACTTTGCGGCCCGAAACATAGGTCTGGGAAACCAGTTGAACTCCAGGGCGGTAGGCAAGGTGAATGTGACTTGGCGCATCCAAAACCACAAAGTCTGCCTTTGATCCAACTTGCAAGGTGCCGAGGTTGTTGCGAAGCGCTTTTGCACCACCACGCGTTGCAGCCCAGAGGGCTTGATCGGGACTCAGCCCCATCTCTCGCACCGCGACTGCAATGCAAAACGGCATAGAGGTTGTGTAACTGGAACCAGGATTGCAATCGGTAGCTATAGCAATGGTCACTCCTGCCTCAACCAACTTTTTAGCATCTGGGTATGGGCTTCGGGTGGAGAACTCAGCTCCAGGCAATAGCGTCACAACGGTGTTTGAGTGAACAAGTTTTCGAATGTCGGAATCGTTTAGGTGCGTGCAGTGATCAACTGATGCGCAATCAAACTCGAGAGCAAGATCAATTGCTCCGATGTTTTCTAGTTGGTTGGCATGCAATCTTGGCTTTAGCCACTTGCCCACCGCCTCAATTAGAACCCGACGAGCCTCCTCAACTGAAAACGCCCCTCGGTCCACAAAGACATCAACCCACTTGGCATATGGCAATGCTCGATCCAGCATCTCGCCGCAGACTGAAGCTAGATAGGCCTCTCGAACTTCACCCCGCGGAACAACGTGAGCGCCGAGGAAAGTGACATCGGTTGTGTATTCGGAGGCGATTCGAAGCAGCCTTGCTTCAGTATCGACATCCAGGCCATAGCCAGACTTAGCCTCAAAGTGTGTGATGCCAGAGGCTAGAAACTCCCCCACGATGCTTTCGAGATTGGAGCGAAGCTCCGCATCGCTTGCTGCCCGAGTCAAACCAACGGTGTAGTTGATGCCACCGGCACCATAGCTCTCACCCGTCATTCGATGAGCAAACTCTTGAGCTCTGTCGCCAGCAAAAACCGGGTGCGCGTGAGAGTCAACAAACCCTGGGATTACGGTCTTACCTGACAGCGAAACGGTTTCGTCCGCAGGCACTCGCTCGGTCCCGATGTAGGTGATGTATCCGTCTTCGACTAAAAAGCAGGCGTTCTCGAGAGTCTCGAGTTCACCAAATCGCTCTGCTGGGGAAACCAGCGAGGCGATGTCGGTGAAGAGGACTTTCATGATTACTCAGTGTCGAGCATCGGCACGTGAACGTGCTTGTGACGCGCGACATCCTTAGCTTCTGGATACCCAGCATCAACGTGACGAATCACACCCATGCCTGGATCGTTGGTCAATACTCGCTGCAGCTTTTGCGCTGCAAGCTCGGTGCCATCGGCCACCGATACTTGACCGGCGTGAATCGAACGACCCATACCAACACCACCACCGTGGTGGATGGAAACCCAGCTGGCTCCCGATGCGATGTTCACCATCGCATTTAGAAGTGGCCAGTCGGCAATCGCATCGGAGCCATCGAGCATGGCCTCAGACTCACGATATGGCGATGCCACCGAACCACAGTCGAGGTGGTCACGACCGATAACAATTGGTGCGGAGACCTCACCCTTGCGAACCAACTCGTTGAATGCTGCTCCAGCCCTGTCGCGCTCGCCATACCCAAGCCAGCAAATGCGAGCTGGTAGGCCCTGGAACTCGACTCGCTCCTGGGCCATCTTGATCCAGCGGCGAAGGTGATCGTTCTCTGGGAAGAGCTCCAGTACCGCCTGGTCGGTGCGGTAGATGTCTTTCTTGTCGCCACTGAGTGCAACCCAGCGGAAGGGACCCTTACCCTCGCAGAACAGTGGTCTGATGTACGCGGGGATGAAGCCATGGAACTTGAATGCATCTGCGAAACCGCCCTGGCGAGCCTCATCGCGAATCGAGTTTCCGTAGTCAAAGACCTCAGCACCCTTGGCCATGAAACCAACCATCGCCTCAACGTGCTTGGCCATAGAAGCCTTGGATCGCTCCGAGAACTCCTTGGGGTTCTTTAGTGCATACTCGCGAGCATCGGCTAGATCCACACCTTCAGGGATGTAGTAAAAGGGGTCGTGAGCCGAGGTCTGGTCGGTAACGATATCGATTGGCACATCGCGTTTTAGTAGCTCAGGGAAGACGGTTGCCGCATTGCCTACGACACCAACCGAGATTGCTTTGCGCTCGTTCTTGTAACGAACCACCCGCTCGATTGCATCATCAAGGTTGTCGGCAATCTCATCGAGGTACCTGGTTTCGACTCGCTTCTGCAGTCTCGACGGATCGATGTCAACGATCAGACAGGTGCCCTCGTTCATCGTGACAGCTAGTGGCTGAGCACCACCCATACCACCGCAACCACCAGTGAGAGTCAAAGTGCCAGCGAGGGTGCCACCAAACTTTTTGTTAGCAACGGCTGCAAAGGTTTCGTAGGTGCCCTGCAGGATGCCCTGGGTTCCGATGTAGATCCAAGATCCAGCGGTCATCTGGCCATACATGGTCAAACCAAGCTTTTCTAGTCTTCTAAACTCCGGCCAGTTAGCCCAGTCACCAACCAGGTTTGAGTTGGCAAGCAAAACACGCGGGGCCCACTCGTGAGTCTGAAAGACTCCGACCGGCTTACCCGACTGCACCAGCATGGTCTCGTCGTTTTTTAGGTTGGTAAGGGTTCTCACCATCGCATCAAAGCTGTCCCAGTTACGAGCAGCCTTTCCGTTGCCGCCATAGACGATCAGCTCTTCAGGGTGCTCGGCAACGGAAGGATCAAGATTGTTGTGCAGCATGCGAAGGGCTGCCTCTTGCTGCCAGCCCTGGGCGGTAAGGGTTGAACCGGTTGCTGCTTTTAGGGTGCGCGACATTGCGTTCATACCCAAATTCCACCGCACCCCACTGACACCAACAAGCAACCAAAGCTAGCTACTGTCTGAAATCTCAGACATACTAAAAACCATGACAAAGGTGCCGGCAGCGCTTCGAACCCTGGAGCTACTAAAGCTCCTCGCCGAATCACCCCAGCCCACCACCGCAAACCGCCTGGCCCAAAAACTTGGCATTCCAAGATCCTCGGTATATCAACTACTCGAGGTGCTAACAGAGCAAGATTTTGCAATTCACTATGAGGATCAAAAGCGCTGGGGTTTGGGCCTTGCAGCCTGGGAGCTCGGCAGCGCATACCAGCGCCACGAACCACTCGAGCGAATGACCAGACCAGTGCTAGAGAAGCTGGTCAATGAGCTCTCAACCAAGACCAGTGTTGTTGGTCACCTCGGAGTCCTCGATGGCTCAGATGTTCTCTACCTGATCGAGCAAAGGCCTCAGAAGAGCTTGAAGCTGGTGACCGATGTTGGGGTGAGACTTCCCGCCCACCTAACCGCCTCCGGCAGATCGATGCTTGCCAAACTCAGTAGCAAACAACTGGCCGCATCCTTTCGCGGCAGAGAGCTCGCTATCAGGACAGGTTTAGGACCCAGGAACCTAACCGAGCTCGGTGAGCTGCTAGCGAGAGAGCGAACCCAGGGGTTCGCTCTCGAGGTCGATGAGGTGACCATGGGTTATGCATCGGTTGGAGTCTCCATTCAAGACAACCTTGGTCACCCGATTGCAGGTCTAGCAATTACCTTGCAATCG
>JACCDI010019579.1_pt1 | contig 14952 bp, 15 predicted proteins | sample 7442791 | NCBI WGS metagenome assembly JACCDI01 (sample SAMN15323434, study PRJNA562643) | freshwater metagenome | isolation source: river surface water | place: USA:Blue River Watershed | collected 2017-08-15 | reverse complement strand
TTTTTGCTTACGATAGTTTAGGGTATGATGTTAGAATGGATTACAATGTTTTGTTGCATACAAGACCACTGGGTGGGAAGTTTGCTACGCCAACACTCCCTATTTTACCTGGCGAAACAGTTATTAAAAGGCATAAAATTGCGCCTAAATTATATGAACATATTAATTTTTATAGGCGCTACGACTGGTTTATAGGGACTTATTCCCGAAAAGACAAAATGTATCAGTTTCTTTTGCTCAGTAATTAAGCCTCCGACTTCAAAGCTCGTTTGTAGACTTCCAAGCACAGTTCTCTGGCAACGGTATGTTCTACAATTTCTTTAGGGTATTTCGATGTGCCAAATTCAGGAACCCAGCGTTTGATATACTCAAATTTTGGATCGAATTTTTCTGTTTGTAAATAAGGATTAAAAATCCTGAAATATGGTGCCGCATCTACGCCTGAACCTGCTGCCCATTGCCAGCCTCCATTGTTGGATGCCAGTTCGAAGTCTAATAGTTTCTCTGCAAAATAAGCTTCTCCCCAACGCCAGTCTATCAATAAATGCTTACACAAAAAACTGGCGACTATCATCCGAACTCTGTTGTGCATGAATCCTGTCGTATTCAATTCCCGCATGCCTGCATCCACAATTGGATATCCGGTTTTTCCCTCACACCAGGCTTTAAAATGTGTTTCGTTGTTTTGCCATTCTATCTTGTCGTAAGCTGGTTTGAAAGCACCTTTCATCGCATGAGGAAAGTTCGCCATAATCTGTATGTAGAAGTCGCGCCATATCAACTCGTTTAGATATTTTTCGTTTATCTGAAGGGCTTTGCTCACTTTTTCTCTGATAGAGATGGTGCCGAATCTAAAATGTAAACTTAATCTGCTTGTTCCATTAATTGATGGGATATCCCTGTTCAGGTGATAATTGCTGATGATGTTTCTGGAACTCTGAGATGCTGGAAATGAAAACTTTAGATTTTCAAACCCCATCTCTTCAAGTGCTGGCATTTCAGAAGCTTCAAGTTTGTGGAAGTTTTTAAAGTATTTTTCAGTAGGATAGGCTTTGTAGTAAAAAGGATCTAACAAGGCTTTCCATTTTTTGGAGTACGGTGTGTAAACGGTGTAGGGTTTACCGTCGTCTTTCAATACTTCGTTATATTCGAAAATGACATGGTCTTTGAAATCCAGTAAGGCTATTTGCTGTTTAGCTAAAAGGGATTTGATGCGCTCGTCTCGCTCTTTGGCATATGGCTCGTAGTCGCGGTTAGTAAATACCGCCGAAATAGGATGCTGTTCAAGAATGTTTTTCCAGACGCTTTCAGTATCTCCATAATAAACCTGCAAATCGCTTCCCCAACTTTGCAGTTCCTCTCTCAGCGCCTTCAATGTCTGATGGATAAATATCACCCTTAAGTCGCGTTTAGGTAATTGATCTAAAATGGCTTTATCAAAAATGAAAACACATAAAGTTTTCTTTCCCGATTTCAATGCGTGATAAAGCGCTGCATTGTCCTGCAGTCGGAGGTCGCGCCTAAACCAATGTATGACGATGCTTTCTCTCATGGAATTAAATTGGCTATTGCTTCACTGGCACTGGTGTATCTGAATTTGAACCCTGAGTATAACAGACGGTATGGTGCAATGTTCTGACTTGTTAACAGTAGTTTATGACGCTCTTTCCCAAAGATGATTTTAAGCGCCCAAACAGGAATATTGGGAAGCCACAGGGGGCGGTGTAACTGTCTTGCGACAAATTTTGTAATGTTTTCCATGCTTTCTGGATTGGGAGCAGTGCCATTAAAAACGCCACTAAGTCGGTTTTCCAGAATATGTATAAAGGCGTCACACAGGTCGTCGATGTGAATCCAGCTTACCTGTTGTTTGCCAGAACCAGGAACTGCGCCAGCAAATGCTGAAATGCTTCTCTTAATAGGCTGTAGAAATCCACCGTTCTCCGCCATTACAATGCCAATCCTGACAATAGAAACAAGTTCAGAAACTTCTTTCATACTTTCAGCTGAGCTTTCCCATTTTTGCACCAGTTCAGAGATGAAACCTTCACCATGTGTTGAAGCTTCATTTATTCCGTTTAAACAAACGTTTTCGTAATATCCGGAAGCAGATGCCGATATAAAAACAGGTAATTTTACTTGCTGTTTTTTAAAGTGCTTTAGTAGTAGGTTTATAGGTTTTACGCGACTTTCAAGGAGGTAGGACTTGCGTTCTTCAGTAAAGTTTTTATCGAAAATGCCTGCTCCACACAAGTTAATACAGCAATCAAACCCACTTAAATCTAGCTCCGGAAAAATATCTCTATCTGGTTGCCAATAATATCTGTCTTTCAGCTCTTTAGCTTCCGGACGTGTTGAAAGAAAAACAATATTATAGTTTTTTTGTTTAAGTTTTTTGACTAACTTTGAACCAACTAAACCAGTACCTCCAGCAATTAAGACATTGTTCATGTACAGCAAACAAAATTAATACAAAATAGTTTTAGTAATCACTAATACCAACATAGATACCAAAATGAAAAAAGGAAAGAAGGATTTTAGAAACAAGTTGTTCATAAAAGACCTGGAGAATATCACAGGTATTAAGGCACACACGATCAGAATCTGGGAGCAACGGTACCATATTTTTACACCCCACAGAACTGATACGGGCATCAGATATTACGACGAAGACCAGTTGCGTCTAATTCTGAATATATCAATCCTCAATAATAATGGCTTCAAGATTTCTAAAATTGCTGAAATGAGTCTTGAAGAAATTAGAGAGAAATGTCAGCAACTTTCTGAAAATAAATCTAAGTACGACGGACAAATCCAGGCGCTTATTTCTACTATGATGCTTTTTGATGAAAAAGAATTTAACAAGATTCTTTCTATCAATATTTTAAAGTTGGGTCTGGAAGATACTATGATGCAGATTGTGTTTCCGTTTATGGAGCAAATTGGTTTATTATGGCTTTCTGGCTCTATTCACCCTGCGCACGAGCATTTTATTTCTAACTTAATTCGTCAGCGTTTATTTGTTGCCATTGATAACCTTTCTGTCAGACCAAATTCAGATTCTAAAAAGTTTCTCGTTTTTGTTCCTACAGGTGAGTCGCATGATTTGTCTATCCTTTTTGCTAATTATGTTCTTCGCTCCCGTGGTCATGAGGTGATTTACCTCGGTTCGCAAACGCCTTTTGAAGATTTGTACAAGATTTTTGATATACGCAAGCCAGATTTTATTTTTAGTATCATCACTTCTCTTAACAGTAATGTGAGTTTGCAAACCTTTATCAGTAATCTCGGAAAACACTGGAAGGAAACTCAAATTCTTCTAAGTGGTGCTCAGGTTATCAATAAAAAAGAACTCAAATTACCTGATAATATTAAAATTCTAAACAGTCCGGATGAGTTGTTAAACTTTCTTACTGACATTAAAGAGAACCTTAAATACAAGAACACAATTAAAAGTTTCTCTCAAAAACAACCAATCAATAACGGTTTCTAATGCCTCTGCTTCGTGTATCTAATCTGACGATTTCCACACCACAATTAAGTTTGGTTAAGGGAATTAGTTTTGAGATACAGAAAGGTGAAATACTGGCAGTGGTGGGAGAGTCTGGTTCGGGTAAATCTCTAACCTGTCTGTCTTTTCTAAATCTTTTGCCAGCCTCTCTTAAGTGTTCTGGTAATATCATTTTCAATGATGGAAATGAACATGAATTACTCAACCTGTCATCTAAAGAACGCTCAGCACTCGCTCTCAAAAAAATCAGCTATGTGTTTCAGGAACCTCTTTCTGCCCTGAACCCAGTTCAAAGATGTGGAAAGCAAATTCTTGAAAATATACAGTTATGTGGTGTGAAAGGTGAAGCCAATCAATCTGCTAAAGCCAAAGAATTGCTTGAAATGGTTGAATTGAATGATTTTGAAAAAGTCATGCATGCTTACCCATTCGAATTGTCAGGTGGTCAACGTCAGAGAGTTATGATTGCAATGGCTCTGGCTGGTAATCCTGATCTGATTGTCGCAGACGAGCCAACAACTGCGCTCGATGTTTTACTGCAGGAAGAAATTCTTGGCCTTATCAAAAAACTCTGTAAACAATATGGCAAGAGTGTCTTGTTGGTGTCCCATGATTTAGATGCGGTCCGCCAGTTTTCAGACAGGATAGTGGTGATGTACAAGGGCGAAATTGTTGAATCTGGTTCTGTTTCTGATATAATAGATAACCCTCAACAACTTTATACCAAAGCACTCCTGGCCTGCAAACCTCGCCCGGATAAAAAAGGATTTGCTCTGAAGACAATAGCTGATTATAGCGAAGGTTCTGTATCTGATAAAGCTTTACAAGAATTGCCTGTTAGCGATGAGCAAATATTAAAAGTTCATTTACTGCATAAAGAATATCATAAAGATCTAAAGACTTTCAGAGCGCTCAAAGGTGTTAGTTTCAATATGCAACGTGGACAAAGTATTGGTCTGATCGGTGAATCTGGCTCAGGAAAAAGCACCATCTCTAAAATTTTGGTCGACCTGGAGAAGGCAAGCGGTGGTCAGGTAGAATTTAACTTTGATTCAATATCTCCTCTTTCTTCTAATGTACAGATGATCTTTCAGGATCCTTTTTCTGCTTTAAATCCAAGTCTTAAAATTGGGGCTGCCATTAATGAAGTTATCGCTCACCATCAACCTGAACTTACAACTTCGCAAAGACATAGTTTAATTGACGAACTCCTTTCGAAAGTTGGTTTGCATGCAGCAGATAAAAATAAATATCCTTCTGATTTTAGCGGTGGTCAACGTCAGCGTATCTGCATTGCCCGTGCTTTGGCTGCTAAACCTAAGTTACTAATTTGTGATGAATCTACTTCTGCTCTCGATTTGTCTGTGCAGGCCCAAATCCTTAATTTGTTGAAGGAACTTCAAATCAGTGAACAACTGAGTATCCTAATGATTACTCATAGTATGGCTGTGGCAGCCTGGTTCTGTTCTTACCTCATCGTACTCAAAGATGGTTACATTGTTGAGCAAGGAAAAACGGATGTCTTAATCGATCATCCTTCTGCCGATTACACCAAGGCCATGGTGACGCACATCTAAAACATCAAATTCAAAATCTCCTGATAATCCCAGGTAGTGCCGTAAAAACAATCGTCGTAGTTGTAGAGCAATTTCAAGTTCAAAAACGCTAATGCTAAGATCAAACTAAAGTAAGCAATTCTGATAGTTCTATTTTTTGACAATACTTGTTGTGACAATGCAGACAGTCCCAATACCAAAAATGGATAATACTCTATAAAGGCCCTTCCGCCATAAGCACAGCCAAATGGCCAACACCACCATGAGGCATTCAGATAGGTAATCAAAGCAAAACTGAGCAAGGCTGTTATTGAAACAAATCTATTGATTGGCCAGTATCTAAAGCCTATAAAGGCTAAAATAAAAACAGGTGCATAGGGCAAAAAGCCGTTGCAGGCGGCAAACAAAACTTCCAGGATATACGGACGGTTCCAGTAAATAAAGCCTTCGTTCTGGTATGAGTACATGAGCCAATGCCCGCTTACCGAATGCCAGTAAAACAACTGTGGTAATAGTAGAACTATTGATATTGCCAGTCCTGCATACAAATGCGGATGCTTCAATATTTGAAACACTTTTACCTGATTCAACTTAATATAGATGGTCAACAATGCCAAATCTACAACGATATTGGTTGGGCGGATCAATACCAGCCAGGCCATCACCGGCAATAAGATAAGTAGAGTAAAGCGTGCGTTTTTCTGAATCAGCCATAATGTAAAAGAAATCAGAAAGAACGAATATACATGCGATAAGCCCGGATGCTCTATGCCGTAATAGTACAAATTGGTGCAGGCCAATAAGGCAAAACAACTGAGCAAGGCTGAACGCTTGTCGAAGTAATGTTTCAGAAAATAATACAGGCAAAACAATCCCAACAACAGATAAAACACGCCCGAAAACAAAAGGCTGTTGACATATGCCTGAGAGAAGCCATCAGCAGTTCCTTTGATTGTCGCATACCCATGCGCCATCAGAAAGAAGGGCATTTGTAAGAAGGCAATGCCACTGGTGTATTTAGTGAAAATATGCTGACTACTGTCTATGCTGAAGCCTCTGCCGGTTAAGGTATCAATGCCGGCGGGCATTTGTTTGCTGTCCCATTGGTAGATGAAAGTGGCTGGTAGATAGACATAATACCCTGAAGCATCTGCCCACATGGTACTCTTGTAAGTGAAAATTTTGTACTTCGAATTCATGTTCAGCGACAAAAACACGCCAACTACATAACATAAAAGGAATATCAGTACATTTTTTCTCACTTTCACCGAGGGGATTTAGTTGTGAGCAAAAGTAGGACTATTTGCTTTTTTATCAAATAGAACATGTTGGTGATAAATTAAGATAAGAGGTGGAGATTATCTGCTATCTACCCTTAACTTTGCACTGCATGACCAAGAAAAAGAATAGTACTGTGCTGTTGGAACAAGAAATACTTCGTGTTCTTACCGATCAGCAGGGTAAAATCCTCAACCACAAACAAATTTATTCCAAGCTTGAACTGGATGAGTTGCCTAAACGTGCAGAGGATATACTGCCTATTCTTAATCATCTTTGCGAATCTGGTGCCCTGGGCAAAAAGGAAACTTATAAGTTTTACCGACTGATGCCTAAGAAAACCGTTCAGGGTGTAATTGATATTACAAGAAATGGAAGGGTGTTTCTAAAAACTGAGGAGTTTGAAGATGATTTAATGGTGGGCTTTTCGGCTATCAGACTTTTGCCCTATGATGTTGTAGAAGCGACTCTTTTCAGACAAGGAAAGAAAACACCTAAAGCAGATGTGGTGTCCTTAATCGCTCACTCTGATCGTCAGTTCACGGGTGTGCTCGAAATGCGCGGTCACCATTGGTACATACAACCCGATAATCAACGTTTTCAGGAATTGTTTACCATTCAGCACCATGAGGCTTTTAAACATGGTAAAAAAGTGGTTTTCAAAATAAAGGAGTTTCGCAAAGACAGTCGTCTTCCCACCGCTACACTTGTAGAGGTGCTTGGAAAACCTGGCGATCACCATACCGAGATGCATGCTATTCTCGCAGAATTCGGTTTGCCTGAAGCTTTTGATGCCGAAGTGCAGGAAGCTTCTGATAGCATTTCTGAAATTATCAGTAACAATGATTTAAAGGGTAGAGAGGATTACAGAAAAGTACTCACCTTTACGATCGACCCTGATACAGCGAAGGATTTTGATGATGCTATTTCCTACCAACATCTGCCAAATGGAAATTTCGAAGTGGGGGTGCACATTGCAGATGTCAGTCACTATGTTAAACCGGGCTCTGTGCTGGATATCGAAGCCTATAAGCGCGCAACTTCAGTTTACCTCGTGGACAGGGTAGTGCCAATGCTTCCTTTTAAACTATCTGATGTGGTTTGCTCTCTGGTGCCGCATCAAGATCGACTCACCTGCGCTGTGATTTTTGAAATTACTGCAGATTTTAAAATAGTCAATAAACGTTTTATAAAATCGGTTATTCATTCTGATAAGCGTTTCTCTTATGAAGAAGCTCAAGAGATTCTTAATGAGGGAAAAGGTATCTTTCATGATGAACTCAAACATCTAAATACGTTTGCCAAATATTTAAGCGCTAAACGTTTTGAAAAAGGGGCTATGAGCTTTGAGTCTACTGAATACAAATTTGTTTTGGATGAGCAATTCAGACCAATTTCAATGAAGGTGAAACTTCGTCAGGATACCAATAAGCTAATTGAAGAATTAATGCTGCTGGCTAACCGCACCGTGGCAGAACATATCTATCTGGGTAAACCTCGTAAGCCTTTTATCTATAGGACGCACGACGAGCCAAGCGATCTCAGATTACAAGAACTAAAAAGATTTTTAGGAAAATTTGGTTACCACTTGGAGATTGATAACGAAAATGTTTTCAGAACTTCTATTAACGAAATTTCTAAACAGGTAGAAGGAAAGCCAGAACAAGATTTGATCCGCAATATGTCTATCAGAAGTATGGCTAAAGCGGTATATACGCCGAATAAACCTAGTCACTTCGGACTGGCATTTCAGCACTACTCACATTTTACTTCTCCAATTCGCCGATACCCAGATATCATTGCGCATAGATTGTTGTTTGGCTATCAGGATGGACACTCCATGGAACAAATTTGTCAGTGGAATATGGAAAAATTAGATGCTGCCTGCAAACAATCTTCGAAAATGGAGGTTATAGCTTCAGAGGCTGAAAGAGCTTCGATCAAATACAAACAGGCCGAATGGATGGAATCGCAGATTGGAAAAGTATTTCCTGGTGTTATCAGTGGTTTGACAGATTTTGGAATGTTTGTGGAAATTAAAGAGTATAAGTGCGAAGGGATGATACGATTAAACAAAATTGAAGGCGACCACTACGAATATGATTCGTACCTTATGGCAGTAATAGGTAGCAAATATTACCGTCAGTTTAAAATGGGTGACGAGGTGCAGGTTCTGGTGGCCAATGCCAATAAAATTAGCCGTATGATCGATCTCGAACTGATACTGGATTCAAATACTACTAAAAAAATTCATGACAGAAAACGTCGTAACTTCAGATAATTTCGAACACTACCTGGTGTCGCATCCTTTTGCTGGTAAACCAGAAAACCTCTACAATGCTATGAATTATATCATGCAGCTTGGAGGAAAACGCATGCGTCCCAAATTTTTACTGCTTGCCTATAAAGCTTGTGGTGGTAATAACGATGAACAAGCTTTGAAATTGGCTCTTTCTATCGAGACTTTCCATAATTTTAGTCTGGTACACGACGATATCATGGACAATGCACCCATCAGACGTGGTAAGAAAACGGTGCACGAAGAATGGAACATGCCTACTGCAATTCTTGCTGGAGATAATCTTTTACTGCAGTGCTACCGTTTAATTCTTGAAACTGAATTTGATTGCAGAATTGATCTATTAAAAGAGTTTACTGCTATGTCTGCTCTGGTGTGCGATGGTCAGCAAATGGATATGAACCTGCCGAATTTCGAAAGCATTTCAGAGGCTGAGTATCTTAAAATGATAGAACTTAAAACGGCTGTATTGCCGGCCTGTGCCCTCAAAATGGGTGCTATGGCTGCAGGTGCCGATGCCGCTACAGCTGAGCAGTATTATCAATTCGGTCTCAATATCGGGATGGCCTTTCAATTACAGGACGATTATCTGGATGCCTTCGGATCGGCTGCCGATATTGGTAAACAAGAGGGCGGTGATATCATCGAAAATAAAAGAACCATTCTCTACCTGCATGCCGAATCAACCTTAAACGCCGATGATTGTAATACTTTAAAAGAATGGATGTGCAGCAATCCTGAACCTGCTGAGGAAAAAATACAAGCCGTGCGTGCTTTGTTTAAAGCTGCTCAAAGCGATGTGTATTTGTCTGAAATGAAAGCGCAATACGAGCACAAAGCTCTCGAGATTTTAGAATCTGTGTGCAATAATCCTGTGTACAAAGAACAGTTTATGCTGCTGTTTGATATGCTGAAAACCCGCAACAGTTAAGCCTTAGGCGTGTTGTTGGGTTGTCCGCCTTTGGGTGGGTACTTCTTAAAGGGTTTCTTAAAAGGTTTCTTACCTGAAGAGGGTTTCGGAGAGCGTTGTGTAGGCGCATATTCCGGTCCCTTGCCTAGAAATTCTGGCAATGGATATTTCTTTATCTCATACCCAATCAAGTCTTCGATCTTTTTAAAACGGTGCTGATTAAGTTCATTAATAAAGGTAATGGCAACGCCTTTAGATTCTGCTCTGGCGGTTCTGCCCACACGGTGCACATAGTCTTCAGCATCTTGTGGTACTTCGTAATTGATCACCAATCCTATGTCTTCAATGTCTATACCTCTTGATAAAATATCGGTGGCTACTAAAATCTGAACCTGCTTGCTTCTGAATTGTCTCAAAACGTCTTCACGCTCGTTTTGTTCCAGATCAGAGTGTATGGCCAAGGCATTTAGCTTGGCTCTTCTCAATTCTTTTTCCAGTTCGCGGGCCTTTATTTTAGTGCCTACAAACACGATCACACTGGCGTAGGTTTTCTCGCTGAGGAGGTGACTGATTAAGGCGTTTTTGTTTTTGTCATACACCAGATAGGCTTGTTGGTCGACGCCCTCTGCTGGTTTTGAAATAGAAATGCTGATTTCTTCAGGCGATTTTAAGAGTTTCTTGGCAAGATGTCTGATCTTGTCGGGCATGGTAGCCGAAAACATCAAAGTTTGTCGGTTTGCTGGCAAGTAGGTAACAATGCGGGTGATATCATCCACAAATCCCATGTCCAGCATACGGTCGGCTTCGTCTAGTATCAGGAAACTAAGGGCGTCAAATTTAACATAGCCCATGTTGAGGTGTGCCATTAATCGTCCAGGTGTGGCAATGATGATATTGGCACCTTCTATCAAGGCTTTCTTCTCGCGGGCAAACACCTGACCATCGCCACCGCCGTAAATAGCCAATGAGCTGATGGATGTGAAATAGGAGAGTCCCTGAATGGCCTGATCGATTTGCAGAGCCAGTTCGCGGGTAGGTACAATGATGAGCGCTTTGGTATCGTCTGAAGCTTGTTTGCTGAGTGCATCCAGAACTGGCAGGACGAAAGCTGCTGTTTTACCGGTGCCAGTTTGGGCACAAGCGATTAGGTCTTTACCCGAAAGAATCACTGGAATGGCGAGGGTTTGAATCGGTGTTGGGTTTTCGAAACCCATGGCATCCAAACTGTCTTGTAAGTCGGGATTGAAGTTAAAATCTTTAAAAGTCAATGATAAATGTGTCTATATTCTATGCGAAGATACGGATAAAAACAGAGAAGAAAGCATTTCGTCGGCAGGGAGCGGTTAATGGCAGATTAAATTTTTATATTCAAGAGAATAATCGGAAATTGCGGGCTTAAATTTTTTATCATGCAAATCGGAAACAACAAGGTGGTGACATTAACCTATACCTTGACTATCAAGAGCGGTGAGGTTGTAGACACTGCCACTAACGACCAGCCATTCGTATTTATTCACGGAATCGGACAAACATTGCCGCTTTTCGAAAGCAATCTCGTCGACCTGAAAGCAGGTGATGATTTTGATTTTAGTATCGATGCAGAGAATGGTTACGGTTTATCTAACGATGAATTTAAAGTGAACATTCCTAAAGAGGTGTTCTCTGGTCCGGAAGTGCCAGCAGATATTCTTCAAATCGGTAGAATGGTGCCTATGCAAGATCAGGATGGTAACCCAATGAATGGTGTTATCCTTGGTTTCGATGATCAAACAGTGCAAATCGACTTTAATCATCCTTTAGCTGATCAGGACTTAAACTTCAAAGGTACTATCGTCTCTGTAAGAGAGGCAAGTGCTGAAGAGCTTGATCACGGCCACGTTCACGGTCCGGGTGGACACCACCACTAATACAATGACTGTTTTGAAAAGGAGCCTAAGTGCTCCTTTTTTTATAACTTTTTCATACTTTTTATATTCGAAGTTGAAAATTTACTTCGTTAGTTGAATAGGTAAAGTAAAATAGGTGCTTATTCCCGATAATCGGGAATTAATTTGTTTAAAAATGTCTTAATATATTGCTGTTGTTGTCTTTTGGTTAACCGATAATCGGTTGATTATTAGCACTCTTTTGCCTTGGGGCATCAGTAAATTTGCCTGCAATGGGTAAAGCTGATAAACAGTTAAAACAGATAGGCTTGCGTTTAAAAAACTACAGGGAACTAAAAGGTTTCTCGCAAGACTATTTGGCCAGTAAACTAAATATCAGTACCAGCGCTTATTCCAGAATAGAAAGAAACGAGGTTAACCTTACTCTTGAAAAATTATTTCTACTGGCAGATATCTACCAAATCAGTCTCGAACAGATCATCTATGGCGACGACCATAAGTCGGATGTTATGCTGGCTCAAGACCATGAGTCGGAATATCAACTAAAACTGCTGGAAAATTCGAAACTGCTTAAAGCCTACCAAGATCAAATTGAAATGCTAAAAGATCAGGTTGATTATCTAAAAGCTATCATTAACAAGAAATAATTTCGTTGAGAATTTTGGGTTTTTCAAATCGAAAATGTTCTACAAAAATTAATTAACCTCACTCATAGTATTGTAATATACAAGGCCTTTTAAGAGGCCGTATATCAAGCTAAAGCAATATGAGTAAATTTGATGAAACTAAACTTCCAACACTTGGAAAGCGGATTCGTAAGATTCGTGAATTGTATGATTTTTCACAGGAATATGTAGCCAAAGAACTGGACATGAGTATCTCAGGTTATTCCAGAATTGAAAGAGATGAAGTGAAAATCACTCTGGATAAACTAATGACTATTTGTAAAGTGCTTAATTTGTCTCTGGCAGATTTAATGCACCCAAATGATAATCACTTTTATGCTAACTGGACAATGGTTCTGCCTCGCTTACAACGATTAGATCATAGTCCGGAAGATTTTGATAAACTGGAAGAGGCTTATAAGTCGCAAGTGCAAACGCTTAGAGAAGAGGTGATGTACCTGCGCTCTCTTCTTACTAAAGTAACCTAATCTTAAAGGATTCTTTTTAAATAAAAAGTGCCAAATGGTATAAGCGATAGCAAAAATGCTAATACTGCCTGCTTAAACGTAAAGTCTTTACTCAGTAACAATTTTAATATCTGCCACATAAAAGCAATAAATAAAACGCCGTGAATTAGTCCTACGACTGTGACTGCCTCGGGTATTCCAGCTAGTCGCTTTAATGGCATTGCAATTAGTAATAAAACTAAATAACTATATCCTTCTATCTTTCCTGTTACTAAAAATTGTTTGTATTTGTCCATGAATTTATCGGCTAAGCCAGTGTTGTTTGTATGGGATTAAAAAACCTTCTGCTAGTTCACCTAAGGTTTTGATTAAGGGGTTGAAAAATAAGGTGTCTTCTTTGATGTCTCCGCGATTTAGGGCTGCTTTGACTTCAGATAAATGTATGTCGTAGAGCTGACCCTGCTCCATGTACACCATGGTCATGCGATCAAAGAAATTAATCTGAAGCTCTTCTGATAACTCTTTCATCTTTTTAACGCTCTTGTCTATGCTGCATCCACTGGCATTGGTCGCCGTTTCATCTACTGCCAATAAAATGTACCTGTTAAATAAAAGGTCAAAATCTGCTTTTAATGCAATGTCATGTGCAGTCCAACCAGCACAAAAATCACTTAGCCTTTCTTTAATGATTTCTATATCAGACTCCTTAAACTCGCGGTCAGACTGGTAAATCCATACCTTGCTCTCTTTTGATAAATCGGTTCTCATTGGTGCATTAAACTAATGATTTTGTCAACTTCTTTGATCATCTCATTGATCTTAAACTTCAAGTCGCGATTAGTACTGCTCTCAGTGTCTTCACTGCTAAGCTCGTCTGCCAATCGTTTCATCTTTAATTTCTGTTCAAGATCTTTGATAGAACTGTTTTGTATTTCAAGCAATTTTTTCAAACGATTAATCTCTTTCTCACGCTTTTCAAGTGCTGAGTTCAATTGCTCATTCTCTTCTTTTAACCCAAGAATGGCCTCTTTTACGTCGCGTAATCGTTTGATAAATGCTTCCATTATTTTCTAATTATTGCTTGTAATTCAGTTTCGAACTGAAGAATTAACTTCTCCATCAATGGCTCTATATCCTGATCACTTAGTGTTTTATTCTCATCGTATAAGTCGATACTAATACTCATCGCTTTCTTTCCTGCCTCCAGTGGTTTTCCTTCATAAACATCAAAAACATTTACGCCACTTATCAGTTTGCTGTTTTGCTTTCTGATAATGCCTTCTACTTTTTCAAATTTCACCGCCTTGTCTAAAACTAAACTTAAGTCTCTTCTGACAGACGGGAATTGCGGAATTGCCTGAAGCTTAAATTTCACCTGTGCTTTGGCTGCCTTAGTCCATTCAAGTGCCACATAAAAAACAGGGTCTTTGATGCCGAACATCTGTAAGGTCTTTGAATCAACTTCGTGTATCTCTAATTTGTCTGCCTGAACATGAAATAAGTCGTATACTTTGTTGACCAATGAACGCAGATAATACTGGTCAGCATTCTTGGCACTTGTTTCCCAACTTTCGTTGCTCTGTGTGCCCGAAGCTAAAATCAACAGTTGCTCTGTTTCTTTAAACCCTTTTTCTTTTGAGTAATAGACTTTTCCAAACTCGAAAAACCTGGTATTGCTTTGCTTTCTGTTTTTGTTGTAAGCTACAGACTCTAATGCCGAATACAACATGCTCTGACGCAAAACATTCATCTCTGCGCTTAGCGGATTGGAAAGGTAAACTAACTGTGACTTCTCGTCGTAATACTTGTCGGAACTCAATGAGTTGGTCATGATTTCTCTGAAACCATTGGCTCTCAATAATTCACTGATGCGAAGTTCAGCTTGTCTCAGTGGACTGTCTTTTTCGTATCTCAGAGACATTTTCATGCTGCGTTCCAAAGGAATATGTTTGAACCCGTAGATTCTAATCAACTCTTCTATCACATCTATCTCTCTGCTTACATCGCTCTTATACCTTGGAACTGACAACAAATACCCGCTCTCGTTTTCAGAAAGTATACTGATGCCCAGTCCTTTTAAAATTTGTTTGATGGTATCAGAAGGGATTTCAATGCCTATGATTTTTTTAATGTTGCTGCGCTTTAAGTCGACCGCAAATGGCTCTAGTGGACTAGGGTAATGGTCGATGATCGTGCCCAATACTTTGGCACCTGCCACTTCAGATAGAATAGCGGCTGCGCGTTTCAAGGCGGTAATGGTCATTTCAGGATCAGTACCGCGTTCGAATCTGAAACTGCTGTCGGTGCTGATGCCATGAGCTTTGGCACCTTTTCTCACCACATCCGGAGAGAAGTAGGCACTTTCCAGGAAGATTTTAGT
>JACCDI010483498.1_pt1 | contig 14961 bp, 23 predicted proteins | sample 7442791 | NCBI WGS metagenome assembly JACCDI01 (sample SAMN15323434, study PRJNA562643) | freshwater metagenome | isolation source: river surface water | place: USA:Blue River Watershed | collected 2017-08-15 | reverse complement strand
TTACGTGATAATGCACCTTTACGAATGCGTACTCAAACATTCAGTGCTATTATGCGAATAAGAAGTACTTTATCATTTGCTATACATGAATATTTCAGAAACAAGGATTTTGTTTATGTTAATACACCTATTATAACGGCAAATGATTGTGAAGGTGCTGGTGAAATGTTTTGTGTGACTACATTGGATATATCAAAACCACATACAGATTTCAGCGAGGATTTCTTCGGTAAGCAAACATCATTGACTGTATCTGGACAATTAGAAGGTGAACTAGCAGCAACTGCACTTGGTGATGTATATACATTCGGACCAACATTCAGAGCAGAAAATTCAAATACTTCTAGGCATTTAGCAGAATTTTGGATGCTTGAACCAGAAATGGCATTTGCTGATTTAGAAGATAATATGGATTTAGCTGAATCTTTATTGAAATATCTAATAAATTATGTATTAGATAAACATTTAGGTGATTTAAAATTATTGAATAGTAGATATATCAAAGAAGAATCTAAAAAGAAAGAATCAGAAAGAAGTGGGACAGATTTAATTGAAAGATTAATTCGTGTGGTACAAGATGATTTTGTTAGAATATCCTATACAGATGCTGTTGATATATTGATTAAATCTAAACCAGCACAAAAAGGACAATTTAAATATCCTGTTGCTTGGGGAACAGATTTACAATCGGAACATGAAAGATATTTAGTTGAAAAGCACTTCAAGAAACCTGTTATTATTACAGATTATCCAAAAGATATTAAATCATTTTATATGAAATTATCGGATGATAATCGTACAGTAAAAGCCATGGATGTTTTGTTTCCTGGTATTGGTGAAATCATTGGTGGTTCTGAAAGAGAGAATGATTTAGCTAAATTAGAAGCTAGGATGAAAGAAATGAATGTTGAAAACGATTGGTACTTAGATACTAGACGTTATGGTTCGTGCCCACATTCTGGTTTTGGTATGGGATTTGAACGATTGATGTTATTTGTAACTGGTATGACAAATATTAGAGATGTTATACCTTTTCCGAGAACACCACAAAATTGTAAATTTTAATAAAAAAGAAATGATATTAAATATATATAGTATGATGATAAAACAAATAGGAAAAATGACCATTAATTTTATGAAAATGATGGTTGTGATATCAAGTTTATTTATGGTAAACTTTGGATATGGTGCTACGATTACGTGGACTGGGACTACTAATACCGATTGGAGTACGGTATCTAATTGGGATTTGAACAGATTGCCGATTGCATCGGATGATGTAGTTATATCTAATACCTCAAATGACCCAGTAATTTCAAGTGGTACATATACGCTAAATAATGTATCAGTTGATAAAAATGCATTACTTACTAATAATGGTACAATTACAATTAATGGGAATTTGATAGGCGATGGTGCTTATAAACACACTTCGCAAAATGCTTATTTGAAAATATTTGGTACTTTGGATATATCAAAATATACTAATATTTCAACAAGCGGTACAGTAGAGTTTGCTGGAACTAATCAAATAGTGCCTGTTGGTGAAAATTTCTACAAAGTTGTTGTATCAGGTACAAATACTATAATTAATAGCAACACACTTTTCAAAAATAATTTCAATATACAAAATGGTGCTAGTTTAATTATTAATTCGGGTAATACACTTACATTAACTGGAACTTCTGTTGTAATCAATGGTGATATATCGGGTGCTGGTTCTTTATCTTTGAATATATCTGGTAATGGTAACACTACTGTTAATAGATTGAATGTTTCTGGTAGTGGTGTAGTTACTGCATCAGTTACTATGTCGGATGAAGTGTTTTTAGTAGATGGTGCTACTGTTAATTTAGGTGCATTTACAGTAAGTAATGGTCAAACCTTTATAAATAATAATGTGTTGATATATACACCAGGAACAGCACCGACTATTAATGGTACATTATCAGGCACTGGTGTGATGATTATTGGTACTGGTGTTACTTATGCAACAGTTGGTGATAAAGGTAGATTTGAATTAACAGGAACACCATCAGAAATCAGAACAAGTACTGTTGCTTATGCTAATTTATACGAATATGGTGCAACAACATCTGTTAAGATTAATGGTACAAATAACGGTACAAGTTATAAAAGTTTTACAATACCTACAACAGCACCAGCACGTTTTGCAAGAGTTGCTGCCGGTGGAAGAGTTTTTTCTTTGGGGTCATCACCAGTACCAGTTACTTTTGTTTCATTTGATGGTTATATTTCACACGATAATTCTGCTTTAATTTCGTGGTCAACATCTATGGAATATAATAATAAAGAATTTGTGGTTGAAACATCGAATGATGGTATTGCTTTCATGCAAGTTGCTGTTGTTGATGGTGTTGGTACTACAAACAATGTATCTAAATATTCTATTAAAGTATCAAATCCTTCAAAATATTTCAGATTGAAACAAATAGATTTTGATGGTATTTATACTTATTCTAAAATTATTGAAATTTCTAACAATAGATTAAATGATATATCGATATATCCAAATCCTTTTATTGGTAAAGATTTATATATTAGTTATAATGGATATAATATAGAAAATGTTATCGTTAAGATATATGATTTGAATGAAAAAGTACACTTCGAAACAACTTTAAACTTCTTTGATGGTAATATGTTAAAAACGCATATACCAGAAGGATTGAATAAAGGCATTTATTTTGTTGCTGTTATATCACCAACAAGTGTTAAGAATCAAAAAATTGTTGTTGAATAGATATATAAAAAAGGAGAGGTTTAAACCTCTCCTTTTTATTTATATGATAATTCTGTTATTTTAGCAACTGCATTTTTTAAAGCATCTGCTTTTTTCTTATCATATTCCATGATAGTTGCTAATTCGTGAATAGCTATACTTGTTTTTTCAACAATAGTTTTAGTATCAACGGGTCTAATACTATTTTTTCTATACTCGGCTAAATAATCATTAGTATATTTATTAACTAACATTTTAGCTTCTTCTAGTTTCAAACTATTTTTACTAGAAGCATACTCGTAAAATTCTTCCATCAAAATAAAACTCTTCTTGAAAGCGTCTAATTCTTTCTTAGAATAATTTAATTTTGCCAACTCAGCAATTGCATTATTGATTCTTTCTTCCATAATTTTTATTGTTTTTAATGATTTTTTAATGATATAATGATGTAAATCAGCTTTTTGTCTATGTAATTTTATATATACAATAAACGGACATTCACCATCGTGATATTATCTTCTATTCTTTTATACTTTATCCCAGATGTTTCTGATAAACAGGTTGATTTCGTTAGCCAGTTATATGATTTATCACCAATCATAGGATTACTTATTTTTGGTATCATGTATCTTTTATATTCTATAAAAGTCAAAAATGACTTATTAGAAAAAAGAGATGCTGAAATCAAAGAACTGAATGAGTATATCCGTGATAATGAAGCAGATAATGGCGTGATGTTGGAAAAACTAGCTAATAGTTTAGATAAAGTTATTGCATCGCATCAACACGATAGTTCTGCTATCATCAAGGAGATAGAGAAAACAAAAGAAATACTTTCTATCAAGATTGATAATGTTAATAGAAAGTAATTCTTTTATATTATATACAGAAATCTTAAAAAGTTTTAAAATATTTCGTTTCAATTGTAGTTAAACAATTTTTTAACTGTTGAAACGAAATATTTTTTTCGTTTAAATTGTAAATATGTGTGATGTTGCCTGAACAATCTTTATAATTGAATTTGATATACCATTTTTCGTCTTTTTCACCAAAAACTAACTTAGCTGATATATCATCTTTTTTATAAGTATAAATATCGTCTTTTTCAGAATATTCCATTTCAGATAAAAATGGATATAACTTAAACATATCTTCACGAACAGATTCAATTAAATTTGAATAGCCTTTAAACATCTTTAAAGCACCCATGGCTTTCTGTTTTCTCCTTGAACGTGTTGGTCTCTTAGAGATATTTCTATTAAATGCAACACCAATATCACCAGAACCAACTACACCACCATTACTAGCAAAATCAGCACCCACTGTTTGACCAGGAATACTAGATGCTACCGGTGTTATAACAGCACCCATGCCACTTGTATTAGCAGCATTAGCATAAGCAACTCCACCATCTTCGTTCACATTCTCTTTTTCTCCAAAAATATAAAATTCGGATAAAAATTCAATCACAAAATTTTCATTATTAGTGTATGATTTAACATCATAATCATCTATGAATACTTTTTCATTAGTATAAGGTAATACTTCTGATATATCATTCATACTCACATATTCTAATAATTCTTTATTAGATATATCTTCATAATTAGTAATATCTAAATCATCTGTTTTATATAGAAACGTGTAATCTATATTATCTTCTTCAAATTCAGAAGAAGATACCAAATTTCTTGGTTCTTGTATCATGCCATTTTCTTTAATAATAAAGAACTCATTAAATAGTAAAATATCTCTTTTCATATATTATATATAAAATAAAAGATATCTATTATGAAAATTTCATTATTATTATTCGTGCTAGGTGTATTATTAATGACCTTATCTGGCACTGATGGACACGTAGAAAATATGAATACTGTTAGCTATATCGGCTTAGGTTTCATTGTTCTTGGTATTAGCTATACATTATTGAAATCATTATTTGAATATTTCTTCGTTAAGAAACAAAAATAATCGGTGAATGTACTATAATATACCTATTTATAGTTAATACTTGTGTCAATTTATTTGTACTATGTGTGATGCATCTATGTTTTAAATCTCTTAAAGCATTGTATGCATCTTTTTCTGTTTTATAATACTTAATATGATAATTACCATTATACGATAATTTACGATTAACGAATTTATAATAATACATTTTTATTTCATATTCATTAATTGATGTGTCATATCTTGTACCAGATATATCATAATTCGGTAACATTTCATTGATATATCCTTTTATTATATCGGAATAAATATATTCTGGTTTAGTATAATCAATAATTTTTTCAACACTATTGATATAATACATACCATGCTTAGTTTTTATTCTAATATCTTTTTTATCAATAATAGGTAAAAATTCCATTAAATATTCATATGCTTTTGCATATTTATCCGATAAATCAGTATCATTTATGCTAAATGCTGTTGAAATATATAATTTCAATTCTTCGTAAGTAATAATATCCATACAACAAATGTAATGAAATATTTGGATATATCAAATATTATATTTAACTTTGTATTATAATTTAAACAGCTACTTATATGGGATACGAAGGTCATATTATCGGAAGTAATGAGAATCCAAGAGAATACTTGAAAAATTATTTAAGTTCAGCATATACTACTAAATGTAATTTTTTGGATATTAAAATCAATTCTAATAATGGATATATCCTTCTTGAAAGCAAATTAGATAAAACTATTTTTTTAATTGTATTTAATTGGAGTTACAAAAAAGCTGATAACGAAGTTGTTTTTAAAACAATGCATGAGTTTGATGGACCGTATGGAGATTTCAAAATATCAAAAAAAGTTTTGGATAAACTGACTAGTATTGAAACATATGAAGAATTAGGTATTGATACTGGTCATTGTGAAGAATTTAGAAATCGTATTATATCACAGCTTAATAAAAAATCAATACCATTAGAAACTTTTGTAAGAACAACAGAAACTATTCGTTTCTCTAATGATATATCATCCAATATTTTCAAAAAAGTTGAACGTACTGGCTGGAACGGCAGAAAAATGATTACTAAAAAAATGACTGCTTGTTTTGATGAAAATATGAAACAGTTGTGTTATGTTAAAATAGATTTGAAAAAATACGAATATGAATTAATTTAATTTGAAACATGATAAGTATTGAAAATTTAGCATATTTAATTCTTGCTTTTATAGTAGTAATGGAATTTATTTATGTGTTTGTTTATGGTGGTTTAATATCTAATAAAAGCAAAAAATTATTGTCTAGTTTAACTAAACCATATATTAGATTAAGCACTTGTAACGCATCCACAATAGTGATTGAGGAGAGATTTTATATCCACAAAAAAATTTCATTATTTTCAAGATATTATGTAAGTGATTTAGGTGTAGTGCCGAGATGGTCTAGTTTTAATAAAAAAATAGAGGAATACTATGATATAGCAATTGAAGAATATGCCAAAAAATAAAAAGAAGATTCGTGGTATTATTATTGATGAATATGAAACATTATTGATTACATTACGTGAAGGTAGTGCAGTATCATATATCAATAAAGTTGAAAAAAGAATAGATAAAATTCGTAAAAAATATCCCAAAATAGAGAAATGGAGAAAATCGAATTAAATACTCGTTCCGAAAAAATACAAATATTCTTAGAAAGTATTTTCCATGGTGTTGATAATATACTAGATAGAACAACAGTATTTTATCCTTGTAGTCCAGAATGTGCTTTCTGTTTTTATGATGCTAAAACCAAAATATTTAGAATAGGTGGTGATATGTATCGTTATTTTGATAGGTTATTTTCTAAATACTATTATTATGAAAAAGATTTCAGAAATATTGTAAAAGAATATGTTCAGAAAAGATATAACATAGAAATAAAAACAGTTTGGATAGGATGTTAGTAATATTAGGAGGTGGAACGTTCTCGCCTATTAGAAATCATTTAGCATTATGTGCACCAGCATTTGGTAATACTGCTCGTAAACTACACGAAAAATTACCTGGTTCTAAGTTATATCTAACTAAAATGGCTGATTCTACATCCGATTTAGTAACTAATGAAGATGTATCCAAATTAATTGACACTTTATTAGATGATATATCAGTAAAAACAATTATATTAAATATTGCTTTCTGTGATTATAAAGCATTGCCTATAAATAATGTGATTTCAGATTTCCACGCAGAAAGATTATCTACTAGTAATGGAAATATCAATATTGAATTAACACCATACGAAAAAGTAATAGTTAAAATCAAACAAAAAAGAAATGATATCTGTCTCGTTGGATTTAAAACTACTACTAATCATACTTTTGAACAACAAATATTAGCTGGTAAAAAAGCTATGTCACAAAACAATGCTGATATTATATTTTGTAACGATACTGTAACTAGAAATAATGTTTTAGTTTTTAAAAACACTATTGTAAATACAGATAGTAGAGAAGATGCCTTAAATAAACTTATCAAGAGTTTGAACTAAACGTATTTTCATATCTTCTATAATACGTTTATTTATACTTTTTCCTAGTTCATTAGCTAAGGTTGATTGTATTTGATGTTCTATTATATTATTATAATTAACTATTGTATCATACATTATATCCATCAATACTGATGATGATATATCATTATTAAGGATTTTATTACATGCTATTTCAACATCATCACCAGATATTTTGATATATGCATGTTCTAAAAATGATATAACTTCTATTTCATATTCATCTGGTACAGAATTTGAAAGTTTCAAAATATCACGTAAATCCGATACTATATAAGTACCGGATTCTATGTTGCTGATATATACTTTATACCATCTATTAGTGAATTGTGTTATTTCCATGATTAGTTAAACTTTTTTATAAATTCTTCTAATTCAGAAATATACACATCTTTCGGATTAGAAAGTTTTATGACTTCAATTTCTTTGTTTTTGGATTCTACCTGGTCAAGCATCTCATTATACTTTTCATTAGATAAATTATAAATAGGAATCATTAAAAGATAATTATATGAATCATCAATTGTGTCAAATTTATGTTTTACTAATTGTGCTGTGATTTCATCTTTCGATTTCTTAGAAACAGTGATTTTATTATCAATAACAAGTTTGATGAATCTTGCTTTCTCATTAAGAAATTTGATTTCTTTTTCTAATTTTTCAACTTGGTGTGCTTTTCTTTTATGATATATCTGTAATCTAAAATCAACAAAATATTTAGTTATATCTTGGCTACTATCAAATATTTTGATTTTGCCATGTTCATCAAGCACAGTGAAGTTTTCTGTTTTTGGTTCAATTAATTTAAACATCTTCATTAATTGTTCCTCATTCATAGATGCCAATTTTTCACGAGTGAATTTAACAGTGTATTTCATTCCACCATTTTTCTTATCTGTTAAATCATCCCATGATACAATCAATTTCTTGAATAGCAAATCATCTAAAAGGTCTTCTAATGTTTCCAGAGTTAAAGCTGGTGGTATTTCTGTTATAGATACTGTTGTAGTGTTTTCTATATTCAAAATACCTCTAATATACCATTTCTTATGATTGTCTATATCACGGACAATAGTACCGTTGAATGTATTAATATGTGGTATTTGTTCTGATATTTTTTTATTTTTCAAAACAGCAATACAATCTTTTGCTAATTCTTTCGGGTCTCTATTCATTATATTTGTAGAGTGACCGATTCCCAAACCAGAATCACCATTAGTTAGGATTACAGGCAAAATACTCAAATAGAATTTCGGCTCGATAGTCATTCCTTCTTCTACTTTATATTCTAATAAGTCTTTATCTTTGAAAACCAAATCAAAATTCTTATGTAAACGTGTACTGATATATCGAGAAGAACTATTACTATCACCACCATTTAATCGCGAACCAAACTGTCCAATTTTATCAAGGAATACAATATTATTTCTAAACTCCTGGTTCATTTTAATAATTGCATCTTCACAACTGACATTACCATGGTGGTAATTTGTTGATGATATAACAACACCAGCAAAGTTTGATACTTTATTGTGTGTATTCCTTAATGTTTTATCAGCAGCATGTAAAATCTTTCTTTGTACGGGTTTGCAAGAATCTATGACCGAGGGTAGTGAACGTTGTTCGACTACATATAATGCATAATTGCGATAATCTTTTTCCATGAAATCTGATACTGATATATCATCCATAGAACTGTTGATAATAATATTATCATTATCAACAGCTATTTCTTTTTTATTATTCTTTTTCATATATTAATATTTTTTAAATTACAGTAATAAATCCTTTCTTATTCCAGAATCATCACCAAACCAATCATCAAGTAATTTCCTAGCACCGTCATCCCATTTAAGTTTTATTTTGCGTGGATTCTTAATCATTTCTTCGTATTCATCATCTTCTAATGCACCAAGACCTTTTTTGTAAAAAGTTTCATAACCTTTATTGGTTTTAGAAAATTCTTCGTATTCTGCTAAACTATAAAACACTTTTTTATCTTTACCCTTAGTTGCTACTAAAATAGGTGTCTGTATTCTATATACCATACCCCATTCCAATAATTCTTGCCATTTAGAGAAGAAATTTAGTAATAAACCCGTGATAGAATCACCATCGCAATTATGTGATAATACTAAATCACCATTATCTAATACTATATGAAAAGTATTATCATCTTCAACTGATATATCAAACATCTTAAAATCACTATTATTTTTTAATGTAATTTCTTTTATTTGTAATGATACATATTTATTGTTTGTATTTAAACAGAAACTATCCATCATAGTAATATTCTCTGCTTTTTCTTCAATCATGTATCCATCACGATATATCAACATTTTATGATTTAAGCTAGTAATAAATTCACCATTTTCTAATTTGAAAATGATAGCATCAGTTTTATGCGTTTCTACTATATTTGTGATGTTTTTATATACACCAGTGTGAGTTAATACTTTATCGGTATAAGATATATCAGATATGCTTTTTACACCGTCTTCTGTTAAAATTTTAGTATTACTTTCTAAACAATCCATATCCGTTGCAATCAATATCTCATCATATCTCAAATCTTCTTTTTTGACTTTACCATTTAAAGTAAGACCTAATGCACTCATCAATTTTGCTGCTTCTGTTGGGTCGCCTTTTTTATCTACTAAAATTTGTTTATCACTCATTTTAGATATATTCATGAATTTACCCTTCAATTTGAATATGCCTTGTTTTTTAGAATCTCTAAATGTACGAGCCGAATTACCAGCACTATTATGGGATACTATACCATTACTTAAAAGAAATGATGCATCTTCATCAACACTAATATCTACCATATTAGTATATTCATCTGTTAATATAACATCTTTTATATCAACAAACTCTAAGAAATTTTCTACTATATTCATTAAATTTTTTCGTCTATTTTTTTAATTATTAAGTGCTTTGATATATCTAATTTAGCACCTTCAACCATTTCAAACATATTATTATCTTTATTGAAACAACCAAATAAATGTTCATTAGTTGAATATATAACATTATTGTTAGTGAATCTAATAGATATATCATATTTGGTATTATCAGTCATAGGTGTTATATCACTTATTTCTAATAATGATTCTACAAAAGCCAAATAATTTTTAATTAATTTGTGTTTTGATATATCTAAATCTTTTGTTTCAATAAAGCCAAACACATTAGTTTCAGTATTATATGTAAACCATCTATGTTTATCTGAACAAACCAAATCACCTAAATCGGTTTTAATAATAGCTTTTTTAGATATTTTTTTGTTAGTTGATATAACATCTTGGATTTTATTATTGTGTGTAATAACAGAATCCCCAACCAAAACATCTTTTATTTTTTTATCTAATATACCATCATTTTCAGTGATACATCTAATAAGTGTATTCTCTTCTAAACAATCCCCCTCAAATATAAAAAGCTGAGTATCAGTTCTATCTGTTCCAGTAGCATCAATTAATTTATCAATTTTGATTTTTTGTTGTTGCTTTTGTAACTTTTTAAGTTCGTCATTTTCTTTTCTTTCAATAGCGGCAAGAATAGATTCAACTATATCAGATTTCATTACTTTTTTAATGAATGATTCTGAAATTTTAAAATCGCCTAAACATTCTTTGTTAATAGTATTTGTCAAATACTCTTTTGTTTGACTATCAAACATTGGGTTTGGTATTCTACAAACAACAAACAGCATCAATTTATTTTTAACATCTGCCCAGTTAGCTTTAATCTTTTTAGAGAATGAATCTGCGATGGCTTTTGAGACGTTTAGAGAGAGGTAATTGATATGTGTACCTCCACGATAGGTAGAAACAGTTGAAGTCACTGAGACTGCGTTAAACTCGTCAGATGGTGATTTTGCAACACCATATATCCAATTAGGATTTGAATCGTCAATATATAGATTAGAATCATCATTAAGATGTTTACTCATCCATTCTTTGAAGTTTTTAACACCTATTTTTTCATTATTGAAATACATTTTCACGTTAGGGATACAAACAGATATATCCAACATTCTTTTTAAGATTAGTGATATATCGTCATCTGTTATCTGGTCCAAGCCATTGAATCGTGAAAAGTCGGGTGTGTAAGAAAATTTCACATAGCATTTAGTAGAATCGGTAACTTTTGGTTTACTGATAATACTCATGTTATCTGAGTAATCTTGTTTGAAAAGTTTTTTACCATCGGCAACTTGAACCGAGCATTTAGTTGAAAATATATTTGTTAATTTCACACCCATACCATTAACACCGGCTGAAAATCTAGTTTCTGTATCATCATAGTTAGAGCCAGTTAATAAGTGTGAGAAAATCATTTCTGGTACATAACATTTTTCGTCTTCTTGTATAGTAACAGGAATACATTTTTGTGGTGTACAATCATTTTCAACAGTGATAGTGTTTGATTCTCTATCAATATTAACTTTGATATAACTTACATTTTGGTATTTAATAGCAGCATCACTTGCATTAGATATAACTTCATCAAAAATTTTAAGGAAGGCAGCGTTATATCGTACTTGTTTTTTAATTACAGAAAATGTTTGTGTATTATCTACGCAATACATATCGGTTAATTCCGTATTGATTGAGCCGACATACATACCAGACCTTTGTAATACGTGTTCTCGTTGGGATAATTTTTGAAACTTTATATTGTTTTCTTTTTCCATTTATTTAGTATAATCATTTTTTATTATATCGTATATATACAGAAATGTTTTGTTCCTTTTAATATTTTTTTATATATTTGTTGAAATGGATTTAAAAACACAAATACAATTATTATCAGATTATGAAAAGTATCGTGATAAAACGAGCATATCATCTTTTGTAGAATATAAAAAATCATATAAGTATTGGTCAGATGAAGAATACATATTACATTTATTAGGTGAAAGTACTGAATTGATGATATATCTTGAAAACAATATAATTTATAACATGAATGTTGATAATGAAACTAAAAAAATATTAATTCATTTTGATTATTGTGTAGATATTATTGTCGTTGAAACATTTTGGTCTTTGAAATATGGTAGATAGTATGTTGATAATACTTGCTACTGAAAATGGTGGTAGTACTTTATATACTGATAAACCACTAACTTTTGTGGATGGTAGTGTTGTTGCAACAGATAGTTATAAAGTATCTGTTTATTATCATTATATTTATTATGATAATATGTATTATACTGTTCAAGTACGCATTGATGAAAGAATAGATTATTTTTCTATTAATGTTGAAAATATGAACACTACGATGATGCATACTTATGTTTATCATAGAAACGATTATCTCACTAATAATCCTATAATAAGTAGTATTTTAGGATATGATTTGTCAAAAATAGAAAGTGAAATAGTCAAACCACCAAGAAATATTGAATATTTAGAAAATTTGATGTTAAAACGAATATTAGATACAATATAATGATATATCTATGTAGTCACGATAGTAATGTTGGTATGCAACACTTCTTTTATAAGAATGGTATATATTATCAAATACACGTCCAGCCTAGTCTTAGTGTATTTGATAAAACAACTACATATTATGGTCGTTATGTATCATCACGCAAAAGATTTGTTTCATGTCAAGTATATGATTATGAAATACCCTTAGTATTAGAATATGTTGATTTCCATCAAAAGAAACCTGATGAAAGATTTTCTGTATTAAATAATATACTTGAACAAAAAATATTTGATAAAATATGATATATTTATTCACTGAATCAAATTTATTAGGTTCTGTGTCACATACACATTATTATTTTTGTGATGATAAGATATATCGTATAATTGGCTCTGGATACCTTTTATATAGTAAAGATTATAATAAAGTGTGTGATAAATTACGCGTGATAGATTTTCATTATGAATTACCGGAGAAAAAAGATGTGCATATTTTTATAAACTTTGTTGATAAAAAGAATATGTTATTTAAAAAGATAGAACAAATAATCTTCAATAATATATGATATATCTATTCACTGAATTAAATTCAATTGGTTCTACATTTTATATACATTATTATTTTTGTGATGATAAGATATATCGTATATGTGGTACACAATACATTTTATACAATAAAGATTATGAATATATAGATGGTAATAAATTACGTGTGATAGATTTTCATTATGAATTACCAGAGAAAAAAGATGTACATATTTTCAACAATTTCACTGAAAAAGAGAATATGTTATTTAAAAAGATTGAACAAATAATATTCAATAATATATGATGATACATCTATTTACTGTTATACGAAACGATAATGATTCTGATAACATATACGAACATGGATTTTATAGTAATATAAATGGGAAATTCTATGGATATATAGATGAATATTGTTATTTTGCACTAGAAGAAACGATGTGTTATTTAACTGATGAATTTGTATTTGAATTACCAAAAAAATTAAATATTAAATCATATGAACTAAATGTGAATAATAGGTATTATCATTTTATGTGTGAATTGGAAAAAATAATATTCGATAAGATATGATATATCTAGGTACTAAAAAATATTCTCTAAATTATGGTGTGTTTACGCATGAGTTTTATTATAACAATACGTTTTATTCAGTACATATAAACAGTCTTGGTACTGAATACCGAAAACTAACAGGAAATAAACCTGAATATATAGAGCAATTTGCTTATATTTTACCAGAAACTTTGGAATATATCTCTTATAAAGGTTTTGAAGAACGATATAAATTATTGAATAATATACTAGAAATAAAAATATTTGAAAAGTTATGAATAATATGATATATCTATTTTCTTATATCAGAAATGACCTCAATAATGGTAGTAGTGATAAATCATCTTATGAACACGGGTTTTATAATTCCGAAGATAAACAATTTTATGGTCACATTGAATATACTTGAACATACTCCTTGTGTGTGTTCATCTTTTTATTGTAACATACCAACTATCAGACATATTTCTGACATAAATTATGCATATAATAGATATTCAATTTTTAATAGAGAATTAGAAAAATTAATATTTGGTAATATATGAGATATATCTTAACATTTCGTGGAGTTAGAATAAATAATAACAAATATTCTATTAGGATAGTATAGCCATTTGATTGGTTTTACATTCCACAGCCTTACTCAATCGGCTGTTATTAGTGTTAACGAACACTTTATTTTTATATAATAAGTGTTGTTTTATTGATTCTTTTGTTGCATAAGGATTTGATGTAAACCAATCATCATGAGCACGGCTCATGATGTTTTTAGTTGCATTTACATCTGCTAATGCCTTATGTCCACAACATAAGCATTCAAAATTCTCTCTTGTTTTTCTATTATCTTTTTCAGTGTGGTGGCATATGCTACACTCTTGACTAGTATATGCTGGATTAACGTATGTTATTTTAATTCCATAATCTTCGCTGATACATGTTAATTTAGCTTTAATGTTTGATAAGCCACAATTAGATAATAAACGATTCATTCTTTTACTTAAATTTACACCTTCAAAATTTAATAGTTCAACTACAATTTCTGCTGGTTTATGTACTTTAATTAAACGATTGATTACTCTGTTTGATTCATTTTTAATAAAAGCACGTAATCTATATGTTAAATCTTTGTATTTTTTGTTTTCAGATAATTTTTGTTTTCTTTTTTGAAT
>JACCDI011358243.1_pt1 | contig 14963 bp, 15 predicted proteins | sample 7442791 | NCBI WGS metagenome assembly JACCDI01 (sample SAMN15323434, study PRJNA562643) | freshwater metagenome | isolation source: river surface water | place: USA:Blue River Watershed | collected 2017-08-15 | reverse complement strand
TGGTGTGTGTCAATGATAATTGTCGTGGGCGTTTCATCTGTTTATAATATTTGTTTTTTATTGGAAGATGGAACGCCTATAATCATATTGGTGTGTGTCAATGATAATTGTCGTGGGCGTTTCATTATGATTCACAAAAAGTAAAAAAATCATTGATTTTAGATAAAGTCGAGATTTTTATTTATATCATAAATATATAGCAATCAGTTATTTGTATTTTTTATTTTATCTTAAATCAATTTATTTTCATTTAATTCAGTAAAAAAATGTATTTTGGTTTGATATTTGAAACAGCATTTTTAAAACCTCAAAAAAAAAGAAATCATGAAAAAAATAATTGCACTTTTAGCCGTTATCGGAATATTTAGTTTACAAGGATGTGTCGGACCAGAGGGACCTCCGGGAATACCAGGTGAGGATGGTTTGATTTCAGATGTTATTGAACTTAAAAACGTGAATTTTTTTAATGATCCAACGGATGGTTATGTCATTTATCAAAAATTTGCTCAGAATATCTATCCCTCAGATGTTGTTTTAATTTACAGATTATCGGGTACTATAAATTCAAGCACTCCAATTTGGCAACCAATTCCTAGAACGCTTTTTCTAACTCAAGGTGAATTAGATTATGATTTTGATTTTAGCAAAGAAGATTTTACTATTTACGCAGGTGGAACCTATAATTTATCATTGACCCCTCAGTATTTAAATAATCAAACATTTAGAATTGTGATTGTTCCTGCTGATTTTGTTACTACTGTAAATAGAAACGATTATAATGCAGTTATGGAAGCTTTAAACGTCAAAGAAAATCAAATTAAAAAAATAAATTTCTAGACAAATTTGGCTCAAATAAAAAAAAGAAAATCTCTCGATTTCCTTTTTTTTGTGATTTACTCTAAGCTTTTTTGGGCTATTGGATACTTATTTTACTTTTTCACTCATCTTCAAAGAAACAATAATTCCTATTGCAAGAGAGAGTGCTATGAAACTTAATGAAACCCATTCGGCAAATACAAAAAAATCATGCAGGAGCATTTTTAGTCCAACGAAACTCAAAATAGCGATCAAACTGTATTCGAGATGGGCAAATCGGTTGAGCATATGGGATAAAAAGAAATACATGGAACGCAATCCCAAAATGGCAAAAATATTGGAACTGAACACCAAAAACGGGTCGGATGTTATGGCTAAAATTGCCGGAACGCTGTCAACCGCAAATATAACATCCATTACTTCAATAACCACTAATGCCACAAATAATGGAGTTGCTGCAGTGATGTGCTTTCTTTTTACAAAGAAATGTTCTCCGTCGATGTGAGTTGTTACTGGAATTATTTTTCGTAATGTTCTATAAACAAATGATTTTTTGGGTTCAAATTTATCGTCTTCTTTTGAAAACAGCATTTTAACCGCCGTGAAAATTAAGAAAACCCCAAAAATATAAGTCGTCCAACTGAATTTATGGATCAGCAGCACGCCAAAATAAATCATCAATCCTCTAAAAACAATGGCACCAAGTATTCCCCAAAACAAAACCCGATGTTGGTATTTTTGTGGGATTCTAAAGGATGAAAAAATGATGGCGATGACAAATATATTATCGACACTTAGCGATAATTCTATTAAATAACCCGTTATGAATTTCATTGAAGCCTCTGTGGGATTCAACTCATCTGGATTTGCAATATAATTATTGCTATAAAGCCAATAAATTACTCCAGAGAACAGAAACGAAATAGTTACAAATATGCCAGTCCATTTTCCTGCTTCTTTAGAACTGATAATATGTGGAGTTTTATTGAAAACACCTAAATCGAGACTAAGAAATAATAAGATAGAGGCTATAAACAATATCCAGACAATCATATTTTATGCAGTTTTGGTTTATTGATACTGCAAATATACTTTTTGAAGTTGATATAAATTGGAAAAATATGATTTTAAGATATAAAAAAAGTGCTTTCAGAAATGAAAGCACTTTTGAATACATTGAAATAAAACTACAAAGCTGATTTTACAGTTTTGATAATTCTAGCAGCAATTTTGTATGGATCACCATTAGATGCTGGTCTTCTATCTTCTAAATATCCTTTCCATCCATTTTTAACAGTGAATAACGGAATACGAATAGAACATCCTCTATCAGAAACTCCATAAGAGAAATCATGAATAGAAGCCGTTTCGTGTTTTCCAGTCAAACGTTGATCATTATAAGCTCCATAAACAGCAATATGCTCAGCAGTTACTGGACGGAAAGCTTCACAAATTTTATCATATACTGCCTTGTCACCGCAAGTTCTTAAAACTTCGTTAGAGAAGTTAGCATGCATACCAGAACCATTCCAGTCAGTATCTCCTAGAGGTTTTGGGTGGTATTCAATATAGTAACCGTATTTTTCAGTCAAACGATCTAACATATAACGAGCAACCCAAATTTCATCTCCAGCTAATTTTGCTCCTTTTGCAAACAATTGAAATTCCCATTGTCCACAAGCTACTTCTTGATTGATTCCTTCAAAATTAAGTCCAGCAGCAATACACAAATCAGCATGCTCTTCGACTAACTTTCTTCCATGTGTGTTTTTTCCACCTACTGAACAGTAGTACATTCCTTGTGGAGCAGGGTAACCTCCAACTGGGAATCCAAGTGGCAATAAAGTTTTGGTATCCATAATGAAATACTCTTGTTCGAAACCAAACCAGAAATCACCATCATCATCAATAGTTGCTCTACCATTTGAAGGGTGTGGAGTTCCATCAGCATTCATAACTTCTGTCATTACTAAGTATCCGTTAATACGAGTAGGATCAGGGTAAATAGCAACAGGAACTAACATGCAGTCAGAGGAACCACCTTCTGCTTGTCTTGTTGAAGATCCATCAAATGACCAATTTCCAATTTCTGCTAATGTTCCTTTAAAATTTTCGTGCTCTTCTACTTTTGTTTTACTTCTAAGATTTTGAGTTGGTTCATATCCGTCTAACCAAATGTACTCTAGTTTAATTTTTGCCATAATATAATAAATATTTAATTATTTCTAATAATGTGCAAATTTAAAAAAAAAGAGTCATTAGTATAAAATTATGGGGTACAAATTAATTTGAATGATGTTATTTTTATGAATACCCTATAATTATATAGGTAATATTATGTATTTTAAATTTTTTATATGCAAATTTTAATAATTACCTTTGTTGAAAAAATAACGAAATTATGGCGACATTACGTTTTCAAGCTTTAAAAGAATCCTCTAACAGAAATCCAGTACTTTTTGAAGAGATTGACAGAAAATCAATTATTTTTGGTTCTAATGTTTTTAATGAAAAAGCAATGAAGCAATATTTGACTTCGGATGCTTTAAAAGCAGTACAAGGTGCTGTCCAAAACGGAACCAAAATTGACCGAAAACTTGCCGATTATATCGCTATGGGAATGAAGGAATGGGCTTTGTCTAAAGGCGTAACTCATTATACCCATTGGTTTCAACCCCTTACAGGAAGCACTGCCGAAAAACACGATGCTTTCTTCGAAACTTCCTATGATGGAAACAATCCAGTCGAAAAATTCGGTGGTGGTCAGTTAGTACAACAAGAGCCGGATGCTTCTAGTTTTCCTAATGGAGGCATTAGAAATACATTCGAAGCAAGGGGTTATACCGCTTGGGATCCTACATCTCCAGCCTTTATTTATGGAACAACTTTATGTATTCCAACGGTTTTTATTTCATATACTGGCGAAGCATTAGATAATAAAATACCACTATTAAGAGCCCTATCTGCTATTGATGAAGCGGCTACAGATGTTTGCAAATATTTCGATAAAAACGTCAAAAAAGTTACAGCAACCCTCGGTTGGGAGCAAGAATATTTCTTAATTGATAGTGCTTTGGCTAATTCAAGACCCGATATTTTAATGACAGGAAGAACATTGTTGGGTCATACTTCTGCCAAAGGTCAGCAATTAGATGATCATTATTTTGGTTCTATACCAACCCGTGCATTAACTTATATGCGAGATTTGGAGCAGGAATGTATGTTGCTAGGAATTCCAGTAAAAACGCGTCATAATGAAGTCGCCCCCAATCAGTTTGAATTAGCGCCTATTTTCGAAGAAACAAACCTAGCTGTCGATCACAATTGTTTGTTGATGGATGTGATGCAAAAAGTAGCTGAGCGTCACGATTTTAAAGTTTTATTACACGAGAAACCATTCAAAGGGGTTAATGGTTCAGGAAAGCACAACAACTGGTCGTTAGCTACTGATACAGGTGTTAATTTGTTAAGTCCTAGCAAAACACCGATGAGCAATTTGCAATTTTTGACTTTCTTTATCAATACCATCAAAGCGGTTAACGATTATGAAATGCTCTTGAGAGCAGCCATTGCAACAGCCAGTAATGACCATAGATTAGGTGCCAATGAAGCACCACCTGCCATTATTTCTGTTTTTATTGGAGAACAATTGACCAAAGTTTTGGCAGAATTAGAAGGTGTAACTGATGGTAAATTATCTCCAGAAGAAAAAACCGATTTAAAATTGAACGTAGTGGGGAAAATTCCAGAAGTTATTTTGGATAATACCGATAGAAACAGAACTTCCCCTTTTGCCTTTACCGGAAATAAATTCGAGTTCAGAGCAGTGGGTTCTTCTGCCAATTGTTCGAATGCCATGACCACTTTGAATACTATTGTTGCCAAACAATTGAAGGATTTCAAAATAGAAGTTGATGCTTTGATTGAAAAAAAAGGGTTGAAAAAAGACGAAGCTATTTTTAATGTTTTGAGAGAATATATTAAAGTTTCCAAAAAAATCCTTTTTGAAGGTGATGGTTATAGCGAAGCTTGGGAAAAAGAAGCGGCCAAAAGGGGTTTGAGTAATTTCAAAACCACACCTGAAGCTTTGAAAACTAGAGCTTCAAAACAAGCTTTGAACTTATTCTCCGAAATGGGAATATTAAACCACGTAGAAATGGAAGCGCGTTACGAAATTGAATTGGAGGAATATACCAAGAAAATCCAAATCGAAGGCAGAGTTTTAGGTGATCTTTCTATCAATCATGTTATTCCAACGGCGATTCGTTATCAAAATACTTTAATAGAAAATGTCAATGGGTTAAAGGATATTTTTGGCGATGAATTTAAAGCTTTAGCCAAAGAACAAATTACAATTATCAGAGAAATCTCGGGACATATCGAAGGAATCAATTCGAAAGTGGAAGCGATGACCAACGAAAGAAAAATTGCCAATCATTTGACAAATGCACAAGCTATGGCAGATGCCTATTGCAATAAAGTGAAACCTTATTTTGAACAAATTAGAAATCATTGCGATAAATTGGAGTTATTAGTCGATGACGAAATTTGGACCTTGACTAAATACAGAGAATTGTTGCTTACAAAATAAAAAAAAATAATTTTCTACCTGGATTTGCTTTGTCTATTTGCAATCACTAGAGTCACAAATTTTCACAGATTTATTTGTGAAAATTTGTGAAATCTCTTTAAAATAATAAATCAGAAGATTTTGGTTCTGAACAAATGCCAAAATGATTTATATTTGCCCCACAACCACACAACAGAAAAATGAGTTCAGATTCTAGCAAACGTTACTCACAAAGAGGAGTTTCAGCATCTAAAGAAGATGTGCATAACGCTATAAAAAACATCAACAAAGGATTATTTCCACAGGCTTTTTGCAAAATTGTCCCTGATTATTTAACCAATGATGAAGATTATTGTTTGATAATGCACGCTGATGGGGCAGGAACAAAATCGTCTTTGGCTTATATGTATTGGAAAGAAACGGGCAATATATCCGTTTGGAAAGGTATTGCACAAGACGCTCTGATTATGAATATCGACGATTTATTGTGTGTAGGAGCAACCGATAATATTTTGCTTTCTTCCACCATTGGAAGAAACAAAAATTTGATTCCTGCCGAAGTGATTTCAGCCATCATCAACGGAACCGAAGAACTCATCAAAGAACTGGATTCTTTTGGAGTGACCATTCATTCCACAGGAGGAGAAACCGCCGATGTAGGCGATATTGTTCGAACCATCATTGTAGATTCGACCGTTACGGCCAGAATGAAACGTTCGAAAGTGATTGACAATGCCAACATAAAAGCAGGTGATGTCATCGTAGGGTTGGAATCTTTTGGTCAGGCGACTTACGAAAAAAGCTATAACGGCGGAATGGGAAGTAATGGATTGACCTCAGCACGTCACGATGTTTTTGGGAAATATTTGGCTACTAAATATCCAGAGAGTTACGACTCTGCTGTTCCTGAAGATTTGATTTATTCCGGTCGGGTAAAACTAACCGATGCAGTCGAAAATTCACCCATCGATGCTGGACAATTAGTACTTTCGCCAACCCGAACCTACGCGCCAATCATCAAGAAAATCTTGGACAAATATACGTCTGATGAAATTCACGGAATGGTGCATTGTAGCGGAGGAGCACAAACTAAGATTTTACATTTTGTACAAAATTTACATATCATAAAAGACAATTTATTTCCAGTTCCACCTTTGTTTCAATTGATTCAAGAGCAATCTAAAACCGATTGGAAAGAAATGTACCAAGTCTTCAACTGTGGTCATCGAATGGAAATTTACGTTCCCGAAGCTGTTGCTCTGGACATTATTGCGATTTCAAAATCATTCAACGTCAACGCACAAATCGTGGGTAGAGTAGAAGCATCCGATGCTAAAAAACTGACTATTACCAGCGAGTACGGTACTTTTGAATATTAAATCAGGTTAGTTTTAGGACGCAGATGAAACGGGATTTGCTAAAGCAAAAACACGGATAAAAACGGATTTTAATATTTTTTAATCTGTGAAAAGCTGTGTAATCTGTAGTAAAAAAAATTATAATTATGTACGAACTACTTTTTTGGCAATATCAAGACGGAATCTATCTCAATCATCATTTGGTTTACGAAGCCTTGGTCGAACAACAAGAAGTTGAAGGTTTGGAAGTGCTTCCGGTTCAAGTAATCCTGAATCGTATCAATTCTATTTTTTCAAGCTGGGAAAAAGTAGATGAAAACAGTTGGAAGAACACTAATGGCAAAGGCGCTTTTCACGTCAAAACCACACCACAAAGCATTCAAATCGATTGCTACGGCACCGAAGGCAAAACCATGAATTTGCTTGCTGATACTTTGGATGAATTCAAATGCCCGCTCTATGACCCACAAGTTCCTGTACGTTACGACGAATTTAACGAGTAGATTTTTTCTTTCTAACCAAATCAATACAATCCGTTTAAACCAGTTTATTCTGCGTCATCCGTGGCCAATTTAAAGTAAATTCTATGTCAATAATCGCTAGCTTTCCACAAAATATAATCCTCGAAGACGAGTTTGTTTTACTTCGTCCACTAGAGGAATCCGATGTAGAAAACTTATTAGACATCTCCCTCAACGAACCAGAAACTTGGGAATATTCGTTGGTTAGAGCCAATGGAAAAGAAAATTTGACTCATTATATTCAATTGGCATTGAAAGCCAGAGAAAATAAAACCGAATTTCCATTCATCGTTTTTGATAAGAAATCTGGAAAATATGCTGGAAGTACTCGTTTTTACGATATTAGTTTACCTTTTAAAACGCTTCAATTAGGGTACACTTGGTATGGAAAAGATTTTCGAGGAACGGGATTGAATAAACATTGTAAATTTCTCCTTTTGCAATTTGCCTTCGAAACCCTCAGCATGGAACGTGTGGAATTCCGCGCTGATAATAATAACTTGCGGAGTATTGCCGCAATGAAAAGCATCGGTTGCAAAGTTGAAGGCGTGTTGAGAAATCATATGCCAACCTTTGGCTACGAATCAAGACGCGACAGTATTATATTGAGTATTCTTCGCAACGAATGGTTCGATGAAGTGAAAGACAATTTAAAAGCTAAATTATAATCTTAGAGTTATTTATGGGAACCTTCGTGATCAGCAAACGATTCGATGAACGTTATAAATTTGTATTCACCTCCAGAAAAGGAAAAACCATTTTCACTAGTCCTTCAATGGAGCTCAAGATGGAATGTGAAGATTGTATTGAAGCCTTAAAGGCCAAGATTGAAAACTGCACTTATGTGAAAGCGAGAGCTGCCAATGGAAAGTATTTTTTCAAAATGATGCTTGAAGAAAATGTAATTGCCACCAGTAGAAAATACACTACACCATTATTACTTGAAAAAAGCATCAACGAAATCATCCGTACTGCTGTAAAATCAGATGTATTGGATTTTACGATGAATGAGTTTGTGTTTCCGGATTAGGTTGCATTTATTAGTTGAACTCAAGCAATCTAAGTCGAATCTATCTCAATAACTTTTCAGCAATGCTACTTTTTCGGCATCGATGCAATCGGGACGTCTGCCAGCAGAAAAGCCTACAATATCATCGGTATTGATGGATAAAGCCTCATCTCACATAGGTTTAAAAATAGAAAAGGGAGTATAACTATTGGAATTCGGCTGAAATAAACAATAATTTTTTTTGCTTTGTAATGGTTTTTGGCTCATTCCATTCCATCCTTCAACTGCAATTTCATAGTTAGTGAATTTCTAGTTTTCGGATGCAAACGAATCGACTTTACAATAGCTAGAACTTCCATAGCCTTTGTTGCCGTCTCGGTTGGGGCAGGAAAAACAACCATCTACAATGACTTTATACACAAATAGACCGTTGTATTTTTTACTCAAATGTGCCCAGTAATACTTCTGAATTGGGTGTTTCGTTCATTCGCCAAAAATATGAAATCCGATGTATTATAATAAGTTTGCTTGATTGATTATTCGAAGTTCCATCAATAAATCGGTTTGTACATCGTTGCCTAAACTGAAGCTATGTTTATCAAATTCAATAAAATCATTATTGATGTAAAATTGTATTGCCTTGTAATTTTTTTCCCATACACCTAGCCAAATGGAATTAACTCCAGATTTTTGACCAATTCTTATGGCTTCGTTGAGTAGTAATTGTCCAATTTTTTTACCGTGAAATTTTCTCAAAACATAAATTCGTTGAATTTCCATTGCTTGTGGACTATGTATTTCAGTTTGAGCGGTACCGAAATTTAATTTTAAGTAGGCAATAGTTTCATTGTCTAAAGAGGCAAGATAAAATACCGATTCTGGATGGTTTATTTCTAAAGCTAGTTTTTGGGAATCAAAATTTTCAAGAATGTAATTTTCTATATTTTCAGGAGTATTTACTGCTGCAAAAGTTTCGATAAAAGTTTGTCTACTGATTTCTTGAATGCTTTCCAAATCGGAAATGGTTGCTCTTCTAATTGTAATTGGATTCATAAAAAATAGCTATACTTTAATTTTTATTCTTCTTCAAATATACTACAAATAAATAGATGATAATTTTCATTTTCATTTTTTCAATTTGTACTTTTGAAACCGTTTTAAAACCATAAAAAAAATGAAAATTGTCATTTCTCCAGCCAAATCGCTGAACTTCGAAAAAGTAGTACCAACACCTCATTTTTCCGAAGCTTTGTTTCTTAAAGAATCGCGGCAAGTGCATAAGGCTTTAAAACAAAAATCGCCCGCTGCACTTTCTGAATTAATGAATATATCGGATAAATTGGCCGAATTGAATTGGCAACGCAACCAAGATTGGAAAACCCCTTTTACCCCAAATAATGCACGTCCAGCGGTTTTTGCTTTTGATGGAGATGTATATACTGGATTGGATGCTTATTCCATTCCATTGGAAAAACTAGACGTTTTACAAGACCGTTTGCGAATTTTGTCGGGTTTGTACGGACTGCTAAAACCTTTGGATTTGATGCAGGCCTATCGATTGGAAATGGGTACCCAATTACCCATTGGCGAATGCAAAAATCTATACGAATTCTGGAAACCCATTATTACAAAAGCATTAAATAAAGAACTCCAAAAAGGGGAATTATTTGTTAATTTGGCCAGTAATGAATATTTTTCGGCTGTAGATGTCAAAGGGTTGAAAGTACCCGTTATTACTCCGGAATTCAAGGATTATAAAGACGGAAAATTAAAAATAATTAGCTTTTTTGCCAAGAAGGCGAGAGGGTTGATGGTGCGTTATATAATTGATACCAATGCAGAAACGGTTGAGGATTTAATGGGTTTCAATTACGAAGGATATCAATTTGATGCCAATTTATCTATGGGAAATCAGTTGGTTTTTACACGTTAATATTATTATTTTAATTTCAACTTATACTATATTTGTTATTCATTAATACCCTAAACAAAATGAAAAGAAAATTTTTACTATTAGTGGTTTTAATTTCAGTTTTTGGTTTTTCTATTGCCAATGCTCAAATTAAATTGGATGAAAAAATGATGGGTGCTATACAAAAAGGTGTTGCAGGATTGACATTTAGCGACGCACAGGCAGCTCAATTATCAAAAGAAGTTGTAGCCAAAATGGATGCCGAACACCAAATTGCGGGTCCAACAGATCCCTATACCATTCGATTGAACAAGATTTTCGGAAAATACACTAACGCCTACGGATTGTCTTTGAACTATAAAGTTTATGTTCTTAAAGAGGTAAATGCTTTTGCCACTGCCGATGGTAGTGTGCGTGTTTATACAGGATTGATGGATGTAATGGATGACAACGAATTATTGGTGGTTATTGGTCACGAAATAGGACACGTAGTCAATCACGATTCAAGGGATGCCATCAAAGCGGCTTATCAAAAAGAAGCTTTGATTGATGGAACAGCTTCTCAATCTAAAACTATTGAAACGGTAACAAATAGCCAACTTGGAAAAATTGGAAGCGCAATGATTGATAGCAAACACAGTCGAAAACAAGAATCGGAGGCGGATACTTTTGCTTATGATTTTATGAAAAAAAATGGCTATGATGTAAACGCGGTTGAATCAGCTTTTTCCATTTTGGCTAAATTGAGTGAAGGGGCTCAAACAGACTTTTTGACTAAAATGATGAGTTCCCATCCTGATTCGAAAGAAAGAGCTGAAAACGCTAGAAAAAGAGCCGAAAAAGAAGGCTTATACAAACCTTATGTACATAAAAATTCTGTTGTAGTTACTCCAAAAAAAACTACAACCAAAACAAAAACCAAAACAGCTACAACAAAGAAATAATACTAAGGTTGTAATCAAAAAGTAAAAGACCTATGAAATATAATAGTTTCATAGGTCTGTTAATTTTAATTCATCACTACAGCAATTGGTAAATTATAAGCAGTTCTCACGGGGTTCGATCCAATCATTCCGGGAGCCCATTTGGTTTTCAAGGACTTCAAAACCCGAATAGCTTCTTTGCCTAGACCATAGCCAGGATCTTTTAGGACTTTGATATCAGTCATACTTCCGTCTTTTTCGATTACAAATGATACATATACTTTAATAGTCATTACTTCATCAATTTCGGGTTTTTCAAAATTGTTGCCCACATAATTGTAGAATTTATGGATTCCACCCGGAAACTCTGGTAATTTGTCTACTAGAGCGGAGTTGACAACAGTATTTCCATAGTCGATAGTTTCAAGTATTTCGGGTTCAGTTCCATTTCCTGAGGTGGACGGATTCAAACCAGTCGTACCCGTTCCATCCGAAATGCCATTGGCAGTATATTGGTTTTCAGAATTGGTAGCAATATTTTGGTTAGCCTCTTGAGAATGCACAATCTCAGGATTAATCAATTGGTCTTTGTCGATTATAGCTTCGGTTGCTTGTGCTTGAACATTAGGCAATACTGGTTTTTCAGTTTCTTGGAGGTACACCTCTGTGGCTTCTAGAGGCTCTGACCATTCAGGACTATTTATAGTAGTTAGGGGACTAGAATTGAAATTGCTGATGACTTTAGCAATAATTCCTACAGAAACTACAAATAACAATCCCATAAATAGGGCTGTAAAGGAACTTTTTACACTGTCACGGCGCAATTGATACGCACCGTATGCTTGATTTTTGTGTTCGAAAATTAAATCGATCCAGCGGCTTTCGTAAATACTTAATCTAGACATAATTTATGGATTTTAAAGTTACGTATTGATTAAGTCATAAGCCGTTATTTTAACATATAACGCAAATAATGTGTATTATAATATATAAATTACTGATTATTTTTCAAATATTTTAACAATAAGAATAGGAAAGATTTATTTTCGGGCTTTATGGTGTTTACATCGAACTTAATCCATCACTTTGTGAACCGCCGAATACTTGACCCTTGGCCTGTCCTAAGCGAAGTCGAAGGGATCGGTGGTGTGAGAGGCGCACTCCATTAGTTTCTAGCGGAGCCGTCTCTCGATTAAGCACAGTTATACTTTGTAATTAGTTCTATCTATCACTCCTGCTTCTATAAAACTACTTTTTCTTTCCTTGCAAGCGTAACACTCGCCACAATGTATCTCAGAGTTTCTAATACAGCTCCAACTAATTTCTATTGGAGCATTTAGGGAAACACCAAGTTTAATAATTTCAGATTTCTTAAATCCAGTAAAAGGTGCAGAGAGTTCTAAAATATTAAAATTAGGATTGATAAGTTTGTCCGTTTGAGATAAACTTTTTAAATACTCTGATAACTTTGGATAATGTTCCGATTGGTTTGCTATGAAACCCAAATTAATTTTTTCAGATTTGGTCAAGTGTGCATAATACATTGCTATTGCAAGCATTATGGAAATACCGGTCGGAATATTTGTAAAAGGAAGTAAATCATTTGGTTTAGGGTCCACAGTATCACCACCATCTATCCGTATGTGATTTAGCGGCAAATATCCAACATATAAATTGTTTAATTCACGAAGGTTTGCTACTTCAAGAGGAATGTTAAGTAATTGGGTCACATACTTAACTGATGTCAACTCTGGTAGAGTTCGAGTTCCGCCTAAATCGCAATAAACGGCTCTTAAATTTTTACCTTCATTTTTTAGTTTGCAGGCTAATACAATGGAATCAAGCCCGCCTGATAGTAAGATGATTTCTTTTGTCATAATTGTTATCTTTTATTTTCTTTTGTGTGGTTAATAATTATGCATACCTTCAGACTGTGAAAAAACTTCACACCCGAGTGATAGCGAATTGACGAAGTAATCTTCCCAACAAATATACTAAAATACGTGTAAGAAAAACATACCTATCGTATATTTAACGATGCAACATATCCAAGGAATTTCTCGCCATTAACTGCAATTAGGTAGTTTAGAAGACACCATTAGCCAAAACAATCCAGTACGAATTATCGATGCTTTTGTACATAGTATCAACCTAGAGCGAATAGAATGCGGTAGCGGGGAAAAGAGGTTAATTCACAGCCTTACGTTTTGCAACTACCCGAAGGGCGGGACTTTTACACAAAACTTGATTTGAAAAACTAATGTTTAATTATTCACAAAACTATCTTTGGAACACGAAACCCAGCCATTTTTCCAAACTGCTGTTAGCGATTTCCAGATAGCTTATTTTCTGAAAATAACACAGTTGGATTATTTCTTGATAATTTTGTTAGGAAGTTTTTTTACTGTCTGATCGCTTTGAGTTCAAATTCTAACTCTGTTTTTGCATTTGATTCTATTGAAGATAAAACGCCATTGATTAAGTTTTTTTGTTCGTAGGCATCTGTCGCCAAATTATAGAATTCTGTGTTTCCTGACGCATGTACAATAAGTTTGTAGGTCCCATTACTAATGGTCCAAGCATTTGTATTTTCATCATTGATTTCAGAATATTGGTATTTTCGAATGATAGCGGATTGTGAAAATAGCGATTTAAAACTAATACTGTCATGGTATTGAGGCAGATTGATTCCCGCTATTTCACTGATGGTCGCAAAAAGATCAGTACTATTAATCAAATGAGTTTCTTTACCTACACGACTTACTCCTTTTCCTGAAATAAACATCGGGACATTGATGCCGCCTTGATATAAGGTGCTTTTTACTTTGGCACTACTGTAAGGACTTTGGGCAACTTGATTTACGGTACCATTGTCTCCTATGAAAATGATGATTGTGTTTTGTAGTTCCTCTTGTGGGATATTGCTTAGTAATCGTCCAATTTGGTAATCCATAGCTTCAATAGCAGCCATATAATAAGGTGTGGGGTTCGTTCCTGTTGTATATGTTGGTAAGTTTCCTTGTTGGTGCATTTCAGTTGGAGGAACGTGAAATGGTGTGTGTGGCGCATTATAGGCCAACCACAAAAACCAAGGTTTAGATTGTGCATTTATCCAATTTATGGCCAAATCAGTAAATACTTGCGTACTATAATTTGTATTTGTACTAGATTTACCATCCTCAGAAAGTGGCCATTGATAATAATTGTCTAGACTGCCTCTGATTAAACCTGTGTAGTAATCAATTCCAAAAGTCTCGGGATTGAAACTAGTATTGCTTCCAGACAAATGCCATTTGCCTACTAAGGCCGAAGCATATTTTTTATTAGTATTGTCGCTGATGTATTTTTGTAAAGAGGTTTCAGATGAACTAAGTACATCTCCTGCATTTTTCACGCCAGTTCGATAGCCATATTTCCCGGTAAGAATAGAGGCTCTAGTAGGTGAACAAGTTGGATTTGCCCAAAAATTGGTAAAAGTCAAACCACTGTTTCTTATGGCATCTATATTTGGAGTAGTTGGTTTGATAATCCCTTCTGTATAGCCGTTTATTGCATCTTTTCCTAAATCATCAGCGATGATAAATAAAATATTAGGAGTACTTGATTGGCTTGTGTTGGTATCCGTATCAGTAATTGGGTCATTGATTTCCTCCTCTTTAGAACAAGAAATCAATAAGAAAATGAAACCAAAAGCTATAAAAATTGAATATATTTTTTTCATCTGTTTTAATATTTGTTTTTTATTGGAAGATGGAACGCCTATAATCATATTGTTGTGTGTCAATGATAATTGTCGTGGGCGTTTCATCTGTTTATAATATTTGTTTTTTATTGGAAGATGGAACGCCTATAAT
>JACCDI011039296.1_pt1 | contig 14964 bp, 10 predicted proteins | sample 7442791 | NCBI WGS metagenome assembly JACCDI01 (sample SAMN15323434, study PRJNA562643) | freshwater metagenome | isolation source: river surface water | place: USA:Blue River Watershed | collected 2017-08-15 | reverse complement strand
TTGAATTTCAATAAATTAAAAACTTGTTTGGGTTGTAAAAATTCTATAATTTTGCAACCCAATTTTTATGGTACTTAAATAAACAGATAATGAACATTACAAAAGCACAAGTTGATGCATTAAATGCAATTGTTACAGTAGCAATTACAAAAGAAGATTATTCCGATAAAGTAGAAAAAGTATTAGCTGATTACAAAAAAAACGCAGCTATTTCTGGATTTAGAAAAGGAGCAGTTCCCATGAGTTTAATTAAAAAACAATATGGAAAAGCGGTTTTATTGGATGAAGTAAATAAAATTTTACAAGCGTCATTGAATGATTATTTAGTGGCTGAAAAATTAGATATCTTAGGTAATCCATTACCAAAAATGACAGAAGACTTCAACTGGGATAATGAAATCTTATCTTTTGAATTTGAATTAGGTTTAGCACCTGAATTTTCTGTGGATTTAACCGCTAAAAATTCGGTAATTAAATATAACGTAATTGCCGATGATAAAATGTTGAATGATCAAGTTGAGCGTATCCAAAAACAATACGGAAAATTAATTTCACAAGCTGAAGTAAAAGCCGATTATGAAGTAAGAGGTACTTTTACAAATGAAGCAGCAGGAATTAATGCTCCTGCTAATTTTGCTTTAGATATTTTTGCCGACAAAAAAGCAGCGAAAGCATTTGTAGGTAAAAAAGTAGGGGATGTCGTTGCTATCGGAACAAAAGGCTTGTTTGATGATGACCATAAATTAATGGATTATTTAAAAGTAGGACATGATGCAGTGCACGGATTGGACATTACAGTTGACTTTACTATTGAAGAAATCAATGCTGTGGAAAAAGCTGAATTAAACCAAGAATTATTTGATAAGTTATTCGGACCTGGAGTCATTACTTCTGTTGCCGATTTGAAAGCTAAAATCAAAGAGGATGCGGAAGTACAATTTGCACAACAAGCCGATCAAAAATTCTTAAATGATGTAACCGATTTCTTAATCGCGTCTACCAAATTTGATTTGCCTGCTGCATTCTTAAAAAAATGGATCAAAACCGTTGCCGAAACGCCACTTACTGACGAACAAGCAGAAGAGGAATTTGCTAAAGCAGAAAAAGGATTACGTTTCCAATTGATCGAAGGAAAAGTAATGGCCGAAAACAATTTACAAATTACTTTCGAAGATTTAAAAGCACATACAGCAGATATCATTAAAAAACAAATGGCACAGTTTGGTCAATTGAATCCATCGGATGATGAGATCAATGGTATTGTTGCACGCGTTATGTCAAATCAAGATGAAGTGAAGCGTTTGTCTGAGCAAGTAATGAGCGAAAAAATGTTAGGTTTATACAAAGAAAAAGTAAAAGCCAAAGCAAAAGAAGTAAATTACGATCAATTCATTAAAGCGATGTACGGGGAATAAATTCTCGTAAAAAATAATTATCTTTGAGCGTCAAACTAGTTTTGGCGCTTTTTTATACCATTAATTTTCATTAAAAATACATTCAATATTATGAATTACGGAAAAGACCCAAGAGCTACGCTCGAGATGGCAAAGCAATTTAAGAAATATGCTACCAAGCACCACGGTGTAAACAGTTTGTATTACGATAAAATTGTAAGCAGCATGACGCCTTATATTATTGAAGAGCGCCAAATGAACGTGGCCTCTATGGATGTGTTTTCTCGTTTGATGATGGATCGAATTATTTTCTTGGGAACCGGAGTCGATGATTATGTTGCCAATATTATTCAAGCGCAATTGTTGTTTTTAGAAAGCGTAGACGCGTCGAAAGACATCAGTATATATATCAATTCTCCAGGTGGAAGTGTTTATGCGGGATTGGGAATTTATGATACCATGCAATTTGTAAAACCCGATGTAGCCACCATTTGTACCGGAATGGCAGCTTCCATGGGAGCAGTATTATTATGTGCTGGAGCAGAAGGAAAACGTTCGGCCTTACCGCATTCAAGAGTGATGATTCACCAACCATCGGGTGGCGCACAAGGTGTGGCTACTGATATGGAAATCAACTTGAAAGAAATGTTGAAATTAAAAGAAGAATTATACGAAATCATTTCACAACATTCCAAACAACCTTACGATAAAGTCTACAAAGACAGCGAAAGAGATTATTGGATGAAAGCGGCTGAGGCCAAAGAGTACGGAATGATTGATGAAGTGTTAACAAGATAATTAATACAAGGTTTCAAGTTTAAGGTTTCAGGTTGAGCAACTTGGAACATGAAACATGAAACCTGAAACAAAAAAGATGGCAAAAGAAGTATTAGAGTGTTCGTTCTGTGGGAGAAAAAAGCCGGAAACCAATTTATTAATTGCGGGAATCACGGCGCACATTTGCGACAAGTGTATTGAGCAAGCCCACGGTATCGTAGTAGAAGAATTAAAGCAAACCGGTAATGCCGACTTGGCAGCCGATTTAATTTTGTTGAAGCCAAAAGAAATTCGCGCGTTTTTAGATGATTATGTTATTGGACAAGATCAAACTAAAAAAGTGATGAGTGTTGCCGTTTACAACCACTACAAGCGTTTAATGCAAAAGCAATTGGACGATGAAGTAGAGATTGAAAAAAGTAATATTTTAATGGTAGGCCAAACCGGAACAGGTAAAACATTAGTCGCTAAAACCATTGCTAAAATGTTGAACGTTCCCTTAGCAATTGTGGATGCTACCGTATTAACCGAAGCAGGTTATGTAGGAGAAGACGTGGAAAGTATTTTAACCCGTTTGTTACAAGCTGCTGATTATGATGTGGCGAAAGCCGAAAGAGGGATCGTTTTTATCGACGAGATTGATAAAATTGCCCGTAAAAGTGATAACCCATCGATAACTCGAGATGTTTCGGGAGAAGGCGTACAACAAGCCTTATTGAAATTACTAGAAGGAACGGTAGTGAATGTACCACCAAAAGGAGGAAGAAAACACCCGGACCAAAAATTTGTGGAAGTCAACACCCAAAATATCTTATTCATCGCCGGTGGTGCTTTTGACGGCATTGAACGCATCATTTCCAAACGATTGAACCGACAAGCCGTAGGGTACAGTTCATCTTTAGGAACCGACCATATTGATAAAGACAATTTGTTGCAGTATTTGATTCCTAAAGACGTTAAAGATTTTGGATTAATTCCTGAAATTATTGGACGTTTACCGGTATTAACCCACATGGATCCTTTGGATGCTGCTACTTTACGCGCCATCTTAACCGAACCTAAAAATGCTTTAGTAAAACAATATGAAAAGTTGTTTGAAATGGATGAGGTAACGTTAGCGTTTGAAGAAGAGGCTTTAGATTATATTGTAGAAAAAGCTTTAGAATATAAATTAGGCGCCAGAGGACTGCGTTCGTTGTGCGAAGCCATCTTAACCGATGCCATGTATGAATTACCCAGTTCAAACGACAAGCACTTGCAAGTAACTAAAGACTATGCCGAAAACAGTTTGAATAAAAATTTATTACAACGCCTGAAAGCGGTTTCGTAAATTATATTTATACACAAACAACGCCTGCTTGGTTTACATAAACTAGTGGGCGTTTTTTATTATCGGTATTCAAAAAGTGAAATGGTTTCACTTTCACCTCACACCGTCTTGGTCCACAACCATACCGTTTGGGACCGCAAGCCGAAACTACGATCAGGCAAAGAATGAGAAGTATTTTTCGCTGTAGCATTATAATTTCAATAAGCTTTCTAAATAGGTTCGTTCGTTAGACAAACGCGGTACTTTGTGTTGGCCTCCAAGTTTGTCCTGTTGTTTCAACCAGTCATAAAACAAATGAGGTCGGGCTACGTGTAAAACAAGTGGGTTAAGGGTTATGTTGTTATAGCGTTTGGCTTCATAATCAGAGTTGAGTGCCTGAATGTTTTCGTCTAATGCCTTGCAAAATGCTGCAGTATCTTCGGGCGCATTTTTAAACTCAATGATCCATTCGTGTGCACCTTTTTGGTTGTCTTTCATAAATATTGGAGCCACTGTATAATCAATCATTTCACAATTGAATAATTTACAGGTTTTGGCTAAAGCCGTATCGGTGTTTTCTACCATGAGTTCTTCTCCAAAAACGTTTATGTGGTGTTTGGTTCTACCGGTGACTTTAATGCGATACGGATTTAAGGACGTAAAGCGAATGGTATCTCCTATGAGATAGCGCCACAAGCCCGAATTGGTTGTGATGACTAACGCATAATTTTTATGCAATTCCACTTGATTCAATCGGATCACGTGTTGGTTGAGTGTACCAAATGTATCCATGGGTATAAATTCGTAAAAAATACCATAATCGAGCATCAGCAATAATTCGTCGCTACCATTTTGATCTTGAATCGCGAAAAAGCCTTCCGAGGCATTGTAAATTTCGTAGTATTTAAAACTGTCTTTGGGAAATAATTTTTTGTATTGTTCTTTATAAGGTTCAAAACTGACACCACCATGAAAATAGACTTCGGCATTGGGCCACACTTCCAGTAAATTGGATTTTCCGGTTGTTTCTAATGCTTTTTGCAACAAAACAAGCATCCAACTGGGCACTCCGGCTAAACTGGTCACATTTTCATTAATGGTTTCGTTAATAATGGCAGGAAGTTTGGTTTCCCAATCGCCCATCAACGAAATTTTACTGCTGGGTGTAGAACTAAATTCAGCCCAAACGGGCATGTTGTCAATCAAAATCGCCGATAAATCTCCAAAAAAAGTATTGTTGTCTTCATACAATTGCTTGCTTCCGCCCAAGCGCAAACTTTTCCCCACGAACAATTCGGAGTTTTCATTGTTGTTCAAATACAAACACAATAAATCTTTACTGGCTTTATAATGGCAATTTTCTAAGGCTTCTGCACTCACCGGAATAAACTTACTTTTGGCGTTAGTAGTGCCGCTCGATTTGGCAAACCACTTGATATGAGAAGGCCAAAACACATTTTGTTCCCCTTTTCGAGTCAATTCGATTAAAGTTTCTAAATCTTCGTAAGTTGCTATGGGTAAACGTTCGCTAAAAGTCTTGTAATTTTTTATCGAAGTAAAATCGTATTTTTTACCAATTTGCGTGGCTTCTGCCGATTTCATCAAACTAAACAATAATTCTTCTTGCACCTCATGCGGATACTTTAAAAACAATTCCATTTGATGAATTCGTTTTTTTAAAATCCAAGTGGCAAAAGAATTGATTATTTGTAGTGGCATTTTGCGCGTTTGATTTTGAATTATGAATAGGGAATAATAACTTTACCAAAAATAGCATTTTTTTTATACAATCGAGCAAAAATCTAAATCTAAACGCAAATGATCTATCAGGGTACTTTAACCAAAATGCAAACCGAATACGGCACACCTATTCAGTATTATTTGGTTTTTGATTCGGGGTTTTTACACCTCAATCAACTTTTGGGTAAAGAGCTGACCATCGAATTTCAGGGTTATCAATGTTTGAATTGTGGGAAAGCCAAGAAAATTTTTCGTCAAGGATTTTGCTACGATTGTTTCATGAGTAGTCCGGCGGTGGGCGATTGGATCATGAAACCCGAATTGAGTACCGCACATTTAGATATTGCAGATCGCGATTTGGACTATGAAAAGCGTGTGCAATTGCAACCTCATGTAGTGTATCTAGCGTTGTCAAGTGAAGTAAAAGTTGGAGTTACCCGAAAAACACAAGTTCCAACGCGCTGGATTGATCAAGGCGCCGTGCAAGCCATTCCAGTTGTGGAAGTTCCCAATCGATATTTGGCTGGAATTACCGAAGTTGCCCTAAAAAACCATTTTGCCGATAAAACCAATTGGCAAAAAATGCTAAAAAATGAATACCTCAATACCGATTTAGTAGCCGAGCGCAATAAAGTATTCGATTGGTTGCCGCAGGAAGTAAAGCCCTATTTTTCTACTACAGAAAAAATCATTCTACTGGATTTTCCAGTGGTACACTACCCTTTAAAAGTTAGCAGTTTAAATTTAGACAAGACACCTCAGTTTTCTGGAAAGTTATCGGGAATCAAAGGGCAATACTTACTTTTTGAGGACGGTACCGTCTTTAATGTGCGCACCTATGAAGGTTATGTGGTTAAAATTAGCTTGTAAAAAAAATCCCAAAGACAACTTGCCATTGGGATTGTTACAGTATGAAGTTGTAAATTAGTGAATGTTCAGTTCGTAGGGCATTAAGGTTTGAATTCCTTTTCTGCTTTTGATGCGTTTGATTTGTTCTAGCATTTGAAATCCTTCTTCGCCCAATTGCTCTTTCAAGAGTTGTTCCTTGGTTTGTAGCGCTGCAATTCCGGTAAAATTGGCTAATAAATCTTCAAAGTCTTTTTCATACTCTGGGAAATTCTCGGTTCGATACGATTTTGTTTTTCCTAATGTCGCAGCATATTTGATGGCGTCTTCTAAGCCTCCAATTTCATCGACTAAGCCCAATTTTTTTGCAGCTGTTCCGGTCCAAACCCTACCTTGCCCAATAGCATCTACTTGTGCAGGAGTCATTTTTCTTCCGGAAGCTACTCGTTGTAAAAATGTAGTGTAGGTTTTCTCAATGCTTTCCAAGGCATATTCTTTGTACTTTTCATCCATAGGTTCAAAAATACTATACCCAGATGCATTTTCATGTGTTTTTACTTGCTCGGCATTGATGCCAATATTTTTACCCAATTGGCTCATATTGGGTAGCATCCCAAAAACACCTATTGATCCGGTGATGGTGTTGTTTTCTGCAAAAATGCGATCGGCATTTGCGGCAATGTAATACCCACCCGAGGCTGCATAATTCCCCATAGATACTACTACTGGTTTTGTCTTTTTGGTAATTTCAATTTCTCTCCAAATTAATTCTGAAGTTAGGGCATTACCACCCGGACTATCCACGCGCAATACAATAGCTTTAACATCGTCGTTATTTCGTGCTTCTTCTAACGAGCGTTTGATAGACCCCTCGCCAATGATGTTGACATCGCCTTCCCCGCTTAAGATTTCGCCCTGCGCATAAATTACTGCAATAATATCTTCTTTTGTGTAATCTTCAACGGTTAAAGCAGCTGTTTTTGCGTATTCTGTGATGCTTACGGTGTTGTATTTTTCTTTTTCACTTACTTTTAACTGCGTACGAATGGCGTTGTGGTATTCGTCTTCATAAGCTATTTTATCAATCATTTTATTGGCCAAAGCCAATTCAGGAGTTCTGGCACCTAGGGAAGTTGCAATTGCATTCAGTTGTAATTCAGATAATTTTCTGCTTTTTGCAATATCTTTTAATAATGCATCCCATATCGAGTTCAATAGAACGGTCATTTGTTCTCTGTTTTCCGGACTCATTTCTTGCGCTAAGAAGGGTTCAACAGCACTTTTGTATTTGCCGTGGCGAATGACTTCAAATTTTACCCCAGATTTTTCTTGCAGGTCTTTTAGGTATAAAATTTCGGCTGACAACCCTTTAAAGTCTATGGTTCCCACAGGATTTAAATAGATTTGATTGGCAACGGAATTCAAATAATAAGAACCTTGGGTATAATTATTTCCATAAGCATAGACAAATTTGCCAGTCTTTTTAAATTCGTCTAATTTATCTCTAACCGATTTCATTTGGGCCATGCCCAATTGCGATTGTAGGTTTACTATTGAAATTCCTTTGATTTTATCATCCTTTTTAGCCACTTCAATTGCATTAAGAATGTCGGTAACCCCATCGTGATCGGCTTCAAAATAGTTGAAGTCTTTATAGCTTGTTTTTCCTGCATAATCGAGGGTAACTTTAGAAAGATCCAATTCAATTACCGTATTTTCTTCTACTGTAATTGCATCATCATTTCCACCTGCAATCGCACCAATAATAATGATTCCGAAGAAAAATAACATACAAAATACAAATAGCCCAATAACAGTGGCCAATACATTTCCTAAAAATTTCATGTTGCTGTTTTAATTATATCGTATAAGTAGTAAAAGGGATAAAATTGTTACATGTTCATAAAAAAACGGAAAAGGTAAATTATAAGTCTAAAAATGTTTGTTATTTTGCCACTATGAAGCAACATCAAGTAATGGTATCTCTCGGAAGTAATCAAGGCAATCGTTTAGCCCTGATTGAATCATGTATTGATTTGATTCATAACGAAGTAGCAGTCGTGGTAAAGGTTTCAAAAATATATGAAACCCCCGCTTGGGGTTTTGAAAGTGAACCTTTTTACAATTGTGTGTTGTTGCTACACACCTCAAAATCCCCGCAAAAATTGCTTAATCAGCTTTTAAAAGTTGAGAAAAAATTAGGGAGGGTGCGAAATCAAGTTGCAGAATACCAACCACGTCCTATAGATATTGATATTCTTACTTTTGATGAAGATGTTGTGGCTACGGAAACCTTGCAAATTCCACATCCGTTGTTGCAAAAGCGAATGTTTGTTTTGCAACCGCTATTGGATTTAGACAGGAATTGGGTGCATCCCGTATTTAAGAAATCAATTGTTCAATTGCTTGCTGAAACCGAAGACACGAGTGTTATTCAAGCAGTACATACGCTAGATTCGCCCATTGAAAAACTGGCCTTACAGCCCTTTAATTATATTGCTATTGAAGGAAATATTGGTGCGGGTAAAACCACTTTGGCATCCAAATTAGCTGAGGATTGTAATGCTAAATTGGTGTTGGAACGATTTGCCGACAATCCTTTTTTACCCAAGTTTTACAAAGATCAAAGTCGGTATGCTTTTCCTTTAGAAATGTCTTTTTTAGCCGATAGATACCAACAATTATCGGATGATTTGGCCCAATTCGATTTATTCAAAGATTTTGTGGTGGCCGATTATCATATTTTCAAATCGTTGATTTTTGCAAAGGTTACGCTTCAAGAAGACGAATTTCGATTGTATAAAACGATGTTTGATATCATTCATAAAGAAATGCCAAAACCCGATTTGTATGTGTACTTATATCAAAATACAACGCGTTTATTGCAAAATATCAAAAAGCGTGGGCGTTCCTATGAACAAGAAATTCCTGCTGAATATTTAGAGAAAATCAATCAAGGCTATTTGGATTATATCAAAACCCAAACCGATTTGAATGTACTCATTATTGATGTTTCAGAATTGGATTTTGTGAAAAAGCAAGCCGATTATGTCTTCTTGTTAGAAAAAATTCAACAAGCAACGTTATCGAATTAACGAAAAATGCCCTTTAATTATTTGTTGGGTTTCAGGTATTTCAGCAATAAACCAATAATCAGTTGAGGGTAATTTTTCATTATGGAACGTTCCATCCCACACGTGGTTGTTTTGTGTTAAAGTGGTAATTAATTGGCCGTTACGATCAAAAATTACGGTAGTTGCTTTTGGATAATATTGCAGTCCTTTAACCGACCAAAAATCATTAATTCCGTCATTATTTGGGGTAAAATAGGGAGGTGTAGAAACGACTACAAAATTTTTACTTCGATAACCACAATCATGAATTTCTCTAATATAAGCTGTATATAAACCCCCTTCGGTTATGGTAAATTGTGGCGATGAAAAATAGGTAACCCCGTCAATTGAATATTCAAAATCGCCAACATTGAGTGGAACTATGGTAATTTGATCATTTTCTACCAAAACGGTATCAATTCTTGGAATTGGATACAGCGTAGCCGTGAAATTTTTAGTTGCACTACAACCAAAACTATTCGTAATGGTAACACTATAATTTCCGGCGTTCCAAATAATAATCGTTTGTGTTGTGGCACCAGTTGACCATAAATAAGTAGCATTGTTTATGCCTGCATGAATTGTAACTCCCGTGTTTTCGCAAATTCCAATAAATTCATCTTGAACAACAGGAGCTATGCTTACTTGAACAGTAATGGGAGTTCTTGCTGAAACACAATTGTTATTAAGCGCTTCAAAATAGTAAGTCGTTGTTACCGATAAATTGGGAGTTGTAAATGTAGTGCCGGTTGCTAGAGGTGTTGTGCTAGTTGCTGAATCGTACCAATTTATAACACCAGCTGTAGTAGAAGCCGTTAGTGTAGTACTGGTATTTTGACAAACGGTAGTAGGTGTAATGAATTGAGTTACAGGTAAAGCATTAATGGTTGCAGTAACCATAGTTCTGTTGGGTGTCGTGCAACCAATTGGTAGTGCATCTACATAGTAATTGGTTGTGGCGGATAAGACCGGAGTGGTAAATGAATTTCCTGAAAAAACAGGTGTTCCACCGGTTGCAGTCGTATACCAATTGACCGTACCCAAATTGGCTGTTGCTTGCAAAGTAACGCTACCATTTCCACAACGTGTGGCATTTGTTGTTCCTGTAATTTGCGGGATAGTTATTGTAGAAGTCGTTGAAATTTGTAACACGGGGTCGCCTGGCATGCCACCATATTCAACAATGTATCCTTTGGGTTGATAGGCGCCACTGGTCGCTCCTGTTGCACTTAAATCGTTCCAAGAGCCGGGTTGCCCTACGCCTGGAGCTGTTACATGCGCATAGTCTTCATTTCCTTGGTTGTTGGGTTCATTGGTATTCCAAAAGGCAAAATTTGGTGAGCTCCCTGAAACTGTGCCATTCCAGAAAACAGTTCCTAATTCTGGTCCAGTGGCCCATTTCCAAACGCCTTCCGTTTCCGAATCTGTGCCGCCTATCCAGCCGGCACCCGAGGCTTGTACCCCGGAAATTTGAACTTCATCCATTGAAGTAATTGTAGCTAAATAGCCCTGTAATCCATAATAAGTTGAAGCTGCTGCTGCATCTTTTGCAGTATTCCAGTTGATACCAATATTGGGTACAAATTCGTAATAATGGTCCGTTGATACCAAATAGTTTGCTTGCCCTACCGTTATAGAAAAAACGCGCTGACCACTTGGATTTGGGCTAGTACTAGAAAAAACAACGGCTTCAATAGCGGCAATAAAAGCAATATAAGTGGGATTTCCGCTTACACCATTTAACGTTAATTTTCCTTCAATCGCATTCCAAGAAGCAGAAATACTCGGATGTACCCCTGTTAAGGTTAACACGTCTTGCCCAAAAACATAGCCCGAAGAAATTTGGATATACATGGCGCTAATACCCACATCATCCGGATCGGTAATCGACATATTGGTTACGATTGGAAGCGAAGTTTGTGGACAGTATATTTGATTTCCAGTAGCTTGTAAAACTGGAGCAACATTTTGCCCGAACAAGAAACTTGAAAAGAAAAGGAATAGTAAAAGCGACTTTTGAATCAATTGCATAGGACAAAGATACTACGAAAGTATTAGTTAGATGCAGTAATTTTCTGAAATAAATCCCAAATAACGATTCCGGCACTTACGGAAATATTTAGCGAATGTTTGCTCCCCAATTGCGGAATTTCAATCACACCATCACTTAAGTTAATGGCTTCTTGTGAAACGCCTTTCACTTCGTTCCCAAAAATTAAGGCATATTTTGATTGGGTTTCTGGTTCAAAATGATCTAACATCACAGCATTTTCGGTTTGCTCCACCGAATAAACTTTTACATTTTCTAATTTCAATTGATTCACTACTTCTAAAACGTCTTTCGCATATTCCCAATTCACTGTTTCTGTAGCGCCAAGAGCCGTTTTGTGAATTTCTTTGTTGGGAGGAGTCGCTGTAATGCCACACAAATAAATTTTTTCAATCAAAAAGGCATCCGAAGTTCTAAAAACCGAACCAATATTGTGCAAACTTCTAATATCATCTAAGACAATGATAATAGGCGTTTTTTGAGCTTCTTTAAACTCGTTGATGTTTTTGCGATCTAATTCGGCGTTGGCTAATTTTCTCATGGTGTAAAAATAGATATAATGTAGCAATTTGACAATTAGTCGCCGTGTCAATTTTAATCCTATTTGAATTTTTGAAATCCTATTCGTATTTGTGAACTTTGAGAAAAAACGTTGCTGCTTTGGGTTTAAATTTTTTAAACTTAAAAATTGTTCTTGCCCTTGAAATTGTTCTTGATTTTCTTACCTTCGCAAATACACTATAATTTTCAAAATCGTGGCTAAAAAATCTGCAGCAGTTTCTGATAAAACACCTAAGGAAACACCTTTAATGAAACAATACAACGAGATAAAAAACAAATATCCCGATGCGTGTTTGTTGTTTCGAGTGGGCGATTTTTATGAAACTTTTGGAGAAGATGCAGTGCGCGCGTCACAAATTCTTGGTATTACTTTAACCAAAAGAGGTGCAGGATCTGAAAATGAAACGGCTTTGGCTGGTTTTCCACATCATTCCATTAATACGTATTTACCTAAGTTAGTAAAAGCCGGACTTCGAGTAGCAATTTGCGATCAATTAGAAGATCCAAAAATGACCAAAACGATTGTGAAACGTGGAGTTACGGAGTTAGTAACACCCGGAGTTTCTATGAATGATGAAGTACTGCAATCCAAGTCTAATAATTTTTTAGCGGCTATCCATTTTGGAAAAAAGCTACTGGGGGTTTCTTTTTTAGATGTTTCTACGGGAGAATTTTTAGTGTCACAAGGGAACGAAGAATACATTGATAAATTGTTGCAAAATTTTCGACCCAGCGAAATATTAATTCCAAAGCAATTTAAAAACCAATTCAATGCGGCCTTTGGCAGTGATTTTCATGCGTTCTTTTTAGAGGATTGGGTGTATAAAGAAGATTTCGCCTTAGAAAGTTTGACCAAACATTTTCAAGTCAATTCCATGAAAGGATTTGGCGTTGAAGAATTGCCAGAGGGCTTGATTGCTTCTGGGGCCATTTTGTATTATTTGTCGGAAACGCAACACAACAAAATCCAACACATTACCAACATCCAGCGTATTGCTGAAGATGCCTATGTGTGGATGGATAAATTTACCATTCGAAATTTAGAATTATACCACAGTTACAATCCTAATGCGGTAACACTTTTGGATGTGATTGATAAAACGATTTCGCCAATGGGTGCTCGGTTATTAAAACGCTGGTTGGCACTTCCATTAAAAGATATTGCGAAGATTAGAAGTCGCCATGAGGTGATTGCTTTTTTGAAAACCAATCCTGAAATATTACAACAAATGCAATATCAAATCAAGCAAATTTCCGATTTGGAACGCTTGATTTCGAAAGTAGCCACAGGCAAAATTTCGCCCAGAGAAGTAAATTTCTTGAAAGATTCGTTAGACGCCATTGTGCCGATTAAAGCATTGGCTTTAGCTAGTGATAATGAAGCCTTACGAGTAATTGGTGATGGTTTGCATGCTTGCGAATTGTTGCGCGAGAAAATCAAAAACACCCTTCAAGCAGATGCGCCAGTAAGTGTAAACAAAGGAAATGCCATTGCAGTAGGCGTTCATGCAGAATTGGATGAATTACGCGCGATATCTACAACGGGTAAGGGTTATTTAGAAGCTTTAGAACAACGCGAAAGTTCTGCTTCGGGAATTCCTTCGTTGAAGGTGTCGTTCAATAATGTGTTTGGATATTATATCGAAGTTCGGAATACACATAAAGATAAAGTTCCCTCGGATTGGATTCGTAAGCAAACGCTTGTGAATGCCGAACGTTACATTACTGAAGAACTTAAAGAATACGAATCAAAAATTTTAGGAGCCGAAGAAAAAATCCATCAATTAGAAAATCAGTTGTTTGAGCAATTGGTGCATTGGGTTGCGACATATATCAAACATGTTCAGTTGAATGCTAGTTTAATTGCGCAATTGGATTGTTTGACTTCATTTACGCAATTAGCAATTGATAATAAATACGTTTGTCCAAATTTAGATGATGGTTTCGATTTAGAAATTAAAGAAGGGCGTCATCCCGTAATTGAAAAACAGTTGCCAGTTGGTGTGCCTTATATTTCAAATGATGTTTATTTAGATAGAGATACCCAACAAATCATCATGATTACGGGTCCGAATATGTCTGGTAAATCGGCAATTTTGCGTCAAACCGCTTTAATTGTGTTGATGGCTCAAATGGGTAGTTTTGTTCCTGCAGAAAGCGTAAGAATGGGTGTGGTAGATAAAATTTTTACTAGAGTAGGGGCCAGCGATAATATTTCGATGGGTGAATCTACTTTTATGGTGGAAATGAATGAAACCGCTTCCATCTTGAATAATATTTCCGAGAGAAGTTTGGTGTTGTTGGATGAAATTGGAAGGGGTACATCAACGTATGACGGTATTTCGATTGCTTGGGCGATTTCAGAATATTTGCACGAACACCCCAATCAGCCCAAAACCTTATTTGCAACCCATTATCACGAATTGAATGAAATGGAAGTAACCTTTGAACGCATCCAAAATTATAATGTTTCGGTGAAGGAATTGAAAGATACCGTTTTGTTTCTGAGAAAATTAGTGAAAGGAGGAAGTGCACATAGTTTTGGAATTCATGTCGCAAAAATGGCGGGAATGCCCCAAATTGTAATTCAAAAAGCACAAAAACTATTGAAGCAATTAGAGAAGCGACATTCTAGCGAAGAGTTGTCGGGAATTAAGGCAGCAAATGACGAGTTACAATTGAGTTTCTTTAATTTAGATGATCCTTTATTGGAGGATATAAAAGAAGAAATCTTGTCTATTGATATCAATACCTTGACACCGGTTGAAGCCTTGATGAAATTGAATGAAATCAAGCGAATGTTGGGTAAAAAATAAATTATTTTAAATAAAATATTCGGTATCAAAAGGTTATAAAAAAGATTTTATTTTTATTTCAAAAGTACTTGCAAGAATAAAAATATGTGCTATATTTGCACTCGCATTATGAAACAAGGATGCAACGTTCTTTTTTAAGATCACAAAACGAAACGCGAAAATAGCTCAGTTGGTAGAGCGCGACCTTGCCAAGGTCGAGGTCGCGGGTTCGAACCCCGTTTTTCGCTCTACTACCAAAAATATTTGCTTGAGTGGTGGAATTGGTAGACACGCTGGACTTAAAATCCAGTGGGTAGTAATGCCCGTGCGGGTTCAAGTCCCGCCTTGAGTACAAAAAGCTTCAAACTATGTTTGGAGC
>JACCDI011294890.1_pt1 | contig 14965 bp, 10 predicted proteins | sample 7442791 | NCBI WGS metagenome assembly JACCDI01 (sample SAMN15323434, study PRJNA562643) | freshwater metagenome | isolation source: river surface water | place: USA:Blue River Watershed | collected 2017-08-15 | reverse complement strand
TCGCTCAGGGTAGTAAATATTATCCTGAAGGTATTCGTAAAGTTCAGAGACTCCTCCGGGAAATTCGGGCATGAACTGAGCGAATGTTTTGAAATTGTTATTTTTTTTCTTTTTCACTGTAGTTGTGTCCACCTCGAAATTGGGATCCTCAGGAAATCCGAAGAAATCATCGTCGTCGCCACCCAGACCAATTCCACCAAAACGACTGAAAACGTTCGTTTTCTTGGTGGTGTTATCCACTATGTTCACGGTTCGGTTTTCAACGCCACCTCCTTGCGCTTTCTGCACGAGTGATTGTTTCTTGGGTTCTTTTTTAGGTTGAATTTTAATTTCATCCAATCGCACGGTCGCGAGTTGGGTCATTTGAACTTCTGGCGCCTTCTTCTCAATGGCCCTATTTATGAGCGTTAGCGCAAAGAGAAATCCAGAGACCAGGCAAACGCCAATAGCAGTAGAGAGCAGCGTTCTTCGTCCGTAGTTCTTACGAAGCGTATAGGCACCGTACATTTTGTTTCGAGTTTCAAAAACCACTTCATCGAGTGTTTTGAAAAGGTTGCGTGTCGTTTTCATAACAGTTGTTTTCTTTTTCCAACGCGATTGCCTTTCCAGTTGGTCTGTTGGAATACTATCTTTGACGTTCACATCTATTCAAAAATTTCTTTTCTATGAGGGGTATTTTGGTCATTGTTTCCTTTTTCATTCTTGCTGAAACTCACGCGCAGCAAGCGAAGTATCTCGTTTTAAATGGAAAGAAATTACCTTTGAAAGAATATGTGGTAGGTGGCGATTATGAAGCGCGATTGCCTTTTATTTTGTTTTTACACGGTGCTGGCGAGCGCGGAAGCGACAACGTTGCTCAGACAAAAGTTGGACTTCCTGTTCTCATGGAAACATTAAAGGCAGCCGGACTGGAGCATTACGTCCTGTGGGCACCACAATGTCCAAGCGATCAGCGTTGGACCGATGTCGACTGGAAGGCGATTGATCACACCATGAAAAAAAATCCAACTTGGCCTATGCAAGTGCTCATGGAAGGAATCGATTCGCTGGTTGCGAATACCCGAATGATAGATACGACGCGCATGTACATTGTTGGATTGAGCATGGGCGGTTATGGAACTTGGGAATACATAGCGCGTCAGCCGTATCGCTTTGCTTCAGCAATGCCGGTTTGCGGGGGTGGAGACATTGCACAAGCGAAGAACAATACGCAAACCGGCGTGTGGGCCTTTCACGGAAAGGCCGATAATGTAGTTCCCTACGAGAACTCCGTTAGAATGGTGAACGCAACAAAAAAGGTGAACACGAATGTTCACCTCATTTCTTATCCAGATGTCAAACACGACAGCTGGAACAAAGCTTTCGCAGAAAAGAAAATCGTTCGCGATTTCATTTCAACACGAAAAAAATAATCTCTATTGCCCGAGCTGTTCTTTAATGGCTGCAATCTTGCTTAACGCATCCGATTGTTTCTTTCTTTCACCTTCCAAAACCGCAGCAGGAGCGTTTTGAACGAAGCGTTCGTTCGAAAGCTTCGCATCAACGGACTTTAAAAATCCTTCGAGATAAGCCAACTCTTCTTTCATTTTCGCTTGCTCAGCCTCAACGTCAACAGAAGCGGTGTATGGAATGAAATATTCAACGCCATTTACCATGAAGTTGAACGAAGGATTCATTTTTTCAGACACTTCATTCAATTCAGAAATGTTACACAAATGTTTGAACGCTGCATCGAACGAAGAATTTCTGTTTGCTGTTTTCATGAATGAAACAACCAATGCTTCTTTGTTCGGCAGGTTTTGCTTCTTACGAACGTTTCGCACTTCCGTTACCAATTGCTCAAATTCTTCAAAGTCTTTCTGAATGTTCGCGTCGAAGCTCTTCGCTGCTGGCCAATTCGCTGTACAAATCATTTCCGACTCGCTCTTCCAAGATTCCATGTGCTGCCACATTTCTTCGGTTAGGAAAGGCATGAACGGATGCAACACTTTCAATAAATTCTTGAAAATATCAAGTGTGTCGTTGTAAGTTTTTGCATCGATTCCTTTTCCGTATGCAGGCTTAGCCATTTCTAAATACCAAGCGCAGAAGTCGTCCCAAATCAATTTGTAGGTCTGCATCAACACTTCGCTAATACGGAACTTATCATAACCGTCTTCCATGTCTGCAAGCACTTGCTCGAAACGATTGTTCATCCACTTCACAGCAATGGCAGAAGATTCAGGTTGCTCCAAAGACGTGTCAATCTTTTCTTCCCAGCTCTTCACCAAACGGAAGGCGTTCCAAATTTTATTCGCGAAGTTTCTTCCTTGCTCGCAAAGCGATTCATCGAATGGAAGGTCGTTTCCGGCAGGAGAAGAAAGCAACATTCCTACGCGCACGCCGTCTGCTCCGAACTGTTGCATCAGCTCAATCGGATCAGGAGAATTCCCCAACGATTTACTCATCTTTCTTCCCTGCTTATCGCGAACGATACCGGTGTAGTACACGTTTTTAAATGGGAAGTTTCCAACGTATTCATATCCTGCAACAATCATTCTTGCTACCCAGAAGAACATAATCTCTGGAGCAGTTACTAAATCGGCAGTAGGGTAGTAGTAGTCTAATTCTTCTTTTGAATAGAATCCGTCGAATACGCTAATGGGCCACAACCATGAGCTGAACCAAGTGTCTAGAACGTCTTCGTCTTGCTTCAAATCACTTGCGCTCCAAGATGCACCTTTTGCTTGGTATTGTGCAATGGCATCTTCCACATTCTTCGCCACTTCAAAACTTCCGTCAGGAGCGTAGAATGCAGGAATTCGGTGTCCCCACCACAATTGACGAGAGATACACCAGTCTTTGATGTTCTCCATCCAATTGCGATAAGAGTTCTTGAATTTCGGAGGGAAGAAACGAATGGTGTCGTTCATGACGTTTTCCAAAGCAGGCTTGCTCAGGTCTTTCATGTCTACGAACCATTGCAACGACAAGCGTGGTTCAATAACCACATCGGTGCGTTCTGAATAGCCCACTTTGTTCAAGTGCTCTTCCGTCTTAGCGAGTAATCCGGCAGCTTCTAAATCTTTTGCAATTTGTTCACGAACTGCAAAGCGATCCTGTCCAATGTACATGCCTCCTGCTTCGGAAATTGTTCCGTCGGCATTCATCATGTTAATCACTTCCAATTGGTATTTTTCACCCAACATAAAGTCATTTTGATCGTGCGCGGGAGTCACTTTCAAGCAACCCGTTCCGAATTCAATTTCAACATATTCATCGGCAATCACAGGAACAGCGCGGTTTACCAATGGAACAATTACTTTCTTTCCGTGAAGGTGTGTGTAACGCTCGTCTTTCGGATTCACGCAAACAGCCGTGTCGCCGAGAATGGTTTCAGGTCGTGTTGTAGCAACCGTTAGAAACTCGCTGGTTCCTTCAATTTGATATTTCAAGAAATACAATTTCGATTGTACTTCTTTATAGATTACTTCTTCGTCTGAAAGCGCAGTAAGTGCAGCAGGATCCCAATTGATCATGCGTTCGCCGCGATAGATTTTTCCTTTTTTGTGAAGGTCAATGAAGCAATCGATAACGCTTTCGTAGTATTTCGGATCCATAGTGAAGCGCGTACGATCCCAATCGCAGCTTGCCCCTAACTTTTTCAATTGATCTAAAATAATTCCACCGTGCTTGTGAGTCCATTCCCAAGCGTGTTCCAAGAAGGCATCACGAGAAAGATCAGATTTCTTGATTCCTTCTTTGCGAAGTTTCTGAACCACTTTCGCTTCAGTAGCAATAGAGGCGTGGTCGGTACCCGGCACCCAACATGCATTGAAGCCGCGCATGCGTGCACGACGAATAAGCAAATCTTGAATGGTGTTGTTCAACATGTGCCCCATGTGCAACACTCCGGTTACGTTTGGCGGAGGAATAACAATGGTGTACGCGGGCTTATCGTTTGGAGTAGATTTAAAAACCTTCTTCTCTAGCCACATTGCGTAAATGCGGTCTTCCGTCTCGTTTGGAGAGTATTTGCTTGGAATTTCCATGTTTGTTGAATGAAGGTGCAAATTTAAGCACCTGCCCTCAACTTCAACGGGAAAATATCGATTAAACCGAAATTACCTCACGTGCGATTTCTTCCGTCACTTCAACTTGAATTAGGCAGTCTCCAATTTTTTGGACAAGTGAAAAATGGAAGACCCCATTTTTGTTCTTTTTGTCGTTCTGCATGAAATGAAGAATCTCTTGAATTTCTTCGGCGTTAAAAATTGGTAAGGGACCGAATATGTCGAGAATGCGAGACTCAATGATTGAGGCCAATGAATCTTCCATTAACCCTAATTTGATAGCGATTCTATTTTCGAAGATTATTCCCCACCCAACTGCGTTACCGTGGGTTATCGGGTCTGATTTTGAAAGGAAGAACGACTCAATGGCGTGTCCAATGGTGTGTCCATAGTTCAACTTCTTTCGAACCGAATGTTCGTTCGGGTCTTGTTGAGTTATTTCTGATTTTATTTCGTTGGAACGCTTGACGAAAACGGCAACATGAGAAGCTTCGTTTGGGTTCACGTGCAACAGTGCTTCCCAATATTCTTCATCATGAATGAGTGCATGCTTCATCATTTCAGCAAAACCAGATTTCAATTCATTCAATGGCAACGTGTTCAAAAAGCCTGTAAAGACAAGTACACTTTTCGGCCAACTGAATAAGCCAACTGCATTTTTTACATCTAACAAATCAACGCCGCACTTGCCACCCATAGCCGCATCCACTTGCGCCATCACGGTGGTAGGAATGTTTATGAAATCAATTCCGCGTTTGTAGGTTGAAGCAACAAATCCGCCGATGTCAGTTACAACTCCACCACCGACATTTAAGAGCAAGGCTTGTCTGTCTGCGTTGTGCTGAAGAAGCTCTTCATAGAGTTGCGCAACTATTTCGAGTGATTTACTTTCTTCACCTGCGGGAATTTCAATGATGGGAACTTCATGAAGCGCTGGAATTGTTTCCAATAAAAAGCGTACGCAAAATTCATTGGTGTTTGAATCACACAAAATGAAAGTAGCAGAGTGCTTTCCTACTTCTTCAGTAAGAATTTTTTGTATTTCGTCGAATGAATGAATGGTCTTAACGTTCATGGGAGTGTGAATTTAATACTTATTCTTCTGCACTGTTCTTCAATTGCATGAAAATATTATATGCTCCTTTAACTACGATTTTAGAATCTTTGAGTCCATCAGCAGTTAGAAGTTCCGCTTGAGTGCTGTTGGTAAATCCTAGGTTTACCAAAGTCATTTCAAAAAGGCCGTTTCCTTTATCTAGAAAAACATAATTCTGCTTTTCGAATTGAATGATTGCCTCTTTTGGAACTACCCATCCGTTTGAATTTGGAGCCGTTATTTCAGCATTCCACACGGAGCCAGGCACTGCAGCATTTCCAGGAAGTGAACAAATCACTTCAATTTTTCCATTTCCATCAACGGTGGGTTGAATGAATTGAATATTGGAAGAAATAGTTTTTGATGCGTTCATCAAATCGGTGAGAAGAACAGATTGGCCGATACTTAGGTACGGAAGGTCTTTTTCGAAGACAATAATTTTTGCAATTGGATTTTCAGTTCCAACATAACTCATCCAAACGGCATCGGCTGCAACGTAACTTCCAACTGAAGCATTAACTGCAGAAACTACCCCGTTGTTCTTTGCGACCACATTTACTTTCGAAGAAATACTGTTAGCCGTTAATTTATCTGCACGAATTCCAAGAAGGTTCAATTTTTCTCTCAGTCCCATCATACGAATAAGTGCCGATTGTTCTGCTGATTTTACTTCTTCGTAGTTTTTATCGCTTGTAGCATGTGAGGCCGCTAATTCTTCTTGACGTTTCGCGTTTTTTTGAAGTAATTCGTATTCGTTTTTAGCCAATAAATAATCTTGCTGCAAAGCAATGTATTCCGGATTTTCAATGACTCCGAGAATTTGTCCAATCTTGACTTGCTGTCCAGGGATTACGTTGCTAGAAACAACGTAACCTCCAAATGGAGAAGTCACTTGAATGCGCTCGTTGGCATTCACTTCAATGGTTGCAGTTCCTTGAATGGTTCTGTTAATTGGAAGTTGCTGAGGCGATTCCGAACTTACTGTTATTTGAGCCAATTGATCGGCTGAGAGTTGAACCTGTGTTTGCACAGCGGTTTCTTTCTTTTGCTCTTCAGGCGCGCTGCTGCACGCGGCGAAAACTAGAAGAAGGGGAAGTAGACGTTTCATAAATTTATTTTTCTTTAATGAATTCAATTTCGATGAGCGTATTGTTTTTAAGTTGAAGGGCAGACCAATAGTTCAATTGCATCTGCATGAGGTTTTGAAGATTCCAAGACCACTCCATGTAATTGATATTTCCAGTTTCAAACTGTTTGTTTATTTGACTTGAAATAGCTTTCGCTGACTCTGATTCATTCACCCATTTTCCGAGTGTTAGCAGTTGCGCATTCACTTGATCCAATTGCTCGAATAATGTGTTCAGTCGTGCATTGAATTGCTGAACAAGTAAATTTGTTTTGAGTTGTTGAACATCGAAGTCCATGCGGTTTGCAGCTATATAGGCATTCTGTTTCTTTCGATCAGTAGGAAGAACAATTGCTGCACCCACAGAAGTAAATCTGCTCGAAGGCCCATAGTAATCGTCTGTTCCAGTGATGTTTTGATAACCAATTATGGACATATTGTTCAATGAAAATTCCAGCGTAGGCTTTTTCATTTGTTGCAGAATGGCAACTTCCGACTGAATAAACTCTTGCTCTAGTTTGGCCATTCGAATTTCAGTATTTGAAATTTCTTCGTTTCGATTGCCGTTGTACCGAAATTCGAATTCATTGTCATTAATTATCAACGTTCCGTTCCAACCAGCAAGTTGCTGAAGCGAGTACATCTCTTGATTTTTTTCAAGTTGAAATTGAATAATCTGTTGCTCTAATTGAATGCGTTGTTGTTCTACTAAGAGCTTGGCATAGGATGTCTCATCGCCTAATTCAATGCGTTTGGCGGTAAGCAATTCTACTTGTTTAATTCTCGAAATGGTTTCTTCCAAGAGTGAAATTTTCCGAGATAAAATGGCAAGTGCAAAGTACGATTGCTTAATGGAACGAATCACTTCTTTTCTGGTTAAAACAATTTTTTCCTCTGCGTTACTCACGTTCAATTTTTGTCGCTTATTGAGTGATTCGGAATATCCAGGTAAATGAAAAGCTTCAGAAATTGAGATGCGATGATCTATTGCGGCACTGTTCACATTTCCATATTCATTGCTTATGGAGAGGGGAGACCAATTACGATAGACGCTTGCTTTTTTACTTTCCGATTCGAAGGCGATTTTCGCTGCTTGAATCGAAAGGTTGTTTTTATCAGCAGAGGCAATCAAATCCTCAACATTGACTTTTTGTTGCGCTTGCGTGGAAGAAAAAGAAAGTAAGGAAATAAGAATGGTCAAAGGAATTGAAGCGGTTCTGCGTGGCTCACGCTTTTTCTGCCAAACGTATAGGATTGGAAGAACGTACAGTGTAAGAATAGTTGCCGAGATAAGTCCACCTATAACAACAAGCGCAAGCGGACGTTGCACTTCAGCGCCAGCGCCTTGTGATACTGCCATTGGAATAAATCCAAGAGAAGGTGCAAGCGCGGTCATCAAAACAGAACGCAGACGAATCTTAGTTCCTTGAGCAGCAATGCGCTCATAGTTATTCCAGCCTTCGTTTTCTAATCGTTTGAATTCAGCAATTAAAACAATTCCATTCAATACAGCAACACCGAACAGCGCAATGAATCCAACTCCTGCTGATATACTGAAGTTCATTCCAGAAATATAAAGGGTCACAATTCCTCCAATGGCTGAAAGTGGTATAGCGCTGTACACAAGCAATCCTTCTTTTACACTTCCTAAAGCGAAATAAAGCAGAACGAAAATGAGCACGAGCGCTACAGGAACAGCAACAGACAGTCGCTGTTTGGCAGCTTGAAGGTTTTCAAAAGTTCCTCCGTAGTTAATGGAATATCCTGTGGGGAATTTTATTTTCCCATCAATTTTTTGCTGAAGTTCTTGTACAACGGTTTGAATGTCTTTTCCGCGAACGTTGAAACCAACTATAATTCTTCGGCGTGTATTCTCGCGTTGCACTTGATTCACACCATCGGTCTCTTCAATAGATGCAATAGCCGAAAGTGGAATGGCGACATTGTTTCTGTTGGTAACAATCATGTGCATGATGTCTTCGGTTTTACTTCTAAACGCTTCGTCTGATCGAATCACAATGTCGAATCTTTTTTCGCCTTCATATATTGAACCTGCTGTTTGTCCAGAGAAAGATGTTTCAATCCATGCATTCGCTTCCTCCACTGTAATTCCATATTTCGCGAGTTGATCGCGTTTAAGTTTTACAATTACCTGCGGCATTCCGGTTACTGATTCAACATAAATGTCTTTTACGCCATCGACTTGTTCAGCAAGCTTGGCAAGCTTTCCAGCGTATTCAGCTAAAGTGTCTAAATCTTCTCCGTAGATTTTGCATACAACATCTTGACGAGCACCAGTCATTAATTCATTGAATCGCATTTGAACAGGGAATTGAAATCCAACGGATATTCCAGGAACCTTACGCGCTTCTTCACCCATTTTTTCAGCAAGTTCATCGAATGTTTTTGCTGAGGTCCATTCTTTCTTTGGTTTCAAGATAATCATCATATCACCCGCTTCCATAGGCATAGGGTCTGTAGGAATTTCACCACTTCCGATTTTCGTTACAATCTTTTCAATCTCAGGAAATTTTGTAAGTAGCAAGTGGGTAGCTTTTTGTGAAGTTTCAATGGTGGTATTCAAATTACTTCCAGTCAACACACGGGTTTCAACCGCGAAGTCTCCTTCCTCTAATTTTGGAATGAATTCGCCTCCCAATTGGGTCATCATCCAAATGGCAATGACAAAGAATCCGAGTGTTGTAACTATGACCCATTTTCCTTTTTTGAAAACTGACATTAGTGAATGCTGATAAACGCGTTCTAAGAATTGCATCATTCGGTCAGAGATCGAAAGTTTTTTCGATTTGTCCTGTTTGCTAATGACTAAAGCAGTTATCATGGGCACGTATGTCAAAGAAAGCAAGAAGGCACCTAGAATGGCGAAGATTAGTGTTTGCGCCATAGGCTTGAACATCTTGCCTTCAATACCCGATAGGGCTAATAGCGGGAGGTAGACAATGAGAATGATGATTTGTCCGAACACAGCAGACTTCAAGATGCGACCTCCTGCAGAGGTCACATGTTCGTCCATTTCCGACTGGTTAAATTTTGATTTGTTCTTCCATTTATTGCTGTGTGTTATTTGGTGAAGAACAGCTTCAACAATGATTACAGTTCCGTCTACAATAAGTCCGAAATCTATTGCCCCAAGACTCATTAGATTTCCACCAACACCGAATAAATTCATCATCCCCACTGCGAAGAGCATGGCTAATGGAATGACAGATGCTACTAATAATCCAGCTCTGAAATTTCCAAGGAAAAGCACTAAAACGAATATGACAATGAGTGCACCTTCCATAAGATTTACCTCAACGGTATGAATGGCATTGTCTACCATTTTCGTGCGGTCCAAGAATGCTTCCACCACAATGCCTTCAGGAAGTGTTTTCTTAATTTCTTCCATTCGCAATTTCACTGCATCGATAACATCCGAAGAATTGGCACCTTTCAACATCATAACAACTGCACCCACAGTTTCTCCTTCATCGTTGTAGCACATGGCGCCAAAGCGATTGGCTTTTCCTTCTTTCACTGCAGCTACATCGCGCAAGTAAATGGGAGTTTCGTTTTGATATCCCACAACGATCCATTCCAAATCATTGATCGATTGCGTTAATCCTTCAGTTCGAATGAACAACGCTTGAGGACCTTTTTCAATGTATGAACCTCCTGTGTTACTGTTGTTTGCTTCAACGGCTTTTACAATGTCGTCAAGTGTAATTCCGCGTGCAGCAATCCATTGCGGTTGAACGGCAATTTCGTATTGTTTCAAATTTCCTCCGAAGCTTGAAACATCTGCTACGCCTGGTGTTCCGAGGAGTTGTTTGCGAATGTACCAATCTTGAATAGTACGTAATTCACTGAGCGAATACTTGTTTTCATATCCCGGAGCAGGTCGCACAGTGTACTGATAAATTTCACCAAGACCTGTCGTAACTGGCGCCATTTCTGGTTTTCCAATACCTTCTGGTATACTTCCTTGCACCTGTTGAAGTCTCTCTGCTATTTGTTGTCGAGCCCAATACACATCGGTTTCTTCGTCGAATACGATGGTAATCAGTGATAAGCCAAAACGCGAGAATGATCGAAGTTCTTTCCTCCCGGGTATGTTGCTTATGGCCTGCTCTATGGGAACGGTAATCACACGTTCAATATCCGTAGCTCCTAAAGCAGGACTAACTGTGATGATTTGAACTTGGTTGTCGGTGATGTCTGGAACGGCATCAATGGGAAGTTGGGTAACTTCATACACTCCCCATCCTATGAGGGCCAGTGTGAGTATTCCAATGATCAGTTTATTTCCAACCGAGAATTGAATAATTCTTGAAAGCATAATAAAAAATTGAATAGTGAATGAGCTTCAAACAGAAGCGAATAAAAAAGGACAGACGCGAATGGGCAAAAAGCAGATTTTACTGCGGAGGTTGAAACACAGCAATCGTTGTGTTCACTACATTTCCTATCGACGAAGGAAATATGAATGACTGAACTTCAATAAATTCTTTGGGTTCTGAAATTTTGCTTTTGCTCTCAATAGCTAAAAGAAGAGAAACTGTGTGCACATGTGATTTGAAAGGTAAATTACCGTGATCACTGTCGCTTGAATCGTTTTCCGAATAATGTTCGTTTAGAAACGAAAGGAAAGAAATTTCTTGGTTGGTATTTTCGTGTTCCTCGAAATGCTCTACAAGCAAAGGAATGCGGCATAATTCAGTGAGTAATCCTCCGGCGAACAAGCTCAAACTTGAAAGCTGAATGATTAATACAATGAGTAGTGTCTTCCGCATGATGCAAATTTAGCCCCCATTCGAAACAATTGGGCCAGAAATGTAAAAATTAATATTTATCAGTATTCGAAATCAAAGGGTTAAGGCAACTAAAACATGCATGTCTCGTCTTTCTAGTACCTAACTAAAAAGATCATGAACTTAACTATTGCCTTGCAAGAGGTGTGGACTAAGCAGCCGCACCTTATACTAATCGCAGGATTTATTATCCTCGTAGGATTTGTTTCAAAAATGAAATTGTTTGCCAAGGCCAATCAACCTATGGCAGCTGCTTTCGTTCCTGTGTGGGATTTGATTGTTGTCATGAGAATAATCGGAAGACCAACAACCCACGCTTGGTACTTCGCCGTTCCCGTGCTCAACATCTTTTTCGGATTTAAAGTATTGGTCCAATTGGCTCAGGCCTTCGGAAAACGCACCTATACCGACGCGTTTTTGGTTTGTCTCTTCAACGTTTTTTACGTGTTGAACCTAGCACTCTCTTACGACGAAGAGTATGTAGGCCCAGTGTATAAGAGCACATTGGAAACAGTTGCGCCAGTGGTGAAAGGAGTGGCTTAGTGAATAAATGAGTCGAGTGAAATTTTCACTTCTTGAGGAAGTGTAACTTTCAAAAGAGGCTCTTGTTCCATCGCACGTTCAATAGCGAATACCGCTTCTTTGTTTCGTGCCCAGCTTCTTCTTGCAATACCGTTGTTGACATCCCAATGAAGCATGCTGCGTAATTTTTTATCGCTGGCTTCACTGCCGTCGAGTAACATCCCGAATCCACCGTTTATTACTTCTCCCCAACCAACGCCACCACCGTTGTGTAAGCTTACCCAAGTAGCTCCTCGGAAAGCGTCGCCCACGAAATTTTGCACCGCCATATCTGCAGTGAAGCGCGATCCGTCATAAATGTTGCTTGTCTCGCGATAAGGCGAATCGGTTCCACTCACATCGTGGTGATCTCTTCCTAAAACAACGGGGCCAATTTTTCCTTCAGCAATTGCTTTATTGAATGCCGCAGCGATTTCCATTCTTCCTTGCGCATCGGCATAAAGAATGCGGGCTTGAGACCCTACAACTAACTTGTTGCTCTTCGCTTCACGAATCCATTGAATGTTGTCGGCCAGCTGTTGTTGAATTTCAACAGGAGCTGTTTCTTTCAACTTCAACATAACTTCTAATGCAATGTTATCGGTAGCATCTAAATCTTCCGACTTACCGCTCGCACAAACCCATCTGAAAGGACCGAATCCGTAGTCGAAGCATAAGGGTCCTAAAATATCTTGAACGTAAGAAGGGTATTTGAACTCGCGTTCCAAGGTCGGAACGTCTGCCATTACATTCGCTCCTGCGCGCGAAGCTTCCAACAGAAATGCATTTCCGTAATCAAAGAAATACATGCCATTTTCACTGTGCTTTTGCACTGCGGCTGCATGGCGAATCAAGGATTCTTCAACTTTTTCTTTGAAGAGGTTCGGGTTTTCAGCCATGAGCGTATTGCTCTCTTCGTATGTTAATCCAACCGGATAATAACCTCCAGCCCATGGGTTGTGAAGCGAAGTCTGATCGCTTCCAAGGTCAATGTGAATGCCGCGTTCAGCGAATACTTCCCAAACTTCAACAATGTTTCCAATGAATGCAAAGCTGTGTGCTTTTCCAGCTTTGAGAGCTTCTTGCGTGCGTGTGCACAATTCGTCAATGTTGTCTATCAATTCATCAACCCAACCTTGCTCGAAACGCTTGGTTGCAGCTTTTGGATTTACTTCTGCAGTAATGGATACACAACCAGCGATATTTCCAGCTTTCGGCTGTGCGCCGCTCATACCGCCTAATCCAGCGGTTACAAACAGCAATCCTTCCGCTGCACGCTCATACACATTTTTATCTCCACGCTTATTGCGAAGCATGCGTGCAGCATTCATTACGGTAATGGTTGTGCCATGCACAATTCCTTGCGGACCAATATACATGTATGATCCTGCAGTCATTTGACCGTACTGGGTCACGCCTAATGCATTAAATTTCTCCCAGTCATCGGGTTTGCTGTAATTCGGAATCATCATTCCATTCGTTACCACTACACGCGGCGCAGAAGGACTTGATGGAAATAGTCCCATCGGATGACCACTATACATCACCAACGTTTGTTCGTCAGTCATTTCACTCAAATACTTCATCACCAAACGATATTGCGCCCAGTTCTGAAACACTGCTCCATTCCCTCCGTAAGTAATGAGTTCATACGGATGCTGTGCAACACGTGGATCCAAATTGTTTTGAATCATAAGCATGATGGAAGCGGCTTGCTGACATTTTGCTGGATACTCAGAAATTGGACGTGCATACATCTCGTACGTTGGACGGTAACGATGCATGTAAATTCTTCCGTAGGTTTTTAATTCTTCAGCAAACTCTTTAGCGAGTGCCTCATGCAAATTTTCAGGAAAATAGCGCAAGGCATTTCGCAAGGCCAAAGCTTTTTCTTCGTTCGAAAGAATTTCTTTTCTCTTTGGGGCGCGATTGATTGCAGCATCCATTGAGGGCATTGAAGGCATTGTGCTTGGAATTCCTTCTTGTATCTGATCTTGAAATGTCGACATAGGTGTGAGGCGCTAGAATTGAGCAGCGAGCGACAAATTTAATCCGTTCATTTGTTTTTCACTGTAGTTCTGAAAAGTAAAGGTGTAACTGTTGGTTGTAATGTTTCTCCACTCGGCACGAAGAAGCAAATGCTCGTCGAGCAGATAATTTATATTGAAACTATAACCCCATAAGTCGTTGTTCACTCCTGAAATCACTAGGTTGTTTGAATCTTTCAAAAGCTCCCCGCGGCCGACTAGCGTGAGTTTGTCATTCACGTTAAAGGCAAGTCCTAGAAATCCGGTCATCCAACTTTTGTTCAATCCGTTGTTTTCAGTTTCTTGAATTCCGTAATCAGCTTGGAATTGAACAGTCCAATTCTTTTTCAATTGAATGTTTCCGTAGATATTTTGAAAAAATCGGGTTTGCGAACTATCCAATACAGCCACTTCTCCGAAATAAGTGGAGTGGTTTAACGTAACTTTTTCATTTGGTTTATATTGAATTTGAGTTCCAAAATCTGGACGGGACTGTTGTGCACGAAGCGTCATTGTCTGCCAACCGTTGAGCGCAAGCAATGAGCCAAAGAACTTGTTGTTTTTCGAGGAATATTGAAGTGCAATTCCACTTTCATAGTAAGGTGAATTCTCAGCTGCTAAACTTCTACTCAGTGATAAATTTGAAAAACCAATGGCCGATTCTAATCCTATGTGGGAAGGAATTACCCCAGCTTGAATCCAAAGATTTTCTTTTGAGCTAAGCTTGTATGAAATGTTTCCTACGTACAAAGCACCAAATCCAATCGGTTCCGCTGAGGTCACTTTGTTTGCATAGGTTCCTTCAACAAGAGATAATTGTGTTTTTAATCGATTAGAACTGTACTTAAAATCCAATACCGCCGTATTCAATGCGACATGGTTTGTAGAAGTGTGGCTGTATAAAAACTCAGGACGCTGATGATCTTGCCAGTTGTGTTGGTCTTGTGAGAAGTAAATTTCGGTGTACCCTGAAAAGTGGATACTGTCTTTGTTGATTTGCGAAAAAACAAATTGAGGAATCAGAAGGCACAATAGGAAGAAAAATCGCATGCAGTTCTTTTTTGCAAAGATGCAAAGTTATTTAGACACTTTGCCGGTCTTTTTATCGTAGCCGAAGGGACAATGTCTACATCCACTTTGGCAACAATAGCCTCGTTTAAGGTGATAGGCCTCTGTGAATATAATGTACCCCTCCTCGCTCAGATAGTAGTCTTCTCCCTGTACTTTTGATTCGTTATTTTCACTCATGCCGCAAAAATGCATTATTTACAATTCAACAAAAAAATAAATTT